>Ga0208191_1000054_pt1 | contig 111430 bp, 103 predicted proteins | sample June2015DPH_13_5_FD_184709 | JGI IMG/M metagenome (GOLD analysis project Ga0208191, IMG submission 184709) | Peatland microbial communities from SPRUCE experiment site at the Marcell Experimental Forest, Minnesota, USA - June2015DPH_13_40... | ecosystem: Environmental > Terrestrial > Soil >... | reverse complement strand
TTCTGAAAACCCAGGTGCGGGTGGAAGACATCGCCTGCCGCTATGGTGGAGATGAATTCGTCCTGATTATGCCGGAGGCATCCCTTGATATTACCCAACAACGGGCAGAGGAAATCAGACGAGAGGTACCGCATCTCCAGGTGGTAAGCCAAGGGCGCCCCCTGGAAAGTTCCACCATTTCTCTGGGGGTGGCTATCTTTCCGGACCATGGCGCCACGGTGGAAGACGTGCTCCGGGCCGCCGATGACGCCATGTATAAAGCCAAAGCTGCTGGCTGCAACCGGGTAGTGGTGGCGTCGGAGAGACGCGTTTAATCTAACATTTCAAGCCGATGAAGCTCATAAAACCGCTTCAATTAAACAGGGCTTGAAAATAGCAAGGTACTTGCCACTATACGCCCTTCCGCTAATCTTTCCATATCCTGGCAGTTTCCTCGAACGGCTCCAAGGGATCAGGCCAATGTACAAACAGGATATCCACATAGTCGGTCTGCAAATTTTTCAAGGAGTCGGCAAAGTTCCGTTTAATAAAATCCGGCGAACAATTGCGAAAGACCTTGCCGTCCTTCCAGTCCAGGCCGGTCTTAGTGGAGATGAAGACTCGATCCCGGCATTTTTTTTGCGCCAAAGCTTTGCCGACTATCTCCTCGGAGAGGCCGAAACCATAGACCGGGGCCGTATCGATGAGGTTGACGCCTTTCTCCAGGGCGGCATGAATAGTATTAATGGCCTGTTTTTCATCAGTTCCACCCCACATCCAGCCACCCATGGTCCAGGTGCCCAAGGCGATGCGGGAAACCTCCAGATCCGTGCGGGGAATCCGTATGTATTCCATAAATGCCTCTTTCCAGTTTACCCCTGTCGATGGCGGTGCAAATGATGCGGATGATCTCCTTCTCATCCGGTCGATCGAGGTGGGACCCTCCCAGGCCGACGTCCTTTTGGTGTTCTGGCCTTCTTGTTATGCCAACGGGCAGAGCCATACCCCGTTTTGATAGGTATACTTCCTTATATCGAATGGTTGGCGAAGGTTCCATCATTTTTCGGCACATAATCCAGGTTAAGATTCCTGCTCAGGTTTACCGCGAGATTATGCGGCCGTCTTGGCGCCGCGGTTGCAGAATAATTTTGGGGACCTCTCCCCCGGAGTTCAACCATGGAAAACTTCTTAATTTTGTAGCCAAATCGTCTCGTGGCCAGGTCTGGTCAGAACCCGGCCACGCGGATTTGCCGGCTCCGGGTTGACAAGGAAGGCATGATGTTTATTTTAAACATGATTAAACAAATCAGGGATAGCTTTAAGACGAAATACTTTTAGGGGGCGGCCCATCTCGAGGATCAATGGCAGTCAACATTAGTCAATTACAATCGCCTAAAGGCGGTGGCTGGTAACGTGGCCGACAGATCTCCCGAATAAGGTACCGTAACCGCTGGGCCATATCATAACGGAGGTGAGCAAATGGACGTGACTGAAATTACCTTCATCAACCCGTCTTTATCGGATATTAAGGGGTTGAAGAAAAACTGGGGCTGGCTGCTGGCACTGGGGATCGTCTCGATTATCCTGGGCATCCTGGCGCTTTTTTCGTCGGTCTTTTTCACCGTGGCCTCCATGCTCTTTTTTGGGTGGATCTTGGTGATAATAGGGATCCTGGAGATGGTCCACTCATTCTGGAATCGACATTGGGGCGGTTTTTTCCTGCATCTTTTTTACGGCATTCTTGCCTTCGTGGCGGGGCTGATAATCATCGGCAACCCGCAGGCCAGCGCCCTCCTCTTGACGCTGATGCTGGCCATGTTCTTCATGGTGACCGGCTTGTTCCGGATCATCACCGCTCTGGCCATGCGCTTTCCCAGTTGGGAATGGCGACTCTTCGACGGCATCATCACCCTGCTGTTGGGCATTTTGCTCTGGGCGCAATGGCCGTTTTCGGGGCTCTGGGCGATCGGGATGTTTATCGGCATCGCCCTCATCTTCAGCGGTTGGTCCAGCGTGATGCTGGCCCTGGCGGCGCGCGACCTGCCGCCCGGGAATGCCTGAGGAGCGTCCGCGTGTAATTATCGCTAGAAGCTTACTGCGATGACCCAAAACTTATCACGAGGCCAAAAAGATCCCATATCCAGAATATATGGGATCTTTGGTGGATCGAGTCCAAATTATGGAGTTCATACTGAATAACTGATTCAGTACGGGAGGGCTAAACCTTGAACTCCTTCAAAGCTCCTGGCAATTTTGCCATCGGGCCGCAGGTTATCCATTTGACGAAGCATACGTCGCTATCTTGGGAAATGACGCTGGGGTTGATTGCTACTTTGGCAGCGGCCCTTGAGTTATCTGCACCAGATCGGCCGGTCTTACCCACTTGGCAAAGGCCGCTTGGACCTGTTCGGCAGTCATCGCCGCATAGTCTTTAGCGGCGGTAATCGGTTCATCAGGCGGCAAGTCCAGAATTGAGCGTTTGATCAACCCCTTAGCAATGCTCTGCAAACTGGATTCGGACAGTGGGATTCTCCGCAGCAACATCAATTTTGCCTGTCGTAATTCGTCGGGATTCACTATTTGGGATTGCATCTCCATTAAATTACGCTCCACGATGCCATGGACTTTGGCAACATTGTCCGGATCGCAGGCATAATCAATCGCATAGAGGGCGCGGGTCTGATGGGCTTGCAACTCCACCTCCACGGAATATACGAGACCGGTTTTTTCCCGCAACTCCCGGTAAAGCCGGGTAGCATAAAAGCCACCTCCCAGGACGTGGTTACCCAGCACCAGGGCGTAATAATCCGGATTGGACCGTGTCAGTCCCAGGGTTTCTGCCAGGTTGACCTCATCTTGCACCCGGCTGGCATCGGGTACGGCCACAGAGGCAGGGGTGTTGGGTGGTACCGGCGGTAACAGGATATTTGGTTTAGGACCGGAAGCCGTCCATGGTCCAAAGTATCGCTCGATTACCTGTCTTGCCTGCTTAGGGGTCACCTTGCCGATAACGACAATAACGGTCTGGTCTGGTCGAAAGACCCGGGAAAAATAATCTTTGACATTCGCCAAAGTCAACCCGGAGACAGTGCCCGGGGTGGCCTGGCGCAAGGTCGGGTCGCTTTTTGGATATAAAGCCGCTTTGAGGGCCCGGCTTGCCAGATAATCGGGACTTTGGAGCTTGCCCGCCACGGTACCGGCCACCTGAGTGCGAACAATAATGAAGGCGTCCTCCGGCAGAGCCGGATGGAGTTCGTTATCCGCCAAGAGCTGCACCCCGCGCTCGAAGTGGTTGGACAATACCTGTAAAGAAAAAGAGGTTCCGGTGGAGACTTGCGCCGCAATATCATCCAAGGCTTTCTGAAAGGCCAACCGATCCAGTGAGGTGGTGCCGTACGAAAAAAGCTGGTCCAGTGCCTGGGCAATGCCCTCCTGCCCTTGAGGCTCCTGTAAATCCGGCTGATTTTTAATATGGCCGTAAACGCTGATCGTGTTGCTGATAGATTCAGGCTGAACCATTAGTTTAATCCCGTTGGGCAAGATGCTCACCACCGGGTGAACGGTGGAAGTTGGAATGGACAAGCGCTCCAGGAAACTCTTGGCCCACTCGGGCAGGGTAACGGTTTGGCCAGGCTGCAGATTGAAGGATTCTTTGCCGCCAAAGCCTTTGGCGGATATGGGTTGGCCGGAGGCCTGGGGAGTAAGGATGGCCACCACCGCATGATCGAGATCCAGATATAGGCGGGCGACGCGATCAACGTCTTGCACCGTAACCTTGGTAATGGCCCGAACGTCGTCCGCGGGAGACTGCCGGCCTTCCACCGCCAGAGCTTGGGACCACGTCATGGCCAGCTCGGACACCGAATTTTTTTGTTCTTCCAGTTGGGCCAACTCAAGGTTTTTGGCAGCTTCCACCAGATCGGCGGCGATACCCTGTTGAACGCTTTTGGCTAAGACTTCTTTGACCTCCTGAAGCAACTTCTGAGGATCGCCGCCCTTAGGGAAGGCGGCCTCCGCATAGGCCAGACCTGCCTCGGGGAGAGTGCTCAAGGTAAAGTCGGTGTTTAAGGCCTTGCCCGCTGCCGTCAGGGCATATAGGTCCCCCCGTTCACTGCTCAAGACGTCGGCCAGCACTTGGGAAGCGGCATAATCAGGGCTGGTATAGCCGGGTAAGCGAAAAGCGACAAGGACCAACCCGTAATGCAAATCCGTGTTCATCTCGAACTTTTCGGCCGCTAACGGCTGCAGCCGAACCTCCGGCCGTGGGGGCAGATTTTTCCTGGGAATATCCCCGAATAATTTCGTTACGCTAGCAAGCGTTTTTTGGGGGTCCACATCCCCGGTGATCACGAGAATGGCGTTATTAGGGGCGTACCAGGTATCGTAAAACTTCTTGAGCATGGCGCCAGTGGTCAGGTCGAAAGAGGCGCGAGTGCCCAGCGCATCGAGAGCATAAGGCGTCCCCTTGAACATGGTCGCCAGGAGTTTAATATAAAAGACATATTCAGGATTGGAAAGATCCTGGGCCACCTCCTGCTCAATCGCTCCTCGCTCCTGGTTCCAGAGTTCGTCACTGTCGAGGACGCCACGCATCCGAAGGGCCTCGATATGCAAGGCCACGTCCAGATCCTCGGCCGGAACGGTAAAAGCGTACTGGGTGACCACCTGCTGGGTATCAGCCTCGAACTCCCCACCCATGGCAGCACTGATGGCAGCCAGCTGGCCAGCCGGAAGCCCGGGACTGCCGCGAAACATCATGTGTTCCTGAGCGTGGGCCATTCCTGGGAAACCTTCCGGAGCCTCGTTCGATCCGACCAGATAATTGACCATGGTCGTTGCCACGGGAGCGATGGGATCTTTAATAATCACCACCCGCAGGCCATTGCTCAAAGTAGCCCGCAAAACGGCATCTCGGTTTTCCCCGGCGCCACAGGCTAATAAAGCCGCCAGCGAAAGAATCACGATCACTTTCCATCCGATGTCCGCCAGCCAGTTCAGATCCAGTCGCTTTCCGAATAGCATGTCACCCTATCCTTTTGAGATGGATAAATTGCCTGGGTTCCAGGATTGAGATAATCCATTCCTGGATATAATCACTTAAAAACTTCTTGTCTTTCTTTCAAACGGAAAAGAGCCGGAAATCTTGGGTTCTGGTTCACTTTTACCTACTATGGGCTCCACTGATAATCCCGCCTTGATCCGATAAAACCCCAAAAAGCCGAAAAATCGGCGGCTGGCCATGAGTTTTTGGGGGGCCAGGGTTCCGCGAGAATAAGTGGCTTCGTCCGGCGCCGGTTTTTTAAAAGCGAATCTCAGGCAGGAAAGGCATGGAGGAGCCCACCTCGAAAAACCTAAAAAGAAACGCTCCATGGAACGCGGTATTTATAACCTTGATTGGGCGGCAGATGATAACGTTCGAAGTCTAGAGATGGAAGAATGCTAATGGCGGGATGCGCTTCGCTTTCCCGCCCTACGGGCTCTTACCACGCCCGGAGGTGGGTACGTACATGTAGCCTCCGCTTTTCCCCTGGCTCACCATTACAGGGCGGTGCTGGTCTGGGGTGCCTTGATACTAGTAGCGGCAATAGCTAATGGTATCTTTTTCGAACTCGACACTGACTTCTTCGGTGAGAGAGGGCCGGATTTTGGGCAGGATTTCAAAGATGGTGTCAGTGGTAACGCGATAATCCCGCTCGATAAGCAGTTCCTGTTCGAAAGCGAACTGGGCTACTTGCTGGAAGAGATATTCGATATCCGCGGGGGTAAAGCGCGTCGTCATCTTGACGATCCGCTTTAAATCGATTTCCCCGGTATTGAGCCTGGAGAGATAGTATTGCAGGATAGTGGCCCTTTCATCTTCGTCCAGCCCTCCCACGGGGATGATGCAATCAAATCTTCCCGGACGCAGCAGGGCGGGGTCCAGTTGCCGGATGTAATTGGTGGCGCAAATCAGGAGGTTATGGTTCCCCTGGTTTTTGAGCAGGGGCACCTGTTTAAGAAATTCGTTGGTGATGGACTTGTCCACCCGGCTGGCCTCGTCACGATTTCCCGCGAGCTCTTCAAATTCATCGATAAAAATGACGGTTTCCTTAAGGGTGCGTGCCTTTTCCATGGCCTGGCGCAGATTGGCCCCCACCTTTTCGGTGCCGTCAACCATAAGCATGCTGGGGGCAATTTCGATGAACCACCAGGATAGGGCCCCGGCGATGGCTTTGGCAAAATGAGTTTTGCCGGTGCCGGGAGGTCCGAAAAAAATGATGGCTTTGGGAGGGACGACGCCGTGCTTTTTGGATAGATTTTCCTGGGTCAATGGCAGAATGATCCTTTTCTGCACGATCTGCTTGGGCGGTTGGGAATCCGCAATGGTGTCCCAGATTTCTTTGCTGATGGTCAGAGCGCCCATTTCCTTTAAAAGGTCTTGCTGTTGATAGGCGAGGTATTCCTCCAGAGCTTGCTCCATATTTTCCAGGAAGTCGATGCACGCGACCCGCAGGCCCACATCGCGGCCGAGTTTTTCAGACATGAGCCATTTATGTTGCAAAATCCTGGGCCACAGATCCGCGGCAGCCTCCGGCTCCAATTTGGCGCCGCTGCACTCAAATATTTTAGCGACAGGTTCTTCCGGTGCTAAGAGATCCGTCAATTCTTCGTCCATGATTTAACGCCTCGCAAGGTATGGCATTTTTGCCAGCCAGATAAAAACCCGCTAGTTATCGCCAAGGTCATCCTGAGCATAGCGAATAAGATAGTATTTCCGATAACTTGAGGAAATCCGCTTAGCTTAGGGAGTAAATAAATCAGGTCTTGCCCTGGCTTCCAGTCTCATCTCTCGCGACCACCCCCGAGGTCCGGAAGGCAATCGGCGCTAAGGGGCCCTGCCCCTCGCCGTCTCTTTGCCGAGGAAGCCCCACCAAAGGGGCCTCTCTTAATTCCTGAAGTGCCAGAACTTTAAGGTGAGGACACGGGCGTTTGCCCAGGGTCAGGGTTTGCAGAGATTGGCTAAGATATGCTTAGGTGCTTTTTAATATATCCCATTTCCTCTCGGTCTTCAAGTTATAATTTGGTTAGAGCGCCTCTCGATGACCGTGAGCGTGCTCCAGGGGCGAGGGGCTGGCATCGCCGCTCATGGCGCCTGGTTCGAGGGACTGGAGGCTAAATCTGATCTCCCCCTGGAGGGGGACGACACCGGGTGAGGGGGAATTTAATCTCTTTTCCGCTCCCATTAATACTTGGTGCGAAACTTGACTTTAATGTAGTGGGTTTAATGAGTCAAACCAGGGAGACCTTGATTTCGCTTTCAAAATGATCCCAGATCGCCCTGGGTAGAGCGATCTGGGAACTTGCACCGGTAGGAGAACTACTGCTAATGTTTTTCCTCAGGATGAGGAGGTGTCCCAGGTTTACCACCGCTGGGAGCCGGGGCTTTAGGAGAAAATGCAGTACCGGTGGCCCCTTGGGGACGAACGCCAGTACCGGTAGTTCCTTGGGGACGAACGCCTGTACCGGTGGCTCCTTGGGGACGATAGTTAGTACCGGTGGCCCCTTGGGGACGAACGCCAGTACCGGTAGTTCCTTGGGGACGAACGCCTGTACCGGTGCCTCCTTGGGTACGATAGCCAGTACCGGTGCCTCCTTGGGTACGAACGCCAGTACCGGTGGCCCCTTGGGAACGATAGCCAGTACCGGTGCCTCCTTGGGGACTAACGCCATGGGATCCTTGGTTCCAACCTCCCCCCTGGCCACTATGGTACCGATTATAAAAATTCTGGTCATAGTGCTGACCAACCTGGTGTCCGCGCCATTCAGGATGCTGTCGCTCAAAATTATTCCAGTATTGAGGATGTCCCTGATACCACGAATTCCACCCCGGCGCATACCAGTTATTGGGTCTGACAATATAGACCTGAGGATATGCGTAATACGGGGCAAATCCAATTCTAGGGCCGAAAAAGTATTGCAGGATTCCATTCAAAAACCAATCACCTTTGTAAAAGGTCCAGGGCGTATTATTCCCAACATACGGTGTCACGGCAACATTCTGGGTCGGGTGTTGATAGTAATAGCCCTGAGCGGAAGAAGGTCCAGACATCGCGCCGATCGCGCCTCCAGCCAGCAAAATTACCAGTAGCAAAAAAACAATTGGCCTTTTCATGGGTACCCCCGCAAGCTGTTTTTTGTTGGCGCAATGGTCTCTGGCGTGGCTTCAAGCCTAAGGCTCTCCCTGCTTGGACCCTAACAGCAAAGTTGCCCTTGTCAGGCTCGCCATAAAAATGGTGGTATCAGCCTTTTCCCAGGTTTCTTTTTCCACCGCGCTGCATAATCAAGGGTAAATCCGCCTTATCATGAGCCGAAAAACTAGCCCTTGAGAATGCCTGATCTGATATATTAGATGACCTTCAGTCTGAATAAGTTAACTTGCTTATTACCTCTGCCGGCGCTTCTCCAGGAAAGCCTCTAAACCCCGGATGACATCCGGACTCGTGCAGCAGAGGGAGTAGCATTTGGCCTCCAGATCCAGGCCCTTGCAGACAGGACTTAAGCCGGGGCCTCAGGTTTCCACCCCCTTTGATCAAAATAGTGAGCCGGGAGGCGTGAGCAGAGCAGCGGCCGGTTCTGGGACCCCCCCATCTTTAAAGGGGCCTTACTTCCCCTGGACCACCGGCCTGTTATGGCAGGCCTGGTAAACATCATTGATGATCTGAGCCGATACGTTCTCCATGGCCTGGCTCATCCCCTGGGCCAGGCCATGGGGGGTCTTCTGATCCAGTGGCTCCACGGCCCGATAGTTTCTCTGGAATACCACCCTTTGCGGCATTAGCTCCTGCACCGTATCCAGAAGGGTAACATTAATGGCCAGGGAGGCCTTCCAGCCATCGGGTTCATCGAGTTCCTGGAACTCTTCTACCGTCCCTTCCAAATGGTAGCGGCTGTTCCCGGAGTTGGGGCCAAGAAACACCCCCCGGAACAGCCGGGAGTTCCTCAGGTCTCTGATGAGATAGTCCGTTACCAGGTACCCGGGGTTGACCCGCCAGCGGTTGTAGCGGTAAACGTCACTTTTGTAAGGGCTGGGCCGATATACCATATCCGTGCTGTTATAAGCCTGTGCCACTGCGAACTGCTCCACCGTGAGGTTCAGATCGAGCTGGGGGCGGGCCCCAATCACTGGAGAGGAGTATTCCAGAATATATTTTTCCACCGCATTGGGTGGTTTTCCACATCCCAATAACAGAGAAATCAGGAAGAACCAGGTCATCAGGGTTATCACCAGACGGGGCGGCCTCGGCCAGAGTTTAAGTTTTCTCATCCGTTCACCTTGGGTTATTCATTCCATCTTTTCTCAGGCGGTTTGCCGAAAAAAAGATCCGACGGCCGCTCCTTGAGGCGCTCCAGGAGTTGGTCCAGGGAGGCCGAGGCGCGGTGGAGATTGTCGCTGAGTACCGCCGCATCCCGGGCGACGGCGCGGTATTGGGAAGCCGTTTCCGGAAGCTTCATGGCCTCGAAGTCTTTCTTGACACTGGCAAGGAGTCCCTGGATTTCCTTGATGGAATCCAGTGTCCCACCCAGAATCTCGTCCAGCTTTTTGGCGCTGACCTTCTCATCGAACCGGCCGGTGAGCCTATCCAGATTTCCCGCAGTGCCATCCAGTTTCGCCAGGATTCCGGTCATCTTCTTGCCCTGGAAGAAGTTTTCTATAGCCTTAGTCGTGAGCATGACCTGGTCGGAAATGCCTTTCGTGTCAACTTGTTGGAACTTTTCCAGGATGACGTTGGCTGCGGCAAGGAGACGCTGGATCTCGGAAGGGCGGGTGGGGATTATGGGATATTCGGCGGGGAAGTCAATTTGGGGCGACAGGGCTCGCTCCTCGGGTGTGGGCTGGTCAAGCCCAATGAATTTTACTCCGGTGATGCCCGCGGTCCTCAATTGGGCCATGGTGGTCTTGGGTAAATCACCCCGTAAGTTGATCTTCATGACCACCCCAACCAGTTTATTATCGGGCGCTACCTGAATCTGCTCCACCCGGCCCACATCTACGCCCCGGTATTTGACGCTGGAATCTGTCTGCAGGCCCTCCACCGATTCGTCGAAGTAAGAGACGTAGTGTTTCCCCTTCTGAAAGAAACTGCTGGCTCCCACCCAGATGATGGCGGCCACTGCTAACAAGAATCCGAGGATCACGAAGAGCCCCAGGATAAAGTTGGTAGATCTCCTGGCCATGTTATGGTTCCTTAAGCTGGTCGCTGCTGAAAGGCTTTCGGTTAAAGAAGTTTTTCACCCGCGGGTCCGAGGAATGCTCCTTGAGGTCCAGGGGATCGCCTTCGGCGATGATTCCCCTGGCGCTCTTATCTAGCATTATCACCCGGTGGGCAATAGCAAAAATTGACTCCAGTTCATGGGTGACCACCACCATGGTCGTGCCCATCCCGGCATTGAGGCTTTTGATCAAGATGTCCAGTTCCGCCGCGTTTATGGGATCCAATCCGGCCGAAGGTTCATCGAAGAAGAGTACCGAAGGGTCGAGCGCCATGGCCCGGGCCAGTCCCGCTCGTTTCGCCATCCCCCCGGAGATCTCTTCGGGCAGGTGATTTTCATACCCGGCCAGATTCACCAGGGCCAGTTTCATCTTCACGAGGAGATCGATAGTTTCATCATTCAGGTCGGTAAATTCCTGGAGGGTTAAGCCCACGTTTTCGGCCAGGGTCATGGACCCAAAGAGGGCGCCGGATTGAAAGAGTACCCCGATCCCGGTTTTTAAGGAATGCAGCTTTCTCTCATCATCCGTCATAATATCAATGCCGTTGAGCAGCACTCTCCCCGCCGCGGGTCGATAGAGGCCAATCAGGTGTTTGAGCAGGGTGGATTTGCCGCAGCCGCTTCCTCCCAGGATCACTACGATTTCACCCCGGTTAACCGTGAAGCTGACCCGTTCGAAGATAATGTTCTCCCCAAAGCGGGCAGTGAGTCCATCCACTACGATGATAGGGTCTTGACTGGTGTTTTCCAAGGAGTTTCCTTTTGGCTGACTCTTACAAAAGATACAAAAGATACAAAAGATACCCCAAATACCCAAAAATGGGTTTTGCTGAATCCTCGCTTAAATCCAATACGGTTCATTTAAGGAATTGGTGGGCAGTGCCCACCCTAGGCATTTTTTTGTCATGCATAGCGAAGCGAAGCATCTCGTATTTAGAGATTCTTCGGTCGCCTTCGGCTCCCTCAGAATGACCAAAGAAATGACTTCGCATCATCTCCTGGTGCTTAAATGAACAGCATTCCGCTTAAATCCCCAAATATTGAAAAGCCAGGGCGAAGGCTGAGTCCGTGACAATGATGAGAAATAGGGCGGACACCACCGCCGAGGTGGTGGCGGAACCCACCGCCGCGGCCCCCCCCCGCACCTGGAAACCCCGCTGGCAGCCGATGCCGGCAATGAGCATTGCAAAGACCCCGGCCTTAAGGAGGCTGAGGATGATATCCAATAAGGAAAGGCTGGTCTGGGTCTCCTTCAGGTAAGAGTAAGCGGTCAGGTCCAGACCCATGATCCCCACCAGCAGGCCGCCGGCGATCCCGAAGATATCGGCGTAAACGGTGAGGAGGGGCACCACTATTATGGCTGCCAGGACCTTGGGGACCGCCAGAAACCTGATGGGGTCGAAACCCATGGTCACCAGAGCGTCCACCTCCTCATTGACCTTCATGGTGCCGATTTCCGCGGCAAAGGCAGATCCCGACCTCCCGGCAACCAGAATGGCCGTCATGATGGGACCCAGTTCCTTGACCATGCCAATGGCCAGAAGGGAGGCCACATAGATATTGGCCCCGAATTGTTTGAGCTGAATAGAAGACATGAAGGCAATGATAAGTCCCAGGAGGAAGCTGAGGAGGCCCACGATGGGCAGCCCATCCGCCCCCGCCTTTTTCATGTAGGAGGCTACGTCCTGCCACCGGACCGAATGAGGGTTGAGCAATACTTGCATCAGGCTGATGAGGAGCGCTCCCAGAAAAGACGTCACCTCCACCAGATCTGTAACGAAATGCCGGCTGCCCTCACCCAGTTGCTCCACCACATTGGCGCTTCCCCGCTCACTGATCAAAGGAGGGATCCTCAGGGCTTCTGGATCGATGAGGCCCATGATACCCTTAGCCTTATCGGTGGGATTGACAAACTCCAGAGGCACGGACCTGGCCTTGGACTCGCTCTCGAGCTGTAAAAGCCCCAAGGCTCCGGCACTGTCGAGATATTCCACCCCGGCCAGGTCCACGGTCAGTTTGCTGGGGGTCATTCTTTCCAGCAGGGCCGCGACCTTCGAGTTAAAGAGGTTCAAATTTTGCAGGTCGATGCGGCCGGAGATGGCGAGATTGAGTTCCTGACCTTTCTGGCCGGCCACCTTAAAGCTGAAGTTGCAACTCGGTTGGGGGGGGTAGTCCATAGCATCCCGCAAAACGCCAGTCCCGCAAATTGACTCTTCTGGGCCCGCGAATCTCGTACCAGGTTGAGCTAATTATTAAAATCCAGAGCCAGGAACTCTTTCTCGGTCAGACCCCACCTGTGCAACGCTTCCGCCGCGTCCAGGCTTAGGCCCAGCATCCCTACCATCTGCCCCTCATGGAGGAGCGGAAAAGCAATGATATAAATCTCAGAGCCGTCCTGCAAAAAGAAGCGTTGTTGGGAGATTCTCCGGCTTTTCAGGACCTGATCAAACAAACCATAACCGGATAAATTAAGGGTCCCCTCTTTTTTCTCCGGATACCTTGCCAGGATGTCTGCATGCTGGTCCAGGACGCCAATCTGGAAAGGGCACATGCGGCAGAGTTTAATAGCCGGCTCGACCTTTGCCAGAAGAGTCTTATTGATGGCTGGCACGTCCTGTCGGGCTACCAGTCCGGGCAGCGGCGCCGACAGCCGCTGGAGGCAGGCTTTGACCTCTTGCTTAAAAGAGGCCGCGGCGGGACTCAAGGGAGGTTCTTTGGCGGAACAGGCGCAAAAAATCAACAAGATTATTAGAAAAGGGCGATTCAGAAGACGACCGGGGCTAAATTTTTCGTCAAGATTATCGTGTGCCATTTGCCTCCACCTATCCCACTCTTAATTTACCTGAGGGCCCACCAATGAAAATAATTTTAGCACCTTTTTCAGCCTGGCCGCTAAAGCGGCGGGGCGCAGGTTAAAGCCTGCGGCTACGGAATCGCACCTGCCCCTGACCGCGGCCCCTCAATGCTCACTGCTCACTCCCCAAACACCCGGGCGAAGATGGCATCGACGTGGCGCAGGTAGCGGCCCAGGTCAAAGATGACCGCCAGTTCCGCCGGGGTCAGATGCCGGGCGATTTCCGCATCCTCCTGCACCAACGAGGGAAACTCGCTTCCCTGCTCCCAGACCTGCATGGCCGGGCGCTGCACCAACCGGTAAGCCGCATCCCGGCTCAGGCCTTTGCCAATAAGCGCCAGCAACAGGCCCTGGGAGAAGATCAGGCCGTGGGTGAGGTTGAGGTTCTTGATCATATTTATCGGATAAACCGTGAGGTTCTTTAGCAAGCGGGTCAGGCGGGCCAGCATGAAGTCCAGGAGCACGGTGCTGTCCGGGGCAATGAGCCGTTCCACCGAGGAGTGGCTGATGTCCCGCTCGTGCCACAGGGGCACGTTTTCCAGGGCCGCCAGGGCATTGGCCCGGAGCAGCCGGGCCAGGCCGCACAGGTTCTCGGACAGGACCGGGTTGCGCTTGTGGGGCATGGCGGAAGAGCCCTTCTGGCCGGCGGCGAAGAACTCCTCGGCCTCCCGCACCTCGGTGCGCTGCAGGTGGCGGATCTCCAGGGCCACCTTCTCGACGCTGGCGCCGATCAAGGCCAGGGTGAGGAAGTATTCGGCGTGCCGGTCCCGCTGAATCACCTGGGTGGAGATGGGCGCCGGGGTAAGCCCCAGGCGGGCGCAGGTCTTGGCCTCCACCTCCGGGGGCAGGTGGGCAAAGGTGCCCACCGCGCCGGAGAGCTTGCCCACCGCGATAGTTTGGCGGGCCGCCGCCAGACGGGCGCGTTGCCGTTGGAATTCGGCAAACCACAAGGCGAATTTCAATCCCAGGGTAATGGGTTCGGCATGCACCCCGTGGGTGCGGCCCACCATGGGCAAGTCCTTAAATTCATAGGCCCTCTCTTTCAGGACCGTAAGCAACTCATCCAGATCGGCTTGCAAAAGGTCGGCGGCTTCCTTCAGGTTCAGGGCCAGGGCGGTATCCAGTACGTCCGAGGAAGTGAGCCCGAAGTGGAAATAGCGGCCGTCCTCCCCCAGGCAGGCGGCCACCTGGTCCACAAAGGCGGCCACGTCATGATGGGTCTTTTCTTCCAGGGCCAGGATCTGCTCCACGTCGCAGGCGGCCTTGCTGAAGGCCCGGGCCGGCGCCTCCCGGGGGATGATACCGCACTCCGCCATGGCCTCCAGGGCCGCCAGCTCCACCTGGAGCCAAGTCGTATATTTGTTCTCTTCGCTCCAGATGCGGGCCATTTCCTTGCGGCTGTATCGGGGAATCATGTCTCACCTCAGAGGAGCTATCCGATTTTTGCAAGTAAGCGCCTCCGTGATTATAAACAGAAGCTCCTGATAAGAAAAGAAGATTGACGGGGCGAATTTGAATAGATAACCTTCTTGACATCCAGAACCTGTTCATGCGAGACCAACATGGCCGATTGGGGGGAAATCTTCGAAGCTCCAAAAATGCAAGGGCTTCAGCCCAACCCGGAGTTCCTGGCCCTGCTGCCGGAGCTAAGACTGGCAGGCTGCCGCCGGGTCCTGGATGCCGGCTGCGGCGTGGGCCGCCACCTCCTGCCCCTGGCGCAGGAGGGCTTCCAGGTGGTGGGGGTGGACCGGGAGGCCTCGGTCCTCCGGGTTCTGAAGGGCCGTCTCCAAGTCGCCGCCTTATCGGCTCCGTTGCTCCAGGCCGATCTGCGCCGTCTGCCCGTAGCAACGCGCCGCTTCGATCTGGGCGTCAGCATCAATGTAATCAATCACGGAGATGCCGCCGCTTTTCGGGAATATTGCCGGGAGTTGGACCGGGTCTTGAAAGTTGGCGCGCATCTGTTCATTTATGTCTCACCCCGGGAGTTCGCGGCCAGGGTGATGCTGCCCGGGACCCGGAAGCTGGAGCCCGGCACCCTGGTGGACATCGCCACCCCGGACGGCAAACTGGTGCACCATTTCCCCACTCCCCGAGAATTAAAGGCGCAATTCCCAGGCTATGAGCTGCAGCGTCTGGAGACCATCCAGGCTGCCATCCCCTTCATGGACAACGTGGAAATGCCCCAACTCATTTTTTATGGACGGAAAAGATAGCCGTCTAGAGCGGCCTGCAGCCGGCAAAATTCGGCGGGCACAGCCCGCCCCGGAAGCTGTTATCTGTTTTCGGTTTTCTGTGAAGTCAAAGGCAAAATCAAAGGCAAAGGCCCCCTAGCAGAGACAGAAAACAGAAAACGGAAAACAGATTTTGGGCCTGGCCCTTTTAACCATGGCTGAGCAAGAAGAATCTCCAATCCTGGTGCAACGCCGGGGTGGCCTGTTAAACCTGGTCCTCAACCGGCCTCGGGTCCTCAACACCCTGAACCTGGAGATGATCCGGCGGCTGCGCGGGCTTCTGGATGAGGTCCGGGAGGACGAGGGGGTAAGGCTGATCGTCCTCTCCGGCGCCGGTGAACGGGGCTTCTGCGCCGGCGGCGATCTGAAGGAACTGGCCCGGGCCCTACAGGGCCGGGCGCCTTTCCTGGCCGACGAGTTTTTCCGGGAAGAGTACGACCTGGACCTGCTGCTTCACCAGTTTCCCAAACCGGTGGTGGCTCTGGCGGATGGCATCACCATGGGGGGCGGCCTGGGTCTGGCTGCAGGCGCAGACCTGGTGGTGGTCACGGAGCGCAGCCGCATGGCCATGCCCGAGACCAGAATCGGTTTTTTTCCGGATGTGGGTGCCAGCGGCTGGCTGCATGCCCGCTGTCCCCCCGGCTATCCGGAGTACCTGGCCCTCACCGGTTACGAGGCGGTGGGGGGCGAATGCGTCCGTCTGGGACTGGCCACCCACCTGGCGCCATCCCCCCGTCTGATGGACCTCCTGGAGGACCTGGCCAGGATCTCCGGGCGTCTGGCGCCGGGATTTTTGGTAAGGGAAGAGGCGGTCAGGCAGATGAGGGGCTGGCTTCCGGCCTACGCCAGGCAGGACTGGTCGCCCCGGCCGGAGTTGGACGCCTGGGTGGCTCAGCATTTTGCGGGTAAAGAGAGCCTGGGGGAAATCCTGGCGTCCCTCAGTCAGTGCAGCCCGGAGCTGCAAATCTGTGGGGAGGTATTGCGGCATATGTCCGAGCGCTCCCCCACAGCCCTGGCTCTGACCCTGAAGCTGCTGCGGGCCAACCAGGGGCGGCCGCTGCCGGAAGTTTTCCGGAGGGAGGCCCGGGCCGCCCACTTCATGGTGCAGCACCCCGACTACCTGGAGGGCATCCGGGCGCGCCTCCTCGACAAGGATGATCAACCCCGCTGGCAACCGGAGCGCATCACCGACCTGGGTCCACTGGAAGTAGATCTGTAGAGGCTTCCGCTTCCCAGGAAAACGGAAAAAAGAAATCGGCACAAAACCCTTTATCGGGAAAAAAGCCCTGTAAAAAGGATGCCTTATGTAACTTGGCTCAGTGGAAGGTCCCGCCCCGGCGGAGACCGTGGCGGCGACTTGCGTCAGCGAGCCGATTCCGCTAAAATTTAACTAGCATATGTCTCAGAAGGATGAAACCCTGCGGATAAAACGCAAACCTACCCGGGCCATCCGCATCGGCCCGGTGCAGATCGGCGGCGGCGCCCCGGTGGTGGTGCAGTCCATGACCAACACCGACACCAGGAAGGTGGGCGCTACCCTGGCCCAACTCCATAGACTGGCTGCGGCCGGCTGCGAAGTGGCCCGGCTGGCGGTGCCGGATCAGAAGGCGGCCCGGGTCTGGGGGGAGATCAAAAAAGAGAGCCCGCTGCCCCTGATTGCCGACATCCATTTCAATTATCGTCTGGCTTTGGCCGTCCTGGAGCAGGGGGCCGACGCCATCCGCATCAACCCCGGCAACCTGGGGGGGGAGAAGAAGACCCGCCAGGTGCTGGAGGCCTGCCGGCAACGGGGCGTGCCGCTGCGCCTGGGGGTCAATGCCGGCTCCCTGGAGGCGGACCTGCTGGAAAGGTATGGGGCCCCTACTGCCGCGGCCCTGGCGGCCAGCGCCCTCCGGTGGGTCAAGAAGTTCGAGGACTGGGGCTTCTTCGATTTCAAGATTTCCCTGAAATCCTCCGATGTCTTGGTGACCGTGGCGGCCTACCGGGAGGTCTCGCGCCGGACGGATTATCCTTTGCACCTGGGGGTGACCGAAGCCGGGGGGCTGATCGCCGGTACGGTGAAGTCCGCCCTGGGGATCGGCATGCTGCTGGCCCAGGGCATCGGCGACACCATACGGGTCTCACTCACCCGGGACCCGGTGGAAGAGGTGCGGGCGGCCTATGAGATTCTCCGGGCCCTGCACCTCAGGGAGCGGGGGGTAGAACTGATTTCCTGCCCCACCTGCGGACGCTGCCGCCTGGACCTCTTCTCGCTGGCGGAGGAGGCGGAGCGCCGCCTTCTGGCGGTGACCACCCCCCTCAAGGTGGCTATCATGGGCTGCGTGGTGAATGGGCCGGGGGAGGCCCGGGAGGCGGACATCGGGGTGGCTGGAGGCGCCGGGGTGGGAGTCCTGTTCAAAAAGGGCCGCAAACTGCGCCAGGTGCCGGAGAAAGACCTGCTCCGCGCCCTGCTTTCGGAAGTGGCGGCCCTCACCGGTGAGGCGGTGGATTTGCCGGAAGTTGACCAGGAGAAGCCCTGAGCCGCGCCAGGCTGGATCAAAACCTGCCCTTATCTAAGCCGGGCTGAAAAGACTTTGGTTGCGAGGATTAGGAAGCTGTTTCCGATAATTCGGCGCGCCTATTTACCTTGTAAAAAGGCCCTTACGGAATCTGCACCCATCTCGCCAGAACGTTTTTTAAAGGTCTCACAGCTTCTCAGACCTTTCAGAAGCGGCCAGTTATAATCGAGCCGGTGATACTTCGCAACAGCCCCTTCCGCCTGGAACCAAGATAGCCTCTCAGCGGGAATATTTATTCCTCCACAGAACTCGAACCCTTTAAAAATCAGGGTTTATCCCCTTAAAATCAGGGATTGCCTTATTTGATTTTGTAATAAAGTGCAATAATCAATAACAAGAATATCCAACCTGGCCTATGTGCAGGGAAAAATGGGAGATTTTAAACAAATCCCTTGACAAACGGCCAAAAGGTTTTTAATGATTGATTGACTCTAATATTTGGTCATGCGGGACGTGTCAGGAATGGCCGTGTCATTCAGGGGTCTGAATCACAATTTTAATGGGGGAACGTCAATGAAGATTTTGGTCTTAATCCTAATGGCAGGATTTTTGGTTGCCGGATGCGCTAGCTTCAACCATTCGGAAAATATCGGAACAGATCCACAAGGAAACGCCGTCGGAACATACAGCCTTAGTAGCCAAGGCCCATACGGCGAGTTTAGAAATGCTTATAGTTTTGCCAGGGCCATTGCCATGATCAATTACAGCAAGAGCTTAAGAACGATTAGATACGATGAAGCCGGTGGCATCCTCGAATACGATTTCAACCAGGCGCCGATAGGCAGGCAAAGCAGCGCTGCCACGACCACCGGACAGGGGTGTATGCCTTCATCATTTGGCCACCAGCCAATTCAATAAATGGCGGATAAATCTATGGACAAGAAAATAATTTTCCTCATCCTGGCCATGGTCTGGTTGGTGGTGGGTTCCCCCATGGATCAAAAGCAACGCGCCTATGCCGCGCCTGTCGGGGCCTCTGCGGGTGCCAATGAGCCCCTGGTTTTCGATCCCTTAGAGGTGGATCCGTCGGCGTTGCCTAATATGCGGGATCTGCCGTCCCCGGCGGCTATGGTGAAGAAGCAGGTCCAGGTCCGCATGTACACGGGCATCATTAAGAATAATAGCAACTGTGACGTTTCGCTCTATTCGGGCAATAGCGACGGCGTTCTTATCATTCCGGCCCGGAGCTGGATCGAGTACATATCCTGGAAGCGGCGCTTCGAACTTACGGCCTACTGTAACGGCAAGCCCTATTACTGCCTGAATATCAATGCCAATCCCAAATGTTATCCCTTCATGTGCCAGAATTACGATTTCATGGCGGAAATCGTGAAACCGGGGGGGGTGGAGGGGGTGCAGAGCTACCCCGGGAAGAAACTTAAGAGAAGGGTACACAAAGCAAAGGCGTTGGGCTAGGGAAAGCTCAAACAAGCAGATCCGCTATCTTTAATTTTGCGGGGGAAGCCCGGATCGGGGTTCCCCCGAGTTTTTTTTCGGGCCACCTGAACTCCCGGTTGTTTCAAAAACGGGCGTCATCAGTCAGGTAGGGGCAGCCACCCGGGAAACCTGCCGGCCCGCCCATCTGATACCAAGTTGCCGTCTCGTTGGTTCTTTTGGTGCAGGGTGGAGCCGTGTGTCCGCCCCTTATTGGGCGCACCCCTGGATGCGCCCCTGCAAAAGATTCTTCTGCTTTTGACGGCAACTTGGTATTACACCGGCCTGGTAACGGGGCGGCAGAGATTTTGCCGAATATCCAGGTAGACTTCGCCGTAGCCCGGGGAGCCCAGACGCACGGTATAGAAGGCGTTGAGCATCAGGCTGGCCACCATGAGGTTGGTGAACAGGAGCTGGGGGGCGCCCGCGGCCATGAGCTCCTCACAGGAGAGCTCGGCGGGGTTGCGGTCCCTGGGCTGGGCGATCTCGGGGTGATAGCGTCCCAGGGAGGGGGTCAAATCCCGGCCGGCACGCCGGAGGTAGAGCTGGACGTTGCCGTCTTCGTAGTCGTTGCCCCCGGAGATCAGAGTGAGGTCCCGGAGGGCCGCGGCGTACCCGTCCACCAGGTGGCGGGAGGCGTGGTTATCCACCATCAGGAAGACGATATCCCCCTCCCTAATCAGGTAGTGGAGGTTGGCGGCGGTGAGGTATTCAGGCACAGCCCGCAAGGACATTCCCTCGAACTCCTGGACCAGCTCTTGGGCCTTGACCTCGGCCTTGTTGCCCGGTCGGGTAAAGGCCTGGCGAGGAGCATTGGCCCGTTCAAAACGGTCGCCGTCGATAAGGGTGAGGCGGGTCCGCTCCCCGGAATATTGCAGGTAGCGGCAGAGGAAGGGCAGCAAGGCGCAGCCGATGCCGCCGATGCCGATGGCCTTGATCTCGGTAGTGTTGCCCATCTGAGGTTCCGTTTCTCCGGGCGCCGACCCTGGTATCGTTATCACCCTCCCCCCAATCCCCTTCCCTCTCAGGGAGGAGGTTGGAATAAAAGCAATTTCTTTTTTACGGTTTCTCTGAAAGCTACACTAGCAAAAAAAGCTAAAAAAGCAAAAAAAAGCAAAATACGCCAAACTGCCCCTTCAGGCGCCGAACTCGATGGGACGGGGCAAGGGGGTTACCTTGTCCTCCACCTCCCCGGCCCAATCCTCGGCCGGTGGCGCCTCAGCCCAGGGGATGGGATAGGGGGAGATGAGGTGTTCCGGGGCCAGATAGCCACGGTAGCCCTGGACTACCAGGGAGCAAGAGAGGCTCAGGTCGCCGTCGAGGTTGCCCACGGTGAGGTGAAAGCCGTCTTCGTGGCGCTCGTCGGCTTCGTCGCGTTGCGAGTGGAAGGCCTCAAGGCCGGCGTGGCTGTGGATGGTACCCAGGCGGCGGAGGCCGGCGGGGAAACCCCGCACCTGATAATCGCAATGGCCGCCCCCCACGGTCTGGTGGGGGATGACCAGTTCATAGGAGTGGCCGGCCTGCCGCCAGGCCAGCAGGGCCACGGCTTCGCTCTGGTGGCGGGAATACACCGCCCGGAAAAAAGCCGCCGCCTGGAGCAGCAGGCCCGCGGGCAACGGGGGGCCGCAAAGGCGCACCTCCGGTTCCTGGGGAGCCAGCCAGGGTATGCCGGCGGCGGGCACCACGGCCTGGAAAAACGGGGTGCGTTTCACCAGAAAGAGGCCCTGCCGGGTGAGGAGGTAGTAGATGGGCTCCTCAGGGAGGGGAAAATCCTGGTCTTTCAAGTAAATGGGCAGCATAGCCAACGGTTTGCGGTGGTTGGGTTTTCGGTTAATAACTAAGTACTTGATTTCTTAAATATGGTAACGTTTCTTGCCGACCTCCCCCCTCACCCCAGCCCTCTACCCCCCGCCGGGGGTGTTTGGACCGGAGAGATGGGAATAAATAGATTACCGGATTGATGAAATAGGGTACCAAGCTCGAGCCGGGAGACCGGAAGAAGCTGCCAGACCTCCGCACTAGCTCAGTTGCTAAACCTGGGAACACCATAAGTTCTAATCACGATATTGTCAAACCCCGGGTGCCTCAGAAGATTTTTTTGCTGTCCAGCAGCAGGGTAACCGGGCCGTCGTTGATGAGGCCCACTTCCATCATCTGGCGGAAGCGGCCGGTAGCCACCCTTAGACCGTGGCCGGAAAGCCTGGCGGCCAGCTCCTGGTAGAGCCTTTCGGCCAGATCCGGAGGCGCCGCCGCAGCAAAGGAGGGGCGGCGGCCCTTGCGGCAATCCCCCAGGATGGTGAATTGGGAGACCAGCAGCAACTCGAAGCCGGTGTCCAGAAGGGATAAGTTGAGGAGGCGCTCTGCCCCTGGAAAGACCCTCAGATGGGCCAGCTTTTGAGATAGATAGTCCACATCGCCGGGGCCATCGTCAGCCGCCACCCCCGCCAGGACCAGAAGGCCCTGCCCAATCCTGGCCACTTCCTCTTCGGACACCCGAACCCAGGCTTCTTTGACCCGTTGCACCACCGCCCGCATGGCAAGAGCTCTCAGCTTTCAGCTAGGTAGGATGCGCACTGCGCACCGGGATCTTACTGCTTCCTATAATCTAATGGTGCGCAGTGCGCACCCTGCAGGAAACTGCCCCTGCCGGCTGCCGCCGGAAGATCCGGGGACGTGGTTTGGCAAGGAGCCGGAGATCCGGGAAAAAGCTGCTGATAATGTATAATAATTTCGCGGACAGTCGAAGGGAAAACCCACCCCAGTCTTTCCGCTCATCCCGGCCTCAGATTAAATTTCCATAATCAAAAATTCGAAATTCAGTTTTTTTTACCTGCTCACCGGGAAAAATTCGCCGCCCCCTCAAACCAATGGTTTTCTGTCCATTTCTATGTTAGGATACTCCAAAATCCGAACTGCAAAATCGAAACTCCAGACTCGAAACTCATAACTCAATCATGGTTTCCCCGCCCCTTTCCCAAGCCCGTTTAACCATCCCCAACCTCATCACCCTTACCCGGATTCTCCTTACCCCGTTATTTATCATCTTTTTGATCGAGGGCCGCTATCGCCAGGCCTTGATCATCTTTATCCTGGCCGGGTTGAGCGACCTGGCGGACGGCCTTATCGCCCGCTGGTGGCAGCAGAAATCCCGTCTGGGGAGCTACCTGGACCCCCTGGCGGATAAGCTCCTGGTGTCCACCAGTTTCGTGACCTTAAGCATTTCCCATTTAATCCCGTCCTGGCTGACGGTGATGGTCATCAGCCGGGACGTCATCCTGGGCCTGGGGGCGTTAATCCTGCGCCTGACGGATTATCCCCTGGTTATCAAGCCGTCCCTGGCTGGCAAATGGACCACCACCGTGCAGTTGCTCACTGTGGGCCTGGTGTTGCTGGCAAAGGCCAAGTTATGGCATCTGCCGCCTGGAATTTTGACCGCCTTTTTTTATATTACCGGCGGTCTCACGGCCTTTTCCGGCATTCACTACATATATGGGGGGCTCAAACTGGTGTCGCCACAGGCTGAGGACCGGCAGGATGACGATGGCTGAAGTCATCGATCTGGAGCGCTTCCGAGCCAGGATGGCGGCGGACCACGGCTTCCGTTCCTGGCTGGGCCGCTTTAATGAGCAATTCGGCCCCGAAACCCGGTTTGAGGATTTGAGTCCCGCAACCCTCCTGTATCTGGCCAGCCCCGGGGAAGAGAACCTCTACGTCTTTTTCGATCTAATCATGGGGAGCAGGGGCCTGGGCGGGTCGCTGCGCTTTCGTCTGGATGACCTGGAATACGCCGTCAAGCTGAAGATTATGGACACCGCCTTCGCCTTGGTGGATCGGGTGAGGTTTGAGCTGATGCGCCGCCTGGGCTGGGTGGAGGCGGTCCCCGGGGGAGAGCGCCCCATCATGCAACTCGTGGAAGAGGCCTGGGGCCGGCAGGTGGAATTTGTCCGGGAGATTCCCCGCCTCTCCACGGACCACCCGGATTATCAGGCCTATACCCTCCTAAACCACTTGGACCGGGTGGTGTTCATCCGGAGGCTCATCCCCCGGGCCGTGGATACCTTCCGGGAACGGCTGGCGGCCGGGAATCAGGGTTAACTCGAAACCCCGCCGCCAGCGCCGCTTGCCGGGTCCTTTGCCGGGAATTTTTTCAAGGGCGCCGCCGAATTTTCTTCCGCAACAATTCTTTTCTTCTTTAAAAAGAAAATTGTTTTCCCCGCCAATAATTCCAGGCGCTAGTGTTGTGCTTCGTAAATAGTATGGCATTAAATCAAGAAAAGCTAAGTTCCAAGGGTATTAAAGTCCCCCTTTGGAAAAGGGGGATTTAGGGGGATTTCAGGAGGTTATTTTAAATCCCCCCTGCCCCCCTTTTTCAAAGGGGGGTTAAAAAACCGTAGTTTGAAATGTCATAGCAATTGTGAAGCATCACACTAGAAGCTACAAAACCTGATTTCACTGTCATCCTGAACGGAGTGAAGGATCTCAAGTCGCTAAAAATACAAGATTCTTCGCTTCGCGCAGAATGACATTTTTGGGCAGACTGGGGTTTTGCAATAGCTTCTAGTGTGATGTCCCACAATTACCTTAACAAAAGATTTGAGATAACCCCCCCTCCCTTGAGGGGAGGGGGTTGGGGGGAGGGTGGCAACATGTGGTAAATGAAAGATAAATTACCACCACCACCCGGTGTCGCCCCCTCAAGGGGGAGGGAAAAAGGCAAAGCATTTAGGCAACGTTTCCGTGGGACACAATACTAGTGCCTGGCAGCCTTACCGTCCCGGTCTAAGCCTTTCTATCCAATTGCCACCGCACGGTCCAAGCCAGATGGGTCAAGGCCAGAGGTTTCACCAGGCACTGTAGGTTTCCGATCTTCCGGACCTTGTCGTTAATATCCGCCTCGCTGTGTCCGGTGTTAAGAAGAACCAGGAGGTCCGGGCGAAGCTTAAGGGCGGCCTCAGCCAGGTCGAGCCCGGTCATCGCCGGCATGGTTAAATCGGTAATCAGCAGGTCAAAGGCCTGCGGATGAGCCTGGAACTCTTCCCAGGCCTCGGGGCCGCTGTTAAAGGCGGTGACCCGGTACCCCAGGCCTTGCAGAAACTCCTTGCCGATCTGGACGATGGCGGCTTCGTCATCCACCAGGAGGATATGCTCCGTGCCCCGGGGGAGGGGCCCGTTAATGGGGACTTCTGGGGCTGAGGGGCCCTGATGGCTGGGGAGATAGACCCGGAAGGCGCTGCCTTTACCCGGCTCACTGGAAACCCCGATGGCGCCGCCCAGGCTCTGGACAATGCCGTGGACTGCGGACAGGCCTAAGCCGGCGCGCTCACCCACTGGCTTGGTGATGAACAAGGGATCGAAAATGCGCTCCAGGGTCGTTTGATCCATGCCGCGCCCGCTGTCCTTCACGGTGAGTCTAAGGTACGGCCCGGATTTCAGCTCAACGCCGGGTTCGGCCGGACCGGCCTCCAGGCGCACCGGCTCCAGGCTGATTTGCAGAACTCCGCCCGTTTCCCGCATGGCTTCAAAGGCGTTGCTGCTGAGATTTATCAAGATTTGGCTGACCTGTACCGGATCGGCCACCACCAGGCCGCACTGAGGGTCTAGATTTTGGCGAATCTCAATAGTGGCGGGCAGGGAGGCCCGCAGCAGCTTAAGCGACTCCTTGACAATGGGCAGAATCTCCAGCGGCCTGGGTTCCCGCTCATTTTGGCGGCTGAAGGAGAGAATCTGTTTGACCAGGTCTCGGGCGCGGTCCCCAGCCCTTAAGGAGGCTTCCAATTTACTGCTAATCTTCCCGGCCTCCGGGATTGTCTCCAGGGTCATGCAGGCCAGCTCCACATAGCCTATCATGGCCCCGAGGACATTGTTGAACTCGTGGGCGATCCCGCCGGCAAAGGTGCCCAGGGCCTCCATCTTCGCCACCTGGCGCAATTTAGCCGCCATTTTGGCCTGGATCTCTGTGCTCCGTTCACGTTCTGAGATGTCCCGGGCGACGCTGAGGATGACTTTGCGGCCCTGTAAGTCAATGACCCGGGCGTGGATTTCCAAAGGCAGGATTGAACCGTCCTTGCAAAAGGACCGGGACTCGAAAAAGAGTTCCTCCTTGTCCTGCAGTTCCTTGAGTTTTTGCGGCCAGCTCCGGGCATTTTCCGGGGTAATGAGCTGCTGCAAATTTAATTCCATTAACTCTTTCCGGCTGTAACCGCGGCTTTGGCAGGCGGCTTCGTTGACCAGGATAAAATTGCCTTCAAAATTGGAGACATAGATGGGCTCAGTGACCAGGTCCAGCAGCTTCGCCTTCAGGACCTGCTCCTCATTGGCCCTGGCCAATTCCCCGGGGCCTGCCGCCACCCGGTCTGGCGGATGCTCCCGGTAGCCCTCCAAGGCCCTGGAAAGATGCCGGGTGTGCAGCAGGTTGGCCACCCGCACCCGCAACTCGAATTTGTTGAGGGGGGCCAGGATGATCTCATCCACGCCTTCGGGGATATGGGGCCCTCGCAGGATTGGGTCCCCGGGTGAGGCAATGAGGAGAACGGGCAGAAAGACCGGCTGCTCGAATCTTTTCCGCTCCCCCAGCCCCCCTTCTGGGCGTTTCAGATGAGGGGAGTCCAGTATGGCCAGATCGAAGGCCGGGGGCTCCGGAACCGCCTGTTCGGGGACTTCCAGGTGATAATCCCGGGCCAGCCATTGCCTGAGGAGCGCCCGGGTTTCGGGGTCGGCCAGCAACAGGAGAATGCGGGAAGCTTTGGCAACCGGGTTGGCAGGATCAAGGGATTTTTTTGGTTTCAAGGTCCGTTCCCAGTGACCAATTAATGGCGTCTTGGTAAATTCATTATAAGCGTTTTGCAAGGAGCCTGCCATCATGCATAACAGGTGAGAGGCTCCCTTAAGCGAGTATGTTGGCCAGGGCGATGAGGGCTACCGCGGCGAAATTATTGGGTTGGAAGATGGTGATGGGCTGTCCGGAAATCTGGGACATGGAGCAGGCTTCCACGGAGTAAGGCACCGATCCGAGAATATCGCAATTCAGGTGCGTTTTGATATTTTCCAGATTCATGGATATGGGCAGGACGATACGGTTGGTAATGACCGCGCCGATATTGGCGTCCCCCAGCCCCCAGGATTTGAATAATTCCAGCAGGGTCTTGCCGGCGCGCACCGAGAATTGCTCCCGTTCGCTGACCAGAACTACATAGTTGCAAAGGTGGATGGCGCTGGCAAAGGCCTCAGAAGGGTAGCCCGGCAAATCGAGGATGACATAATTCGCCAAACCCGCCAGCATCTGGATCAGGGCGGCAGCCCGGAGGGGGTCGATTTCGGTGAAATCCTCCGCCTTTTGCGGCCCGAAGAGGATTCGCAGACCGGGGGACGAATTGTAGAGAAACCGTGATAAATCGGTGGGGGTCAGGGAACCGGGCGCAAGCTCCAACAAATCTTTCAGATTGGACTCCGGATTTTTGTTTAACATTAGGGAGAAGGTGCCCTGGCCGGACTTGAGCTCCGCGGCGATCACCTGGTGGTTCTCTCCGGCCAGCACCGCGGCAATGTTCAGGGCGACCGTGCTGGTGCCGACTCCGCCTTTGGCGCCGGTGAATCCGATGATCTTTCCCCGCTTGGGTTGCTGGGCCTCCTGGAAAAGGCGTCTGCCCTTTTTCTCCTCCTGATATTTAATGGCCCGCACCAGGGGCAACATCATCTGTTTGATGGGGGCTTGTTTTTCCACGTAGTCCCAGGCGCCGTTTTTCATGGCCAGCTCGGCACCGTTTGGGTCCCCCGCCACGGTGATGATGATGACTTCCGGGCTGTTAGGGATCTCCCGAATCTTGGGGAGGATTTCCAAGCCGTTGCCGTCGGGCAACTGCACGTCGAGAAAAATTACCTCATATTTTCCGGAAATGGCGGTTTCCAAGCCTTTTCCCAGGGTATGGACGCAGGAGACCTCATGCCCCAGGTCCGTGACCATTTGGGAGAGCATTTCACAAAACATCTCATTATCATCGATGATCAATACGTTAGCCATCAAGATATCCCATTGCAATTAGCGGTGGGCGGCTTAAAGCACCAGCTTCACCGCGGCCGACAGCCTGAAATTAGTTCCAAATCAGTACGCTCTCTAAGGAGTCTTTAATCCGGCGCTGCTCCGGGCCGGTTGGGGACGATCTCCCTCGGAGATTCTAAGAGGCAGTAAAGGGCCTAATCTATTAATTGCGCATGATTATTCCCCGGTAAAACCGTTATCGGAAAACCCCCATTAAGGTTTTGTGTCCCATTAATGTTAACCTGGTTCCCTACTATATCCCCATTTAAAGTTTGCGTCCCATTAGTAGTTATTGTGCCATTAGGAGCATATACGATTACACTTGCATCACCAGGCGCAAAGGACTGCGTGCCATTAAGGGTAATAGCATTGGCCGAATTGCTGGTCGAATAGAGAAATATTTGGTTAGCACCGGTAATAGTTCCCGTGCCATTCACAGTTATAGTGCCAGTCGCCAAAATCGTTCCGGTATAATTCATCGTACCGTTTATTGTTACATTACCCTCTACATATATATTGCCACTTAGATTCTGAGTGCCATTAAATGTTTGACTACTAGTAAAAGTCTGAAGATTAGGAGTAGCTAATATCTGCGAAGTAAAATTAGGCATGGTCTGAGTTATTGCATTATAAGATTCTGAATTTACCGTTGTACCATTGACCGATATGGTATTACCAGGACCAGTTTGAGCAGAAGGGATACTTTCGGTGCCATTTATAGATACCCCCCCCACGCCTACGGCTGCTCCTCTAATAATTTCAGTGCCATTTATGGTCAGTTCCTGATTTGTATATACCGACCCCGTGATCGTTTCAGTCCCGTTAATCGAAAGGGAATTGTTTGAGAAAATGGTATTTTTAAAAGGCCCGGTCGCTGAGCTGATCAATATGGCTTCTGCGTTTGCCGTCAGAGGCCAAGTTGGAATGTGCAACACATTCATGAAATATGTGGGCACATTAATGGTCAGGCTGCAGTTAATTTCCGGAGCATTGGAGAGATTTCTAACGGTATCTTGAGTAAAAGTCACCGTAGCGTTGGCCGGGGAGAAGTTGGCCGGTGAGAAGTTATTAGCGGCAAGTATAGAATTTGCCTCAGTTGTCGCCTGGGACTGGCCTGTCGGTATGGGAACCGATAATTGTAAGCAGCCGGCACAGACTGCGGCGTCCACGGCGTTTTGCATCTGGGTTTTGACGACCACCAGATTTCCCACGTCCAGGGCCAGTCCGAGAAATCCAATCAGGACCGACAGCATTACTCCCACTAAAACCGCCACGCTTCCTTCCTGGTTTTTCCGCAATTTTTTTATCATAAAAGGACCCTCATGATTATTCCACTAACATAGTGCATTGCCCTGTTACAGTGACGGGATTACTTGGGAAGAAGGCGCTAATTAGCGGGGTCATGATGTTTACGTTGCTGGTGACTTTGACCAAAACGGTCGTAACGGTTCCGGAGGTACTCTCTGTGACAGTGACAGTTAATGTGTTGCCATTGGGATAGCTGTTCTGAAGCGCTGTGGTAATTTGCGCTTGGGTATAAGGCGAGATTCCCAGGGGCTGATCAACAGCAACTAACCGCGCCCCTTCCCGGGCCGCCTCGTTAACAATATTCCAATTCAAATATATATTTCCCAAGTCGAAGATCCCGCAGATAATCAAGAGTAAGACCGGAAGAACCAGGGCAAATTCCACCGCCGCCGCCGCACCCTCGGAATCCAATTGCCAATGCCGCTGGCCGGGTCTAATTCGCCTCATAATGCACCAATGCCGCGCCCTAAGATCGGCGCCAGCAAGCCAAACTCCACTGACGTGCTCCCCCGCTTGCCGCGGAGGAAATTCCTGAGGGGCCGGCCCCGGGGTGGGACCGCGGTTGCCGCTTCCTGCTTTTGCCTGGATGAAATGAAGCCATGGATAATTCGCATCTTGATGCTCCCCGCCAGCTATTTCAGAAGGTTTCTGGATATCCTGAGGGCTCCCGGCCCCAGGATGACGATGAACAGCGCCGGCATGATAAAGAGCATCATGGGAAACAGGATCTTTACCGGCATTTTCGCGGCGATCTCTTCAGCCTTCTGGGCTCGCTGCACCCGGATAAAATCGGCATGGGTACGCAGCGCTTCGGCAATGCTGGTCCCCATCTTCCCCGATTGCAACATCAGGCTCACCAAAGACTTGATGCTCTGCACCCCGGTGCGCTCTGCCAGGTTTTTTAAGGCCATTTCCCGGGAGCTGCCGGTGCGCAGCTCGGCATTGGTGAATTGCAATTCCTTATAGAGGTCCTTGGATATGCCCCTGACCTCGTCGGCCACCCGCACCAGGGTGGCCTGCAAAGCCAACCCCGCTTCCATGGAGACGATCATCAAGTCCAGGACATCCGGTAAGGCCCGGTCCAGGCGATCCCGCCGCCGGCGCAACAAAACCCGGAGAATAAAGATAGGCAGATAATAGCCGGCCCCAGCCAGGAGGCAGCCAAGCATCAAGCTGACGCCGGCGGCCTGCCTGCGCCAGATATTGAGAAACATGAAGGGCAGGGGCAGGAGGAAGGCGCAGAGGGTCCGCAGGCCGAAATAGATGGCCGGGGCATTGGGATGATGGAACCCGGCTTGATAAAGGGTGGTCTTGAGTTCGGGTCCCTGGGTTTTGTCCCTCAAGGTGAAATTCCCGAGATTGGACAGCCAATCCAGGAAGCTCTTTTTAAAGGAAAGAGCGGCGGCAGTACCTCCCCGGAGGTGCGGGAAGCCCTTGCCGTCGGCGCGGCGATATCGCTCCCTCATGGTCCGGCGTTGGTAGTTATAGGCAGCCAGTCCGTAAGTGAGCAAGGCGAAGCTGATGAAGGTGATACCCATCATCACATATGGATAGATCTGCTGACCCATGGTCTTTCTCGCTATTACACCTTGATTTGAATAATTTTCCTCATCCAGAGGATTCCTATGGCCATGCTCAAGATCCCGCCCATCAGCAACCGGTAACCCTGGGAATCGGTCAGCAGCAGCATGATATAATCCGGGTTGACGAAATAGAGGATCATGAAGATGCCCACGGGAAGACTCGCCAGAATCAGAGCGGAAAACCGCCCTTCGGCGGTGAGGCCCTGGATCTTCCCCTTTAACAGCAACCGGGCCCGGATAAGTTTGCCGATGTTCTCCAGGATCTCCGCCAGGTTGCCCCCGGTCTCGCTTTGGATCGAGACGGCGGTAACAAAAAACCGCAGGTCCTGGCTGTCCACCCGATCAGCCATACGGTGCAAGGCTTTATTCAGAGCAAGCCCCAGGCGTTGCTCCTCGAAGGCGATCTTCATTTCCACTCCCAGAGGAGAGCCAATCTCAGCGCTCGCCATTTCCATGGCAGACTGGAGGGTGTGGCCGGCCCGCAGAGAGCGGGATAACAGGTCCATGCCTTCCGGCATCTGCATCTCCAGGCGGGCGGACTTACGGTTCCTTTTCATCCGCAGGTAGAGGTAGGGCGCCATCCCCAGGACCAAGGCCAGGACGATCCGCCAATGAAACGCCTCGAAGAGGGACCCGGCCAGGTAACCCGCGCAGGCCAGGATTCCCGCCACACCGAGGAAGGCCTCGGGAGGCCAAAAGATGTCAGCCTGGTATAAGGTGCGCTGCAAGTTTTCCACCCTGGCCAAGCCCAGCACAGCTTTTAACATAATCAAGAGCGGGCTTGCCGGCGACTCGTCCCGGGTCTTGAAGAGGCGGGCGTCAACCAGTCTTTTCCCGCTATTTCCCAAGAACCGTTTGTTCATCTTATGGTGGCTGATAGGCCGCACGAAGGAGAAATAAAACCCGGATAGAAAGAAGGCCAATCCCGCTAAGATGCTGGACATGACGAAGAAATACTGAGTCTTCGGAGAAGCGGTCAAATAATTGATCAGGGCTTCCATGGGGGTAATCTCTCCTCCTTAGCAGTTAATAAGCGGATATTCCAGGTCCGACAGGGGCTCGAATATTTTTGGCAGCGGCGCCCCAAAGAGCAGGCAGCGCTCGGCAAAGTGGGGCATCACCCCGGTGGGCGCAAATCTTCCCAGGATCTTGCCCTCAGGGTCTATACCGTGCCTTTCGAAGACAAAGATATCCTGCATGCTGATCATGCCGCTCTCCATTCCGGTAATCTCAGAGAGGCTCACCAGCCGGCGAACCCCGTCGCTGTGGCGCGCCAGTTGGATGATGACGTTCAAGGACGAGGAGATCATCTGCCGCATGGCCTTCTCCTGGATGTTGATGCCGCAGAGGGAAATCATGGTTTCCATACGCAGCAGGGCGTCCCGGGAGGTGTTGGCGTGGATGGTGGTCATGGAGCCCTCATGGCCGGTGTTCATGGCCTGAAACATGTCGATCACTTCAGCGCCGCGCACCTCACCTACGATGATCCGGTCCGGCCTCATCCGCAGGGCATTGCGCACCAGGTCCCGCTGGGTTATCTCTCCCGTGCCTTCCACGTTGGGCGGCCGGGTCTCCAGGCGGCAGACATGTTCCTGCTGCAGTTGCAGCTCAGCGGAATCCTCGATGGTAAGGATGCGCTCAGAGGACGGGATATAGCCGGAGAGGATGTTGAGCATGGTAGTTTTGCCGGACCCCGTGCCCCCGGAGATGAGGATGTTCAGTTTGGCCACCGCAATGGCTTTGATCACTTCGCCGATTTCCGGGGAGAGGCTGCCTTTTTCCACCAAATCCAGCAACTTGGGGCGTTGGACCCCAAAGCGCCGGATGGACAGCATGGGGCCGTCCAGGGCCAGGGGGGGGATGATGGCATTGACCCGGGAGCCATCGGGAAGCCTGGCATCCACCATGGGGGTGGACTCATCGATGCGGCGCCCCACGTTTGAGACTATCTTATTGATAATCTTCAGTAGATGCTCATCGTCCTGGAACCGCACCGCGGTGAGCTCCAGCCGCCCGCGCCTTTCGATGTAAACCTGATCATACCGGTTGACCAGGATGTCCGAGATGGTGGGATCCTTCAGCAAAGGCTCCAGGGGTCCGAGCCCCAGGATCTCAAATTCCAATTCCTCTACCAGGCGGACCTTTTCACCCAGGTTCAGGGGCTCGGTCTCATCTTCCAAGAGCTGATTCAATACCTGGCGAATCTCCCGGGCCATCCTGGCATGGTCCAGGGTCTCCAATTGGGCAAAATCGAGCCTTTCCAGCAGGCGATGGTGTATCCGGCCCTTCACCGCATAGAGGAGGGCTTCCCGCCCTGGCTCCCCGCTGCTCACCAAGACGGTTCTGGGCTTGGTTCCCATCAGAGCGGGAGCCGTCGGGCGAATTCTCATCAGTGCCATTTTTCTATCCTCTTATCCAGGTGCCAAATAACTAAAATATCCAGAAACGCCGACGCCTTGCGGCGCCATTGGCGCTTTTCTCTTCCCCTCCGTGGAGGCGGATGATCTTTTGGGCCACGTCCTTTATTCCCAGATAGAGCTGGGAACGGGGTCTTACCTCCGCCAGTGGCACTCCCTTGTTCATTGCCTCGAGCAATGGATGGTAATCGCTGGCGAGGATAGCCAGGGGCGATTCATCTATGATCCTTTCCAGTTCCCGCATTCCCAGGTCATTGCCCTTGTAATGACGGTTAACCACCACTTTAAGTTTTTTCCGACCCTGGTCCCAGTCCTTGAGGGTGGGCCAAAGTTTCCTCAGATTGCGGATATTGGGGACATTGACCTCGGTCAGCATCAGTACCAGGTCGGCCTCCTGAAACACCCGGAAAAACAATTCATCGAATAAATGGCCCAGGTCCACCACGATATGCTGGTAGAGCCCGCGTAGAATGCTGAAGATCCTCCCCACGCCTTCCAGGTCTAGGCTATCTTGCTCCTTAAAGTCCGAGATGCCATGGAGGATATCCAGATTATTCGCGTAAGGTTGCATGATCCTCTGGAAGAATGACTGGTCCAGGGAATCGAGATTGTGAATTACATTGCCCAGGTCGTAGGTGCTGTCAAGGTCCAGGAAATTGCCGATATCGGGGAAAGGGCGGCCCAGATCCACCAGGGCGCAGCGCTCCGCGCTTAGCTCCTCCAGGGCCACCGCCAAATTGATGGCTATGGTGGTGGTGCCGCTGCCGCCCTTATGTCCGCTAACCGCCACTACGGTGCCCTGGGCGTGAGCGGTGGCCAGGCGCTGCTTGGAGAGCTGCACCCGCTGCAGCGCGCCTTCCAGCACCTCCCGGGTCAGGGGCAACGGCAAAATCTCCCGGACTCCCAACTGCATGGCGCGCATCAGAAAGTCCGGTTCCAATCTCTCGGAACAGGCCAATACCGGGACCTGGGGAAACTTGTGGCACAGGGCCTCGATCCACTGGGGCGGGGTGGTAAGGCCGTTAAGGCAGACCACCACCGAGTCCGGCGGATTCTCCGGGCCCTTCCTCAGGAATGCCTCCACATCGTGGAATTGCTCGGTGGCCTCCACCAGAGGAAGATTATTCAGCAAATCCGAAAGAGGGGCGAAGGAAAGGCCGTCCCCATAAATAATTGAGATATTTAGTTTATCCGTGTCCATCGTCTCTTGGTCTCTTGGCAACAGACTCAGCGTAGTGAGGCTACCGGAAAATTAAAGATTGACGCGGGAACGCGCCAGCCCTTTGATCATTTCCACATTCTTCTGGTTGGGAGTCGCCCCCTTGGGAGCCTCCTTCTTTTCGCTGTCGGAGCCGAGGAGATTCGAGGTATCCACTCCTCGGGTCGTCTGCTCTGCCAAATCGGTGCGGTTTCTCAAGGCCAGGCGGATCTTGCCCTGATCGCTGGCCAGATTCAGGATCTCCGCCTGTGCCGTGGTCAAAACCAGGGTTACGGTGTTTACCACCGTGGGCTTTTCATCCCGGCCCTGCTCCCAGGTCTGGCCGGCGCTCAAAACCACGATATTTTGCAGGATGGTTTTGGAAAAGTGATCCGTGGAACCGGGCCTGGCCATTTCCATCAGCACATCCACATGATCGCCGGGATGGATGAAGCCGGCCACCCCTGAAACATCATCGACCCGCACCGAGAGAGCCCGCTTCCCCTCAGTCAGCAGACCCGCTAAACCGGCGGCAGCCCCCTCCGGGGCCAGCCTGGTGAGCAAGATGGGCTCTCCGGCGCTCACGGGCGTGTTGATGATGCGGCCCTCCAGTTGGACCTGGGTGACGGCGGCCTTGGGAGGAATCAATTCCTGAGGCCAGGTGGCGCTCTTCACCATCGTCTTGGTGATGATGGCGCCGGGGAAGAGGTCCGCGGCGGCGACCATCACCTGGCCCACCGGTTGGGCGGTCGCCTGGGTTTGGCCGGAAATATAATGATGGACCGCATACATGGCGGCCAGTCCCACCAACCCGGAAATCGCCATAAAGATGGTCCCCTTAGATAAATTCATGATCGGTTCCTTCTACCCGGTTCGCCGTTAGGGTGACTCGGGTGCCAATGATGGTTAAACTCCAAGGGCGGCAGCTCAGGTTTAGCTCCCAGGGTGAATCAGGGCCACCAGCAGGCCGTACTCCAACGCGCTGGCTTGGACTCGTCACGGAAAACCACTCGACCTTTTCCCTGAGCAGACCTCCTTACAGGGTGTAGTCCTCTGGAGGTCTAGATTAACTGGCGGCGGCGATGTCGGTGGCTACCGTGTTGTACTTGGCCTTCAGGTTGGTACCCAGGGTATTGACCCCGGTGATGATCACCACCGCGATCAGGGCCACCAGCAGGGCGTATTCTATGGCGGTGGCTCCGGACTCATCCGTCATAAACCGCTTGATTGTTGCCATTTAGATAGGTTCCTATCAGGTTACAAGGCGATCGCCGCCTTGGTTTGGTGGGGTTAACCCCCCCCGGTTGAGCGCTGGCCGCTGCCACCTATTCTTCCCAGGCGAGGTGGCGGAGGGAAGGCCGGGTCCGGAGGACTGATCCCCGGGACCCGGGATAGTGGTCTAGATTAACTTGCGTTGGTGACTGCGGTGCCTGCCGCGGTGAACTTGGTGCTCAGGGCGGTGCCCAGGCTGGTGACCGCGGTGATGATCACCACCGCGATCAGGGCCACCAGCAGGCCGTATTCCACCGCAGTGGCTCCGCTCTCATCATTCACAAACCGCTTGATTGTTGCCATTTGGATACTCTCCTCTCAGATTACAAGGCGATCGCCGCCTTGGTTTGGTGGGATACCCCACGCCGTTAACCGCTCGCCACTGCAACTATTGGGTGGCTACGGCTACCGTGTTGAATTAACCGCTCAAGTTGGTCCCAGGATAGTCAGCGCGGTGATGATCACTACGGCGACCAGGGCTGGCGACAACCCGTATTCCATGCTGCTCGTCCTCTCCTCATTCAGGAAAATTTTTGACAACATCCCTCCTTTCCGTTCTCCCGGTGGAAATACGATTCCTGGGAGCATTACTGGCGAGCTTCGATATGGTTACCATCAATAAATATGCCAAATACTGATTGTTCTAAAATAATATAAATATCCAATAGTTATCCACCGGACTCGATAATTCGGGCCAAATCCGTCAACTGAAATAGAAAAAAAATTCTTTGGGAATGAGAAATTTCTCATGTATTGAGAATGCCGGCCCTTGGAGACCCGGCAGCCTTGCGGAGGATTTGGGAGGAAGTGAAGAAGAAGATAGCAGGTGGTGGAAAAACTGCCGAAATGGGAACAACCAGGCCATGGGACAGTTTGCCAACAACCGGCTATGGGGATTTAAGGTTAAATTTCTCAAATATCTTCAAGAGTTATCCTGGTTCATAACCCCGTCTTGATCCAGGCCAGGATCCTTTGCCGTAAACTGGCGCCCCCATCACCGCGGGAGCTCACCTTATGTCGAACCAGGGCCGACCTGTCTTTGACTTTCATCGTCCAATACAAGGGTGAGTCCATCAACGCCCGCAGGTCCGGAAGCGTTGGGATCTTTGGTTTGGGTTCCATAAGCAGGTACCATCCTCATTGAATTTTGGTCTCTAACCTTGAGTGTTACAAAATACATGCCGAAGATTGGCGCCAGCTGGCGCCAGCTAGAAAAAATGCCATTTATTTGGCGGAGGAAGGTTTCTCACCCGCCTTGGCGCCACCGCGCCGGGAGGGCAAGGGAAGGTTATCTAAACCTAATGCTGTTCACTTAAGCTCCAGGAGCTGATGCGAAGTCATTTCTTTTGTCATTCTGAGGGAGCCGGCAGGGCGGGAAGGTCCCCTGGAAGTCCGCTTATGGCTTTCTGGAAATGCCGGCTTTCTTTAAGAGGGCATAAAGGCGGGGCAGGGATAATTCGGAGATGCGGCAGGCCTCCCGGACATTGCCCGCCGTCCGGGACATCAGATCGAACAGGTAGTATTTTTCCGCTTCCTCGATGGCCGTTTGGCGGAAATCATGCAGCCTGGGCAGGGTCTTGGAAGTGGCGCTTTCTCCAGTGGCGTTCACGCCCGCGGCGTCGGCGGAGGGTTCCTTGGCCACCGCGGCCCGGGCCACCTTGATACGGATTTGGCTGGGTAGATGCTTGGGGAATAAGGTGGGTTCATAACGTGACTCAGCCAAGGCACGGTCCAGGATATTGAACAGTTCCCGAACATTTCCCGGCCAATCATGGGCCAGGAAGGCCTCCAGAAATTCCGGGGCAAAGCCCTTGGGTCCGATGCCCCATTTTTCGCAAACGCGAGCGGTATGGAACAGGGTCAGATCCTTTAGATCGTCATAGCGGTGGCGCAAAGGCGGCAAATCCAGGGTGATGGCCCGCAAACGGAAAAGCAGGTCACGGCGAAACAGGCCTTTGGCGGCCAGTTCATCGAGGTCGCGATTGGTGGCGGCCACCAGGCGGAAATCGCTCTCGGTCTCAAATCTGCTGCCCACGGGTCGAAAGCGCCGTTCCTGCAGCACCCGCAAAAAGGCCTTTTGTATCTCTATGGGGAGTTCGCCCACCTCATCCAGAAACAGGGTGCCGCCATCCGCTTGCTTAATCAGGCCCACCTGGGAGCGATCGGCGCTGGTAAAAGCCCCCTTTTCATGTCCGAAGAGGGCGCTCTCCACCAGGGAGGACGGGAGGGCGGCGCAATCCACTACCACAAAACCTTTGCCGGACCTGGGGCTGTTGTGGTGGATCGCCTGGGCGAACAGCTCCTTGCCAGTGCCGGTCTCGCCGTAGATCAGCACATTGGCGTCGCTGTCGGCGGCCTGGGCCACTAAATCATAGCAGGCCCGCATCTGGTGGCTTTGTCCCACAATTCCTTCCAACTTTAAAGCCGCCGGAGGTTTTTTGAGCCGTTTCTCCTGCCGGTATTGCAAGGCTCGGACCAAAGGCAGGGAGATTTGTTTAAGGGAGGACTGCTTTTCGATGTAATCCCAGGCGCCCTTGAGGATGGCCTGTTCGGCCCCATCGGGATCGCCGGCCCCGGTGATAACGATGACCTCGGGAGCGGAGGAAGTTTGCCGCACCTGCGGCAACACCTCCAACCCGCTGCCGTCGGGCATGCGCACATCGAGGAAGACCACGTCAAAGGCCCCGGCGGTGGCCAGCCGCAAACCTTCCGCCAGGGTTGGGGCGCAAAGGCTCTCCTGGCCCAGGGTTTGCACCATTTCGGAGAGCATCTCTCCATACATCTGGTCGTCGTCGATGATCAAAACTCTTGCCATAGGTGGTCTTTCCACCAGCGAGTCTCGGGACCTGCCGATTTTCTGCCGATCAGCATCCGATGCTACTAAGGATTGGTTGGGGGTCCGGTTGGTTTCTATAACTTGCTAACTCCTTGGGCCATCTATCATCTCCCGGACCTTACACAACAGGTCCATGGGCGGAAAAGGTTTCTGGATAAAGGGCAGAGCCGCATTCAGCAAGCCGCGAATCACCATGGAGTCCTCCGTATAACCCGACATAAAGAGGATCTTCATTTCCGGGTGCAGCGGCGATAAGAGTTCGGCCAATTCCCGGCCGTTCTTGTGGGGCATCACCACGTCCGTCAACAACAAGTGGATGGGCGCGGCATGACCTTTGACCAGTTCCAGAGCCTCCGTGGCGTTGCGGGCCGTCAGCACGTGATAGCCTTGCATCTCCAGGGCCTCCTGGATCAATTTCAGGAGAACCTCCTCATCTTCCACCACCAGAACGGTTTCGCTGCCCTGGGGGGTGACGCCGGAGACGCACTGCTCCGAAGAATCCTCCGGGGAATCTTCAATCTGCGGCAGGTAGATCTCAAAGACCGTGCCCTCTTCCGGCTGGCTGGAGACCTCGATGTGGCCGCCGCTCTGCTTGATGATCCCATAGACGGTGGACAGCCCCAGTCCGGTGCCCTTGCCGGACGCCTTGGCGGTAAAGAAGGGATCGAAGATATGAGCCAGGGTTTCCGGGTCCATGCCCAGGCCGTGGTCGATCACCGAAACCTGGATATAAGGACCGGGCTGGAGCTCGGGGTGGCGGCGGGTAAAGGTTTCGTTCAAATAGACGTTGGCCGTCTGCACGATGATTTTGCCTCCCATGGGCATGGCGTCCCGGGCATTGATCACCAGGTTCATGATGACCTGTTCGAACTGGGCGGGATCGGCCTTCACCGCCTTCAGGGCCTGGTCGAGAAGGATGACCAGGTTGATGTCTTCGCCGATGAGCCGGCGCAGCATCGCCTCCAGGTTGGTGATCACCGTATTGAGGTTGGTCACCCTGGGCTGCAGCAATTGCTTGCGGCTGAAGGCCAGGAGTTGGCGGGTCAGGGCGGCGGCCCGCTCCGCCGATTTCCTGATTCCTTCCAGGTGGCGGAAGATGGGATCTTCCTCCCGGAAAGACATCATGACGATCTCATTGTAGCCCATGATGGCAGTCAATATATTGTTGAAGTCATGGGCCACTCCGCCCGCCAACCTTCCTACCACCTCCATTTTCTGGGATTGCAGCAGTTGCTCTTCCAGCTTGACGCGTTCGTGGACGTCTATAAAGAAACCCAGAATCGCCTTCCGCCCCTGGTATTGGATGGGAGTAACGGTTTCCAGCACCCAACGTCTCTCCCCGCCTTTGGTGACGATCTGGAATTCGCAGGGGGCCGTTCTCTCCCCTTTAAGCATCTGGATGACCTGAGATCGCAGCGTCTCTTTATATTCCTCGGGCACATAAGTTAAGGAGTCATGGCCCAGCAGGTCATCTTTATCATGACCGGTGACTTTCCCGACCGCCGGATTGACCAGCTTGAACTGCCCATCCTGGATAATGAAAATACCGATGGGGGCCGTGTAAATCAATGATTTGAAGGCCTCGCTCTCTTCCAGCTTCTCCTTGACCTGCAGCGGCCTGGCAACTGCACGCGCCAGTCGCTTATCTATTTCGACCGCGATGTCCTGGCGTCGAAGGGCGGCGTGCAAGGATTCGTTTTCCAAGGCCATCTGGGCGGCCGGGGAGAGATCGTGACCCAGGGCCAGTACGGCGATCACCTCATTATGGCGGCGGTTGACCCCGTCGTCTGCCAATCCCTGTCCGGCGCAACTGCAAAAACCCATTATGGGGACCTGGGGGGCCAGGTCCATCATGCCGGAGATCTCCTCGCGGAGGCGAGACCCCAAAGTGCGGCTACTGAGGGCACAGGAAAATACCAGAGCCAGCCCCGGGTCCATGATGGAGCCGCGCCGCAGGGCCTGGTGCAGGGCTTCGCCGCCGGCCGCCACCGGGTCGTCGTGAGCGGCTGGCATCAAGGTCAGGCAGGCGCCCTCGGGCGCCGGCTGAGTGAAGCGCACCCCGCCGGAATCGGTAAAGCAGGTGGCCAGGTTGATGCTATCCTGGCCGTAAGGATCAAGGATCCCCAGGGGCCGCCCGGTGGTCAGGGCCGGGTGCTTCCCGGCCAGGGCCTCCCGGGGGAGCTCCAGCATGCGGCAATAGACGTCGGCGGCCGGCCGGCCGTCCAATTCCAGGACCTCCAGGCCCCGGGCCAGGGTGACCGTGGCCCGTGGGGAGGTGGGCCGAAAGCCGTGGGCCAGGGAGATGCCGAAGGTCAGGCTGGTCTCGACGACCGCCACCAGAATGCTGTCGTGGTAAATCCCGGCGCCCGAAAAGACGTAATTGCCTTCCAGGCGCCAACCATCCGCGGCGTTGCCCCCCATGATGGGGAGCCGTCCCTGGGAGAGGCGCTCGAGGGTTTCCATGATCTGGAAGCTGCGGGAATCGGCAGTGGGGGTGGCGCCCGGGGAAAACAGCAGCGCGAAGGCCGACTCGCCCTGGCGGCTCAGCAGCGCCCCCATGACGTTCTCCGGGCCGGAGAAATAGGGGGCGATTTCCGGGGCGGTGACCGCCTCAATCACCGCCATCTCCCAGTCCTGGGAGACCCCGCGGCCCACTGCCACCTTCACCTGAAGATAAGGGGAGGCCAGCGCCAACACCACCACCGCCCGGCGCTGGACGCCGTTGCAGATCTCTCCGGCGGCGCTGGCGCCAATCAGCGGCGCCGGGCCTACCTCCTGGCGGATCCCCCGGAGCAAGGCCTCCGGGTCATAGTGGGGCGAAGCGAACACCAGGACCAGGGAAAGGGGGTGTTCCTTGATGGCCTCCAGGGCCTGGCGGGCGGCTTTTTTGCCAACCGCTAAGGCATCCTTTCCCTTGGCCATTCCATAGCCGACTTCCAGATTCGTTTGCACCATTGAAAATCCTTAAGAGCACCGGGAAATGGATCAGCCTGCTCTATCGGCCCGTTTAAACACCAGACCGTAAATCCGATAGTTATCTGGTATTGAATATCTGAGGTGCTAACCATAGAATCGGCAAAAAATCTTGGCGGATAAGAAAATTATTGTCAAACGCATTGCAAGAGGGATACCAGAATTGTCCTGAGCGCCAGGGGAATTTAGAGAAAATCGGGTGGCCTGGGGGAAGTCTTTAGGTGAGAAAGGCGCCAGATATGGACCCGGCGCCAAAGTAGCACTGGTTAAGGCGGCGGCACCGCCCGCCCCGGAAAACGGAAAACAGTCTTCTAAAATCCTGTGCCGCTAAAGGCCCTTTTACCTAAAGCTTTAGACTGCGCCGCACAGGCGAGACGCCTGTGCCACCAGAAAAATGTTCATCTGCCCGCAAACCGGACCAGAACCCCCTACCGAAAACCAAAAACCGGGAAATAGGGCGGTCTGTGGCCGCCGATTATCGGGGCCAGGCCCAAATATCTTCGATTCTATTCAGGAAACCCTTGGTTTTTCACGGTGGTTACCTGGGGTTGGCCCAGGCCAGGGCAGGATACCCGGCCAGCCCCGGAAAATCAAAGGGTGGGTCAGAGACCCAAGCTTGTAAATTTTTGGGCGCGCCGGCGCGGACGAGAAGTTTGCGGGATTTCCCCCGCATCCGCTGTCGGGGGCAGGCTTATTTCCCCGGCAGTTTGGGCAGCTCCGTCAGGGCCTTTTGGATCATGGCATCGGGGTCCAGCTCGATATCTTGCAGTTGCCCTTCCAGGAAAGCGTCGTAGGCCGCCAGGTCGAAGTGGCCGTGGCCCGAGAAATTGAGGACAATGCATTGAGGCCGGTTGGTCTCCTTGCACACCCGCGCTTCGTCCACCGCCGCCTTGATGGCGTGGGCCGTCTCCGGCGCCGGGATAATGCCCTCGGTTTCGGCGAAGAGGCGCGCCGCCTCAAACACGGGGTTCTGGGGATAAGCCCGGGCTTCGATGACCTTTTCGTGCACCAGCAGGCAGAGCAAAGGCGCGTCGCCGTGATACCGCAAGCCGCCGGCATGGATGCCCGAAGGCACAAAGGAGTGCCCCAGGGTGTACATCATGATCAGGGGGGTGAGGCCGGCCGTGTCTCCGAAGTCGTAGGTGTAAGTTCCCTTGGTGAGGGTGGGGCAGGCGGTGGGTTCCACCGCAATGAAGCGCCGGTCCTTGCCCTGCAGTTTACCCCGGACAAAGGGAAAGCAGAAGCCCGCGAAGTTGCTGCCCCCACCCACGCAGCCGATGAGGATATCCGGCTCTTCGCCGGCCAGGGCCAGTTGCTTTTTGGTCTCCAGGCCGACGATGGTCTGGTGCAGCATGACGTGATTGAGGACGCTGCCCAGGGAGTAGTTGGTATCGGCGTGGCTGGCGGCGTCTTCCACCGCTTCGGAGATCGCCATCCCCAGGCTGCCCGGGGTTTCCGGGTCCCGGGCCCGGATATGGCGGCCCGCCTGGGTGCGGTCCGTGGGGGACGGATAGACGCTGGCCCCCCAGATATGCATCAGGGAGCGGCGGTAAGGCTTCTGCTGATAGCTCACCTTGACCATGTACACCGTGCATTCCATCCCGAAAAGGTTGCAGGCCAGGGCCAGGGCGCTGCCCCATTGCCCGGCGCCGGTTTCGGTGGCCAGCCGTTTGATGCCCGCGGCCTTGTTGTAATAAGCCTGGGCCACGGCGGTATTGGGTTTATGGCTGCCGGCGGGGCTCACGGACTCGTTCTTATAATAGATGCGGGCCGGGGTGCCCAGGGCGGCTTCCAGATTGCGGGCCCGGTGCAGCGGGCTGGGCCGCCATAATCGATAGATGCGCCGCACTTCGTCGGGAATGGGGATCCAACGCTCGGGGCTCACTTCCTGCTGAATGAGTTCCATGGGGAAGATGGCGGCCAAATCCTGGGGTCCGATGGGCTCGCCGGTGCCCGGATGGAGGTAGGGCGGCAGGGGCGCGGGCAGATCCGGCAGGAGATTATACCACTCCTGGGGCATTTCCTGCTCGCTCAAGTCGATTTTATAAGACTCCATATCATCTCCCGCTAACGCTCTCCCCGTGGGGGAGAAGGGATGGCAGCACTTCTCGGATCCCCCATCTTTACTAAAGCGGGGGTAGATGGATCATTGGCGCGGCCGAGAGAATTCGAACCTCCGGCACCCGGATTCGTAGCTCTTAAGGGGGGATATACAGGGATAGGCTGGGACTGTCAAGGATAAAGGAAAATCAAGGAGTTATGGGAATCATCGCCAAAAAGGACATGTCGGGAAACTCAGGGAAATGGGGGGTTATTTCCGGATAGTTGTTGACCAAATGTTGACCAAGTGGGCCGGTAGACAACCATCAGTCCCACCCTACCTCCGGCTTTCCACCATGAAGCAACCGCTCGCCGCGGCGCCCCCACCGGAGCTGCCACCCGCAGCTCCTCCAGCAGCTCTCACCCCCGGCGCCGCCAGCGGGCCCAACTAGGCGCCGCCCCGGCCCCAAATGGGCGCCATCACGGGCACCAAACGGGCGCCATCGCCGGCAGCCTGAGGGATTTTCGGCCCCAGGAGCGAAACCCCGGGATGGGACTCCTACCCCCCCTGTGCTTGAATGTCCCCCACGGACAAAATTCTCAAAATCTATCGAGAGGGAAATAGCAGACCCCCCCTGGTATAGGGCCGCCCCCAAATTTTAAAATGAAAAATTCTCCCCGGTCGCGAGGCGGGGACGGAAAGCCACGGGTCTCTGATAGGAGATAGCCGGGTTGCCTGGAAAGGGGTAGCCCGGTTTTTTTATTGGCTTTTTTAAAAGCAGGTCAATTTTTCATGGGATGCCACATACTTGCGAGTCCCGCAGCCCAGAGGAGGTCGGACAATGTCTAGAGCCCATTCCACCCTAGTTATGCGCCTCATGTTATTGGCGTTTCTGGCCGTCTTTGCCTGCGCCGCGCCGGCGCTGGCAGATACTGTGACGTGGAATCTTACTGGGGTAATTGCAGCGGACTATGCGAACGACACCGATGTTGCGCCCGTGACCGGGCAGTTTACATACGATACGACTAATTCTATTTCGAGTTGGTCCATTACAGTCACGGTGCCGTCGGCGCTGGAGGTCGGGGGCACTAATTATCCGCCGAGTCCTTTCACTATGACGGGTGGTTCCGGGACGGCAATCGGCGGGAACTACTTCGTAGGCACCTACACATTTGGCGGGTTGGGAGCAGGACTTGAGGGGGTGACATTCAAAACACAGGTTTACACGGATATGACGCAGGCGACTGAGTTGTCGAACTACACAGTGATACTTGCGGTTGCGGGTGATGGAACGCCATCAGTGATATTCGCGACGCCTGCTACCCTCGATCTGTTAGAGGGATTGGACTGGGGGGGCTGGAATTATACGGAGTATGGCGGTGACTATGCGTATGGTTTCTGGAGCGCCGGCGAATTAGTTGCGACCCCGCTGCCGCCGTCCGCGTTACTGCTGGGGTCGGGCCTCATGGCGCTGGCGTGGGCGCGGCGCAAGAAACTATTGAGGAAATAACGGCGCCGCCACCGGCAACTGTTAGCGCCCCTGCCAGCCCGCCGCTTACCACCCAGCCTTGCCAGCGCCTGAGATACTCTCCGAGCCGCCTCACCCTAAAGTGGGGCGGCTCTTGCTCATAAAGCCGGAGAGCTTTGCTGGCGAAATTGGCCAGCGTCTTGGTCGCCAGGCTGATTCCTGGCGGTTTGAAATGGTAGCCGAGCAAATCGAACCCGCGTTCCCCCCGGCCCATGGCGGTCTTGTCCGGGTGCTTGGCCAACTTCAGGCCCTCGAAGGTTTGGTTCAGCGCCCGGATCGCTTTCCTCAGCTTCCACCTGGTGGTGGCCAGGCCCATGCCGGAAGTGCCGCCGATGATGACGATGCGTTGTCCTTCAAAGTCATAATCGCCTCCTAACCTCGGCCAGCACGGCTGGATGCCGGCGCCTTAAATGGTGCAACCGGGCGCAGTTAGCTATCTTCCACCGGCGTCAGGGCCCGCCCCAGCATGATGTGGTCTTTGCCCCGGCCCTTACTGGAAAACATGGCCCGGTCCGCCATGGCGAGCAATTCCTCCCGGTCCCGGGCATCTCCGGGCAGGGTGGCAATACCGTAGCTGGCGGTGACCCGGACATCCAGTCCTTCATCATTCAAGAAGCTGGTGTGGTTGAGCTTCTCCCGGAGGCGCCGGGTCAGCCCCAAAGCCTGGGATTGGGAGCGATGCGGCAGCAGGATGACGAATTCGTCGCCGCCGTAGCGCACCAGGCCGTCATCAGGCCCCAGCAGCGAGTGGATCGTCCGGACCACCTCTCCCAGAACCTTGTTGCCCCGGAGATGCCCGTGGGCGTCGTCCACCGCCTTGAAATTGTCCAAATCCAGGAAGACCACGGAAAATTCCCCGCCCTGCTCGATTATCTGGGGAATGAGGCGGTCCATGGTGAAGAAGAGATAGCGGGTGTTATAAGAGCCGGTGGCCTCATCGATGAAGGTGCGGGCCTCGAGTTTCTGGAGATTACGGATGTTGTCCACCGCAATAGCCACGTAGTCCGCCAGGATATTCAAGCGGGGTAGAGACTGCTCCCGGAAGAGATTCTCATCCTCCACGTTGATCACTTCAAAGACCCCGATAACCTCACCCCGCACCAGCAGGGGCAGGGCAATGATGGAGCGGGTTTCGAAGCCAGTGATGGCGTCCACCCGGGGGGAAAACCGGGGGTCCTGGTCCACGTCGGGAGTGAAGATGGGCTGCCCCGTTTGGGCCACGGTTCCGGCGATCCCCTCCCCCGGCGCCAGACGGATGTCTTTGATGTTCTCCTGGGCCAACCCCACCGTCACCGCAAAGGAGAGTTCCCGGGTTTTGGGGTCCAATAATAACAACGACCAGTTGGCTGCCGGGTTCAGGGCCTGGATGCGCTCCAGGACCGCGGTGAGAAGGGTTTCCATGTCCACGGCGCTCATCAGGACCTTGGAGAACTCGATGTCGGCCAGCAGACGTTCCACCGGCCCGGTTCCCGACGGCTGATAGGGCGGCTCTTCTTTCTTTTCCAAAGACCCCGGCTCCGAAAAGATTCTATGGTTAACCGGCCGCCATTGCAAGGAGTTTGTCGGCCTCGCCCCCGGAGTCGTTGACTCCGGTGCTGGGGATGATTAAAATAGCGCTCACTTATTTCCGCTGAAAAAGGAGGCAGAGATGGCCAAGTTGCTGATCGCGCTGGATAGTTCCAAAGGGGCCTGGCGCGCCGTTGAATATGTGGCCAAGACCTTCGGGAATACCCCGGGGGTGCAGGTCACCTTGCTTCACGTCTTGTCGGGCCTGCCCCCGGCCTTCTGGGATGACGGCCACATCCTGCAGGAGAAGGAACGGGCTACCAGATAGAAACCAAGATTATGCCGCATCCATAGCTATTTCTGCCCAATGAGGTTTTGGAGCCTCTTTGCCCGAGTAACATCTCCCAAACAGCCTTTTCTCGAAGCCAAATCCTCTCGTGGACGGCATGATAGCACAAATCCCGCAAAAAGGTAAAGGCGGCTCCGCCTGGGTTTCTCGGCCCCAGCGGGGAAACATCCGATGCTATCACGGGAGCCAAAGGTAGCTTCTATGAGGCTCAAGGTGGGCAAGGCTACCCTTACCAACTGGAGCCAGACCACCCCCCGGAAGGGGTCTTTTAAGCAATCCGATGGGGGGATAGGTGGCACTTCGGACGGAGAAGAGGGTGAGGATGGGGGATAGGCAGGGGTGCGGCATAAACTTAATTAAAAATGGAAGATTGATTGTCTGACACCTGGCCAGAGCCCCGCCCGGGTGACAGACGCCGGCCAGCCAGCCAGCGGCCAGCCGTGCCCGTCAAGCCGGTGAAGATAACCAAATGACCCCATGTCTTATATACCCTTGCCTTCCTTCCTATCGCTCCGCCTGGGGCTTCTCAGAGGGTCGTTTTCGGGGGATTGGGGCCTAAGAAGGGGGTTAGCCGGGGGACCCGGGCTGCCGGGTCGCCTGGCGGCTCCCACCAGCTTCAGGAAACTTTCCTTGAGCTCTCCGTCCCCGCGCCCGTGGGGGTGATTCCCGCACCACCAGGATCAGGGACCGCCGCTCCTTCCCCGCCCCCGAGGGGGTGATGGAGTGGTCAAATGACCACCCCCCCTGCCACCGCTCCTTCCCCGCCCCCGTGGGGGTGATACTCCCCTCCAGGGTGCCCATTTCTTTCCGGCGGGCCCGGCACTCAGGGGGCACTTCACGGGGCATTTTCGCACGATTCCTCCCGGGTGAAGGGTAAGGGTTAGGGTCCGCCCTTATCTCTCATTCTGGGCCATTTCAGGCCCCCCCAGGGAAGGGCAGCCTCATCTCTTGTCCCGAGTCCTGGGCCTTGGGCCTTGCTCTTGCCCTTGACCACCTGGCCGGCCTCGGTGACCACCATCCCCACTTACCACCGCTCGGTCCATGCGCCGGCCACCACGGGCGCCACCTCGGGCCCCTGCCCGACGCTTACCCGGCGCCGCCACCCCCAGCTCCATCCGCAGCTCCTTCAGCAGCGCCACCCGCAGCTCTCCCCCCCGCGGCGCCATCGCCGGCAGCCTCCCCGGCGCCGCCCCGCGAATCTCCCCGGCGCCGCCACCGGCAGCCTGCAGGATTTCCCGGCCCAGGAGCGAAACCTCGGGAAAGGGACTCCTGCCCCCTACCGGCTAGGATCACGTCGTATAAAATTGAGAATGTAGAATCCCGCCTCTCCCGGAAGGAAAATTCCCCTTGCCTCCCCATTAATCGCCTCTCCAGGGGGTTCCTGTGCGGTCGCGAGGATATTGTGAACGCGCGATAGGGATCGGAATTACGGTCGTCTTGAGGTTCCAGCAGGGCCGCGGCTTTTCACCGGGGATAGTGGTCGGCCCGCACCTTTAGGCACGATGCGGAACGCTTTTTTGAATATGGACAAAAGGGGGGATTTTCTCCAGTTATGTTTTTTGCTTAGGTTCAAAGCGAAGAATATCGCGCGTGTTTTCAGGAAATAACTGTTTTAGCGCATCAACTAATTTGTCGCGCATACTAAGTAGAGAATTTTTTGTATCATCAACTATTTTTATTACGTCGTCTGTGCTCTGTGCTAATCTTTGATACACTAAATGACCAAGGGCTTTTTCAATATAACCCAATGCTTTCCCCATATCTTGCGGTAATGATAATATCTCTTCTCCTACTTGCATTTGGTCTGGAGTATCTTGATAATACCGCATTTTTGCCTTGTCTAACAGGGGTTGAGCTTCCTTTAAAAGAAATTCTGTTCTATTATTAATTGCTCTAATTGCTATTTGAAATTTTGTGTATTCTAAGAATAACTCAGTTAAAGTTTGGCGAAGCGTTATTTGCAATTTCGATGAACTCTTTGGTTTAAGAAAAAAAGATTGACTATTCATATCAAATTTTAAATCTTCATATTCAATAGCTGGTAGCATTGCTCGCATTACAACAATCTTCAACGGATGTGTCCTTACAGGATCAATCATCTGTTTACATACATTCCCTAATCTATTATACTGAGACATTACAGTAAAAATAGCATAATTCCCCGCTGTTATATAATCAGCTTTTATTTTTTGTTCTTTTTCTTGCTTTTGTAGTTTGAAAGCAAACAAAGGACCGAGAAACGATCCGACAAGTGCCGCGATCAACGTAGCAGAGGCTGGAATGAATGTTGAAAAAGAAAGAGCCGTATCCTCGGCTATCATGTTTACCCTCCTTTAAAAATTTCTCCCGGTTTTTTACAAATAATGACGCAAAAAATATACGGCGTATTATCCTAAATAAAATTAAGGTTGAACAAGCCCGCGGCATTAAAAGCCCTATAGTCCACCCACATTTCGGCGGTGAGGCAGGCTTTAAACACCTCAAAATCTCACTCTCAGCGCCGCTTCGTCGCCGTAGTGGCTTATATGGCCTTAGCTTCCCTTGCCCTTTTGCCCAGAAGATTTCCCCTCTGCCCTTAATACCAGGACTTCTAGTGGGGCTTCGATGCCAAGATGGACTTGCTTTCCCCGCACCTGTACGACCGTTACTCGAATATTGTCCCCGATGCAGACTGTTTCATTTTCTTTTCTGGTTATTATCAGCATGGGCTTATCCGGGCCAGGAGTAGGTGGAGTGCTTCACTGTCAGGTAGATAGCTTTCAGGGCCGGTTCCATCAAGACGATAGATGACAGGCGGCGGGCCATGTGGGTGACCTCTTCTACCTCGTCCAGGGTAAGCGGGCGGCCCAGGAGGGGCTGTTCCCTGTAGGAGAGCCACTTCTTGATGACCTGGTAGCCCCCGATGTAATAGCCCAGCAGGAGACCAGCAACGAAATGTTTCAATCCTCACCCGGCCCGAAAGCCGGGTGCTTCCTGTCATCAGTTGGGGACTCAGCCGCCTATGCCAGTTTCAATCCTCACCCGGCCCGAAAGCCGGGTGCTTCCGTTATAAGTAAAATTTATATCCCCTTTAATCACGTTTCAATCCTCACCCGGCCCGAAAGCCGGGTGCTTCTTCTCTCCGAAACACAATACACCCATAAATACATAGTTTCAATCCTCACCCGGCCCGAAAGCCGGGTGCTTCGCTCGGCCTTTCCAGGCCGGTTTTTACCGGGTTAATCGCGCTTTCGAGGGCGAACCAGCTTAAAATTAGGCTGCCAACCGCCGAGGTGATGGCCGACTTTGGCTGATCTTACTGAGTTCCCTCATGATTTTTCGGTTGCGAACCCCTCCCGGTTTTCACCCCAGCTAGGGGTTCGCTCTCAGACCAAGAGGGGTTGGCTGAAGTCCACTTTCTTATCCCAACCAAAAACCCGGACATTTTTTTCCAGGGGCTCCGTTAAGCGGTAAATCCTAAGACTATCATCCTCCTTATGGATGATTTTCACCAAGGCCCGGATCAGGCCCTCAAACTGCATTTCATTAACTTCACATTCAAAGACGCTCTTCTGCACCCGTTGGCCGAAATTTTTGCACTGCTGCGCCATCCGGCGCAGGCGGCGGCGACGGTCCACGATTTCATGGACAAACCGCCCCCGCTGGGTATAGAGATTTTCATCCCAGACCATCTCCACGTGGATGAGGGCGGCCTGCCGAAGGCAGTAAGCATAGTGCTCCAGGGCGGAAATGGGGATGAGGTCCTGCTCATCGAACTCCGCAGCCGGTTCTTCCATTTCGTCCATCATAGCGTGCGCCTCTCTCGTTCAGGTCCCGCTTCAGCCCTCCAGGACGGTGAGGCTGACGCCTTCAGGCAGGTCCTTTTGCTCCGGAATGGAGACCCCATAGTCGCCGAACCGCCGGGGCGGGGCCTGGGGGTCCCGGAGGTCCACCCGGATCAGATCGAAGAGTTTGTGGGACGGGAACTTGCCCAACTTGCTGTTATGGGTGAATACATACAGTCCCCGGCAAGCCATGCGGCCCCGGGAGGCGGAGTGGTCCAGGTCCCACATGCGGGTCAGGGCCTCCCAAAATAGGGCCAGATCATCGTTGGAGAATCCGGTCTGTTCGGCGAAGTGAGGGTTGACAAAGCCGTAACCCATATAGAGGCCATAGGGCACCAGGGCCTTGCGGCCCATTTCGGTGGTTTTGCCGCCTTCCGTTCCCCTTTCAGTTTCTATTATTTCCACATCCTGCTCTCGGGTAATGGCGACCCGAGTGATGGTCAGGTCCAGGGGAATGATGGGGTCTACGGAGCGGGCGAAGGTGAGCTGCACCGGTCCCCGCACCTGACCGCAGTTGGGGTCGATGGTCAACACCGCGCCAAATGTGCGGATGTCATAAAAATTGCCGCACATCCAGGCTCTGGTCTTTTCAACGTCTTCCCGCTTCTGTTTGGTGCCGGTGGATTTGATCCCCAAGTCTTCATAGGCGCGGCGGTTTAGGGTGCTCAGAGCGATGCCTTTGTTTTGCACGTAGATTTTGAAGTTCGCCTCAGTCCCCCTGGTGGCGTCAACATAATCCCGCACCTTGCGCTTCAGGCAGACATCGGTGACCAGTCCCTGCATGGTTTCAGGGTCGACTCGGGGGAGGTTGCCGGCGTCCGGGTCGCCGTTGGGGTTGCCGTCAGTGACTTCAAAGATCAGGACAAAATCGTGCCGACGAGTCGGGTCTTGGTAACTGGGGGATTCCATATTTTTGCCTCCTCCTTATTCTTTTTCGTCAGTAGGGGTTTCTTCGACAACCGCTTCTTCGCCGGGGACCTGCTCCTCTTTCCTGCCTTGGCTTGAGCCCGGTCCCAGGCCCGCTGGTGATAGTAGCCCAGGCTGAACCAGCCCTGCTGCTCCAGGGTAAGGACCTTGGGAAAACCGGCCAGGTTCTCCATCACCGCTTCCAGGCGGCCCTGCAAGTCCGCATAAGCCCCGAACCTTTCTTTTCGCAGCTTGCCCAGATGAGCCTGCGCTCCTCGCACCAACCGGGGAAACACCGAGCCCGGGGCGGTAGAGGCGGTGCCGTAGAATCGGGAAATGAGGGTGGCCTTGGGGCTCACCGCCAAAAACTGCACCTGCTCCAGGACGGCCAAGAGGCGGCCGCAGAGATAGGCCGGGTGTCGATTTCCTTCATCCATTTGCACCATGGCATCCTCCTGAAAATTTTTATCTTGAGAAAGTAGGACCATCTTGATCAGGGCGGCCCGGGGCCGGGTGATGGCTTGCTCCGCCCGGTTGCGTTTAATGGCCTGAAACATTAACCATGAAGGCAGGGTGCCTCCCTGGAGGGCGACCTTGAGCAGTACGCGGGGTACATTGGGGGGCAGGTCCCGCTGCATGTCACCCTTTTGAGGAATCAAGCTTCGGGCCAGGGTGAATAATCCATAAGGCGAGCCTTCGGAGCCGTCCCAATCCACCAGGTCTTGCAGGGTGAACCAGCGGGCGAGATGCTCCTTGACCTGCCCCACGGTGGTTTCCAGCCAGTCGCGCACCACCACCCGAGCGCCGCTGGCGGACAGGGCTGTGGCATAAAAGGCCTCGGTGTCCAGGGCAGTATAGAGCCTGCCCCTGGGGGCGGAGCGCATTAGTTCTTTAACCTGCTCGGGCTGCGGCTTAGAAAAGAGAGCGGCGATGTTGAAGGGCGTTTTTTGGCGCGTCCAAAACAAGTAAACCAACGGGCCGATATTGAGACGGGAATCTTTTTTTTCCAGTAAGCCATTGTAGGCCTTGGCAGAGTGTTCGGCGCAATCCCGGCAAACCGGGGCGATGAGGGAGGCTCTCAGGCCATATGATTCAAAGGCTCCGGCATTGGCGGAGACCATGGACATGCCGGAGGACTGGCCACCCGCAATTACTTTGAATTTGATGGGGAAGCGCTCCGTGGGGATGCAGCTTTTACCGCAGACCAGGCATTGGCTCAGATCGGAGGCGGGCGGGTCTCCACTCTTTGTCCCAACCCAATAGGCCTTCACCTCCGGCAGGTCGAAGGGCAGGAAGCCCTCCACCTGAAAGGAAATGTTCATGGCTGGATCAAAATCATCCGGCAAGACCAATTTTGCTCGCAGGTCAGGTGAAGTTAAGAAATTTCCCACTGCCTGGACCTGGGAAATTTGAGCTGAGGTGACGCACTTTTGCACCTCCTCTACAAAGGCTTGGTGACACTTCTGCACTCGCGCCATTTTGGTATGGTCCCGGGGAATCCCCAGGACATATTCGCCGTTTCCTACCAGCAGGCTGGTCCTGATATTGACCGATTTCATTACTACCGGGGCGAAAAACACCTTTCCCCGATCTTTTTTCCTGCCGCTGCTAGTGGTGATAATTCCCAAAAAATTTCCGTCGGCATCCAGATTGATGAGCCAGCGAATCGGAATCTTGTCATACCCGATCGGAGGCAAATCCTCCAGGCGTTGCGAATATTCGCAGAGTTTTTCCAGGAGCATTTTTCATCTCCTTTAACAATAGAGTTCGGGGTCTATTCGCAGTACCCCCTGCTCCAGCCGGGCCTGGAAAAAACGGGGTTTACCCCGGATGCCACGACCCGAGACATCATGCTCATAGTCCAGGTCGAAGAGGATCAGCCCCAAATCCGAGGTCTCCGCGAGGGGCCGGTCCTCCGCCTGAGGGTCGGCGAAGCCGGCGGCGAATTCCCGGCATCCCAGGTAAGGGGTATGATGATACTGGCCCCGGGTCACTCGCCGGCGGAATTGGTCCCGGTACTTGGCCGGATTGGCGTCGGCATGGGGCTTGAGGGTAATATCGGCTTTGATTAGGTAAGCTACATCCCGGAGGGCCAGGGTATGCCGTTGGGCCCGGTCCTCGTCGGCGAAGTAGCCCCCCCCCTTTTCCCGCCAACCCTTGGCGGAGCCAGAAGAAGCCTTCTGGTTCACTTCATTGCGCAGAATCGAGAAGTACCGGATGGGCCGCAGCACCCAGATTTCCCGCACTTGCCAGAAAATCTCCGGTTTCCAGAAGATGGCCTCCAGGACCCCCCGAGCTGCAGCCGGGGTCATGACCGGGTAGGAGACCCGCTCCACCTTCATTTCCGGCCGGGTGAAGCAGGCCCAGTCTCCCCAGACTTTTACCTGCAAGTAGCCGTTATTCATGGAAACACCTCCTTTCGCTAAATTACCAAAGTTTCCGGATCGATGCCGCCGCCGGGCAAGCCCCTGGTCGGATGATAATTCCCCATCCACTCCCACAGTCACAAGGGGAGTTCTCGTGCCAGGCCCTGCTGCTGATATTGGGATAAAACACGCCGCCGCACGTTGACCAGATAGGGTTGGAACTGCCTGAGAAGGCGACGGGCCTCGCCCCCCAGAAGGGCTCCAGGGGCCTGGAGGCGTCGCAGCAACTCATTCACCTTTGAATCCTTCTTGGGATAGCGCACCACTAAGGGCACGCTATCGTCTTCAATAAGTTTGAACCGGGCGGCAACCTCGGGGAAGTCCAGGCGTTGGCGCAGTTCATTGATGCGGTGCTTGTCAGTGTTTACCGTCTGGTAGAGCTGCCGGAAGTAGTTTTCATAAATTCCTGGGGAGTGGAGATCGACACCTGGCCGATTCAGCATGGCCCGGGTGGAGGGCTGCCGCAGCAACTCCACCACCTTGGCATCCAGGTGGTCCCCGTGCTCGTGAGTGATGAGAATCAGGTCCGCCTTGGGGAGCGTTTGGTAATCAGCATACTCCCCCACGGGGTCCACATGAATGACCCGGCCCCCGAAGGTAAACATCAAGGTGCCGTGGCCGATGAAGGTGATTTTCAGACCTCCAGCCCCGGTCTCAATGATGTCCTGCTCAAACTTCCCCGCTGCGTTCACCATGCCGGCCCCCATCATCTGAGATTATGCGGCAAACTTGGCCACCGCGGTCAAGAAATTGTTTTTGGGACCTCTTTACCTGAGGAGGATTCCCCGCCTGATCCTTTTCCCGAAGCCAAATCTTCTCTTTGGCGGCATGATAACACAAGGCCCTGGAAAGTGAAGAGCCCTGCTCTCGGGAATCCACCAAAATCACCCCGTAACCTTTCCTACCTTAGTCAGGTGGGGATCGCCTCACCACGGGGCTCTCCTGCGGTCAGAGGTAGAGATAGGCGCTGGAATGGTCAAATTTCAGGGTCCAGGGCCAGTTAAAAGCCCTATTTTGGGCGAAAACCACCAGATGATCCTACCCTTGCCTCCCCCTGAAGAGTCAAAAAAGGCTGCTTAAACCCCTTCCTTATGCCGAATTTGGGGCAGCCAGGGTCCGGGCCCTGCCCCTGGGCTCTCCCCGAGGGTCCCCTCCCCGGCGCCGCCCCACGGCACCTCCCCGGCGCCCCCACCGGCGCCGCCACCGGCAGTCTGCAGGATTTTCGGTAGAACTGCGGGTCTGATCAGCGGCGGATCTTCCCGGCGCCGCCGCGGATCACCCCCGGTGCTGCCACCGGCAGCCTTAAGGGTTTTCGGTAGAACCGCGGGCCTGACCCGCGGCGTCCACCATGCACCAACCGCTCGCGGCGCCTCCCCGGCGCCGCCCCGCGGATCTCCCTGGCGCCGCCACCGGCAGCCTGAGGATTTTCGGCCTCAGAACACAAACCCCTAGTGGGACTCCTACCGCCCCCCCGTAGTCAATGCTTTGTCCGCCAAATTTTTCATAATTTCTTTTTCCAGCCCCCCTGGTATGGGGGCGGCCCAAAAATTTTGATGAAAAATCCTCGCCGGTCGGCTGGGCAACTATGCCTGTAGGGACACCTCCTACAAATGTTTCGCGCATTTTCTGAGAGGGGTCTGAGACGAGATGAAGGGTAAGGGCAAGGGGTGGGAAGAGGTACGGGCCGCCCATCCCAACCTCTTCAAATGCGGGTAAATCTGGGGATAAACCTGGGAACCCTTCGGCAGTATTCATCATAAGCCGGGCCGAAGCGGTCCCGCAGTTCTTTTTCTTCCAGCAGCACGATGACATAGATGCCGGGCAACCAGAGGGCCACTACCAGGTAAAGGGCCAGGTAGTTGGCAATGAGAGCGCTGCCCAAGAAGCCCAGGTAGAGCTGGAGGTAGCGGGGATGGCGGATAATGGCATAGACTCCGGTCGTGATGAGCCGCCCCGGACGCCTGTCCGGCGCCAGCTCCGCCAGGCCCAGGATGGTCAAGAGGCTCATTTGCTGGAGGATCCGAAAGCCCAGCCAAGTTGAGGTGGCGAGGAGCGACAGACCCAGGGCCGTAAGGTAGTAGCTGGTCCCGAACTCCACGGCCAAGAGGGCGTGGCGTATCCGGAAAAGGCCCACCATGCCCAACGCCAACAAGGACCAAACGATGCCGTAAGTCCACCCGGGCCCCAGCCGGCGCCAGAAGCGGACGAAGGGGTGGATGAGCAGCCAATAGAAGAGGGCCGCTGTCTGCATGACCACCATGATGAGCGCCACATAGTAACGGACCGCGTTCATGGCAACCCTCATGGGTGGGATAAAGTTGTCAGCACCCGGAAAGGCGCGAGGGGAAGAGCAGAATCTATGGCCCAAGGCTTTACGGCGCTCAAACTTAACCTCAAGATCTCACCCCTCCAACACCGCGCCCATGTAGCCCACGAAGGAATCTCTCGGTATGATGTCGTAGGAGGTGTAGTAGTCTACCAGGTGGGCTTTGTTGGCGCCCAGTTTTTTGGCCACGGCCACCGCCGCGGCCGCAGCTCCGGCGCTGCAGGCGCACTGGTCCCGGGTTGCCAGCTTAAGCATGGTGGAGGGGTCCAGTTTTAGGGCCGCATCCACGAATTCCTTGTCGTTCACCTCTTTCACCCATTTGACGGCTTCGGGGCCATAGCCCTTGGGAGCCCAGTTGTAGTCGGGGCCGTAATGGGTGAGGTCGGTGGAGCCAAAGGCCAGCAGACTCATTTTGAGGTCCTGAGCCACGGCCACCAATGCCTCCCCCAGCTCCAGGGCCTTTTCCGAGGGGGGGAGCCGGAGGGCCAGGACCTTGGCTTTGGGGAAGAAGTACTTGACCATGGGAAGCTCCACCTCGATGCTGTTGTCTCCCGGGTACTCCTCCTTTAGGATGAGGCGCCGCTTCAGGGGCTCGTAGAATTCCGTGGCCAGGGGAAGGTCGCCCAGGGGGGTCTCCCAAGCGTCGTCGGTGACTAGAAGGGGCGGGGAGTTACCATCCAGGTGGCCGCCGAAGACCGCCACCACCTGGGGCTGGGTGAGCTTGGAGGTGAGATAAAAGACGCGGGCCGCCAGCTTGCCGGACAAGTCCCAGCCAGCGTGGGGGACGATGCCTCCGAAAACCCGGGTGCCAGTAGCCAACGGGCTGATTCCGGAGACGAATTTATCGATCTCCGCTTTGGTGCCGCTTTCACTGGCCGGGTACCAGCCGATGGGAAGCATCCGGGCTCGCAGGTGCATATCCTGGGAGAAGGCAGGGGGGCAGAGTAAGGCCAGCAAGGCCAGAGCGGCGGCACTGCTGGCGATGAAGGCCCGGCGACTGCACTGCCACTCCTCCCAGTGCCCCAGGCAGGCTTCCAAGGTTTTGCCGGTCATGTGCTCTTCCTTTAGCCGAGATTATGTGGCAGGTTTTGCCGTTGACCTAGATTATGCCGCATCCATAGCTATTTCTGCCCAATGAGGTTTTGGAGCCTCTTTGCCCGAGTAAAATCTCCCAAACGGTCCTCTTCTCGAAGCCAAATTTTCTCGTCGAGGGCATGATAGCGCAATTTTATGCATAACTCCTTTTTCACGGCCTGCAAGAAAGCCGACATACCCCAAGGCCAAGATCACCCGGAAGGGATAATCTTTCACGACATTCGGCGCACGGTGAAAACGAACATGGTCAACGCGGGTGTTGACCAAGTGCACCGGGATATGATCTTAGGCCATAGCCTCCACGGGATGGACGTCCACTACATGGCCCCTTCCATTGACGACCTTCACCGCGCCATGGCGAGATACACGGAGTGGTTAGATGGTCAACTAATTTTGGCAAGTGTTGACCAAAACGTTGACCAAGAGGCGAAAAAGGGTTAGCCAAAATCGGCTAACCCTTTGAATTCATTGGCGCGCCCGGAGGGATTTGAACCCCCGACACACGGATTCGTAGTCCGTTGCTCTATCCGGGCTGAGCTACGGGCGCACTCATTACTCTGGTTGCCAGGAAGCCGTTCCCGGAGACCCTAACCAGGCATTTTATAACCTCTACCGGGGCAAAGGTCAAGGGTGAGGGGCCGGGTGAGGTCTGGGAACTGGTGGGCCCTGGTGTGATGCTTTATAATTGCTATGACATTTCAAACTACGGTTTTTTAACCCCCCTTTGAAAAAGGGGGGCAGGGGGGATTTAAAATAACCTCCTGAAATCCCCCTAAATCCCCCTTTTCCAAAGGGGGACTTTAATACCCTGGGAACTTAGGTTTTTACTTATTAAGGGGAGCAGAAAAGAGATTAAATTCCCCCTCACCCGGTGTCGTCCCCTCGCAGGGGAGAGGGGATAAAGCTGGAACCACTTTCATGCTCCCTTTAATATTTGGCGGAAATAGAAAAAAGGGGGTAAGGGCACGCGGGTCAAGAGGCAACTCCCGCCCGCGGGCAAAGGCCGCGGTTCATGGGGCGGGGCCAGATAATCGGCGGCCACAGGCCGCCCTATAAAATCCCCTTTCGCTATCCGCTTATAGGGCGGGCTGTGCCCGCCGCTTTAACCAGCGCTCCCCAATTTCCTGATGGGGAATTTAACGGGAGCCGCATGCTTTAGCCTGCGCAAGCTAAAGCTTGCGGCTACATTTTAAAATCGGATCTAGTTAATGCCCTGATTTATGGCATTAAGGGCGGTCCGCGGGGTCGCCCTTGATAGAGATTACTGGGGTCGATGTCCAGTCTGGCAACTGGCAACTGGGAACTGAGAACTGACTACTATCCGTCGCCCTTAATAGAGATTATTGGGGTCGATGTCCAGGGTAAGGTTCAGGCGGGCTCGGGGAAGAGGGCGAAAGAGGCGGCGCAGGTGGCCTAAGGCCGTGGCCAAGGCTGGCCGGCCGTAGCTTTTCAGGAGCAACTGCCAGCGGTAGCGGCCCTGAAGACGGCTCAATCCCGCCGGGGCCGGCCCCAGCACCTGCACCCGGGACCGCAGCTGGCCGTCGCGCTCCACTTCCCTTTTCAAGGCCGCCGTCAGTCGCTGGGCCTCCCGGGCCACGGCCGCCTCGAAGGGGCCGTCGAGTCGAGCCAGGGCCAGACGGGTGAAGGGCGGATAGCCCAGCCGGCGTCGAATCTCGATTTCCCGTTCATAGAAACCGACCCAATCCTGGCTCTGCACCAGTTGGAAGAGGTAATGCTCCGGATGGAAGGTTTGCACCAGGACCTTCCCGGGGGCCTCACCCCGGCCTGCCCGGCCGGCCACCTGGGAGAGGAGCTGGAAGGTGCGCTCTCCGGCGTGATACTCGGGGAAAAAGAGGCTCAAATCCGCGGCCACCACCCCCACCAGGCTGACCCGGGGGAAATGGTGGCCCTTGGCGATCATTTGGGTGCCCACCAGGAGGTCCAGGTCTCCGGCGGCAAAGCTCTCCAACACGGCGAGGGCCCGGCCGCTATGGGGGGCGGTGTCCCGGTCCAGGCGGGCCACCCGGGCCCCGGGCAGCAGGCGCCGCAGTTCGCTCTCCACCTTCTCGGTGCCCACGCCGTATTGCTTGATGGCGGTGGCCTGGCATTGGGGGCAGCTCTGCGGCACCTCCTGGCTGAAGCCGCAGTAGTGGCAGATGAGGCGGTCCTCTCCCATTTGATGGCGGGTCATGGCCACGCTGCACTGGCGGCACTGGAAGACGTGGCCGCAAAACAGGCAAAAAAGGGCCCGGGCATAGCCCCGGCGGTTTAAGAAGAGCAGGGCCTGCTCCCCCCGGGACAACACCCCTTCCAGGGCAGTCAGCAATGGCCGGGAGATGATCTTCAGGGCCCGTCCCCCCCCGCGCTGGGCCCGCAAATCGACGAGGTGAATCTCCGGCAAGGCCTGGGGGGTGACCCGGCGGGACAGGTTGAGATAGCGATATTTGCCGGTGCGGGCCAGGTGATAGGTGGTTATCTGGGGGGTGGCGGAGACCAGCACCGCGGCCGCACCCGCCAGCTTGGCCCGGTAGAGGGCCACGTCCCGGGCCTGGTAGAGCAGGCCGCCTTCCTGCTTGTAGGCAGAGTCGTGCTCCTCGTCCACCACCACCAGGCCCAGGCGGGGCAAGGGGGCGAAGACCGCGGAGCGGGCCCCCACCACCACGTCCACTTCTCCCAGCATGACGCGGCGCCACTGGTCCAGGCGGGAGGCTTCGGAGAGGCCGCTGTGCAGCAAGGTGACCCGAGGCCCAAAGCGGCGCCGGAAGGCCTGGGCCACCGGGTGGCTCAGGGCGATCTCGGGCAGCAGCACCAGGACCTGGCGCCCCCGGGCCAGGGCCTGGGCCGCCGCCGCCAGGTAGACCTCGGTCTTGCCGCTGGCGGTTACCCCGTGCAACAGAAAGGGGGAGAAGGAACCGGAGGCGATCCCCCGGATAATGGCAGTGAGGGCCAGCTCTTGCTCCGGCGCCAGGGGCAGGAGGGCTTCTTCCGGAATCCAGGGGTGACTCTCGAGTGGGTCTTGCAAGGCGGGGCGCCGGGAGAGAACCACCAGGCCCCTGGTCTCCAGGCGGCGCAGGACCGGCAGGCATCCGGGAAACAGCGGCCGCAGGTCGCTTACGGCAACGGCTGCTCCGGCTTCCTGCAAATGGGCCAGCAACGCCCGGCTGCGGGGCCCCAGGCGCGGCAGGGGCGGCGCCGCCGCCGGCGGAACCGGGGCAACCCAGGTCTCCTGGCGGCCCCCGGCAGGCCGGGCCCCCCCGGGGATGATACGGCTCAAGGCCTCCCCCAGGGGATACTGATAATAGTCGGCCAGCCAGCGGAACAGGGGCACCATCTCCGGGCCGAATCGGGGGACGTGGTCCAGCAGCTTCTTGAGGCGCCGCAGCTTAACCGGCGGGGCCTGCATCGCCGGGGCCAGGAGGTAACCGGTCACCGTCTGCCGCCCCACCGGCGCCTGCACCAGGCTTCCCACCCCCGCGGCCGCCAGCTCCGGCGGCCGCCGATAGGTGAGGGTCTGGGCCAGGGGTAGGGCCACCGCCACTTCCCAGAGATCGGCGGCTTCTGGAACGGTCTTAACGGAGGCAGGCGCTGCCGACATAAGAAAATTGACGAAAGATTCGGCTAATTATCCGTTGGCGAGCTGGCGCAGAGGTCATTGGGCGGATATTTCCGATTCTGGAGCGAACTTATCCGGGAAACCCTCGGAATAGTCGGATTGCAAGCCGAAGAGGTCGGCATAGGCGGCGGTTACGGCGCAGCAACTGACCGGCAGGCTGACCAGCAGGCCGACGACTAAGGCGATGACGCCTAACAGGTTGACCAGCACCAGCAGCAGGAAGAAGCCAAACATGCCGAACCAGATGGGGTTGACCGTGCCCCGGCTCAACTCGAGGGCCTGCCAGAAATCGAGGCGGCGATCCACCACCAGAGAGGTAGCGAAGAGGTAGCTCACCATTAAATAGACACCGGGAATAATCAGGAACAGCCAGCCGATCCCGGTGAGCAGCTCTCCCACCAGGCCCGTCAGCAGCAGGGGGACGAAGAACCGGAAGCCCAGGAAGAAATCGCTGAAATGAGGGCTGCAGCCCTGCAGCATCTTGGCGCTGACGATAAAGTACCCTATCAGCAGCACCGGGGAGACTACGCCGCTGGCCACCCAGCCGAGCAAGGGGATGATGGTTAAGACGATTTGAATCAGGAAGTAGAGCAGTGAGAAGCCGATAAACCCTCCGGGGTAGCGTTTAAACAGCTCCCAGCCCGTCTTCAGGTATTCCCCCAGTGGCAGAGAAGAAGTGGTACGTCTGGTGGTGGGCCCGGTCACACCGGGCAGCTTGGGCGCCGCCTGCCCGCAGTTGGGACAAACACTGTCTGTCTTCAGCATCTCCTGGCCGCAATAGGGGCAATGGGGCATGGTTTTGCCCTTTTCTGATGATTAAATTGTTTACCTGAACCGCACGCGATGCTATCAGTTATGGGAGCAAATGGCAAATATTATCAGGGAGCGGCATCTCTGAAGCTCAGAATGCCGGCCGTGTTATTCAGGGAGGATCAAGTCATGGCTCTGGTTTCCGCGGATTTCCAATCCGAGACCATCGGCACCATCACCTTCAATAATGATCGCAAGCGCAACGCCTTGAGCGGGGATTTCATCCATGAACTAATGAAGGCGCTGAACGACATGATTTACCATCCGGTCCGGGTTGTCATCTTGCGGGCCAATCCGGGGGCAGCGATCTGGTCCGCGGGTCACGACATCAGCGAATTACCCAGGCACGGGCGGGATCCGCTGGCCTACAACGATCCGCTGGAGCAGGCCATCCGCGCCATTCAGCGCTGTCCGGCGCCGGTGATCGCCATGCTGGAAGGCAGCGTCTGGGGGGGGGCCTGCGAGCTGGCCTTTGTCTGCGACATCCTCATCGGCACCGAGAAGACTTCCTTTGCCATAACCCCGGCCCACCTGGGAGTTCCCTATAACCCCACCGGCATCTTGCACATTATCAACATGATAGGCCTGAACATGGCCCGGGAGATGTTTTTCACCGCCCAGCCGGTGGCGGCGGAGCGGGCCCTCAGGGTCGGCCTTCTCAATCACCTGGTGCCGGCCGCGGAACTGGAGGATTTCACCTATACCCTGGCCCGGGAGATCGCCGGGAATTCGCCCCTCAGCATCTCGGTGATCAAGGAGCAGTTCCGCCTGCTGGCCAACGCCCTGCCCCTGAGCCCGGAGACCTTTGAGCGCATCCAGGGCCTGCGGCGGCTGGTCTATGACAGTGAGGACTATCAGGAGGGGCTGATGGCCTTCCTGGAGAAAAGGAAGCCGGTTTTTCGGGGGAAGTGAAGGGGGGTGGAGTCCAGGAGGGTACAGCCAGGTTTTTGCTTTGAGGCAGGCAGTAGAGATATGATTGAACTTAGGTATTCCCACTAGCCTATCAATTCGCGGGATTTAAAAGCTTTTCCCATCTCACACTTGGGTGGAGAGGGCAGGGTGAGGGGGGTAATGGACGGCCTACGAAGCCACCCCTCACCCGGTGTCGTCCCCTCGCAGGGGAAAGGGGATTTGTTTGCATCAAGGGCCAGGCCTCAAAGAAAGGGATAAGCAGATGAAGCGCAAGCGGGTGGGCATCGTCATTTTTCCGGAAGTGGAAGTCCTGGATTTTTGCGGACCCTACGAGGTCTTTTCCGTCACCCGGTTGGATGAGGCCCGGCGTCGGGAAGAGACTTCCCCCTTCCAGGTGCTGCTGGTGGCGGAGCGGGAGGAGGCGATCACGACCGCCGCGGGTATGCGGGTGCTCCCCGACTGCGCCCTGGCCGCCTGCCCGCCCCTGGATATCCTGGTGGTGCCCGGCGGCTGGGGCACGCGGCGGCAGATGCAGAATGAAACCCTCATCGATTGGCTCGCCCGCAGGGGCCGCCAGGTTATTTCTTTAGGGACCCTGGCCTCGGTCTGCACCGGCGCCCTGCTGTTAGGGCAGGCAGGACTGCTGGACGGGCGCCGGGCCACCACCCACTGGCGCTCCCTTAAGGTGTTGCGGGAGTCCTTCCCATTGGTGACCGTGGAGGAACAACTGCACGTAGTGGAGGATGGAAACCTGCTCACTTCGGCAGGCATCGCCGCGGGCCTGGACCTGGCCCTGAAGGTGGTGGAGCGTTATTACGGCGAGGCCGTGGCCCGGGCCACGGCGAGGCACATGGAATATCGTTATCCGGAAGATAATGCCCGGCGGACTTGAGGCGCAGACCAAATTCAGGTCTTTCTCCAAGATTAAGACGGACAGTGCCCGCCGCCATCGTTTTCACACAGGCCAGAGGCCTAGGCTAGCAAGTCTAGGCTTAGCATAGGCGTCCCGCCTATGTAGGAAATGGTCGGCGGCCACAGGCCGCCCTATAAAATCTATTTGGTGCGCAGTGCGCACCCTGCATGGCGGGCAGTGCCCGCCCAACATTTTATATTATGGGGATTGTGGGAGGGGTTTGGGGAGGGGGTAAGGGCCATCGGCCCTTAGTCCCCTCCCCAAGGTCTTTTGCCCCTACTTCCGCCGTTCGTGGAACTGGCGCACCTGGTACATGAAGGCCTCGAGGCGGGTGCGGGTGTGGCTCTGTTCCTGGCCATCATAGGCCAGGTTGAGGAAGGGGATATTGTCGTGGTCCTCCCGGAAGCGCTTGAACAGGGAGTTGACCACGGTGCCGGGCATACAGGCGAAGGGCATGATGTTCACCAGCCCCGCGGCCCCCTTGCGCACGAAATCCCGGGATTTGCCCATGCTCAGGATGGCCTCGCCTTCGAAGGAGGGGTGCAGGTAATCTTTGGCCAATTCCAGGACTTCGGCGATGGAAGGCTCCCGCAGGTTCTTGATGCTGCCGTGGAAGATCTCTTCCAGGCGGTGCTCCACCTTTTTCTGCACACGGTCTTCCAGGCAAAACTTCAGGTAGCGGCCGTAATGCCGGGCGGTCCAGGCGTCATGGCGGGAGGAGTGGGTAACGTAGAGGAGCCACTCGCCGATGGGGGGCATCCAGACCTCGCCCCCCAGGGCCTCAATCTCCCGCACCGCGTTTTCGTTGGAGAACTTGTTGGCACGGGTATAGATCTCGCCCACGATGCCGACGATGGGTTTGCGGCCGTTGGACTCAAGGGCCAGGTCCTCGAAGGCGCCTCGGGCCTGGCGGAGCACGGCCGGCAGGTCTTGCCGGTCTCGTAGCGTTTCAAAAGTTTTTTGTAAGTAGTGCTTATAGACTTTGTCGGATTCGCCGGCATAGCGTTCATAGGGCCGGGCCTCCCGGAGTTTCTTCTCCAAAAGGTCGATGGCCACCACGCCGTTCCAGACGATCCGGGCGTAGTCTTGCCCCACCATGCCGACTTCCTGATACATGGTTTCGCTTTGATCCGGAGAATAGACCGGAACCTGGGGGTAGCCCAACTCGTCGAGGATGAGGCGGTGGAAGCGGTGGTACTGGCCGAAGCGGCAGGGGCCGTTGGCCGCGGGCATAAAGAAGGCGCTGCGGTCGGGATCGAAATCCGGGCGGCGCAGAAGCTTGGCCAGGTCACCGGTGGTGAGGATCAGGGGATAGCACTCCTTGCCCGAGGTGAGGCGGCGGCCCAGCTCCAGGGTCTCTTCGTCGGAATCCGGCAAGGCCTCGGCCTCTCCGCCGCAGGCCTGGAAGGCTGCCACCAGGGCCAGGGCCTGGTCGGTCATGGGTGGCAGATAAATCTTGCGTTTCAGAGAGCCGGTCACGCGGTAGCGATAAGGGGAGAGCTTCTCCACGGCCGGCGCCACCTTGACGTGCTTCAGGCTATCCAAGAAGGCTTCCAGGCGGGTGATGGCCCCCACGTCGGAGGAGTGTTCGTCGATTTCAATCTCCAGGTAGGGCTTGCCCCGCATGCGATCCTTGAAGAAGTGCTGGATGAAGGAATCGGGGCCGCAGCCGAAGTTGGTGATGAAGATGCCGTAAAGCCGCGGATCCCGGCGGATGTGCTCCGCAACCCCCAGGATCTTTTGGCCGAACCGCCAGTACATGGGCTTGATTTCGTCCAGGTCCTGGACCTGGTCCACCGGCAGGAAATCCATGGGCAGGGCTAAGACCCCCAACTGCCGCAGCTTGCGGTGCAGATTGAGGTTCATTCCCGGGTCGAAGGCGTTATAGGGGCGGCCGATGAGGACCATGAGGCGGCCATCAGGCGGAAGCGACTCCAGGATCTCCCGGCCCCGGGCGTGGAGGCGGTTATAGTAGGTTTGTTGGGCGGCGATGGCCTTTTTCATGGCCCGATTCACCCGGAAGGGGGAGACTCCCAGTTTTCTCCCCAGACTCCGCAGTCCCTGGCGCAGCCGCTTCTCCCCCCGGCCGAAATAGAGCACCGGGGTGAGGACCCTGGCGCCGTAGGCGGCAAAATCGATGGTGCTGGGCGCGGTGTAGCACAGGGACTGGGCCATGGGGCAGACCACCCCGACCCGCACCTCCGGGTCGGGGTGGGACATGTCGATGACGCTGGGCAGGAAGATGCGCTGCACCCCGGCCTTGAGAAGGTCCAGGAGGTGGCCGTGGGCCACCTTCACCGGATAGCAGGGCTCCGCCGCCAGGGCCTCCACCCCCTCATTGATCACCGACTTGTTGGTCTTCTGGGAATAGACCACGGTGAAGTCCAGGTCCTCGAAAAAGGCCCGGAAAAATGGCATGAGCTCCTGGAAGAACATAGCGCGGGGGATGCCGATGGCGCCCTGCTTGCCTTCCTGGGGGGGCTCGGGCCCGTAGAGCCAGGCTTCCCGCTCTGCCAGCAGGTCGGGCAGGTCCACCTTCTTCTGGGAGGCGGCGACTTCGTATTTCTCGCAACGGCTGCCGTAGTACAAGGGCTGTTCGCCTTCGATCTGCACCTGGCGAATCTCGCAGTGGTTGGCGCAGCCATTGCACTCAAAGGAAGTTATGCGATACTGGCGGTCGGCCAGGTCGAAGCCCTTGAATTTGGAGGTTTCCCAGTCCCGCTCCCGCATGGCCAACAGCGCCGCGCCGATGGCCCCGGTGACGTCGTGGTGGGGCGGCACGGTGATGGGCTTGCCGCAGACCTGCTGGAAGGCCGCCACAATGCCGCGGTTGGCCGCGGTGGCTCCCTGGTAGAAGATGCGTTTGCCGATGGGGCGGTCCTCGGCCACCTTATTCAGGTAGTTCTGGACAATGGAGTAGGAGAGGCCCGATACCAGGTCCTCCTTGGCGGCGCCCCGCTGCTGATGATGGACGATGTCCGATTCCATGAATACGGTGCAGCGTTCCCCCATGCGCAGCGGGTTGTTGGATTGCAGGGCCAGGCTGCCAAACTCTTCCCGGATGGAGATGCCCAGTTTCTCCGCCTGCTCCTCCAGGTAGGAGCCGGTGCCCGCGGCGCACACCTTGTTCATCATGAAGTCGACGATGGCGCCATTGCTCAGAGAGATGAATTTGGAGTCCTGGCCGCCGATCTCGAAGATGGTGTCCACCTCCGGGTCGATGGCCGCGGCCGCAGTGGCCTGGGCGGTGATCTCGTTGCGTACCACGTCGGCGCCGATGAAGTCCCCGGTGAGGTAGCGACCGGAGCCGGTGGTAGCCGCCCCCAGGATCCGGACCCGGTCCCCGATCCTGGCGCCAACCCGGCGCAGGCCCTCGGTGATGGCCTCCAGAGGCCGGCCCGCGGTCATCAGATACTCCCGGGCCAGGACCCGGCCCTGGGAGTCGATGACCACCACGTTGGTGCTGATGGAGCCCACGTCGACACCCAGGTAGCCTTCCGCCACCCGGCCCGGCGGGATCTCCTCCACCTGGTAGTGGTCCGGCCCCAGGAGCGGCGGCGGTGAGAGGGGCGGAAGATGCCGGGTCGGCTCGGATTCCTCCTGCAGGTGCCGGCGCAGGGGCGAAAGGTCCAGGGTGAAATGGGGCGGCGGGTTTTCCCGGGCCACCAGGACCGCGCCCACCGCGCCCAGGCTGCAGAAGTGGGGCGGAATGAGGAGGCCGGTTTCATCCAGGCCGAAGACCTGGCGGAAGGCCTGGCGCACCCCCAGGTTGTGGGCCACTCCTCCCTGGAAGGCCAACGGCGGGGTGATGGTTTTGCCCTTGCCGATGTTGCTTTTTAAATTGCGGCCCATGGCCCGGCAGAGGCCGGCGATGATCTCAAAGTCCGGGGTGGCCCCCTGCTGCAGGTGGATCATGTCCGTCTTGGCAAAGACGCTGCAGCGTCCCGCCACTCGGGGCGGGGTGGTGGACTTCAGGGCCAGTTGGCTGAAATCCTCGATGCTGTAGCCCAGGCGATGGGCCTGCTGATCCAGAAAGGAGCCGGTGCCCGCGGCGCACATGGTGTTCATGGCGAAGTCCTGGATCACCAGATGGCCGTTAACATCGGCCACCAGAACCATCTTGGCGCTCTCTCCCCCAATGTCAATGATGGTGCGAGCCTCAGGCAGGAAATGATGCGTCCCCCATCCCAGGGCGATGACTTCGTTGACGAAGAGGCCGCCCAGGATCCCAGCCAGGACCTTGCCGCCTGTGCCGGTGAAGGCGGCCAGGCCGCAGCGCCCGGCCGGAAACTGAGCTTCCAGGGATTCCAGGAGGTTAAGGGCGCTGCGGTAGGGGTCCCCCAGGTGACGGCAATACTCTTCCAGAATCACCTGCCCTTGACCATCCAGCACCACCAGGTTGAGGCTAACCGAACCAACGTCTATTCCCACATCGAATCTGTCCACCATATTCGAAACCCCCGAAGGCGCGGATCGAAACTGTTTTCTGTTTTCTGTTCTCTGTCTCTGCCAGGGGGCCTTTGAATTTGATTTTGCCTTTCACAGAAAACAGATAACAGATAACCGAAAACTGCCTTAACAACCCGGCATTACAAGCTGATAAAAATCTTGGTCATGATAGCAGGTGCAGAAAATTTGGCCTGCTTGCTCCAGGCGCTGGAGTTTCTCTTGCACCAGGGGCAGGGGCAGGGCCAAGACCCCGGCCAGATCGGCGGCGGTCATGGGCCGTCGGGCCAGCATCTCCGCCAGAGTTGCGTCATCCGGGGCCGCGGCCGCCTGGCAGGCGCCCCCATAGGAGGCGATCACTTCCACCTCGCCCTCCAGGCCACAAGCGATGGCCGCCAGGGCCTCCAAAGATAATGGCTGGGCCTGTTTCAGCACCCCCGGGCGCACCGCGGTGTTGAGCTGCACTTTGTCCGGGGCCAGGGTCCGCAAGGCCCGGCGCAGGGCCTCCAGATCCTCCTGGGAGTCGTTGAGGCCCTTAAGCAACAGCACCTCCAGCCAGATAGGGCCCGGATATTCCCGGCGGAAGGCCTCCAGTCCCTGCAGCAGCCGGCTGAGGGGATAGCCTGGCAAGGGGCGGTTGACGGCCTGGAAGGCCTGGTCCCGGGCGGCGTCCAGGGATGGCAGCACCAGGTCCGCGGCCTTAAGCTCGCGGCGCACCTCCGGGAGGTGGAGCAAGGCGCCGTTGGTCAGCACCGCCACCGGGATGGCGGTCAACTCTTTCAGGCGCCGGATGATGCCCCCCATCCCCTGGTTCAGGGTGGGCTCGCCACTGCCGGCCAGGGTGATGAAATCGAGTTCCGGAGCGCTGCCCTCCAGGTAGGCGCCCAGCTCCGCCACTATGGCCTCCGCCTCGTAATCGAAGCGGGTTTCCGTCTGGTGGCTGGTGGGGCCCACCTCGCAATAGATGCAGTCAAAGGGACAGGTTTTCCGGGGGATCAAGTCCACCCCCAGGGACCGCCCGAGGCGGCGGGAAGGCACCGGTCCGAATAGATGGGAATGGGACATGCTTAAAAACAACCCAACTGGCAGAGCTTGATTTTGATTCCGAGTTCGTTCAGGAGCTTTCCCATTTCCTGAGTGGAAATGGACAATTCCTCGGCCAGGCGAAAGGCCGCGGCGCAGGGAATGTTGCCCTGGGGAGCCGCGAGCCGGATTTCCGCCTCCAGTTCCTCCGGGCTCATAGATCGTCTCGTGGACCTCATTTATAGAATATAGCCGCAGGGATCATAGAAATCAAGACATTCAGGGAGGAGGAGCCCCAGGATTTCCAGCCGGGCGCCTCCCAGAAGCCCTAATCTTGTTATGGTATAGGGGCGGACCGCGGTGTCCGCCCTTGGGTGGGCGCACGCCTGGGTGCGCCCCTACCACAGATTTTTCTATGTTTGACGGCAACTTGGTAGAGAGTGGCGCGGATGTTCTTTGGGCTTCCAAGATAATCTCTCTAAATAGGAATAAAAAAGCATCTTGGAAAAGTCATATTCAATAGCGAAATCAACATTAATGACTTGTTCCCTCCCCCTTGAGGGGGCGACACCGGGAGGGGGTGATGAAAGTAGTTACGCATTATCCAATAGTTACCAACGACTGACGCCCCCCTCCCCCTAACCCCCTCCCCCCGTGGGGAGGGGGAAAAGACGCCTTAACCGGTTTAACCTGACTCTTGCAAGACTTTCACAAGAAATACGCTGCCTGTCAGGGAGGCAGACCCGGCAAAACTCCCAGCAAGATTTCCGGGAACCTGTCCATGCCAACATATAAGGCGGGACGGGCCGGCGTACCGGGTAGGACGCGTCTTACGAGTCATTAAGAATGGATGCGACGCACCCTTACTTTGACTTTCCGGTGCGGGCTCATTAACTTGTTTATGAGGCGTGGGCACTCCCTGCCATAAGTTGGCCCGCCGGTTGGATAAGGTGGGCCAGGCCCACCTGCGTGACGTACCAACTTGCAGCATAAAAGCTTTGGAGGGGCCCCATGTTGGAGGTTATGCCGGAAAGCGAAGGCCCGCTCCTATGGCTGCGGGCCAGGGAGCGGCTCACCGTCCAGGATTACCGGGAGGTCTTCGTTCCCCGCCTGAGAATGGTTATCCGGGAGCACGGCAAGGTGCGTCTCTTGTTTCATCTGGACCCGGACTTTCGTGGCTGGACCCCGGGGGCCTGGTGGGAGGATGTCAAGCTGGACCTGAAACACCGGGGCGACTTCGAAAAGGTGGCGCTGGTCGGAGCCTCTTTTTGGGCCGACGCCTTGCTGAAGTTATTCGCCCGTTTCATGACCGGGGAGGTGCGCACCTTTTTGCGGGAATACCTGGCGGAAGCCTGGATCTGGATCCAGGAGTGAGGCAGGAGCGTAGAGGCTGCCGCTAATCTTTAATCACGTTGATTTTGCAGCTCTGCAATGGCATCCAGTCTCTGATACTGGATCATGAGACTTCCTTTGATCAGTGATTCAAGTTCTCTAAAGCTTTGGCTCTTTTTATCCTGCCGGTCCCGGTCCTCGATTTTGCCGGCCCTGGGGTGGTCTTGCCTGGCCTGGGGCTGTGCCTCAGACACGCCGGCCGGCTGCGGCTCGCACCTCGGGCTCCCGGGATTAAAGGTCAATAGCGCCAAAATGGCTGCGGCCAGGGATATCTTAATAATATTGGTCGGGGTTTTCATAAGACGCCTCCTTGAATATGATCCGGCCTTGCTAAGAGGGAACCCTGGGGGAGCCGATGGCCATTCCCTCATGTGTGATAAGATAACGAAAAGATAGCTCCCTCTGCCATTGGCAAAAATACCTATTTCCCTATAGGCAAAAGTGCCCAATTGCTATCAGCAGTAAGCGGTCAGCAGTCAGCTAAAGGCAAAAGCAAAAACCCATAAAATCCAAAAGCTGACGGGTTACCGCGGTAAGCTGACAGCCGCCATCGCCAGGGCGCCCCAATCACAGGCTGGAAGCCTGTGCCACTGGCGCCCCGGGGGTGGCGGCCACAGGCCGCCCTATCTGTTTTCTGTTTTCCCTCCGTGCTCAGGGGCCTTTGAATTTGCTTTTGATTTTCACGGAAAACGGAAAACGGAAAACCGCCTTTTTCGGGTTTTTCAGGGCAGTAGCAGGGCCGGGCTCAACCGCCCAGGCGTGACGATAATTTATGGGGATTGCAAGGCTTGTGCCACGAAAGGGCAGGGGGGCGGGCGTAATAGCTGTCAGCTATCAGCCATCAGCACTCAGCTAAAGCAAAAATCTGAAAGCTTAAAGCTGAAACCTCACAACTAATGTGACCTTAGCAAAGGGGTAGGTGTCCTGGCCAGAAGAAATGCCGCAGAAGGAGAGGTTGCCCTTTCCGATTCTAAAAAAGTGGCTGAAGATTATTGATACATTCACAAATTAGTAGTGGAAAGATATAATCCACACTGTCTTGATAAACTATGATTGAGGGTAGTGATTGGTACGGGGCATATATATCAGACCTTATTCCCCTCCGGGTGCATCCCTCAGTGTAAGGCCATCTCTGCCTCTTCAAAATGATAGTTTCATACTTCTTGGGACTTCTCAGCGGTTTGTTTTTGGGCTAATGGGACATCATCCTGGTGCGGCTGGAGCGGGTTTCACCCCGGGAGGACCAGATCAAGGTGTCGCTGGCCTAAGGTAACCGTGAGCAAAGGCCGGACTTTCCTTAACGACGAGCCCGCGCTCTGTACCAATGAGTGTTTCGTATGACCAGGTGACCTTAATTCTCCCAGGCAATCTTGCATGGGGTAAATTATCCTGACTGAGATCAGGTGGCTTTCTTCTTTACTAACGGTGGACGGAGAACACCAGGACCGCGGCTGCCCCTTCTGTTTCATTAACCAAGCGCAGCAGATAATCCCGCAGCCGGTGTTCGTAGCTGGGTTGTTTCCCCAGATAAGTCAGGTATCCCGGGGTCGGCTTTTCAGGTAGCTTGGGTTCATTCGCCGGGTGTTTAATGATGGTCATGGTGGAGGTAGCCTGGAACTGGATTTCATTGATAAGGTCGGTGGTTTCCCAGTCCCTGGGGGCCGGGAGCGCGGCCTGGAGGAAGCTCTTGGCGATGTCCCGGGCGAAGACTCCGTCCCGGGGGTCATCAATGAAGGACCGGGCCAAAGCCATCTCCAGGGCCAGGATGCGGCTGGCGCCGTCAGTGGTGACCTTTATCGTCACCAGGGGGCGGAACTTTTCGCCGGTGGGCTTGAAGGCAGTCACGGTGCTGCCATCGCTTTTGCTCACCTGGCTCTGCTCCAAGTGAAAAAAACGGAAAAATTCCGTTTGTTTGGCCTGCTCCAGGGTCTCCCCCAGGTTTCCGAAGGATGCCGCGGCCAGGGGCGCGGCCAGACCCAGGGGAAGGAGCACCATGGATAGAATGCGGCGGAGTTTGCCCAGACTGTTGCCCATCTCTCCTCTCCTTTCCCTCGCAGGGCTCCGCCTCATCTGCCCTGATTGTCAGCCACAGGTCCCGCGTGGTCTTTAAGGTTGCACCACCTGAACATTGGAGAAGGCCACAGAATTTTGCCCGGCCGCTCCTGAAGACCCTGCAAATCCGATCAGGCTGCCGCCTTCCGGCGGTTGGCCAGGGAAGCTGACAACCTCTTTCCCATTTATGAAAATCGTGGCCTGATTGCCTTTGGTGACCACCTTGACCTGGTTCTCGGCCCCTTCCCCCTTCTTGAGAGCGCCCTCCTCGTGCCAGGCTCCGGGATACAGCCAGGCTAATAAGTATGGGGCAGAGTAAGGCGGCGGGCACAGCCCGCCCGATAAGCGGTAGGGCCAGGGGATTTTATAGGGCGGCCTGTGGCCGCCGGGCCATCCACCAAGGAGGCAATAGCTTAAAAGCAAAAACCCAAAACCCAAAACCCAAAACCCAAAACCCAAAAGCTGATAGCTCAAAGCTAATCGCTGACAGCTAATAGGGTTTAGGTCTAATTTTTCCTGGCGTGTTCCCGGATGAAATTGATGATGTCGCTGGTGTTTGTGCCCGGGGTGAAGATGGCGGCGATCCCCACCTGTTTCAAGGGGGAAATGTCCTCTTCGGGGATGATGCCGCCCCCCATGACCAGGACGTCTTGAATGCCCTTTTCCTTGACCAGTTCCATCACCCGGGGAAACAGATGGTTGTGGGCCCCGGACAGGACGCTCATGGCGATGACGTCGGCGTCCTCCTGGACGGCTGCCGAGACGATCTGCTCCGGGGTCTGGCGGAGGCCGGTGTAGATCACCTCCATCCCGGCGTCCCGCAAGGCGGCGCAGATCACTTTGATTCCGCGGTCATGGCCGTCCAATCCGGGTTTGGCGGCCAGCACCCTGATTTTTCTCTCTTCCGGCATCACGGATCTCCTTATAGTTAGTTCAAAGTTCGAAGTTCAAGGTTCAAGGTTAAGAGCTCTGAGCCCTTCTCTTTTGAACTTCGAATCCTAAACTTTGAACTTTTAACTTTGAACTAAAATCTTAGAACAGGGCCGGGGCTTCGTATTCGCCGAAGACCTCCCGCAGGGTGTCGCAAATCTCCCCCAGGGTGGCCAGGGTCCTCACCGCGCTCAAGATAGGAGGCATGAGGTTGTCGGCGCCCTGGGCCGCAGTCTTGAGTTGGGCCAGGGTCTGGCGAACCATCGCGTTGTCCCGGGTCTGCCTCAGTTCCTTAAGGCGGGCCTTTTGTTTATCCTCCGTCTCGGGGGCCATCTTGAGGAGGGGAATCTTCCCTTCACCTTTCACCTGGAAGCGGTTCAGCCCCACTACCACCCGCTCGCCTTTTTCAATCTCCTGCTGGTAGCGGTAGGCGCTGGCGCCGATCTCCCGCTGCACAAAGCCCTGTTCGATGGCGGCCACGGCTCCTCCCAGGCGGTCGATCTGGTCGATATACTCCTGAGCCTTGATTTCGATGGCGTCCGTCAGGTTCTCCAGGTAGTAGGAGCCGGCCAGAGGATCCACGGTGTCGCTCACCGCGGTCTCATAGGCAATGACCTGTTGGGTGCGCAGGGCCACCTGCACCGCGGTTTCAGAGGGCAGGGCCATGGCCTCGTCGAAGGAGTTGGTGTGCAGGGATTGGGTGCCGCCCAGGACGGCGCTCATGGCCTGGAAGGCCGTCCGCGTGATATTGTTCAAGGGTTGCTGGGCCGTCAGAGAGCAGCCGGCGGTCTGGGTGTGGAAGCGCAGCATCAGGGAGCGGGGATCCTTGGCCCCGAAGCGCTCCTTCATGATCTTGGCCCACAGCCGCCGGGCGGCCCGGAACTTGGCCACTTCCTCCAGGAAATCGAGATGGGAGTTGAAGAAGAAGGACAGGCGCGGGCCGAACTCGTCCACCTTCATGCCCGCCTTAATGGCCCCCTCTACGTAGGCGATGCCGTTGGCCAGGGTGAAGGCGATCTCCTGCACCGCGGTGGAGCCGGCCTCCCGGATATGGTAGCCGCTGATGCTGATGGTGTTCCATTGGGGGACTTCCCTGGTGCAATAATCGAAGATATCGGTAATCAGCCGCATGGATGGCCGGGGCGGGAAGATGTAAGTGCCCCGGGAGGAATACTCCTTGAGGATGTCGTTTTGCACTGTACCCCGCAGCTTGTCAAAGGCGACCTCTTGTTTTTCCGCCACCACCAGGTACATGGCCAGGAGCACGGCGCAAGGAGAATTGATGGTCATGGAGGTGGACACCTGGTCCAGGGGGATGCCCTGAAAAAGGCGCTCCATGTCCCAGAGTGAGTCGATGGACACCCCTACCTTGCCAACTTCCCCCCGGGCCAGGGGGGCGTCGGAGTCATAGCCGATCTGGGTGGGCAGGTCGAAGGCCACCGAGAGGCCGGTCTGGCCGGACTTCAGCAGAAAGTGGTAGCGTTCGTTGGTCTCCTCGGCGGAGCCGAAGCCGGCGTATTGCCTCATGGTCCAATAGCGGCCCCGGTAGGCGGTAGGCTGCACCGCCCGGGTGTAAGGGTATTGGCCCGGCACCCCTAATTTCTGCAGATAGTCGAAATCCGCCAGGTCCAGAGGGGTATAAACCCGGGCGATGGAGATCCCGGAGGTATTGACGAACTCCGCCTTGCGCTCCGGCATCTTGGTCAACACCTTGGCCACGGTCTCGTCATACTTGGCCTTAGCGGCCTTAACTTCTTCTAATTTATGGGGATCGCACATGCCGCCACCTCACTAGAAAATGTTTAAGAAAATCATTCAGGGGGTAAGAGGCCACGGAAAAGGGTTGGAGCCACCGGCAGCCGGACCAGCCATTAACAACCCTTCTCTAACCGAAGGTATCCTTCGCCAGGATTACTTAAGGGCTCCCCTCTCAGGTTTTCCGCTAATTCTTGCCTGCCGCCCAGGATAATCCAGACCGGGGCCACCGTAAAGCTGCGCCTCTCAACGGGCATGGCTGCCAGGCAAAGGTGAATAGGTAAGGAAATTCTGCTCATTTCCCCGACCCCGCTACCGGACCCCGCCATGGTAATGGGTGCAGTATAGCGGATCGCCACAAGGCTGAGAATCCAGGAAATTGTGATTCTCTTGTCAAAAAGATTTTTACAGGGAAGGACCATTATTAGCGGTCTGCGGTCAGCGGTCAGCTTAAAACAAAACCTCGTTTGTCTTTTCCCTTAGCTGACAGCTATTACTGCTGACCGCTGACCGCCGAAAGCTATTATTAAGGGGAGCGGAAAAGAGATTAAATTCCTCCTCACCCGGTGTCGTCCCCCATTGGGGGAGAGGGGATAAAGATGGAACCCCTTTCATGCTTCCGTTAATAAATTCAGCTTTCCTCCTCCTGCTCCAGCTTGGCCAGGGCCTCAAAGCGGATATCCAGCCCCAAGACGCCCTGGACCTCTTCCTGGTCGTTGAGCACCGGCACGCTCACCGTGATGCACAGGGCCCCGGTGAAGCGGGAGGTGTAAAAATCGGAGACAAAGACCTTGCCGCTCCTAATGGGCCCGATGAACCAGGAGCGGTTGGATAAGTCTTCATCCAATTTCATCTCCGCATATTTGGCCCGGTCAACAATATGGGTGATGTTCCGGGTAACCTTGCGGCCTTCCGTGTTGGTGACGTACATGAACTGGATAAAGGGGAAGAATTCCAAGGCCTCTTGCAACACCGGCTCAATGGCCTCCGGACTCATGGATCTGATCTCGGGCCGCTGGGCCAGGTCTTCGGCCAGGTGGGCCGCCAAGGTGTGGGCCTTGGCCTTGAGCTGGTCGAACTCTGAGACAAAGAGCTCCGGGAGATACTTGCGGGTCAGCTTATCCATCTCCTCAGTGGAGATGGAGGTGCAGCGCCCCTCTTCATATTGTTCCATGATGCGCTTGTAGATACTGGCCACCCCCGGGTGGTTCTTGTCCACGGCCCGCTCCCCGGTCAATTCGAGCCGGGAATTGATCCAATGGACAATGCCGGATTTGCCGGATTTATCGGTGAGGGTGATGGTGACGGGCCGGTTTAAGATCCTGGCGGTGTCAAAGGCGTTATAGATTTCTTCGTTTTTCAGCAGACCGTCGGCGTGGATACCGGCGCTGGTGCTGTTGAAGTTCTTGCCCACAAAGGGATAATTGGCGGGGATGTGGTAGCGCAGCTCCTTTTCGAAGTAATCGGCGATCTCGGTGATCACCCGGGGGTCCATGGCGTCGGTGGTGCCCCGCAGGGAGATGTACTCCATGACCATGCCCTCGATGGGAGCGTTGCCGGTGCGCTCCCCGAACCCCAGGACCGCGCCGTTCACCGCGCCGCAGCCGTAAAGCCAGGCAGTGGCGCTGTTCACCATGACTTTGTGAAAGTCGTTGTGGCCGTGCCATTCCAAGAGGTCGCCCGGAACCCCGGCGTCGTCAATCATGGCCCGCACCAGTCTGGGGACGCTGCGGGGCAGGGCGGCGCCGGGATAGGGAACTCCATATCCCATGGTGTCGCACAGGCGCAGCTTGATGTCGATGCCGCTCTCTTGCCGCAAATTCATCAACTCCAGGGCAAAGGGCACGCAAAAGCCATAGACATCCGCCCGGGTGATATCCTCCAGATGGCAGCGAGGCTTGATCCCCATCTCCAGCGCCGTCTTAACGATGCCCAGGTATTCGTCCAGGGCCCGGCGCCGGTCCCAGTTGAGCTTGAGAAAGATATGATAATCGGAAACCGAGGTGAGGATGCCGGTTTCCTTGAAACCCATCTCATCCACCAGGGCCAGATCTTTGGCATTGGCCCGGATCCAAGCGGTGATCTCCGGAAAGGCATAGCCCCGCTGCCGGCAGTACTCCACCGCCTCCTTATCCTTGTCGCTGTAAATAAAAAACTCGCTCTGCCGAATAATCCCCCTGGGCCCGGAAAGGCGATGCAACATGTCAAAGATATCCACGATCTGGCGCACCGTATAAGGGGGCCGGGCCTGTTGTCCGTCCCGGAAGGTAGTGTCGGTGATCAGCATATCCTCCGGGGGCGAGGGCAACACGTATTTATAATCGAAATCGATGCGGGCTACCTCGGTGTAAGGAAAGATATCCCGCATCAGGTTGGGCTTCTCCACTTCCTGCAGGCGGTATTTCGAGAAGGCGGAGTGCTCGTGCTCCAATAAGCGGCGGTCGTTGTTCCAGCGTACCATAATTTAATCCTTAGCTGTCAGCTTTCAGCTTTCAGCATTTTTTAGCTACAGCGTTCAGTTGTCAGCTGTCAGCTTTTGGGTTTTGGGTTTTGGGTGCTTTTAAGTAAATTCAATTAGGGCCTTCATTTGTGGATCTAGCCATTAAATATATCATCCGGCCTTAACATTTGCTATTATCCATCAGCTGGCGGCTTTTCAGCTTTGGTTTTTTTGTTTCTGCTTTAGCTGACTGCTGATCGCGGACAGCGGACAGCTGACTTATTCCAGCCTTAATCCCAGCTCCAGCAATTGTTCCGGGTCCACCCGGCTCGGGGCTTTGGTCACCAGGCAGGCGGCTTTCTGGGTCTTGGGAAAGGCGATCACCTCCCGGATGGATTTGGCCCCGCAGAAGATAGCTACCAGCCGGTCGAAACCGAAGGCCACCCCTCCGTGGGGCGGCGCCCCATATTCCAGGGCCTCCAGCAGGAAGCCGAATTTCTCTTCCGCCTCGACCGGGGAGATGCCCAGGGTCTGAAAGACCTGCTGCTGTATATCCCGGCGATTGATGCGGATGCTGCCGCCGCCGATCTCTACCCCGTTCAGCACCAGGTCGTAGGCCCGGGCCCGCACCTGTCCCGGATCGGTGGCCAGTAGCGGCACATCTGCATCGACGGGCGCAGTGAAGGGATGGTGCATGGGCACCCACCGTCCCAGGCCGGCGTCATACTCCATCAAAGGGAAGTCGCTGACCCACACCAGGCGATGGACTTCTTCCCGGATCAGCCCTTCTTTCTGCCCCAGGTGCAGGCGCACCTGCCCCAAGGCAGTGCAGGCCGCCAGCGGGGCGTCGGCCACCAGGAGAATCAGGTCCCCTTCCCGGGCTGCCAGGCGCAGGTTGACGGCGTCCTTAACGGACTCCGGGAAATATTTGGCCAGGGGAGATTGCCAGCCGTCTTTCTGGATCTTGACCCAGGCCAGGCCTCGGGCCCCGTAAACCCCGGCCAGGTCGATGATCTCGTCCAACTCCTTGCGGCTGAGCCTGGAGAGGCCCGGGCCGTTAAGGGCTTTCACCACCCCGCCCTGTTCCACCACCTCGCGGAACTGGCGGAACTGCGTGTCCCGCACCAGGTCCGTGAGGTCCTGGAGTTCCAGCCCGAATCGCAGGTCCGGACGGTCCAGGCCAAAGCGGTCCAGGCATTCCCGGTAGGTCAGGTGGGGGAAGGGCAGGGGCGCCTCGACCCCCAAAAGCTCCCGAAAGAGTGCGGCCATCATACCCTCCACCACCCGGTAGACGTCCGCCTCGGTGATGAAGGCCATTTCCAGATCGATCTGGGTGAACTCCGGCTGGCGGTCGGCCCGCAGGTCCTCATCCCGGAAGCAGCGGCAAAGTTGATAATAGCGATCGAGCCCGCCTATCATCAAGAGCTGTTTGAAGAGCTGGGGCGACTGGGGCAGGGCGAAGAAATGCCCCGGCTGCACCCTGCTGGGCACCAGGTAGTCCCGGGCTCCTTCCGGAGTGCTCTTGGTGAGGATGGGAGTCTCTACCTCGATGAACCCCTGGCCATTGAGGAACTGGCGCACCACCTGGGCGGCATGGTGCCGGAAGAGGATGTTCTTCATGACGCTGGGCCGGCGCAGGTCCAGGTAGCGGTACTTCAGGCGCAGGGCCTCGGAGATGTCCATCCGGTAGTCTTCCAACTCGAAGGGGGGGGTCTTGGCGCTGTTCAGGAGGCGCAGTTCGCTCACCATGACCTCGATCTCCCCGGTGGGCAGATTGGGGTTGACCATTTCCGGGGGCCGCGGATTCACCACCCCACGCACCGCCAGAACAAATTCGTCCCGCAGCACTCCGGCCTTGTTATGGGTATCCGGGTTGACCTCCGGATTGAAGACCACCTGGGTCAGGCCGCGGCGGTCCCGCAAGTCCACGAAGATGAGGCCGCCGTGGTCCCGCCGCCGCTGCACCCAGCCCATCAGCACCACTTCGCGACCGGCGTCCCCAAGGCGCAATTCTCCGCAGGAGTGGGTCCGTTTCAAACCTTCCAAGGTATCAAACATTTGTTTCCGCCAAGGTTTTATCCTTCAACAATTTAACATGGTCAGGCACTTCGTTAAAGGGAACCGGTTGCTGATAGGCGGTCGCCATGTCCCGGACTTGCGCTTTACCATCTTTTAATTCCATTTCTCCAATGATAATTACGCAAGCTGCCCCCAAACGGTCTGCCTGAGATATCTGAGCTTTTAGTGAGCGGTTACCAAAATCCATTTCCGTGGCCAGATTATTCTCACGCAGTTTCTGCAACAAGTTTAAACACCTTTCCTTGGCGGCCTCGCCCAGGGCTACCAAGAAAACCTTGTACTCCCGGTCCCTGCCCAAAAGCTCCCGGGGCAAGACTTCCAGGAGGCGATCCTGGCCGATGGCAAAGCCCAACCCGGGCAGGGCCGGGCCGCCTAGTTGCTGGGACAGGCCGTCGTAGCGGCCGCCTCCGGCCACCGCGTCCTGGGCCCCCAATCCCGGGGCCACCACCTCAAAGGCGGTGCGGGTGTAATAGTCCAGCCCCCGCACCAGGCGGGGCTGATCCTCGTAGGCCACCCCAAAGCGGCGCAGCAACTCCAGCACCCGGTCGAAATGGGCGGCGCAGTCGGCACACAGATAATCCCGGATCATCGGGGCGTCTTTTAAAATCTCTTTGCAATGCACCGACTTGCAGTCCAGGACCCGCAAGGGGTTGGTGGTCCGGCGGCGCTGGCAGTCTTCGCACAGACCCTCCCGCCTGATGAGAAACAGGCCCAGGGCCGCCTTGAACTTCATCTGGCACTCGGGGCAACCCAAAGAATTGATTAACAAGCGCATCTCGCCCAGCTGAAGGCGCTTCAAAATATCGAGCAGGAGCAGGATGACTTCGGCGTCCAGCTCCGGGGTGTCCACCCCGAAGGCCTCGCCGTTGATCTGGTAAAACTGGCGGTAGCGCCCCTTCTGGGGCCGTTCATAGCGGAACATGGGCCCCAGGGTGTAGAGCTTCTTGACCCCGCCGCCCTTGTCCAGGCCGTTTTCCACGACCGCCCGCAGCACCGAGGCGGTGGCCTCGGGGCGCAGGGTCAGGGATTCGCCCTTGCGGTCCGGAAAGCTGTACATCTCCTTGCTGACGATGTCAGTGTCGGCCCCGATGGAGCGGGCGAAGAGCTCGGTGCGTTCCAGCAGGGGCAGACGGATCTCCCGGTAGCCATAGAGGGCGAAGACCTCGCGGGCCACCTGCTCCACCCATTGCCACCGGGCCGTTTCCGGGGGCAGCAGGTCCCGCATGCCCCGAATCGCCTTAATCATCCCCCACCTTGGTGAAACCTGTTTCAAAAAGAAAATTTAACCCGCCAGGGGGCCTGTTGTCAAGGCGATTGAGCGGCTGGGTTTGGCGTGATCACTTGTGACCATTCCCGGCTGCGGGTCTTGACAAAGGGCCCCTGGCATGCTAATGATAAATTTTATAAGAACTTCCAGGCAATCCGGAACCCGGTGCGAATCCGGGGCGGTCCCGCCGCTGTGATGGGGGACGGAGGAAGCAAGGCTGAGGCCGGCCACTGACGGGGATTTACCAAAAACCCCGGCGGGAAGGCTGGCTTCCTCCGGCTGATCCCAGAGTCAGAAGACCTGCCTGGCGGTGATTATCGGCTACTCCTGATGGTAAAGGGAGTTCCATCAATCGTGATGGGACGCCCTTTTTTGTTTCAAGAGGAATGGGTGGGCAGTGCCCACCGTACATAAGTACCGGCGGGACGGCGGTACCACCCCCTTATGAGGGTTGGAGAGAGGGCAGGAGCCACTTAAACAAAAAAGCCCCGGGCTCCCTCCCCAAGAATCACATTACACCAAGCTTTCCCCCGGCGGCCGCGAATTCGCTGGCCTGGCCGGTAAATCACCGGAGGAAGGAGGACCCAATATGGCAAAAGCATCGAGTAGTAAGAAACCCATCAGTATCCGCTACACCTGCGCCCCCAACGGCGACCAGGTGGGCCTGTCCCACTACCTGATGGCGGACGCCAAAAAGGCCAAGTAGGGCCATGGCGACCAAAACCCCAAACCTTGAGGGCCCGTCCCTGGCCGCGGTCAACGCCGGGGCCGGGCCCCATTTCGACGTCCTGGAGGTGGGCCATCCGGACTACGTGGCCCTGATCAACGCGGACACCGCCTTTTGGGTGCTCTCGCCCCGAGAGGAGGCCCTGGATTACCTGCTGGGGAGCGAGCTACCCCGGGTATTCCGGGAAAAAGAGGCCAGGCTGGCCGCGGACCTGCACAACGTCCGCTTCGGGTTGCTGCCCTCCGCAGTCTATTTCAATCCAACGGAGCGCTGCAACCTCGATTGCGGCTACTGTTATCTACCCCGGGAGGCCCGGCGGACCGGCCGCGACATGGAGCCGGCCAGGGTGCTGGAGGCCCTCTCCCTGCTGCAGGAATTTTTTAAAAAGACACTGCCGGCCGGCGCCAGACCGCAACTGGTTTTTCATGGCAGCGAGCCGCTGTTGGCCAAGGATGCGGTCTTTCAGGGCATTGCCCGGTACGGCGGTTACTTCCGCTTCGGGGTGCAGACCAACACAGTGTTGCTGGACAAAAACGCCCGGGATTTCCTGATGGCCCAGGGGGCCGGCATCGGCATCTCCTTAGATGGGCCTACCGCCGAGATCGCGGACCGCAGCCGGCGCACCTGGGGCGGCCGCGGCGTCTTCGCCGAGACCGTCAAAGTACTGGAGGAATTGCACGACTACCCCGGGCTCAACGTCATCACCACGGTTACCAAAGAAAATGTCCGGCACCTGCCGGAACTGGTGGAGTTTTTCCACCAGAGGGGGGCGGGCAATGTCCTGCTCAACCCGGTGCGCGGCACCCAGGCCGGCGGGCGCTCGCTGATGCCGGACCAGGAGGAACTGGCGCATTTCTTCTTCCAGGCCCTGGACCGGAGCTATGAGCTCTATGAACGGACGGGTCGGAAATTGGTGGTGGGCAACTTCGCCAACCTGCTTCTGGGGCTGGCGGCGCCGGGGGCCCGGCGGCTGATGTGCGACATATCCCCCTGCGGCGGCGGCCGCTGCTTCTTTGCAGTGGGGGCCGCGGGCGAAGTGGCCCCGTGCAGCGAGTTTCTGGGGCTGCCCGAGTTCCACGGCGGCAACCTCTTTGAGACCCCGGTCACCGAGCTGCTGGCCACCCCGGCCTTCAAACAGGTGACTGGCCGGGCAGTGGAGCAGTTGGACCCCTGCAACCGCTGCGCGGTGCGGCATTTCTGTGGGGCCCCCTGTCCCGCCGAGGTCTATGCCATTAATGGGCAGCTTCAGGCCCCGGCGCCCAATTGCGACTTTTACGCCTCCCAGGCTCGCTATGCCTTTCGGGTCATCGCCCAGGGGAGGCTGGACGCCTTTCTCTGGGATGCCTGGAAGGATGGCCTGGAAGAGATCCTGGTGATGTAGGGCGGCAGGAATTCCGGGTGGAATTGGCGTAGGGGCGGGTTTTAAACCCGCCCCTGAGTTTTGGCCCCAGTAATAAGCGCGGCCCGCGGCCGCCCTTGTGTTGTGCTTCGTAAATAGTATAGCATTAAATCAAGAAATAAGTTCCCCTTATGGGGGTGTGGAGGGGGGTTGGGGGGAGGGCAGGGGCCACTTACAAAAAGCCCCTGGCTCTCCCCCCAAATTACTCTTTCTTTTCTTCCTTGCGGCTGGCCAGGAGACGGCGAATCTCCTCCATGAAGTCGGTGGCGTCGGTGAAGTGGCGGTAGACCGAGGCGAAGCGCACGTAAGCCACTTCATCCCATTGGCGCAATTGCGCCATTACCCGTTCGCCGATCCAGGTGGAGGCGATCTCCCGCTGGCCGCCCTCCAGCATCTCCCGTTCCAGGCCGTCCAGGAAATTCTCGATGGCGTCAATGGAGACCGGCCGCTTCTCGCAAGCCTTAATGATGCCTTCATATAACTTGGACCGCTGAAAGGGTTCCCGGCGGCCGTCCTTCTTCACGACCAGGGGCATGGACTCCTCCACCTGCTCGTAGGTGGTGAAGCGCCGCTGGCAATGGAGGCACTCCCGGCGGCGCCGGATGGCATTGGCCTCCCGGCTGGGGCGGGAATCGATCACCTTATTGTTGGTGCTGTGGCAGTAAGGGCAGCGCATGGTAAAAAACAGTTTTCAGTTTTCGGTTTTCAGTTTTCGGTTTTCGGATGCGACTAAACGGAATGAAGTATGGTCCGCTGGACGAAAGAGCTGATACCGAAGCGCCTTAGCGGAAACCGCTAACCGAAACCGAAAACCGTCTTATCAGACCTCGGTCCATTCCTCGGCGAACAGGGGAAACTCGGAGCAGAAGTCCTGCACCTGGTCCGCCAGTCTGGCCAGGAGATGGGAATCCACGGGGGAGCTAAGGGCCTGGTGCATAAAGTCGGCCGCCACCTCCATCTCCTTCTCCTTCATGCCCCGGGTCGTGAGGGCCGGGGTGCCCACCCGGATGCCGCTGGTGATGGTGGGGGGGCGCTGATCGAAGGGGATGGCATTTTTGTTGACCGTGATGCCGGCCCGGTCCAGGGCCTCTTCCGCCTCGCGCCCGGTGAGGCCGGTGGCGTTCAGGTCCACCATGATGAGGTGGGTGTCGGTGCCGCCGGCCACCAGGCGGTAGCCCCGGCGGATAAATGCTTCCCCCAAGGTGCGGGCGTTGGCCACGATCTGCGCCTGGTAGCGCTTGAAGGACGGCGCCAAGACTTCCTTGAAAGACACGGCCTTGGCGGCAATGATATGCATCAAGGGACCGCCTTGAATCCCTGGGAAGATCTGGCTGTCCAGGGCCTTGCCGTATTGCGCCTGGGCCAGGATGAGGCCGCCCCGGGGGCCGCGCAGGGTCTTGTGGGTGGTGGAGGTGACGAAGTCCGCCGCCGGTAGGGGATTTGGATGGAGCCCCCCGGCGATCAGACCGGCGATATGGGCCATGTCCACCAAGAGATATGCCCCCACTTCCCGGGCGATCTCGGCAAACTTGGAAAAATCGAGGATCCGGGGGTAGGCGCTGGCGCCGGCGATGATCATCTTGGGGCGGTGATTCCGGGCCAGTTCCCGCACCGTGGCGAAGTCCACTTCTTCGCTCTGGCGATCCACTCCGTAGGTAACTGCGTTAAAGAGGCGGCCGGAAAAATTCACCGCGGCTCCGTGGCTCAGATGACCGCCGTGGGACAGGTCCATGCCCAAGATGGTGTCCCCGGGCTTCAGGAAGGAGAAATAAACGGCCATATTGGCCTGGGTGCCGGAATGGGGCTGGACGTTGGCGTAGGCCGCGCCGAAGATCTTCTTCACCCGGCTCAGGGCCAGGTTTTCGGCGGTGTCCACAAATTCGCAGCCGCCGTAAAAGCGCCGCCCCGGATAACCTTCGGCATACTTGTGGGTCAGGATGGAGCCCTGGGCCTGGAGCACCGCGTTGCTCACGAAATTTTCCGAGGCGATCATCTCCAGCTTTTGGAGCTGCCGCTGCCGTTCCCGCTCGATGACCGCGTAAATGGCAGGATCGGTGCGGGCCAAGTCATCCATCTGGTCCATTACGGGGTAGCTCCGGCCCGGTGTTTCTCCCGGGCCAACCGTTCCAACAAATCAAGGCGCTCCTGATGGCGGCCGCCTTCAAAGGGGGTGCCCAGCCAGGTGCGCACGATCTCTTTGCCGAGATCGGGGCCGATAACCCGGCCGCCCATGACCAGGAGATTGGCGTTGTTATGCCGTCTGCTCATCATGGTGGCATAGAGGTCGTGGCACAGGGCCGCCCGGATGCCCGGAAAGCGGTTGGCCATGATGCTCATCCCCAGGCCGGTGCCGCAGATCAGGATGCCCCGGCTTCCGGGCCGGCCCAACAAGGCGTCCACTACCTTTTTCCCGAATACCGGGTAATGCACCGATTCTTGTGCACTGGCGCAGCCGAGATCCAAAACCTCCGCCTTCAGTTCGTGTAACAGTTGGACGATCTCTTTTTTCAGGTCAAAGCCGGCGTGATCGCAGGCAATGGCGATGAGGCCTCCGGGCTCAGGCGGCTCGGGCGGTGACGAAGGTGATGACATCCTGGACGGTCCTCAACTTTTCCGCTTCCTCATCAGCGATTTCCATGCCGAATTCTTCTTCCATGGCCATGATCAGCTCCACCAGATCCAGGGAGTCGGCCCCCAGGTCATCCACAAAGACCGCCTCCGGGGTGACCTCGGAGCGTTCCACCCCCAATTTGTCCACGATTATGTCAATCACCTTATCTTCCATTGCACTCATCGAAGAAACCTCCTATTTTCTTAAATCATCAGCATGCCGCCATTAACATGAATCACCTGGCCAGTGAGGTAAGCCGCGGCCTCGGAGGCCAGGAAGGCCACCGTTTGGGCCACCTCCTCCGGAGTGCCGAAACGGCCCAGGGGAATCTGGGCCAGCATCTCTTCCTTAACTTTGGCCGGCAAAGATTCGGTCATTTCCGTCTGAATGAAGCCGGGGGCCACAGCGTTCACGGTAATATTGCGGGAGGCCAGCTCCCGGGCCACCGATTTGGTCAGGCCGATCAACCCGGCCTTGGAGGCAACATAGTTGGCCTGGCCCGGGTTGCCCATCACCCCCACCACCGAACTGATGTTGATGATGCGTCCGAAGCGCTGCTTGACCATGGCCTTGCTCACCGCCCGTATGCAATTATAAGCCCCTTTGAGGTTCACCGCCAGCACGGCGTCCCACTCCTCCTCCTTCATCCGCAGGATGAGGTTGTCCCGGGTAATGCCGGCGTTGTTCACTAAGAGATCCAGGCGGCCACTCTCCTTAAGGATCTCATCCACGGCCTGCTGCACCTGCCCGGCATCGGCCACGTTGAATTCGATCAGTTTAGCCTGGGCCCCTCTGCCTGTCACCTCCTGCTGGGTCCTGGAAGCCTCTTCCCCCAGGGCGATATCGTTAAGATAAAGGGTCAATCCGGGACGGGCCAGGAATATCGCGATGGCCCGGCCGATCCCCCGGGCGGCGCCGGTTACCAGGGCCACTGAAGCCATCTGCTTCATAATGAGTTACCGTCTGAAATAAACTAGTTAAGCCGCACTACACCCATCGCGGCCTGGCCTCCGGGTGCAAAGCGGCGCTGGGTTAAATAAATAAATCGAAATTCACCAAATTGAAAGAGGTTTCTTATACTTTTTTCACGCAGGGGCGATTAAAACCAGGCAATTTAGCAAAGACCAGCGGTGGGCGGGCGGGCGGCCGCCCTCACCGCTCATCGCCGGTCCCGCTTGATTTCCTGGATCAGGGCCGGGATGATCTGAAACAGATCGCCCACCAGGCCCACATCGGCCACCTGGAAGATGGGGGCTTGGGGGTCCTTGTTGATGGCCACGATGAAATCGGAGGACTGCATGCCCACCAGGTGCTGGGTGGCGCCAGAAATACCGCAGGCGATGTAGATCTTGGGGCCCACGGTCTTGCCCGTCTGGCCGATCTGGTGGGCGTAGTCGATCCAGCCCGCGTCCACCGCGGCCCGGCTGGCGCCCACCGCGCCGCCCAACAGGTCCGCCAGTTCCTCCAGCAGCCCAAAATTCCCGGCCTCCTTCAGGCCCCGGCCGCCGGCGACAACCACCTGCGCCGCGGACAAATGCACCCGCTCCTTGAATTCGGCCACCGTGGCCAGGAAGCGGCTGCGCCGGTCCCTGTCTAAAAACGAAGCGTCCACGGGGATCACCGCGGCCGCAGGCGTTGCCGCCGGGGGCCGGGGTTTGAAGACCCCGGGGCGGGCGGTGGCCATCTGGGGAAAGGTGCGGGGAGTGATGATGGTGGCCATGATGTTGCCGCCAAAGGCCGGGCGGGTCTGCAGTAGCAGGCGCTTTTGCCGGTCGATGGCGAAGGCGGTGCAGTCGGCCGTGAGGCCGGTATGCAAGGCCGCGGCCACTCGGGGGATGAAGGCCCGGCCGGCGTAGGTAGCCCCGGCCAGGATGATTTCCGGCCGGAACTTCCGGGCCAGCATAGCGACGGCGGTGGCGTAGGGCTCTTCCAGAAAATCCTGCAGGCTCGGGTGTTCCACCAGGTAGACCTTGTGAGCCCCAGCGGCCAGCAGCTCTGGGGCCAGGGAGGCCACCTGATTTCCCAGGAGAACCGCAGCCAGGGGGGTCTGGAGCTCTTCGGCCAGACGCCGCCCTTCTCCCAGCAGTTCCGCGGTCACCGGGGCCAGGACCCCGCCCCGCTGCTCGGCAAAGATCCAGACCCCATCCGGCGGCACATCTGGCCGGGGACTGGGGCCGGGGGTCGGAGGCGCGGCCAGGGCCGCAACCTCGCAAACCTCCACGCAGGCGCCGCAGAGATTACAGCCCTCTCCAATGACCAGGGTCTCGCCCTCCAGGCGCAGGACCCCGAAGGGGCAGACATCGACACACTGGCCGCAGGCGATACATTTCTCGGAGTAAAAGATGAGGCTCATATACGGTTTTCGGTTTCCGGTGGCGCAGGCGTCTCGCCTGCGTAAGCGCAGGCTAAAGCCTGCGGCTGCCAGAATAAGATTATCTATCCACCGTATTTAATATTTGGGTCTTTTTCTTCAGGGTCCTGATGCTCAGATAAATTGCCAGGCTGAAAGCGAAAATAACTAACCAGTTCTTATCTAACCTGAGTCGGCCGTTTTGCAGGCTGTCCTGAAGGATCGCCAAAACGGTAAAAGATGTGATGGTGGCGAACCAGGACGAATATTCCCGCTTCAGGGCCGATTTCCAGGAAAACGGCAGGGAAGGCGCCCTCCAGTTCCTGAAATGGGGAATTATGGCCGGGGTGCTGGCCGTCCAGTCCGTGAAGGAGGCTCCGAATCTTTCCCGCAAAAACGCTTCCTCGGCGAAGATGATCCTTTCATAGAATAAGATGAAGCATAAAATGACGATGACGCTGCACCACCAGACCTTGATAAAGAGGGACAACCCCAGCCAGATCAGGAAATTGCCCAGGTAAAGGGGGTTCCGCACCAGGGAATACATCCCCGTGGTGTTCAGGGTTTCGGCCACCTGGCCCCCGGTATTGCGCCCCGAGGTGCCCCGGGGGGCATAACCCACGGTAAAGAAGCGGAGGCCCAGGCCGGCCAGGGAGACCAGCAGGCAGCCCATTTGCCAGGTTCGGTCGGGGTGATCCGGCGAGGCCGCGCCGGGCTGACTCAACAACGCCGCCAAGAATAACACGGCCATGAAGAGCGGCAGGTAACTGCGCCAGCGGAAAAACCGGTTGCCGAGGCTTTCGAACTCTTCTTGCAGCGCCATTAGGAGCTATCAGCGGTCTAGCTATTAATGGGAGCGGAAAAGAGATTATTTCCCCCTCACCCTAACCCTCTCCCCCACCGGGGGAGAGGGGATAATAATGCTCCCATTAATAGGACCAAGGATGAAAGATTATGGGCGTGCCGCGTCTCGCGCCTGAGGGCAGTAACCGGCAGCCTATTCAGGGTAGGGGCGGCTTTTAAACCCGTCCCCTGTCGGACTGGCTTGGAGCCTCGGTTATCCTAAAGCGCGGCTTTGGAAATTTCTTTGAGCCGCGGCCAGAGGCGGGCGGCCAACTCTCCGGGCTCCCCGGTCCAGATTTCCGCGGCGCCCCGGGCCGGCGGCGGAAAGACCTTCACCACCTGGGTGAAGGAACCGGCCAGGCCCACCTGTTCGGGGCTCAGATCCAGGTCCGCCAGGCCCCACACCGGGATGGCCTCTTTCCTGGCCCTCAATTTGGCCTTGAAGGAGGGCAGCCGCGGCTCGTTGATCTCCTTGACCACGGTAATCAGGGCTGGAAGTTTAACCTCCACGGCATCATAACCGTGATCCAGGAGGCGCTCCACCCTCAAAGCCCCGTCATCCAGGAAGCTGAGCTTGCGGGCCCAGGAGGCGTAAGGGATCTTGAGGATGGCGGCCAGCATGGGCCCCACCTGGGCGGTGTCGCCGTCGATGGCCTGCTTGCCGGTAAATATCAGGTCGGCGCCCCCCATTTTCTCGATGGCCCTGGCCAAAGTGAGAGCGGTGGCCCAGGTGTCGGCGCCGGCAAATTTTGGGTCAGAGAGCAGAACCGCCCCATCAGCCCCATATCCCATGGCCTCCCGCAGGGCCTCCTCGGCCTGGGGCGGACCCATGGTGAGCATCGTGACCCGGCCGCCCTGAGAGTCCTTGACCCTAAGCCCCTCCTCCAGGGCGTAGAGGTCGAAGGGATTGATGATGGCCTTGACGCCCTCCCGCTTCAGGGTGTGGGTCACCGGGTCCAGGCGCACTTCCTGGGTGTCGGGGACTTGCTTGATGCAGACGATGATGTTCATAATTTATAAAAATATTCTGAATAAATTAAAAGTTAATTTATTTACAGGTTTTTTGAACAAATGTAGAAATAAAAAGTGATATTAGAAAAATGCCAACAATAACTTCTAATACATTAATTACTGATATCAGCATAGAATTAGAGTATATTCTATGATAATTAACAAGAAACATATTACAAGCGCTATAAATAAGGAAATCTAAAATACGTTTAAAGTCATATGTAAATGGGACTAATTGATCTATATGGTAAATATTGTCTTTAATGGTAAATAATGATTGCTTCACTAAATAAATATTATTATATAGTGCTCCAAAAAATAATATAAAGCCAATATATATATCAATGATATTACTGAAATTAATTTCTTTGCCAGTTACAAAAAGATAAGTATAATGTCTTATTGAAATGATGGCCCAAACTATAATAAAATATAAAGCAATTAATGTCAGAAATATTCTATAATAATAAGATAGTGATAAACTATTTGATATATTTGATCTAAATCTTGTATTGATGATAGTTAGGATAATGCATAATGTTATCGCTGATATAATAAGAAAGCGCCAAGCATTTCTAACTTTTGGTTCTTTTACCGATTCATCCATATCCATTGATACCATAAATAAGTCGACAATATAATTTATTAGATTAAATGTATTAAGTTTGGGGATATTCTCTGACATAATAACCTGCCTATATTTTAATAATATCACTTATATCATGTATTAATATTGCAATTTGTTTAGATGATACCAATAATTAAAAGTAATTCCAATAAATTGTAATTAAAAGTATATCAGTAACCTGATTAGTAATTTTCGAGAATAATGGAATTGATCAGAACCTATCCTGGAGATTGCAAACACCTGAACACTGTACCTCAGCCCCTATTTCTTTCTAGAATATTCTTTATTTAGGGCCAACCCGATAATATTCCGCATGATCTGGTTGGTGCCTTCGTAGATCTGCAGGATCTTGGCGTCCCGCATCATCTTTTCCACCGGGTATTCCCGCATGTAGCCGTGGCCGCCCATGACCTGCACCGCGTCCACGGTCACCTGCATGGCCATGTCGGTGGGGAAGAGTTTGGCCATGGCCCCTTCCTTGGAATAATCCTTGGGGCTGCTGTCGATATAGCGCGCCACCGCGTAGACCAGGGCCCGGGCCGCCTCGATCCTGGTGGCCATGTCGGCCAGCAGGTGCTGCACCGCCTGGAAGGAGAAGATGGGGACCCCGAACTGCTGGCGTTCCCTGGCAAAAGGGGCGGCCTCATCCAGGGCCCCCTGGGCCAGGCCCACCGCCAGGGCTCCGGCGCCGGGGCGGGCGTTGTCCAGGGTCTTCATGGTGACAATGAAGCCCAGGCCCTCCTTGCCGATGAGGCGGTCTTTGGGGACGCGGCAGTCCTCCAGGACCACCTCCCGGGTAACCGAGGCACGGATGCCCATCTTTTTCTCTTTTTTGCCGAAGGAGATGCCGGGATCATTCTTTTCCACCACCAAGGCGCTGACGCCGCGGGTCCCTTTGGCGCGGTCGGTGAGGGCAATGACGGTGTAGAACTCCGCCTCCCCGGCGTTGGTGATCCATTGCTTGGTGCCATTGAGGACGTAGGTGTCGCCGTCTCTCACCGCGGTGGTGGCAACCGCCGCGGCGTCGGAGCCCGCCTGGGGTTCGGTGAGGCAGAAGGCGGACAAGGCCTCACCCCGGGCCATAGGGGGTAGATAGCGCTCTTTTTGCGCCTCGGAGCCGAAAAGCAGCAACGGATAGGCCCCCAGGAAGCTGGCGGCATAGGTGGTAGCCACCCCCACGCAGCCCTCCGCCAGGGCCTCCAGGACCAGGCAGTTCTCCAGACACCCCAACCCCAGGCCGCCGTAAAACTCCGGGATGATGGTGCCGCAGAGATCCGCCTGGGCCAGGTCCGCGATGATGCCCCAGGGGAAGCTCTCTTCTTCGTCCAGTTGGGCCCGGATGGGCTTGATGCGCTCCCTGGCGATCTGGCGGGCCAGATCCTGGAGCATCCGTTGCTCCTCGGTGAGCAGGTAGTCCATGGTCCTCCTTACTTCGCGGCTTTCGGCACCACCAGGCGCCCCTTATAAAAGCCGCAGGATGGGCAGGCGTGATGGGGCAGACGGGCCTCCCCGCATTTGGGGCAGTTGGACAACTGCGGCACCGGAAGATGATCGTGAGCCCGGCGCGTGTTCTTCTTGGAGATAGATTTCCTACGTTTGGGTAAAGGCACGGTAAATCTCCTTAGTCATAGCTGTCAGCTTTCAGCGGTCAGCTTCAGGTTTCAGCTTTTTGATGAACAAGGTTAGTATTTGCCCAACATCATCAGCTTCTTTTTAGTCTTTTGCCGTTAGCTGATTGCTGACAGCTGCTAGCTGAAAGCTGCCTTCCTTGCAGGAGCAGGTTTCCCGGTTGAGATTGGCCCCGCAGGTGGGGCATAAGCCCCGGCAATCCTCCTGGCACAGCGGCTTCAAGGGCACCAGCAGGATGATCTGTTCCCGCACCAGGGCCTCCAGGTCCACCGTCTCCCCGGAGTAAACATCCAGGTCCAATTCCTGGGCGGACAATTCTTCTTTATCCGGAGCCTCGCTCTGGGGGGCGGGCATCAGCAGGACCTCGAACTCCGTGGCCACCTGGGCGGCGAAAGGCTCCAGACAGCGGCTGCAAGAGAGAGCCAGGCGCCCTTCCAGGAGCCCCCGGATGAGGATGTCCTCGCCGTGTTTGGCCAGGTTCACCGCGCCGCGGATGGTTCCGTGGGTGAACTCCAGGCCGGGGTCTTCCTCCCGCCAGCGGTCAAACCACTCCTTTCCCAACTGCAGGCTCAGTTCCTTGCCGGTTTCGGGAATGGATTTGACGGATATTTGCAGGGTCTTGTGGGTCTTCATCAAGAGAGCCGAAAAAAGGCTTGGCCACGATTCATAAAACTATTAATATAAAGAAGTATATCAAGGTGTCAAGATTTTCAGGGAAAAACCTGGGGGCGGCGGCGCCCCATTTTTTCATGATATGAAAATTGCCCTCATCGGCCAGCCCAACTGCGGTAAAAGTACCATTTTTAATTACTTCAGCGGTTACAAGGCTGCGGTCTCCAACTTTCCCGGCACCACGGTGAAATATACCGTCAGCCAGGTGGTGTTCCAGGGCGAGGCGATCACCTGTGTGGACCTGCCCGGGGTCTATTCCCTCACCTCCACCGACCAGGCCGAGCTGGAATCGAGGAATTACCTGTTATCCGGAGAGGCCGACGTCATCATCAACGTCATCGACGCCTCTCTCCTGGGTCGCAGCCTGGAGCTCACCCTGGAGTTGATGAGTCTGGAGCGCCCCCTGGTGGTGGCCTTGAACATGATGGACGAAGCCGGCCGCAAGGGGATCAGCATCGACGCCGGGAAGCTCTCGGAACTCCTGGGGGTGCCGGTGGCGCCCACCGTGGCCGCAGCAGGCCGGGGCCTGACCGAACTTTTAGAGGGGGCAGTTCAGGCCGGGCATACCGGGGTGCGCCCGGCCCAGATTCTCTTCAGCAGCGACGTAGAGCAGGAGATCGCCACCCTCAGTGGCCGCCTGGACCGCGAGCGAACCTGTGAACTGGACCTGCCTCGCCGCTTTCTGCTGATCAAGCTACTGGAGGACGACCCCTATCTGATGGAGGAGGCGGGCCGGCGTAATCCCCACTGCCTGACGGCAGTCAAGGAGCTCCAGAAGATCCTGGCTGACAGCCACGGCCGCCCCCCGGAGACGGTGATCGCCTCGGAACGCCACGCCTTGAGCAGCAATATCTTCGAACAGGTGGCGATGGTCAAGGCCGCGGAAAGGCCGGATTGGCGCAAGCGCCTGGACCGGGTCGCCACCAACCGCTTCTGGGGCTACGTATTGCTGGTCTTGACTCTGGGCCTCTTTTTTCAGGTGGTCTTCAGGGTGGGCCAGTACCTCGAAGACTATCTCACCTCCTACCTGGATCTCGCCCAAAGTTTGGGGCAAACCTGGCTGGGGAGCCAGACCCTGGCCTACACCGTCGCCGATGGACTGCTCATGGGCGTCTTCGGGGGGGTGGCCATCGTTCTGCCATATCTGGTTCCCTTCCTCATGGGCCTGGCGGTCCTGGAAGACAGCGGCTATCTACCCCGGGTGGCCTTCTTGATGGACAACCTCATGCACCACATGGGCCTCCATGGCAAGTCCATTATCCCTTTCATCCTGGGCTATGGCTGCAGTGTGCCCGCGGTGATGTCCACCCGCATCCTGGAGAGCCCCCGGGACCGATTGGTGGTGGCCATGCTGGCCATCCTCATCCCGTGTTCGGCCCGCTCGGTAATTATCTTCGCCCTGGTGGCCTACGCCCTGGGGCCATATTGGGCCCTGGGGGTCTATCTCTTCAACCTGGTGGTCATCGCCTTATTGGGCCGGCTATCCACCTTCATCCTGCCGGAGGTCTCCCCGGGGCTGCTCATGGAGATCCCCGAATACCGAATGCCCACCTGGGCTAACGTGGCCCGCAAGTCCTGGCACAGTTTGAAGGAATTTATCGTGGTGGCCTGGCCCATCCTCATCCTGGGTAGCCTGGTCCTGAGCCTGCTGAAATATTTTGGCTTCGAGTCTTACGTGAATGAGGCCTGCCGCCCCTTTACCACTCTCCTGGGGCTGCCTGCGGCGGTGGGAGTCACCCTGCTCTTCGGGATCATGCGCAAGGAACTAACCCTCATCATGCTCACCCAGGCGCTGGGCACCACCCACATCACCGAGGCCCTGAGCCTGGCGCAGCTTCTCACCTTCACCATCTTCGTGCTTTTTTACATCCCCTGCGCCGCCACCATCGCCGCCTTGAGCCGGGAGATCGGCTGGAAGGGCGCGGCCGTAGCGGTGGTGAGCAGCCTGGCCCTGGCCACCGGTCTGGCCCTCCTGGCCCGGGCCTTCGCGACGCTGGTATTTTAGAAGGGAAACTTGGGTGAGGGCCCGGGGCCGGCGCCACCGGCTTGCTGCCAATTAAGGCGGCGGGCACAGCCCGCCCTGGGAGCTGGCAGGGAGAATGGATTTTCTAGAGCGGTCTGTGGCCGCCGATTTTCTAGAGGCCGAGTCGCCCCGATGTTGCTCGATTTTGCCAGGCGCCGCCTGGGCAAGCCTCTGCGCCTTCCAAGAATTAACTAAGAGGCGATCATTTATGGAGCTGGTAGAGCGCCTGGCCCCGGCGCGAGCTGTCACAAAGGCAGAAAACGCAACAGGCCAGGGCATAGATGCCGGAGAAAGATACAGTGGAAAACAGGAAGAAATCCATGTTAATCACCTGCCTATCAATGAATTGCGAGATCCTACCCCTTCATTATTTTAGACAGTCAAACGCAGATATTGTTAGGTGCGCTCACATAATGGGTGGACCCTAGCGCGTCAGCCAATGGCAGTCACGGACGGTGGCGAAGGCGTAAGGATAGATCCATTGCAGCAGGAAAAAGGCGTAGAAGCTGTAGATGACCCCATAGACGAAATCCAGGTCCCGTTCCAGCCAAAAATAATAGATTAAATTCAGCAGAGAACCGAGCGCCAGCAACCACAGCAGGTTGAGGATCATGGCGGGATAAGCCGCGATCGAGGCCAGCAGGAGGGCAAAGAAGAGCAAGGCCAGAGGATATTCCAACTGGCTCAGAAAGAATTCCACCACCGGCAAGAGGCGATGTTCGGTGCGGTACCGGGTAAAGAGATAGCTCAGTTGGACGAAGGATTCCCGCACGTTGCCCCGCTCCCAGCGCAGGTACATGTTGCAGACCCCGCGGTAGGTTTCGGGGATCAGGGTGTGGACCACCGCGGTGCGCTGGTAGCAGGTGTAGTAGCCGGCCCGCAGGATAAAATTAGTCAGGGCCCGATCTTCGCTGTGGTGGCAGGGGGCCCCCAGAAAGGTCTGCCGCCGCCAGGCGGACAGGATGGGGCGCAGGGCGCCGCGCCTGTAGGCCGACAGGGAGCCCGGAGTGCAGATCACGGTGCGATACCAGGATTGGGCGGCCCGCAGGTAGTCAAGGTTAATAAAGCGCACCCCCTGCATCTTGCCCATCAGGCTCTGGTGGCGGTTGAAGACCTTGACGTTGCCGGCCACCGCCCCCATCTTCTCATCCTGCATCAGGGGGGAAACCAGGTGGCGCAGGGCCTCCGGTTCGATGACACTGTCGGAGTCCACGGTAACGAAGACCTCCCCGCGGCCCTGGCTGAAGCCGGCGTACAGGGCCTCTTTCTTGCCACGGTTGGCGGCGAAGCGGATGGCCTTGACCAGGTGGGGAAAGCGGCGGCAGGCCCGCTGGATAAATTCCCAGGTATCATCCTGGGAGCCGTCGTCGATGCAAATGATTTCCAGGCGGTCGGCCGGATAGTCGGAGGCCGCCACGTGGGACACGGCCTTCTCCACCATGGCCCCTTCGTTATAGGCCGGGATGATGACGGTCAGGGTGGGCCAGGGGCCCTGTGCCAGCGGGTAGGGGCGATAGCCGGCCCAAAAAATGGTGCGCAATATCTGTAAGGCCAGCATCATCAGGGCATAGGCGCGGGCCAGGTCCAGCAACACGGAGCCGTAAGCGTGGCCGCTGAGCCCCTGCCAATAGGCGCCCAGCGAGCCCCATTCGTAGGCCATCCAGAAAGTCAGCGCCAGCAGCAGGGGCACCAGCAGCTTGATGAGCGGGTCCGCCTTCAGACTCCGGATCGTGCCGGGAGCGGGGGGCGCCAAAACTTTCGAGAAAGCCGGCGGTTGAGAAACGGCTGAGATTTTCTGGGGCATAAGGTGTCGGGCCTCCAATCCGGCAAAAACGCCTGATCCTCAAAGCCGGCCAGCAGCTCAGGGGTATGCGGATATTATTACTATAACAGAGATCAACGGTTGCTGGCAGGAATAGCACCTACCCATCGGGTTGTTGCTATCGTGGCCGCAGGCTGCTGTCAAGGGGTCTTGCCAGTGTCAGGTCTAAGATTTTCCTTTAATAAAAAATGTCCTTCATCTTCTGGCCGTTAACTGGTAGCCGCAGGCTTTAGCCTGCGCCCATTTTATTAAGGAGGAATGCATGCTAAAGCCTGCGGCTACCAGAACATGCTACGCAGGCGGGCAGCTCCTGGCGAGCCGGGGGAAGGCCGCCGCCAGCCAGCGGGCCGCATCCTTAGGGGCGATGGGCCGGTAAAAGGTGACATTGATCTCCACCACGTTGAAGAGCGATGCCAGGAAGGCCAGGCGGCCTGCGCCCTTTACCGCGGCGGGATAAACCACCCCCTGCCAGTCGGGATAATCCCAGCCGGCCGGACCAATGTAAAGTTTTCGGTTTTCGGTTTTCGGGTTTCGGTTGGCGTTTGCGGATGCAGGTATATGGTCCGGGTCAGGGATCAGTGCTGACATTGGGCCCAGGGATGAGACGCCAGGTCCAAGGTCTCGCCGGCCTGGGGCTGCTGTTCCCGGACCACCACCGCCTTCAAGGCTTCCAGGGCCACTTGCAACTGGGAATCGTCCGGTTCCAGTGCGGTGAGGCGCTGGGTGGCCAGCCCCGGCCAGAGGAGGAAGCGGGCCAGGAAATAGTCCCGATGTCCCCCCCCCCAGCGGATGATTTCATAGGAAATGGCGGCAATAGGGAGCATCAGGCCCACCTTGACGAGCACCTGGAGAAGATTGTTGGCCAGGCCGCGGTGGGTCAAACCGGGAAACAGCGGGAAGAAGACCGCGAAGATCAAGATGCTCACCAGAAGCACCACCAGGATGAAGGAGGTGCCGCAGCGGGCATGAGCGGTGGGGTGGCGCCGGGCGTACTCCACTTCCAGGGGCTGGCCCGACTCAAAGGTGCAGATAGACTTGTGTTCGGCGCCGTGATATTGGAAGACCCGGCGGATATCAGGGAAAAAGGAGATGCCCCAGAGATATAACAGGATAAAGGACGCCTTGAGGAGGCCATCGATGAGGTGGAAGGAGAGGTCCGCCGGGGTGAGGGCATGCCCCAGCAGACGGCCGCCAAAACCGCTGAGCCAGTGAGGCAGAAAGCCGAAGAGGAGGAAGGCCAGCAGGAAGGCGCCCCCCAGGGTAAGGGAGATACTGACCCAGCCCAGGGGCGGCTCGTCATCTTCCTCCTCCTGGAGAGCGGCCTGGGCTGAAAAGCTGAGGGCCCGGACCCCGGTCACCATGGCCTCCAGAAGGATCAGGGGGCCCCGCAGCAAGGGGCGCTTCAGGACCGGGAGGCGCTCCGCCAGAGACTGGTAAGGCTCATCCTTGAGGCAAATGGAGCCGTCGGGACGCCGCACCGCGATAGCCAGGGCATGGGGGGAGCGCATCATCACGCCCTCCAGCACCGCCTGGCCTCCCACCGCCAGTTGGGTTTCCGCCGGCTTCATTCGGCCTTTTCGGCAGCTGCTTTTTGCAGGTGAGCGTATTTGCGCCGGAAGCGTTCCACCCGGCCGGCGGTGTCCACCAGTTTCTGCTTGCCGGTGAAGAAGGGATGGCACTTGGAGCAGATCTCCACCCGGATCTTGTCCTTGGTGGAACCGGTGACGAACTCATTGCCACAGGCGCAGCGCACCGTGGTTTTTAGAAGTTTGGGATGAATGGCTGTTTTCATAACTCCGTTTCGCTTTGTATTTCTAATTCAGTTTTTAATTTTAACCTAAAATTCGCCAAAAGCCACTGAAAAAAACGCTCAGGCCGCCATCGCCGCCGGGGTGGTTCCCGTAACCCGATCCCCGCCGGGAGGCCGAGGGTGAGAGGTAATTTCTTTTCGCTTCCTGCTCAATATCAGACTTTATTTGCCTTCGGCTCTCTTTTAGAGGAGTGAGCAAATAGGATGGGTGGACCGATTTGTCAAAAAGAATTTTTAATTTCCACTGTCCTCCCCGGTCCCGCCAATCGCCAGCTTGAATCTGTTCCAGGGCTTCCGCCAATTATTCAGGGAGACCGCCGCCGATATCTACCCGAAAATTGGTTAATATGGTAATGGTAACATTGCTATCCAGATTGACAGGATTTTGGTTGTCCTTCATAACAGGCCTAAACTACCTGGCTTGTCTCTCTCCCACGTCCCCTTTCCTGGGGCTAATATTATTGTGGTCGGGAAAGGCCATTCAGAGGTTGCGCCAACGTGGCCATAAGGTATTGGATTGAAAAATTGAAGCGGCTCGATAAGCGCCTCCAGCTTATCGCCCTGGGGGGGCTGATTGCCGTCCTGTTATTGCTGGGATACTTGCACCGCGGCGGCGGCAGGTCCACCGGGTTCAGCACGGTCCAGGTGAAGCGGGGCGACCTGCTGGCGACGATCAGCGCCACCGGCACGGTCGAGCCGGAGCAGGTCATCGACATCGGCGCGCAGGTTGCCGGTATGATTCTTTCCTTCGGCCGGGACGTGAACGGTAAACTTGTCGACTATGGGGCGGTCGTGCGGGAGGGAGGCGTGCTGGCGCACATAGATGACACGCTCTATGTGGCCGCGGTCGCGATTGATAAGGCCTCGTTGCAACAGGCCCGCGCCAACCTGGTCAACGCCAAAGCCAACGTACTGCAGATGCAGGCCAAGCTGTGGGAGGCTGAGGCGGACTGGAAGCGCGCCCAGAAGCTCGGACCGTCCCAGGCATTGGCGGCGACCACCTATGATCAATACAAGGCCAATTACTTGGTTGGCAAGGCGAACGTGGCGCTAGCCCTGGCCAGCGTGGATATGGCGGCCGCGGCTGTGTCGCAGTCGGCAGCCACACTGAAAAAGGATGAAGAAACCCTCGCATACTGCACCATCAAGTCGCCGGTCGCCGGCGTAGTCGTTGACCGCCGCGTCAATATCGGCCAGACCATCGTCTCCACCACGACCACTCCCAGCCTGTTCCTGCTCGCCATAGACCTCAAGCGCATCCAGGTATGGGCCTCGGTCAACGAAGCCGATATCGGCAATATTCACCCTGACCAGCCGGTAACTTTCACGGTGGACGCCTTTGGCGATCAGGTTTTTCATGGCATTGTCGCCAAGATTCGCCTAAATGCCACCATGTCCCAGAACGTGGTCACCTACACGGTCGAGGTCAACTACGACAACTCCGATAGCAAACTGCTGCCTTATCTGACGACTAACCTGCAATTCGAAGTTGGCCGCCGTCAAAACGTGCTGATGGTGCCGAACGCCTCGCTGCGCTGGTCTCCGCGGGGCAGCCGGAAAGCCTTTGAATCAGGCGGGGCGCCCGAAACTGCGGCCGGTGCGTCCGGGAACGAGGAGGGGCACATCAGAGGGAGCGGGGCGTCTGCATCCCGCGGAACTGTCTGGGTCGCCCAAGGTGATACCGTTCGGCCCATCGCTGTGCACGTTGGATTGACGGACGGCGTCTGGACCGAAGTGAGCGGCAAGGCACTGAGCGAGGGTCTGCCGGTGGTCATCGCTGAAGGCAAACGGGAAACTGCCGGCAGTCAAAGTACCGGCGCCAGTCCATTCATCCCTCAAATGGGACGCTTTCGCGGCGGGCAAGGTCAACCCCCTCCCGGCGGCGGACACTGAACCCGGACAAAAGGTATGCCGGATATGGAATTCATCGAACTCCTCGACATCTGCAAGACTTACCACCTGGGTGACCTGGATCTGCCGGTGCTCAGAGGGATTTCCCAGCAGGTCGCCCGGTCTGAGTTCGTGGCGCTGATGGGGGTCAGCGGTTCCGGTAAGAGCACCCTGATGAACATTATGGGTTGCCTCGATCATCCGACCTCGGGTGAATACTGGCTCGACGGCCGTGAAATCTCCAGGCTGACGCCAAAAGAACGCGCCAGGTTGCGTAACCGCATGATCGGCTTTGTGTTTCAGAGTTTCAACCTGCTGCCGCGTATGACGGCTTTTGAAAACGTCCTGATGCCGCTCATGTACTGCAGGGATAACCTCACTGAAAGCGAGATGGAACGGCGCGCCGCTGCATTGCTCGAAAAAGTCGGGTTAGCGGGTCGCCTTCATCACCGGCCGTCGCAACTCTCGGGAGGTGAACAGCAGCGGGTGGCCATCGCCCGTTCTCTGATTAACCATCCGCAAGTGCTTTTCGCCGACGAGCCGACCGGCAACCTCGACTCGCGCACCAGCGAGGAAATCCTCCAGACATTTCAGCAGCTGAACCAAATGGACCGCATCACGATGATCATCGTGACCCATGATTCCGGCGTCGCTCAACATGCGCAGCGTATCATCCTCATCAAGGACGGCCTGATCGAGAAAGACCCTGCGTCATCCAGCCCTGGAGGCGCCCCGTGAAAATGCTCCGCACGCTGAAGATGGCCTCTCTGGCGCTGCGCCACAACATCATGCGCGCGGCGCTGACGACCTTGGGCATTGTCATCGGCGTGGCGGCGGTGATCACCATGATGGAGATCGGCAATGGGGCCAAGGTGGCCATCCAGCGCACCATGGCCAGTATGGGCGCCAACACCCTGGTGATCCTGCCGGGGGCCATGAGCATAGCAGGCGTAAACACCGGCTCCGGGGCCATGATGACGTTGACACCGCAGGATGTGGAGGCGATCCTGAAAGAATGCCCGTCCGTGGTCTGGGCGGCGCCCATCGTGCGCGCCCGCGCCCAGGTGGTGTACGGCAATCGGAACTGGGTGCCGACATACGTCTATGGCACCGCCCCGTTGTTTCTCGATATACGCGATTGGACCGAAATGGCTGAAGGGGAAGCCTTTACCGACCATGAAGTCCTGAACTCGAGCAAAGTGTGCCTGGTCGGCCAGACTATCGTAAGAGAGCTTTTTGGCGGCCAGTCGCCCCTCGGCAAGCATGTGCGCATCAGGAACGTAGATTTCAAGGTCATCGGCGTGTTGCACAAGAAAGGCGCCAATCTGATGGGCATGGACCAGGACGATATTCTTTTGGCCCCGTGGACGACGATCAAATATCGCGTGGTCGCCGCCTCGCTTTCCGGCGGCAACCAGAGCTCTATTAGCATCGCCAGTAGCGCCGAAGTCAATACGCTTAACATGATCTACCCGGAGACGCAGCAAAATCTTTATTCGATTCCATCGACCACGGAACAGACCGACACCGCACAACCGATTCGATTCCCCAACGTCGATCAGATCCTGACCGCCGCTCCTTCCGCCGATCAGGTTCCCCCTGCAATCCAACAACTCAGCGGCTTGCTGCGGCAGCGGCACCGCCTGCGCAATTCCGATCCGGATGATTTCATCATTCGCGACATGACCGAGATTACCAAGACGATGAGTTCGACGGCAGAGATGATGACCAAACTGCTCCTGTGCGTGGCCATGATCTCGCTGGTGGTGGGCGGCATCGGCATCATGAACATTATGCTCGTTTCGGTAACCGAACGAACCCGGGAGATCGGGTTGCGTATGGCGGTGGGTGCGGAGCCGGGTGACATTTTGCGCCAGTTTTTGGCCGAGGCCGTCCTGCTGTGCCTGCTGGGCGGGACTATGGGCATCCTGCTAGGGCGCGGCAGTTCGTACGTGGTATCTTTGGTGTTGCACTGGCCGGTGGCGGTTTCGGTGGGAGCGATCATCGCCGCCGTGCTCGTTTCGGCCAGCGTCGGCATCGCCTTTGGCTTTTACCCGGCCTATAAGGCCTCCCGGCTCGATCCCATCGAGGCGCTTCGCTATGAGTAAGTGGTACTCATGAAAACGAACCGGCAACTGCTTTTCGTACCGATCCTGTTGGCAGTCTGCGGTTTTATGGTGTTGCCGATAAGCGGCTGCATGGTCGGGCCCGATTATCACGCGCCGCATCCTGAGGCGCCCTTGGGTTGGGCGGGCGTCACGGCAGCGCCGGCGCCGCGCCAACCTTCCGTTGCCACCGCGCAGCCGGCCGAACTGGCACAATGGTGGAAACGGTTCAATGATCCTACGTTGACTCAACTGGTGGAAGATGCCCTGAAAACGAACCTCAACCTGCAACTGGCCGTGGCTAATCTGCGGCAGGCTCGCGCCGCACGCGGCGTCGCGGTTGCAGGTTTGTGGCCGGCGATCACCGCCTCCGCCGAATATCTGCGGGAATCCACCTCCGGCACCACGCAACCCTCAAAGGGTACGGCGGCTACGGCGGCTACGGCGGGGCAGTCCCAAAATCTCTATCAGGGGGGCTTCGATGCATTATGGGAGATCGACATTTTCGGCGGACAGCGCCGAAATGTGGAATCGGCCGACGCCAATGTCCAGGCCGCCATCGCAGGCATCAGCAACGTGCAGGTCACCATCGCCGCCGAGGTGGCGCTCGACTATATTCAACTTCGCGGTTATCAACAGCAAATAGCCGTCACGCAAAAAAATCTGAAAGCCATGCAAAACACGGCGCTAATCACCCGCCAGAAAGCGGGGGCAGGGTTTAGCAGCGCCCTGGACGTAGCCAACGCCGAGGCCAGTGTCGCAACCACCGAAGCGCAAATTCCAGTGCTCGAGACCTCCGCGAGGCAGTCGATCTACGCTTTGAGCATACTGCTGGCCCGGCCTCCAGCCGACCTGCTGAAGCAGTTGACGCCGACGGGCGGCATCCCCGGCGTGCCGGCGCAGATTCCCGCCGGTCTGCCGTCTGACCTGCTGCGCCGCCGCCCCGACATCCGCCAGGCCGAGGCGCAATTGCACGCCGCCACGGCGCAGATCGGGGTCGCCACCGCAGATCTATTCCCCCAGTTTTCGCTGACCGGCGCGGTGACCTGGCAGAGCAACCTGCTGAATAGCTGGTGGACGGTTGCCAGTCGAACCGGTTCCTTTGGGCCATCAGTGACCTGGCCGATTTTCCAGGGAGGTGCGGTCGTATCGAATATCCGGGTGCAGCAAGCGTTGCGTGATCAGGCCTTCATCACCTATCGCCAGATCGTGTTAGGCGCCTTCCAGGACGTGGAAAATGCACTGATTGCGTTTGCCAAGGAACAGGAACACTACAAGTCGCTCAAAGACTCCGTCGCCTGTAACAGTAAAGCCTTTGACCTGTCGTTGCAGCTCTACACGGAGGGGATGCTCGAATTCCTTAACGTACTGGTCGCCCAGACCGCGCTCTGCGCCGCCGAAAACGCGCTGGTGCAGAGCAACACTAATATCTCCACCGACCTCATCGCCCTCTACAAGGCCCTGGGCGGCGGCTGGGAACAGGCGCCGCCAATGCCAGTGGTAAAAGAAGAGGTGGCGGAGAAAAAACCTTAGCCCTAAATCTGGAGGGGAGCGAGGCAGCGACCCCGTTTATTGCTTGAGCCCCCAATTCTTTTGCCAGTAATCATATTCATAAGGCCACTCTTCCTTGCGGTATTCCATCAGCCGGCGCATGCGGTCTCTGAAAGCTGCCATTTTTCCCTGGATTTCAGGAAAAGCCTCTTGATCCCGCCAGGCCTGAACCAGCCGCTTTCCCAGACCCAGCGCCCGGCTGACAATGTCCTCCGGGAACCCGTCTCCAAAAATCAGACCCATAGTGGCCCAGACGGAGCCCACCGATTGAATGCCAGTAATCATCAGGAAATGGTTCAGGTACTCAGCAATGGGCTCCTCATCCCCTCCGCCGGAGGTTACCACTGAAGCCCCGTACTTTCCATAAAAGCCAAGGCAGTGGACCATAGAACTGCAACGGTCCATAAAGGCTTTCATCTGGGCGCTGACGCTGAAGATGTAATTGGGGCTGCCGAGAACCACTCCATCCGCCCCCTGGATCTTCTGCTGAATCTCCGGGAAGGCATCCTTCTGAGCGCAGCGCCCCTTTTTATGGCAATAATCACACCCCAGGCAGGGGAGCACGGTACTTCCCGGCAGGCAGATGGTCTCCGTCTGGGCTCCTTCCTGCTCCGCCCCTTGCAGCACGAACCGAGTCAGCTTTGCAATGTTTCCCGTGGCTTTATGAGGACTTCCCACTAAGGCAATTATCTTCATCCGCATCCCTCGTTATTGGGTTGTCATCGACAAAAAACTCTCGTTGAGCCTTATCCAAAGCCTATCTGATCCCGGATCAGAAACGGCTGCCACCTCAGCCGCCATGAGCTCACCAGGTCAAGGCAGCCCCAGGAGTTCAGGGAAATCCGGCTACGCCGGGGTGGACGCCTCCAGGTGGATAAGTTTGGGGCCTTGCTTGATCTGGAAGCGCCCGTCCACGGTCTCCCAGATCCAGCCGGAATAGCCGTAGCCGCCCACCGCCTTGGTCACCAGGGCCCCGCGCCAGGATTGCGCCCGAGGTTCATTGAGGGAAACCGTGCCGAATTTGCCGAAAGTATAATCAGGCACCGGGTGGCAGTATTTCTCACCTCTCAAATCCGCGGCGGTCAGGGCGGCCTCTTCTCCGCCGTATACTGAGGCCCGGAGGCCATATTGGTGATTTTTAGCCCGCGCCACTACCACTTCCCGCTCAGAGAAACTGCTGGTGAATAATACCGGGCCGAAGACCTCTTTTTTCATGCCCAGCATGTCATCAGTGGCATCCCGGATCAGCGTGGGATACACCAGGTTCCCCGCGATTTTACCTCCCACCAGGATTTGGGCGCCCTTTGCCACCGCCTCGGCCAGGGCCGCCTTGATGCCGGCCACGGCCAGATCGCTGGCCAGCGGGGTCACCTCCACGCTTCGGTCCCTCGGATCGCCCACCAAGAGGCCCTCAACTTCAGGCGCGATCATTTTTAGGAATTGCTCGTAGATGGCCTGATGGATGAAGATCCTCTTGGGCGCCGTGCAGGTCTGCCCGGAATAGGCAAACTTGGCGTCCATCAGATCGGCCAGGACCACTTGCAGGTCGGCGTCGGGGAAAACAATGAACGGGTCTGCTCCCGGGCCTTCAAAAATGAACTTCTTGCCGCTTTGGCGGAAGGCTTCCTGGTAGGGGAGCACGTGCTGGTCAAACCCGAAAAACACCATCCCCGAGACCTTGGGGTTTTTTAGGGCCTCCTCCATGAAGCTCTGGCCCCTGCCCCGGTAAAACCTGATAGTGTCTCCAAAGATCGGCTGATAAATTTCCTCCATCAGGTTCAGCAGCCCGGACCCCCTGGAGGAAAACTTCACCAGGACCTGGTTTCCAGCCATATAAGCTGCGGTGATGATCAGGTTTAGCCAGGCACTGCCGTTATAAGACAACGTCACCACCACCCATGAGTCCGGCCCCCCCAAAGGTCTCCTGGAGGCTAAAGATTCCCGGACCTCAATAAAGGTCCCCAACCTATCCAGAGTCAGATCCAACTCGTGGGCGGTGTCTTTTGCGGCAAACTGGAGATCAAGGGCGGCCTGGGCGATCATCTGATCCCGCCGCTGGCCGAGCGCCTTGATCAATTCCCTCACCTTCTCGAACCTCTGGTCAAAAGTCATTGCTTATCTCCCGGGTGGCAATGGGCCAGCGCATTCCGCGGTGTTCAGGGGACAATCCAGACGGCCAGGCCTTCGGCCCCATTCAACACCCTGGTAGTTACCCGGCCTAGAATGAATTCGCGTATTGCTGATATTCCCCTTCTGCCCATAATAACGGTGCCGTAGTTCCCCTCTCTGGCTGCCGCGAGGATATCAGCCGCACGGCTATAGCTGCCAATCGTGCATTCCGTGCTAATCCTCTCAGGCGCCACGCCCGCTTTCTCCAGGCACCCCTGGTAATCATCAAAGATTCTCTGAATCTTTGCTTTCAGGTTCTCATTGAGCGCCGTCTCGATTTCTTCCCCGGCCGACGTCAAATACGGGCTCCATCCAGGGAAGAATTTGCGCACCACGTGCAAGAGGGTGACTTCCGCCCCGGTTTGCGCCGTATAGGGGGCGGCATATATCACCGCCTGGCGGGAATTTAGCGAAGCATCCACGGCCAGCAACATTTTCCCGGAAATGACTTCCCCGCCGATGACCCAAACCGGGATCCAATCAACTCCCTGCACGACCTGGGCCGAGACACTTCCCAGCATCAGGCCTTCGATCCTCCCTATTCCCCTTCTGCCAATGACCACGGCATCATAACCCTTTTTCGCTTCAGTTATGATATCCCTGGCAATCCCCGATTGCCACTGCCGCAGCATGGTTATGATGAGGTCCGGAACATAACAGCCGGAGTCAACCAGGATCTCTTTGGACTGGTCTAAGAATTTCTGAGCCGCACGCTGGCATTCGTCGTTGAAGCGCTCGTATTGCTCTTTGATCTTCGACTTGAAGTTTTCATCCATGTTGATCTGGCAGAGCAGTTCCTCGGAGGCCATGGGTAGAACATGGAGAAGAACCACTTCCACCGGAGATCCGGGGCACATGGAGGCCACATATTTGATTGCTTGGAGTGAGTAAGAAGATCCGTCCACCGCAATCAAGATCTTTTTGCCAGCTCCCATAAAATTTCTCCCGCGCCTGGCCGCGGTCAGCGGTAGCTGCTGCCCCGAGGGCCGCGCATGAGTGAAGTGAACACCCCGATACTGGCAATGATCATGCAGGTGAGCATAGCTATGTGAAAGGCGTGAATAAAAACAGCTTCCAACTGATCGGCTGGAAGCCCCCATTTCTGGCCCAGCGCCGCTCCGGCCTGGGCGCCGCCCAGTGAGGTAAAAATTGCCCCGGAGATAGCCACACTGGAGGATTGGCCCAGCACGCGAACCGTCGCTAAAAACCCGGAGGCAATTCCTAAGCGCTGTGGTGGCACTGAACTCAAAATGGCGTTGTTGTTCGGCGGTTGGAAAAGCGCTTGCCCGAAGCCGGTCACCACCAGCGGCCAGACAATGTCAAAAAGCGAACCCCCTGACCCCAATCGGCTGAGAAACCAGAGTCCCAGACAGACGATGGCCAGGCCCGAGGAACTGAGAAACCTCGATCCGAAACGGTCAGAAAGCCTGCCGCTTAACGGGGCCACCACCGCGATGGTGAGCGGCACCGCCGTCATCAGCAACCCCGCCAGATGGGCCGGAAGCGCCCGCAGCTCCTCCAGGTAGAAGGGCATCAGGAACATCACGGCAAACAGAGACAGGAAGGCGAGAAAGCTGCTGACAATCGCCGCGCTGAACAGCCGGTTTTGAAAGAGGGAAAAATCGACGATGGGCTGCGTCACGTGCTTTTCGTGGATAATGAACGCCGCCAGCAGCATCAAAGCCATCACCAAGAGCCCGACAATGGTGAAGGAACGCCACCCCGCTTCTTGGCCGAAGCTCAGACCCAGCATCAGGCAGCAGATGCTGACCGAGAGCAGGAGCGCGCCGATGGGGTCGAATCGCTGTTGGCCCCAGCTCAGACGCATTGGCTCCGTCAGCAGGCGCACGGCGGCGGCCATGCCAATTATACCAATGGGCACATTGATGTAAAAGATCCAGCGCCAGGTGAAGGCCTGGGTTATGAGACCGCCCACGGCGGGACCGGCGCTCGTACCGACGGCCACCACCAGAGCAAGAATACCCAAGGCCCGCCCCCGCTCCGTGGCCGGAAAAGCGCGGGATAGCATGACTGGACTGATGGCCATGATTATCGCGCCCCCCACTGCCTGCAGGGCCCGAAAAATGACCAGGAGCAACAGCGACGGAGCCGCCCCGCAAAGGGCGGAGCTTGTGGTAAAAATGAAGAGTCCCAGCACCCACAGGAGTTTCTGCCCCACCATATCCAACAGCCGGCCCAAGGTCAGCATGAGGCTGGCAATAACGATGAGATAGGCAATGATGATCCATTCCACCATGCCACTGAGAGGGACATGAAAAGAGAGGCTGATCTTCGGCAAGGAGATATTCACAATGCTGGCGTCCAGGGTCGCCATAAAGAGGCCGATGGCCATAATCCCCATAACGGTCCACTTGCCCGCGGTTTCCACGCCGCCCGGAACCGCAATTGCCTCCTGGTCGATGCTGTTCACGCTGCCTTCCCGCTCATTCATGAGCTAATGATAGTGGTCTTTGCCGCAATTGATTATCCATTGAAAATGAAGGATTTTAAACCCCCCTTGGGAAAAGGGGGGTAGGGGGGATTTAATATAACCTTTTGAAATCCCCCTAAATCCCAGTAATGTCCGGCAAGGCTTTTGTCATTCTAGAGATATCTTCGAACTTAGGATGCCCAATGGCTATCATTTCGTGGAATTTACAAGCTTTTTCCCTCTTCCCCTTTGGGGGGGAGAGGGCAGGGTGAGGGGGAATTTAATCTCTTTTCTGCTCCCATTAATATGTAAGGGCGCCACGAGCGCCCCCGGAAAGGGCGGACCTGCGGTGCGCTCCTGCCAAAAATACCTGAGAGGATGAGCCGCGGATTTGGCCACCTCTTCCAGAGTCGTGATCAGCACCCTTCAGATGGCGATTCTCGGATACATCCACCCGCCGATAATGACCAGGACCACCGTTACCATCAGCAGCACCCCCAAATCCGTTCCCAGGCCGATAACGCTCGTTCCCCCGGCCAGCATCAAAGCCCGCAGCGCGTCCACTTCGTACGTCAACGGATTGAGGTGCGAGATCACCTTTAGCCAATCTGGCATCAAGGAGATCGGGTAAATCGCGTTGCTCGCAAAGAATAAGGGCATCGTCAAGACCTGGCCAATGCCCATGAAGCGTTCCCGGGTCTTGACCACACAGGCGATGATCAGGGAGAGGATAGAAAAACAGGCTGCGCCCAGGATCGCGATACTCAGCACGCCTGCCAGCGCCAGGGGATGCCAGTTTATCTTGACGCCCAGCAGCAGCGCCAGTCCATAAACAATAGCCACCTGCGATAAGGCGCGAAAACCTGCGGAAATACCTTTGCCCAGCACCAGCGCGGTGCGTGGGGTCGGGCTGGCCAGGAGTTTGTGGACCAGCCCCAGGTCCCGCTCCCAGATGATGGCGATGCCGTGAAAGATGGCGATGAAAAGGATACTCTGGGCCAGGATGCCGGGGGCCAAAAAATCCAGGTAAGGTAGGCCGCCGGTGGGGATGGCCCGCGTCCTGGCAAAGACTTGCCCGAACACCAACAGCCACAGCGCCGGCTGTACGGCGCGGGTGAGCAGTTCGGTGGGGTCGTGGCGAATTTTGCGCAATTCCAATTCGGCAATGACCAGCGTCTTACTTACGAATCCGGCGCCCCGTTTCAGTATAGAGGTCATCTGCCGCAGAAGCCGCCTAGCCCAGCCGTTCGGCCGTGCGCCTGGTTCTTGACACTTCACGGTACCCCCCCCCGGATTCGACTATGCCGCCCGCATAATGGACGAATACATCATCCAAGGTTGTCTGGTCGCCGCCCAGCGACGCCTTGAGAGCCGCGGGCGTGCCAATGGCAGCCACCCGGCCCAGATGCATGATCGCCACCCGGTGGCACAGGTGATCCGCTTCCTCCATGAGGTGTGTGGTTATCATGATGGTGGTGCCGTATTCCCGGCGTAATTCCTCGATATGCTCCCAGACGGACCGGCGGGCCACTGGATCGAGTCCAGCCGAAGGTTCGTCCAGGAATAGCACCCGCGGCCGGTGCAACATGGACTGGGCGATTTCCAGCCGCCGGATCATCCCACCGGAATATTCCCGCACCATGCGGTCCCCCGCCTCGGTTAAACCAATAAAGGCCAGTGCGTCATGGATACGCCTTTGGCGCTCGGCACGGGGGATATCGTAAAGTTTGGCAAAGATCAACAGATTCTCATAACCGGTCAGGCTGCCATCGGCCGAAACCAACTGCGGCACGTAGCCGATGGCCCGGCGCACGTCCCGGGCTTGCCGAACGATGTCGAAGCCGGCGACGGACGCAGTCCCCGAGGTCGGCGGCAAGAGGGTGGTGAGCATCTTGAGGGTAGTGGTCTTACCCGCTCCGTTGGGACCCAGCAAACCGATCACTTCCCCGGCCTCTACGGCAATCGTCAGCGCGTCAACCGCGGTCTGACCGTTAAAGCAGCGGGTAAGCGCCTTCGTCTCCAAAATAGCCATGTAATTATTTTCCTATTGCAGTCTTTGCCTCTCGATCAGACACAAAGATCGATTCCAAAATCTGCATTGCCTTTAAGATGGTGCGGCGCTCGGATGCCGGCAGCGCCGCCAGGCGCTCGGCCAGCCGGGCCGCGGTGGCCTCATAGGCCGATTGCATGGCGGTCCGGCCAAGAGCAGTGGGAGCCAGGGTCACCCGGCGACGGTCTCCGGGATCCATTTGGCGTATAACCATATTTCGGGCTACCAGGCCATCTATCATTTTGGACATCGAGGGCAGGGTGAGCCCCATATGCTCCGCAATATCAGACAGGGATGCGCCTTCATGGCGATTCAAGAAAATCAGGACCCGAAACTTAGGCACCGAAAGGTCGGATCCCCGATAGCTCCGCATCTCGTTGCGGATGGCGCGCATAACCATGGGAATGGCTTCCAATATGTGTCGAGCGCACTCATCAGGTGAACCGAACATAGTTAGCCTTTCTAATAGTTATATAAGCTAAGTATATTTCCCGGGTTTGCAGGTTTCAACAAATTTCTGGTTAAGGTCCCTGCAGAAAGAATTTTTCATTCCCACTGCCCTCCTCGGCCCCGCCAATCCCCATCCTGAACCTGTTCCAGGTCTTTTAGCAATTATGCGGGGAGACCGCCGGAGCCTTCACCGAATTGTTCCAGGGGGGCCTGGACGCCACCTGGGAACCGGAAACGAGGAACAGGAGAAGGCCATGAAAACCTGAGGAAGGGGAGGGAGTAAGTATGTTACGAAGTTGATTCGCAGCTATGATTAACATAACAGCATGCAAATATAATCTCTAATTTACTTCGAAATATCAAGTTGTTTAATAGTCCCCACTTTAAGCCCGGTGGCAAAGTGCGCAGATATGGCAGAACTTGACAATCCTAACCCGGATAGGTCAGGGCCCGGGCCTTTAATCGACCCATGCCCTGGAGCGGGCCCACCGCCTCTACCGACATTTTCGCGCCGGGACTGGTCGCCGGGGTTCGGAGAACCAGAAATATATTAAATTATAAATATTTAGACACTGCTGTCCGGCACGCTAATTGAATAGCAAAGGTTGTCGGATATCTGGTGGTCGAAGACCAAGAATGGCCCACAGGTCAAGGCGTTCCAGGAGCATGATTTGGGTCAAACGGGTGAGTTCCAGAA
>Ga0208191_1000053_pt1 | contig 111704 bp, 96 predicted proteins | sample June2015DPH_13_5_FD_184709 | JGI IMG/M metagenome (GOLD analysis project Ga0208191, IMG submission 184709) | Peatland microbial communities from SPRUCE experiment site at the Marcell Experimental Forest, Minnesota, USA - June2015DPH_13_40... | ecosystem: Environmental > Terrestrial > Soil >... | reverse complement strand
TCGCTGGCGCCGAGGCCGAGATTGTAGCAGCGGGGCACCCGATCATACTACTGACGAGCGACCGAAAGTGAACGAGGCCCTCACCTCTGGGAGTAGCTTCCCACCCCAACGACAGACAGCGTGGCAGTAGCCAAGGAGAAATGCTCCGCATGGAGCACCACCAAATCTGGAAAGCAATCGGTCAAAGATCGGCTTGGCCTTCCGTAGGTCCCCAAAAAACTTGCCCAAAACCATCTCTCTTATTGACCCAAAGATCAGTGATCTGGATCACACATGAACGTGATGTCTCTCGCCAACGGGCACTACTCGTGGTGCGAAAACCGTGTTGGATTAAACCCGCCTTAATGACTAAAGCCAAGTTCTCTGACTCGTGCTGGGACAGCCTGGGTTGGTTGGCCCGGCCCCATCCTTGCTTTGGGTGCCATTTGGTTCCGAGGTCTTGTTGTCCAATCCCCGTCGCCTTGCGAATTATCTAAAGGCAATCAGCTTGCCAACGCTCCCCAGTGACCACGGGAGCAAGGTGTCTTACGTAAGCGGTTTCCCTCTCTATAGGTTAGCCTCGGAGAAGGAGAGGAGGGCAGCCTGCGCGCGGTCCTTAAAATCGTCAAGAGGCGGACAACAATGTCACATCTGCTGAACGTGAGTCAAGCTCAAGGTTGCCAACTTACTAGTGGTGTACGGCCCACACAGAATGACCGCTGGTTCGCAATGGACATCATCGTCCTGATTCGGAGTACAATTGCCGAAGGATTTTGAGCACGATCGGATTCTAGAACCGTAGCGATATAAGTGAGGAGTTTATGGCAACCGGAATTCTTGAAACCGCGAAAGCTAGCAATCCCCTGAAAGATCTTCTGAATTACGGTCAATCGGTTTGGCTGGATTACATCCGCCGCGATCTCTTCACCAGCGGTGAACTGAAGCGCCTGATCGAAGAAGACGGCCTGCGCGGCATGACTTCGAATCCCGCCATCTTCGAGAAAGCGATCGCCGGCAGTGCCGATTACACTGACCTGCTGCAGTCTCTGGCCGCGAGGACCGACCTCGACGCCAAGGGCCGCTATGAAATTCTGGCCATCCGCGACATACAGGACGCCGCCGACTCGCTGCGGCCCGTGTACGAAAGCTCGAAGCGTCGTGACGGTTATGTCAGCCTGGAGGTGTCGCCCTATCTTGCGCGCAACACGCCAGACACTATCGAGGAAGCACGCAGGCTGTGGAAAGCGGTCCGGCGAGAGAACGTGATGATCAAAGTTCCGGGCACGGCAGAAGGCATACCGGCCTTCCAGCAATTGATCAGCGAGGGTATCAACGTTAACGTGACCCTCCTTTTCTCTCAGGAAGTCTACGAACGAGTTGCGGCAGCTTATATTGCCGGGCTGGAACAACTCGCAGCACGCGGTGGCGACGTCAACAAGATTGCCAGCGTGGCCAGCTTCTTCATCAGCCGCATCGATAGTTCGATCGATTCCATTGTCGAGGCGCGGCTCAAGAAATCCAAAGACCCGCGCGAGCAGGAGCAATTGAAGAGCCTACTCGGTAAAGTGGCCGTCGCCAATGGAAAGCAGACGTACCAGCGTTACTTGAGAATTGTCAGCGACAAACGCTGGAAAGCGTTGGCAGCCAAAGGAGCGCAGACGCAGCGCGTCCTCTGGGCCAGCACCAGCACCAAGAATCCGAATTACTGCGATATTCTGTACGCGGAAGAGCTGATCGGTGCGGACACGGTGAACACAATCCCGCCGGCCACGTTCGATGCCTTCCGCGATCACGGTCGACCGCGCGCCAGTCTGACCGAAGATCTCGATTCCGCCAATAAGACGATGGAGACGGTGGCGAAGCTCGGGATTTCGATGAAAGAAGTGACCGATAAGCTGACGGACGACGGTGTCCGCCTCTTCGCCGAAGCTTTCGATAAGCTCCTTGAAGCACTGGAGAAACGTTCTAAGTTATAAGGAGTTGGGGTGAGGGACGGCGTCCACCCACGGCTCGCGCCGTAGGCTAGCGTCCATTGCCGCTCTGCGGCTTTGTGAGGCTCAGACCCTCGCGTCGTGCATCGAATCTAACAGAGTAATGTTAGAGCGGGGGTGCGCCTGTGAGCGTGTTCGTTTTCGCGATGCGATTAGGGATCGCGTTGCTCCTCGGAAGCATCATTGGACTCGAACGGCAGTGGAGGCACCGCAAGGCCGGCACGCGTACCAACGCGCTAGTGGCCGCCGGAGCGGCTGCCTTCGTCATGGCAGGGCTTCTCATCCCCACTGACCCCAACGCCGAAGGCCGAATTATCTCTTATATCGTAGCGGGAATCGGTTTTCTCGGCGCCGGGGTGATCTTCAAAGAAGGGGCGAACATTCAAGGACTGAACACCGCTGCTACCGTCTGGTGTTCAGCGGCGGTGGGCGTACTCACCGGCATGGGTTATCCGCAATATTCTATCCTGACTTCCGTGGCCGTTCTGCTGACCAACATCACTCTCCGGCCCCTGGCCTACAAGTTCCGCCCTGAGCTCAGGGAGACGGACTATCACTTCGAATTCGTCTGTGGCGCTGAGGACGAAGGGCGTGTGCGCACACTATTGTTGCGTTCCGTGGACCAGCAGAACGCGAGCCTGAACGCGCTCAGCCGGGAAGGGCTGGAACCGGGCGGCCAAGTACGGATCAGCGCCGAACTGAGAACGCACGGCCGAAACGATGCATGCCTGGAGCAGCTCACCACTCGACTGTCACTCGAACGCGACGTCACTGCGGTGAGCTGGCGCGTGTTGGTGCCACCCGCAGCGTAACTCTTGGCGAGCAAGCGCGCGGCAAGAGTTGCAAGACTTGGTCCGGATTAGTCAAGCTTCGGATAGAGGTTCGGTCACCGTTCTTACGCCGCCCTCCTTCTTCCATGCTCAACCAGTGCCGATTGCACCCAGCCGCGGCGTGCCAGCTCTTCCACCAGCCGTAGGTAGGGTTCGTGGAAACGAGCGATACGGTCGGGCCGGGGGTCGATCACCTCGCGAATGCGTACCATCTGCTGGGCAACATCAGAGACGCGACGTCCCACGGAGGCCGCTAGCATGGCCATGCCCAACGCCGCCTCGGGGTTTTCAGGCAGGTGAACGGGCCGGCCGAGAATGTCGGCGCGGAGCTGACACCAATAGCGGTTGCGGGCTGCGCCACCCGTCAGGCTAAGGTCACCACTGACCGGTGCACCTAGCATGTCGAGATAGTCGAAACAGAGCCGCTCGATGAAAGCCACTCCCTGGAGCAGCGCCGCGTAGAGATCAATTTCGTCAAGCGGCTCGCCGAGAACAAATCCTTCCGCATCGGGCGCGGTGAAAGGGAAACGCTCACCTCGAGACACAAGGGGATACGCAATGATGTTCGCCGGTTCTCGTTCTGCTGCTTGTGTGCTTAACGCGTCCAGGTCACGCCCGGGGAATTGTTTTGTGAGGGCGCCCGCGCCGGTGCTGGAGGCGCCGCCGGGTAGCCAATTGCCATCCGGTGAGCGGTGCGAGTAGACAATGCCCGCGGGATCGCGAATCAGTTCGCGGGTCACGCCTTTGAGAACCAGTGTAGTCCCGAGCACGGAGTTCCAACTGCCAACGTCCAAGGCGCCCGCACCCATCTGGGCGGCGCATCCGTCGGTCATACCGGCAATAATCGGCGTCCCGGCAGGGATGCCGGTCAGCGCTGCGGCCTCGCCGCAAACAGTCCCGAGTTGCGTACCGGAGCGTACGACGGCTGGCATGATCTGGTCAGGCACACCGAGAGCGTCAAGAACCTCGTACGGCCAAGCTTCGCGAACGAGATCGTAACCCGTCTTGAGCGCGTTACTTGAGTCCGATGAGACCTCGCGACCAGCGAGCCGGTGGTTGATGAAATCGGTCTGGTGAGCGAGGCGTGCGCGGGGGATCACGCCGCGATGCTCGCGCAGCAACCAAAGCAGCTTGGGCAGCGCCCATGACGGCTGCATGCGATATCCGAGCGAGGCCCAGATGGCGGCGCCGGCCTCATTGGCACGGCACGCTTCGTCCGTGGCACGCGTGTCGTCATACATGAGCCCTGAGGTGAGCGCGCGGCCTGATCTGTCGACGAGAAGGATGGTGCCGGAGGTACCGTCAACGGCCACCCCTCGGATGGACCAGGCGGGCAAGTCGGCAAGAGCTACACGGCAGGCGGAGACGACAGCGCGCCACCACTCCTCGGGATCCTGCTCGTGCCGGGGACCGTCACGCCGGCTGGTGAGTGGACAGGAGCTCTGTCCAAACACATGCCCGTTCTCCGACACTGCGACCGTACGGACACTTTGTGTACCGAGGTCGAAGCCCAGCCAGATGCTTTCCGCTTTGTTGTAGGCAGTCATGCAGGGCAATGTGTCCAACCCTTCAGTGACAATTAACTGGCGCTAGCCCACCGGCAAACCTTGCCCGGATCCACGCAATCTGAGCCTTCACGGGTTTCCCAGTGACGCGACCGGGGTCTGGATCGGGATATTTTTCGAACTCACATGCGAGCGATGACCTAAGCGTTGTGGGCAGAAGATTGACGTGGGTTTTGAGCGGGCATCGATAGTTGTGAACGACTGACTTGGAACCAAGCATCCGAGGTTTCCCTTTCTACCGCCGCCCTTGCCCGGCGAAATCCGTCCCTGATCCGGGTTGAGTCAGGGTCAAGCAGTCGCTGAAGCCTTCAAGCTGACATTATCAACATTGATCTCCACCAGGTACTGTCCTAATTTTTAGGACACGACCCTCCACCACGCACCATTGACTCTGGCCGCGGATGGGAGTAAATTCCCCCCGTTCTGGGGATTCTGGGGATGACGCGCACATCATGGCGTGTGGGTGTAGTTCTCTTTCAGCTGGGCGGACCAGACAGACTGGAAGAGATCGAACCTTTTCTTTATAACCTCTTCTGCGATCCCGATATTATTGACTTCCCCTTCGCCCGCATCGGGCGTAAACCCCTGGCCAAATTGATTTCGACGACGCGAGCGCGGAAGGTGCAGCACCACTACGCGACGATTGGGGGAGGTTCGCCCATCCGGCGGTTCACCGAGCGGCAGGCTCGAGCCCTCGAGGCGGAGCTTTCGAGCCGGGGAATCGATGCCCGCTGCTTTGTGGCCATGCGGTACTGGCACCCGTTTACGAGCGAGGCGATTAAGCAACTGCGAGCGGCGCAGTGCGACGAGGTGGTGTTGCTGCCGCTGTATCCACAGTATTCGGCGACCACGACGGGCTCGAGCTTGAATGAGTGGCGCAGGCATTTTCACGACGACATGCCCGTATATTGCGTGGAGAATTTCTACCGGCACGAGGCCTATCTCGACGCCGTGATTGAAAAAGTTGACGAAGCGCTGGCACGGTTCAACGTGCCGGAGCGGGTGGAGATTGTGTTCAGCGCGCACAGTGTGCCAGTTTTGGTGATTGAGAAGGGCGATCCTTACCAGCGGCAGATTGAAGACACGGTGCGGCTCCTGTGGCAACGCGGTGGATGGAGCAACCGGCACCGGCTTTGCTATCAGAGCAAGGTGGGGGCAAGCAAGTGGCTGCAGCCTTCCCTGCACCGCACGCTGCACGATCTGGCCGCAGAACACGCTCGCGAAGTTTGCGTCGTTCCAGTAGCGTTCGTGTCCGATCACGTGGAGACGCTGGGTGAAATTGATCACGAGGCGCGCGAAGAAGCGCGTCGGCTGGGCATCGCGCAATTTGAAATGAGTGCGGGGCTTAACGATTCCCCGAAATTCATACAAGCCCTGGGCCAAATCGTGTTGCAGGTGATGGGCGAAACGGTTCATCGATTCGTTCACTCTTTCTCACTTAATTAGCCACCATTCGCTGCTGTGGACATTCGTATACTCACTGCTGTGCGCCGGGCGCACGGGGTTCATTTGCCTTGTTTTGTGGCTTGGGTAGGGGTCCAGGTCGGAGACGCCCTGGCCGCTTCCTCAGCCGGTCTTCGTTTCCCGGTTTCATTTACAGGTTACCCTGCAGTGGCGTTCTGTACGAACATCACCCACTGCTCGCCATCACCCACTGCTCGCCATCACCCACGACCGCCTTCCAGGGGGGAGCTGGCATTTCCGAGAGCAGGTCGTCCAAGACCGTCGCTCTGGAATGTCGCTGACACAGGTCGCCAAGAGCCACAACATTTCGCAAGCCTCAGTATGCCGCTTGATGAAAGAGGCGAACAGCGATTGCACTCAGGCCGTTGCAATTTCCAGTGAAGACCCCGGGCTAGAGTCTCGGCTCTAGAGGATTGCCGCTGGACATGACTGCTGACGAAAAAACTCGGCGAGACACGGGTTCCACCCGCATCGACCAGACTGGCAAGGTATTCACTGTCGTCGGTCAGGACGTGCGCCAGTGCTTGATCTGTGAAGGAGTGTTCACGCGGCAAGCCGCCTCTGAGCACGCAAAAGTTGTCTGCACGTGGGGAATCAGCATGAAACCTGGGAGCAAATGATGCAAGTCGGTGAGCCGTTGCGAACTATCGTCGTGGAGCCGCTTGAATTTCCGGTGAAACAGCCGACAGGCGAACCTGAGCCTGAGCCGATTCAGTCGCCAGAGTCGGAGCCCGAGCAGGTGCCAGCCGCGCCGTGAGCGTTCCCGACTACATTTCTCCGATCATCGGCTGCCGTCTGGCAGTGGGACACCACCGGGCTCAAGTCCGTCTGCGGGGAGCCGTGGCATCCCGACCAGCCGCTGGCTGCGGAATGCAGGCGTTATAGCACCGGGACAATCGTCGGGCGTGCAGAGAACGCGCATGACGCCTACGAGCCTCCGCAAACCGTCTGCACCTGCGGCGTGGCAAGTAGGCAGCTGGAGCGGGCTATTGTAGCTTCGCGTACTCAGCTTGGGCTTGTTTCAGGATGGGGATGTCGGGGTCGGCGTCTTTCCAGAGCGTGAGGAAATCTTTGTAGGCGGCGAGTGCCCGGACGCGGGCGGCATCGGCATCCGCGCCCTGCGCGGTTCTCGCCTCCAAGGCGTTGGCACGCGCCACTCCCAGATGCGCCAACGCTCCCGTCCAGCAGTTCCAGACGATGCCGCTGTGGTCGAGAATCTTCTGAAACCCGGCTGCGGCAGCACTGCCCTGTCCGGCTGCCAAGTATGCCTCTCCGCGTATGTACACGTGATAGAGGCAGGAAACATTGTTGACGAACTGAATTTCCCCCAATTCGATGGGTGTAGCAGCTTGCACGGTATTCAATGCGGCGGCCGGATTCTTTCTGTCCAGCGCCAATTGTGCCTGAATCGCTAGCAGCCAAAGCGACTGCATCTGCGCGTCCAACGGGAAGCGTTTCCCTAAGTCTTGGGCCAGGGATTCGGCTCGCGCTATGTCGCCCGCCATTGCGAACGCAAGTGCGGCTTCGGCTTCGGCTCCCTGACTCGTGGGAGCGAGCTTTATAGCCTCTGCCGCTGACTGCCGCGCTTCCGCAGCATTGCCGTAGGCGGCTTCCCGCTCAGCAGCAATCGCCTGCCATATTGCCCCATTTTCTTTGTTGTCTGCTCGTACTGCGGAGTCCACGGCCCGCTTGGTCAGTTCCCGCGCCTTGCCCACACGACCAGCGTAAGCCTCGGTGTCAGATGCGAGCGCAAGTCCAAAGGTCTCATATTCGGGCTTACCCGCAAGCCACTGTTGTTGTTCCGCCAACGTGGCGGAGTCCGCCCCAAGGAAGGCAAGAGCATAGAGATAAGTGTGGAGCAGGTAATCATCCAGTTTTCGCGCCTGCGCCTCCTGGATGATCTGCCGCGCCTCGTCGAAGCGCTGCAAGGAGAGCAGGCTGTCGACAAGGTCTACATAGGGGCCGACATTATCTGGGGCGAGGCGGAGGCTTTGGCGATACGACTCCGTAGCCCTCTCATACTGTCCCTGCGAAGTGTACACGTTGCCCAAATCGAGATGTGCTCGGTAGTCTCGCGGATAGTTCTGGATCTCCTCCTGAAACGTCTGGGCCGCTTTATCCAATTCCCCAGTGACCCCTTGATAGTAGTTGGCTGTGATCACTAGCTGTTCCCGCTCGCTGGCATGTTTTCGCAACTGGAATGCCTTGCTGAAGTACTCGCTGGCCCGCCCTAGTTCGGCGAGACTCCAGTACTCGATGCCCACTTCCAAGTAGCCCATAGCAAAATTCGGATCAAGCTCAATGGCACGTTGATAGTAAGGCAGGGATGCGGCGGAGCCTTTCTCGTTATCGGCCTTTCTGCCGAGGCTGAACGCTTTCAGCGCTCCGAGCGAAGACGTAGTGGCCTGTTCTAGTGGAACGTCAAACTTCTGCACCGTAGCCAGCGATTCGCCCAGTTCGCCGCGTAGCTTGGACGCCACCTTGCCCAGCGCGTCCAGCACCCTCTCCTTGGACGCCGCCGTCACCTGCTCCTCGGCCAGCGTGTCTCCGCTCTGGCAATTCACCGCCTTCAACCCCAGCACATACTCGCTGCCCAGATTGCCAATCGATCCGGCAAGGTAAGCCTTGCTGCCCGCCCGCTGGCAAAGCTCGCTGGCCACCTCGGGCGTGAGTTTCGTGCTCGCCGGACGGGTCATCAGTTGCAAGGTCTTCGCGACTCCGCTGTCAGAGAGCACATTCAAGAAAGGCGACTGCCGTAGGGAAACGCTCAGCGCCGTTTTCAGCGTGTCGTCGAACACCGGATCGCCCGTGCTGTTGGCAAAATCGGCGAGAACGATGGTGTCTTTTTCCGTCAGTGATTTGCTTTGATGCGAGCGGTAGTAAAGCCCCCCCGCCACGAGCAAGGCGACGGTTAGGACGGGAACGGCGATTTTCCAGAGCTTCGCAACACGAACGGCAGGAGCTTCTGGCATGGCCACCGTGCCCGAGCTTGCTGCAGAACCGTGTCCGTTCTCAGAGTCCCGCTTCAACCGTTGCAGGTCGGGTACTTCGGCTGGCGAGTTAATCCTTTCCGTGACAACTTCGACCGGAGCGATAAAGCGGTAGCCCAAACGCGGCACAGTCTCGATGTAGCGTGGTTCCTCGGCGGAATCGCAAAGCACTTGCCGAAGCTTCTTAACCGAGGTGTTGAGCCCATGTTCGAAATCGACGAAGGTATCGGCCGGCCAGAGCTTCTCTCGGATTTCCTCCCGGGTCACAACCTCCCCGGCGCGACCCAGCAACACTTCAAGGATCAGGTAAGGCTGACCACGAAGTTTTATTTTCGTCCCGCTTTTGGAAAGCTCACGCGCACCCGTGTGTACTTCGAACGGGCCGAAGCGGTATTTCCCCCCGAGCCCCACAAATTCCCCCCGCACTAGAGACCCATCCAGAAAGTCCCAATTTCGCGGGTTTCTCGAACCGCAAGTTCCTTGTTTTCGGTGAGCAGTTTCTTAGAATAGGCCTTTTCGGATGGATCTCTAGGGCCACATCGTTGCTCGGGATTCTACCACGCCCGTTACGACCCGGAGTCGCAATAAAATAACTCTTTATATTTCATAGGGTTAACAACTCACCTACGGCTCATCAACATTTCACCGTCAGTGCATTGCGCTCTTTACGATTATGCAAGACAGTCGCGCTTGTGATTTGCATCACTCTAGTCCGTGATCCGCATCACCAATCACCGAATCGGAGGGGAGTTCCATGAAGAGTAAAGTCGTTTCTCTAGTTGTTCTGTGGGTACTGTCGCTGTGCCCGTGTGTCGGCAATGCGCAAACTTCACACCACTCCGCGCTTACCGTCAAAGTTCCCTTTGAGTTTGTAGTCGGAAACCGGACGTTCCCAGCGGGAACCTACAAGTTCCAATCCTTGAATTCCGTCCCGAGCAACGCCACCATCGACTACCTCGTGGTGCGGAGCACGGACGGACGGCTGTACCAGTCCATCGCAGCCGATGTGTTGGGCAGCGAGGAGTCCAGCAATCCGAGGCTGCTGTTCACCCGCAGTGGCGACCGCACTTTCTTTTCTGAGGTTTGGGAGCCGGGGAAACAGGCTGGCTGGGGGCTTCAGAGCCGCAATAACCATACGCAAACAGTGGAGAGCGAAAACGACCAGGTGACCCTGATCGCATCCGCCGACTGGCGCTAAAAGAGCACCGGTGACGACGTGAGTTTTGGTCGCACAGCGTAAACGCATCCGCTCAGGAGCCGCACCGTCGGCCCGTGAGCCAGTTTGTCCTAGTTTTTTGCGGTTTGTAGGCAGAAGTAGAGTTGCGCGATTTTCAACCTAGGAACTAAGGAGGTCTGCTTATGGCTGCGAATGCGATTCACACCCTGAATTGAAGGTCAATACGGCGAAAGGGGCGGATGAAAGTTGCGCGCCCGTCACGCTGAAACAGCGATTTGAAAAGCTGCTGCGCGAGGTGTTCGAAGGACACGAAGAATACCTCGGGGTGACGCCGGATTAGTAAGTTCGTCTTGAGTCAGCGCTAGAGATCGGCGGCACGTCGCGGTTTGTTCGTGCAGATGTTGGGATGGTTCAGCGCTGAGGCTGCAAGTGCCTCCCGCCGAAAGCGTTCCAAAGCCTGTGGGTCTTGGGCTACGTCCTCGGGCAGAAACTTCAGCGCGACAAATCGGTGGAGGGTTACGTCCTCAGCCTTGTAGACAACACCCATACCGCCGCCGCCGAGCTTCTCGACGATGCGGTAGTGCGAGATGGTCTGACCGACCATGGATGGCGAAGGAACTCAGGTGCCATGTTAGGAGTGTTTCGAAGGCGAAGTCAACGAGCACATCCCGCCGACGCACGCGGCGACATAGAGGAGGTTGATAACCTCCGCGCTGAATAGAACCTAAATGAGCACAAGCTTCTACGAACTCCGTGCGCGACTGACTTGTCCGCACACAGGCATTCGCCGACGACTCAAAGCCGCTAACGGAAAACTAATCCGGAGTCATCCCCAAAAGCTCTTCGTGGCCTTCTAACACCGCATCCGACCTGCTCAGACGGAACAAATCCCTTATGCGCGGCGTTGGATTGGCAATCTCCAGATTGCAGTTTGCCCTTCTCGCATCCATATAAACACTAGCAAGCATCCCCAGGCCGGAACTATCGGGTGGCCTCGTGCCTCCGGCAGGCAGTGCACTGGCGCTCGGCACCGTGGGTGTGGAGGGCGATCCGCGTCGGTCTTCTCAGGAACTGGGAAAAATGTTTCTGGATTGGAAGGTTAAAAACGCTGTGGCCGAAATCCGCAAGCTGATCCAGAACTCAAGAAGCCAACAGTCGTTCAGTCCAATTCCACCACAACCGCCACATCGAATTTCGAATAATACTTCTTCACGTCCTTCGCCCCGTACTTCTCCCGAAACTTCTCGATCACTGATTTCACCGTCTCGGCATCCGTGAGGGGAACGGCTCGGAATTCCGCCTCTGCTCCCCTCGCATCAATGCGAATCGACGAGTTCTTGATCACGTTCTTGTACCAGTGCGTGTCCGAGCCCTGCACGGGCAGGAGGTAAAGCTTCTCGCCTTCCAACACGAACCAGACGGGGATCGAGATTGTCTGCCCGGACTTTCTCCCGATCACGCTAATCTCGATCTGCCGGTAGCGGGAGAGGCGCTCTTTGAGGCTGTCTTTTGAGGTTGGCATGCTGCACTCCTTGGATACCGAGCGGGACGAATCTAGCAACAGCCGCAGGCCTTCCCGCGCATGGCTTCCCGACCTTCCCAAACGATCAGAGGCAGAAGGGCTAAAGCTGCAATCGGGTCAGCCCACCTTACTCGCCAGATCGCGTTGATTGCCAGTCCCGCCAATGCGATCAGCGACAGGTAAGCACACAGCGCCGACTGTGCGGCGTCCGCCCTCAACGCAGCACTGCCTGTCGCTCCTGACAGCCACCGCTTCTCTTTCGCAAGCCACGGCATGACGACCGCGGCGGCTACCAGAATCGCTATCCCCAGCAACGTTGGTTTGGGTTCGCTATAACCCAGCAGACTCGTGACAGAAATGACTGCGACATAGGCAGCCAGCGCGAACAGCAAGGTTCCCGCGACACGGGCAGCCCGCCTTTCCGCGTCCCCGTGTGCAGCACTTGCACGAAATCTCCACACCACTGCTAGCGCCGAGAAAAGTTCGATGGCGCTGTCTCCACCGAAGGCGAGCAGCGCAGGGCTACTCGCCCGCCACGCGGCGAAGAGAGACACCACAGCTTCCACACTCATCCATGCGATTGTGACTGTTTGCACCCGTCGAATGCGCTGGATCGCATCTGGAGTGGCTATTTGGAGCACGGAAGCCATTCGGGTGATTATTATCGCACCGTGGAACTTCTCAGTCCGAATCTGAGGGTTCGGAGTCTGAAAACAGACAACGAAAGCGCCCCAGACTCACTGAGTCATGGGACGCCAGTCGAACAGCCCTCCCCCGAAAACTGCCCAATTCCAACGTAGGCTCTGTGCCAAGCTTCGTAAATAGCCCCTGCGTGCCACCATCAAAGGGGAGCGTGCTGCCTGTTCAATATGTAGCGATTTATAATCAGGCCTATGAAATTGACCATCGGTGCGATTACTTCGGCATTGCTCGTCATTCTCGGTTCTCTGGCTCCGCTATTTGCACAAGCGCCCGCCCAGCAGCAACAACCTGAGTTCGTCAAACAAGGCCAGCAGTTGATGCGTGAAGGAAAGCTGCAAGAGGCGTTGGCGCTTTATCGCCAGACTCTCCAGACTTCGCCGGATTCTCTTGCCGCCAACGTCGCGGCTGGAAGCGTACTCGACCTGATGGGGAACGGCGAGGAGGCCCGGAAGTATTTTACGAAGGCAATCGACGTGGCGGACACGCCCGAGGGCAAGGCATCGGCCAAGAGAGCGATGGCGATGTCCTACGCTTTCGAGGGGAATTGCAAGAAAACCGTTGAGTACGAACAACAGGTTTTCGACTTCCACGGCAGCGTGAAGAAATTCTTTCAGCAGGGAGAGATTGCGAACGAGGCGGCTCGCGTTTGTATCGATTCCGGCGATTTGGACACCGCTTACAAGTGGTACCAGATTGGCCATGACACGGGACTAAAGGAACCCGACATCAAGCCCGCTCGGCAAGACCTATGGAACTTCCGCTGGGAGCACGCACAGGCTCGCATCGCCGCCCGGCGCGGCGACCCAGCGGAAGCGCAAAAGCATGTTGCTGCGGCAAAGGCCATTCTCGACAAGGGCACCGTCCCCGAGCAAGCGCCGTTCTTCCCTTATCTGAAAGGCTACGTCGCGTTCTATGCCGGAGATTACAAAACCGCACTTGCAGAACTGAGCAAAGCAAACCCGAGCGATCCGTTTATCCAGTGCATGGTGGGCCAGACCTACGAAAAACTGGGTGAGAAGGACAAAGCCTTGGAGTACTACCGCAAAGCTTCGACAGCAATTTCGCACAATCCTCCCGCCGCGTATGCCGTTCCGTTTGCTAAGAAGAAGCTGTCTTGATCGCTTAGGTCGTGGCAATCGAGTTCCCGAATCGTCGGATGGGCTCCTAAGTTGGATGCCAAGAAAGTCAAAGGGGCGACTCGAAGTCCCCTTTGGAGCTTTGGTTCGGTGTAGCCCTGCCCCCATGCTCCTTGGGTAGGAAATGTCTAATGGCAGCGGCCAAGTCAGTCCCTAGCTTTGGGCACTCCCGGTCCCTCGCTGGCAAAATATTGTTCCAGAGAATCAAGCTGCCGCCTGAGTTCCTGCATCTGCCCATGTAGCAGATTGCGAATCGAGAGGACGCCCCGCAGCCTGCCCGAGGAATCCACCACCGGCAGATGGCGAAAATGATGTTCCAGCATCGAAGCCAAGGCGTCACCGGGACTGGTTTGCAGGGAGGCGGTGTCCACCGGCGTGGTCATCAGCTCGCTCACCGGGAGTTTCTCAGGATCGCGCCCACTCAGCGCCAGCTTCTTCAGCACGTCGCGTTCGGTGAAGATGCCCACGACACAGTTGGCGTCCACTACCACGACAGCGCCCACGCGGCGTGCCAGCATGAGCCGGATGGCTTCGGCGACAGTGGATTCAGGATGAACGGCAGCGGATTCTTTGTCGCACAGATCGAGGATCGCCATGACTGACCTCCGGCAGGACTTCGCCCACAAACGGCCCTGATTCTAGCACCTTTGGGAGCGAGTCGAGCGCCTCCTCGACTACCTTGATGAAATGTTCACGCTTCATCCTTCACCCACTGCCAAAGCACCTACGACAAGCCTTGCCGACCCACCAACCGCTCTTGAGGACTGCCGGAAGCTATGCCGCTGCCGCGTTCGCCTGCGTGCCCTTTATCTCGCACTCGGCTTGAAGCCAATCGTCCAAATCGTGACCGTCAGTCCTTCCGCGCTGCTCGTAAAGTTCGTAGGCGCGTTGCTGAATCTGCTGCTCAATCTGGATCACGACGGTCGGCTCGTCCGACTTCGGTGCGAGTGTTGATGGCTTTTTCTCGATCTCGTCTGGATGCCGATCTACCCTTTTTTCCAGTTGTTCAGTCTGCCGCTCTAATCTGTCGGCTTTGGTGCGTTTCTTTGCCATGCGTACAGCTTGACACAAACCTGATGCCAAGGCGAGGTTCTACACTGCACCACTATCAGAGACAGGCGTTTCAGGAGCCACATGGGTATCGAACCGAAGCCAGCGCCGAGATTTCGACAGGCGTGCCGACAGGCGGGTCAGGCAGGCTAAGGAGACGGTCAGCCAAGGCAAACCTCGGGTGAAAAAACGAAAAGCGCCCCCAGACTCCGGTTAGAGTCATTGGGGCGCTCCCGTTTACTGCGCACATTCCAGCCTACGTTATGGTTGTCCGCCGAGGGAATAGCTCCTGCGTGCCAAATGGCGACACCGGTAGGCTATCTGCGGGTTCTGGAACAAAGTTTAGAAGATTAGAAATCGGCACTCGCTGGACTGAGAAAGAGGTCACAAAGGTCGATCCTGCCGACAAGCCCGAACTGGAAGAACGCCTCCGCTTCTTCCAATCGACTGACATGGCCGCTGAGGCCTCGCCCTAGTTGAGTCGAGAATTGGAATTTTGCATTTGTGAAATGCGAGAAATTCATGGACCAACTGGCAACATGCGGGTTTAAACTTCCCCAAGCGTGGAGCAGTATTTTCTCCGAGGTTCGTCCCTGACCGAAGTTGAATCTGCCAAGTCCGATTCCTTCCCTCCCCAGCAAACACTGGCGAATCGGAAGCTGGCAGCATTCAGCAGTGTTTGGCCACGGCCGGATTTGAATTGAAGTAGTGGGGTACGTTATGCTCGCCAAGTGTACGAACTCTTCGTGTTCCGCCTCCTTTCACCATTTGGAGGAGGGGATGCTCTTTCGACTGGAAACTGACCCAACTCTCAGACCGTCCAATCTCAAGACACCGAACTGGCTGTGCGGTAGCTGCTCAGCAGCGATGACGCTGCATATCAGCAAAGATGGAAAAGTGATACCTGTTGCGCTCCCACCGCCAGTTCATGGTGGCCCCTATGGGAGTGATTTCATCGTGTCAATGCGGCAGGAAGGGCTATTGCTTAGCTGCGTTAGTTTCTCGACAGAAAGACATCGCAGACGTGCGAGATTCGTCGGAAGACGGAGAAGAGACCATGCCGCATGAGTGGGAGGATCACGATGATGAATTGGCGGCAGGGTCGAGTTGTCCCATGCCCGCTTGCGGTACGTTGGCGGTTGCCTACGGGTCGAGGCACGACGTTGAAGGCGCGGCTTTTCTCTTGATCGAGGTCGCGATCCAAGACAACAGACTGGTCATGCGAGAGGGCGCACATGCCCGATATTATGACCCAGTTCGAACGGCAGTAGCTCTGTCGCGAAGTTCTGCCCAATAAGCGCGGCAAGAATCAGCTAAGCCAACCCGTCCAGGACATCCGCCAATTCTCCGGGACGCGAGACGTGAGGGCAGTGTCCGCCCGCAAGCTCAATCGGATCAATCCCCAATCGCTTCCGCACTTGCTCGCGCCAGAAGTCTGGGCGGAGTGTTCGGTCTTCCCGGCACAAGATGTAGGATGCTGCCGCATCTGGCCAGCTTCGTAACAGACAAGTTTCGGTCAAAACACGGCGGGCAAGCATCAGACTTCGAGTTGTCAATGCCCATGCCGCCGTTGCGGGATCGCAGTCGTGGAAAAGATAACGCATCGCAACGGTGTCGTCCTTTGTCGGGTCTTTGCCGATCCAATCTGGCCAGAACATTTCAGGATTTGCTTGTAGCTGCTCCATCGGGCTCTTGCCGATTTGTGGAACGAAGGCGGCAAGAAACACCATCCTCGATACCGAGCAATACGCAGGGAGCAGCGGCAAGAACACTCCACTCACAGAGTGCGTCACGACGATGGGAGCCTCTGTAGAATTTCGCAACGCCTCCGCAATCACTTGCGCGTACCGGGCTCCGCTCACTTCCGGTTCGTCGGTAGGTAGGTTCACACAAATCGACCGGTGCCCCCGCCGCTGTAGCTCGGGCACCAGCCTTGCCCATCCCGAGGCGTTCTGCGTTGATCCATGAACGAGGCAAAACAGGCTCATGTCACACTACCTCCGCTTGTGGACGCCTGACACGAACATCGGATAGCCTCACAGCCCCACTACAACAAGAGCCGATCCTGAATCTTTGCGAGTTCCACGGGTGCAGAGCAGGTTTCGTCATCGTTTGCCACACATGGTTGATCCGAGCGCTAATCGGATAGCACCGCATCAGCCGAGCATCGTAGGGCCTCAATAGTTCGGACGCCGCAGCCGCGTCCAGCAGATCGTCTTTCTCAACTCCCGGCAGGGGCGTCAGGAGATGTCGCTGGATGTCGGGGAACACGGTGCGAAGGAGATTGAGTCTGTCATTGACACCCGCTTCAGTCTTCTTGTTATGCGCCATTGGGTGCTCCCCGTTCATCGCCCAGAAGCAGACCTCAGGGTGAACCTCGAACGCCCACTGCTGGCACTCTGGCAGCCATACAACCTCCATCATCGATTCTAAGGCCGGTAAATTCTAGAATAGTGTTCTATGTCGCAGGGGCCGTCACTCATCTTCGACAAGTCAGCGCTCGAAAGCCTGAACCTCGACGAAGCCGTGCTGCTCGATAATTTCTACAGATCGAACATCACGCCCCTGTTTTTCGTCGAGTGCCTTGCTGACCTCGAAAAAGCAATCAGAAGCAGAAGCACACCTGAACAGCTCGTAGGCTCACTTGCGCTCCGCACACCGGAATCACAATCCTGCGCAACCGCGCACCATACGAAAGTGCTTGCCAACGAACTGGCCCGAAAATTCGACCTAAGCCAAGTGCTGGAGAGGCCGATGGTTCCGTATGGGCAACCCGTGCAGCTCGGCGACAAGAAAGGCATCGTCTTTAGGCGCAGCCCGGAAGAAGAAGCGCTCCAGAGATGGACGCATCACGAATTTCTTGAGGTCGAGCGCGGATTTGCGAAGCAGTGGCGCAACGCACTCATGCGCGTCAACCATGATGACCTCGTGAAAACCGTTATGGTCGGCATCGGCCACTGGCGGAAGCCGAAGTCTCTGGAAGACAGCAAGCAGATGGCCGACTACATCATCGACAACATGGACCCGGAATGGCTTGTCGGCTTCGGCCTCGAATTGCTCGATCTGCCTGAGGCAACGCAGATCGTTCGCGACGACTGGACGGCGAGGCGAAAGCCCCCGATTCGCCAGCATTTGCCCTATTTTGCCTTCATGCTGTCGATCAATATTTTATTTTCTTCGCCCTCATCATCCAGACTCAACTCCTGCGCAACGTCAAGCAGAGCCATCAGATCGATCTCGCCTGTCTTTATTACTTACCTTTCTGCTCTGTGTTCACGTCAAGAGACCGCTTCCACGCGCAGATCGTCCCGCTATTTCTCAATCCGCGACAGACATTCGTGAATGGCGAGGAGATGAAGCAGAACCTTGCGCGACTCGTTGAGCGAACAGCACTGATTGCAGGTATGATCTGTGGCTCGTATCAGGTTTGGTCGGCTGTCCACCATCACGACATCGTCTGGGCAAAGTTACGACGTGAGTGGGTTCGCAAGGCTATTCAAATCAAATGCACCGGAGGCCCCCATGAAACTCGCCCGTTTCGCTGCGCTTTCTCTCCTCACCGCTCTTGCCGCGCTGCTTTTCGCAGGCCGTGTGCGCACGGCCGCCGCACCACCGGCTTCCAGTTTCGTCCTCGTCGCGCATTGCGGCGCGGGCGACTACAGCAAGGCGCCTCCCGGGTCTATCGAGCCACGGCGCGCCGCCATGATTGTCGCCATCAAGCAAGGTTACGCGATCCTCGCCGCCGGCGGCACGAGCCTCGACGCAGTCGAGACCACAATTCGCTCCATGGAAGATTCCGGGCTTTTTGACGCGGGCCGCGGCACCTACTACACGCGCGCCGGCGTTCCTGAAATGGACGCCGCTATCATGGACGGCCGCACTCTCGCCGCCGGCTCCGTCGCCTCTCTCCAGCACATCGCGAATCCAATCCATCTCGCTCGCCTCGTAATGGAGAAAACGCCGCACGTCATGCTGGTCGGCCCTGGCGCCGAAGAATTCGCAAAATCGCAAGGAATCGAACTCGTCTCACCCTTTTATTTTTACAACGAGCGCCTCTGGGAGTCCTACAAGAAAGCGAAATCCGCCGAGGAAAAAAAGCAATCCTCTGCGCTGAAGGGCGATCGCGACGACGAGCACGGCACGGTCGGCGTTGTCGCACTCGACCAGCAGGGAAACCTCGCCGCTGGTACCTCCACGGGCGGCACCGTAATGAAAATGCCCGGCCGCGTGGGCGATTCGCCCATCATTGGCGCCGGCACCTACGCCAATAACGAAAGCTGCGGAGTTTCCGCCACAGGCACCGGCGAGTTTTTCATGCGCAACATCGTCGCCGCTGACATCTGCGAGCGGGTTCGCTACCTGCACGTTTCGCTCGAGCAAGCCGCAGACGATGTGGTAATGAAAGAGCTCGTCGACCAGCACGGCGACGGCGGCGTAATCGCTCTCGACCGCCAAGGCAACGTCACCACGCCGTTCAATACCACCGGCATGATGACCGGTACAGTGCGCGCGGACGGCAAAATCGTGATGAAAGGCTGGAGCAAAACCGCCGAGCCCATCATCGTCCCGGCTTCCCAATAATTCTTGTTCATGTCAGTTCGGCATTGGGATGTCTGGGTTTGTGATAGAGAAATTCCCGGAGGCTGCATCATCTTTGATATATCGAGCGCGCTAATCACATAGTTCGAGGAGGGCAGTGCGCAGCGGACCCGAGATGATTCTGCCCGAGTCGTCGCTAACCGGAAGCTATCCGGCCTCCACGGCGGGAGTGGTCCTGGATAAGTCGGCATCTGGGAACTCATCTCAGAAGTCTGGCGGCCGACTGACCGACAGGCAGGCGGTCTAACGAACTGAACTACGCCCCCCGCATGCGAATACACTAAACCGGCGGCGTGAGATGCCCCCAGGGACAACCCTCAGTGAACTGGCTTGACGCCAGCGGGCTGGGGTTCCGCCAGTTCCTGAAGGCGATAGAACTGGTTGAGTGGCACTCGCCCCGCACCGACAGGGTAGGACTTCCTGATCGCCTCGGTAACGTACGCCTTCGCCAGGATTACAGCTTCGGCCAGCGGGCGTCCGAGTGCCAGGCTGGCGGCTAATGCCGAAGAGAAGGTGCATGCTGCACCGTAGATATTCTCCGGCTTGATTCGGTCGCCGGCGAGGGTACGCAAACTCGAAGAACTGTCGGCGAACACGTCAACAGGTCTTTCCAAGTGCCCTCCGGTTACCACTACCGCCTGGGCTCCCATTTCGATTAACTTACGCGCGGCCAACTTCATGTCCTCGACGTTTTCAACGTTCATTCCGATGAGAGCGGCAGCCTCTGGCAGATTGGGCGTAATCACGGTGGCTCGACTCAGCAGCTGATCACGTACGAATTCGAGGCAGCCCGCATCCATCAGGTCGACACCTCCCGTCGCGCGTACGAGAGGATCGAGAACAACAGGCAGCGATGGATTTGCCTCCAGCACCTCGCGTACGGCCTCGGCATTTGCGCGGGTAGCGAGCATGCCTATCTTGATGGCTTGCACCTTGCTCTCCGCCATTACCGACCTCATGCAGGCTTGCAAGATGTGCACGTCAACTGGATGGACCTCGTTGAGACCGCTGGGGCGCTGCTGCACGTCAATGGCTGAGATCGCGGCAACACCGTAGCATCCGTTAGCCCCAAAGGTTTTTAGGTCCGCAATTACACCCGCTCCTCCTAAGGGATCGAAACCAGAGATGGTCATGATCACGGGCTCAGATAGGTTCATAAACTCAGTTCCCTCTTGCTCGATAGACGGATTGTACCAACCGTCTTAAGAAGGAGGGAGTACGCGTTCTCGCTGGAGACGCGATAAAGCCGACGACGTCCCGCCATAACGAGATCAGTAACGATAAGTCGGCATAGCGCCACAATTCCAGGATCAGATGGGTGGAAAAGATGCATGGCTCCATGCGCGTTTCTCGGTACTAATCCGACCGACGAAACGAGGAACGGGGGTTAGTACCAAGTTGACAGCTCTCTTTTCCGCCGAGCTCAGGCAAGGTCGTAGCGATCAAGGTTCATCACCTTGTTCCACGCAGCCACGAAGTCCTTCGCAAACGCCTCCTTCGCGTCGTCACATCCATAGACTTCCGCGATTGCCCGCAGCTGCGAGTTCGAACCGAACACAAGGTCGACACGCGTGCCGGTCCACTTGATTTTGCCCGTCGCGCGATCGCGCCCCTCATACACGCCTTCGGATGTAGGGGAGGGCTCCCACTTCGTATTCATGTCGAGCAGGTTGACGAAGAAATCATTCGTCAGCGTCTCGGACCGGTTGGTGAAGACGCCGTGTTTGGAATGCCCGAAGTTAGCATTCAGGGCGCGCAGGCCACCGATGAGTACTGTCATTTCGGGGGCAGTCAGCGTCAGCAACTGCGCCCGATCCACCAGCAGCTCCTCCGCCGGCATTTGGTGTCCGTTCCGGAGGTAGTTGCGGAACCCGTCCGCGGTCGGTTCCATTACGGCGAATGAGTGCACGTCGGTCTGCTTCTGCGAAGCATCCGTGCGCCCCGGCGCGAAAGGAATCTTCACCTTGTGCCCAGCCCTTTTCGCAGCTTCCTCGACGGCTGCGCAGCCGCCCAGAACGATCAGGTCAGCAAGCGAGACCTTCTTCCCGCCCGACTTCGAGCTGTTGAAATCCTTTTGGATCGCCGCCAGCGTCCGCAGAACCTTCGCCAGTTCGGCCGGCTGGTTCACTTCCCAATCCTTTTGTGGCGCGAGGCGAATGCGCGCCCCGTTCGCCCCACCGCGCTTGTCGGAGCCGCGGAACGACGACGCCGATGCCCAGGCAGTCGAGACCAGTTGGGAGATCGACAGTCCGGATTTGAGGATCTTCGCCTTCAGAGCAACAATGTCCTGCTCCCCGATCAATTTATGATCCACGGCAGGAACAGGGTCTTGCCACAGTTGGGGCTCCTTCGGAACGAGCGGGCCAAGGTACCGCGAGATCGGCCCCATATCGCGGTGCGTGAGCTTGAACCACGCCCGCGCAAACGCGTCTGCGAGCTGATCCGGATGCTCGTAGAAGCGCCGTGAAATCTTTTCGTAAACAGGGTCGAACCGCAAGGAGAGGTCAGTGGTCAGCATGGATGGCGCGTTACGCTTTGACGGATCGTGCGCATCCGGCACCGTACCGTTGCCAGCGCCATTTTTCGGTGTCCACTGATGCGCACCAGCCGGGCTCTTGGTCAGTTCCCAATCGTATTTGAACAGGTTCTCGAAGTAGTTGTTGCTCCACTTCGTAGGCGTCGTGGTCCAAATGACTTCCAGGCCGCTTCCGATCGTGTCATCCCCTTTGCCCGTGCCAAATTTGTTCTCCCAGCCGAGGCCCTGCTCCTCGATGGGAGCGGCCTCGGGTACGGGGCCGACATACCGGCTCGGATCGGCAGCGCCGTGGGTTTTTCCGAAAGTGTGACCGCCGGCAATGAGCGCAACGGTCTCCTCGTCATTCATCGCCATACGGGCGAAAGTCTCTCGGATATCCCGTGCCGCGGCAACCGGATCCGGCTTTCCATTCGGCCCTTCCGGATTCACATAGATCAGACCCATTTGCACGGCAGCGAGCGGATTCTGAAGATCACGGTCGCCGCTGTAGCGCTCGTCCGCCAGCCACTTGCCTTCAGGGCCCCAGTAGATGTCTTCTTCGGGCTCCCAGACGTCCTCGCGCCCGCCGCCAAAACCGAACGTCTTAAAGCCCATCGACTCGAGGGCGACGTTGCCTGCGAGAATCATGAGGTCGGCCCAGGAGATTTTCCGGCCATACTTCTGCTTGATCGGCCACAGCAGCCGGCGCGCCTTGTCGAGGTTCACGTTGTCCGGCCAGCTATTGAGCGGCGCGAAGCGTTGCTGACCGGCTCCGGCCCCGCCGCGGCCGTCGCCGATGCGGTAGGTACCCGCGCTGTGCCACGCCATACGAATGAACAGCGGCCCGTAGTGGCCAAAGTCGGCCGGCCACCAATCCTGCGAGTCCGTCATCAAGGCATGAAGGTCCTTGATCACGGCATTCAGGTCGAGGCTCTTGAATTCTTCCGCGTAGTTGAACCCCTTGTCCATAGGATCGGACAGGGGGGAGTGCTGGTGCAGGATTTTCAGGTTCAGCTGATTCGGCCACCAGTCCGCATTCGTCGCGGCCGTATGTCTGCGAGCGCCGCCCATTACCGGGCACTTGGATTCGGTTGACATGTTTTGCTCCTGCTTGGCGAGTTCTTTTTCCATGAGTTCATCCTCCTTACGTATTAGCCCAAAAAGACTGCGATGAAATACAAAACCATCCTGGCTTTCCCATTCGCGCAATCGCCGGCCGCGCTTTGCCGACGCGCGCCATTCATCGGGTATCCACGAGCCTGTGACACTTAACGGGAAGCGTGTCGCGGAGCGCACTTCGTGCAGAGCCCCCGGAAAATGAGTTCGCATTCGCGAAGAATCCGCTTACCGAGAGAGCGCGAGGCAGGCCTGGGCACGTCGTACCACTCAATGTCCTCAACCTTGCCGCAGCGGTCGCAGATGAAGTGGTGATGCCGCATGCCTTTCGCATCGAATCGCGCGGCACGGCCCTCGACGGCCACTTCACGCACTAAACCCGCCTGCACCAAGTCCCGCAGATTATTATAAGTCGTGGCCCTTGAAGAGCGCGGATCTACGCGATTCACGGCTTCGAAGATTTCCGCAGCCGTGGGATGCCTGTTGTGTTCCATCAAGAATGCCATAACGGCGTAGCGCTGCGGAGTGCACCGCAACCCGCTGCCGTCGAAGGACCGTTTAATCGCCTCGGCGTCCATGAGCAATTTAGATTATGTCTAATGTAAGATTTTGTCAAGACTTATGCTTTTGGTTGCTGCTGCGAGCAGAAAACTGGCGGATGCCGTATTCAGTATCCTCATCGAGTGGCCGCCCTGTTACTCTTCCCACGTCGAACGGTCCCGACGTTGCGCTCGCGGGGTTTTGAGACGACCAGGTCAGTGGGCGACAGATTGGTGCGGAATCATGAGGCGCGATTTCCCTGAATAGCCCCACTTTCGGAGCGACCACCAGCCGCCTCGCGCAATTGTGTCCAGATAGTCGGCAAACCGGAAGTGATCTGATGCCGGCTTACCGCGATTAGTAATGATAAGTCGGCTTCGCGATCGTGATCCCAAGAGGTAGGTCCTACCGAAGATATGCGACGCGATGCGCGTTTGTCAGTACGAATCCCGAAAACTGGCGGCCAACTTCTGTATTGACCGTGATTCAGACACCATCGCCGAAGTTGCCCAGTTTCCTCTTCTGGTTCTTGACCCTTTGTGTTAACTGTGGTTAACTAAACATAATAATCGCTGGTTAACAGATAAAACCAGGGCGACATCGCCGCTTTGCGGCAAATGAGTGGGGTATTCATGGCGCGGGCAGCGCACTTTGCTTTTCTTATGTTGACGGTGGCGTGTCTTCTTCCGGTGAAAGCGCTGGCACAAGGCGAAACCACGAGCGCCATCATTGGCGAAGTGAAGGACGCAACGAACGCGGTTGTGCCGGGCGCCATGGTGACGATCACAAGTCACGAGACTGGCCTAAAGCGCAGTGCCCGGACCGATAACGCAGGCCGGTTCAACTTCCCACAGCTAAAGCCTGGAACCTACTCGGTCAGAGCGGAAGCGCACGGCTTCGATCCAGGGCAAGATGACAACGTCGTGGCGGGCTTGGGCCAGAAGCAAACCGTGGATTTCACGCTTAAGGTGGCCCGATCCAATGAGGCGGTTGAGGTAAGCAGCGAGGCTCCCCTCATCAACCTGGAAAGCGCAAACACCTCCACCACTTTGAATGCGCCGGCGCTGGAGGACCTGCCGAACCCAGGTGGTGACCTAACCTACCCTCTGCAGTTTGCGCCTGGAGCCCTGATCAATACGGCGGGCAGTAGCAACGACTTTGTTGGCGGCACCAACGGGTACGGCAACGTGGAGTTTAACGGCCTGCCCGCCCTCTCCAACGGCTACATCGTTGACGGACTGGAAACGAACGACCCGCTCACTAATCTCAACAGCGGCCTTTCAACCAACCTCGTTCTGGGACTAAATTCGATTTCAGAAGTGACCGTCAACACCCTTTCTTACGCCGTGGATCAAGGACGGTATGGAGCATCCCAAGTCGACTACGTCACCAAGTCTGGCACGAACCGGTTTCACGGGAATCTCTACGAGCTCTGGAATGGTTCGCTCCTGAATGCAGCAGACTACTTTACCAATGCAGTGCCGGGCCGTTACAAGCCCAGATCGACCGTGAATCATTTTGGGGGCAGTGTGGGCGGGCCGATCGCGCACGATAGGCTCTTCTTTTTCTTCGACAGCGAATGGGTGCGGATCGCGCTGCCCATCGTCACGCCCACGATCGTTCCCAATGCGGCATTATTGAAACCATATGTGCTAAAGCAACTTGGTTTAGGCTACACCGACCCAGTCACAAATAAATTGATCTACCCGCCCGCGCTGCAGGAAGCGCAATTCTATATAAACATGTTCAAGCTCTATGGAAATACCAGCGGTGCACCCACCCAGGTACTCTGGTGTCCTTTCAATTCGGACGGCACTACGGCACCGGGCAATCCGCCGGATGGAAACGGGTGCGCAAACCAGCAAAGCGTCTCGCACTCCAGCGACGACCACGAACAGGTACAGACGGTCCGCCTCGACTACAACATCAACGAGAAAGATACGACTTGGACTCGTTTTCAGGTTGACACCGGTGTACAAGCTGCTTTCACAGATCCCATCAATTCCTTGTTCGACTCATTCTCTCCTCAACCGCTGTACTCCTTCGCAGCGGGATATACCCACGTCTTTTCGCAAAATCTGGTGAACTATTTCAATCCGGCGTTTTCCTGGTATGCGAGCTTGTTTGGGCCCAACAACTTTCAGAAGACACTTGCGGCTTTCCCCATCGTGTTGCAAGGCAGCGGCGCGAATGCCTTCACTCCCATCGGAGGGCTTGACAACACCTGGATTCAAGGCCGACGCGCTTCGCGCTTCTTCATCAATGACAATCTCTCCTGGAGTCATGGCGCTCACGAACTGCGGTTTGGAACGAATACCCGTATCTTCCGCCTGAACGACTATGACTTCGGAGTGGGCACAGTTCCCACCGTGACCTACGCGAACTTGCAGCAATTTATCTATGGAGTAGCGAACACCGCGGCGGAGACGTTCCCTTCGAACGCAAATGAGCCCTTCAACTTTCTCAATCTCGATGTCTATGCACAAGACACCTGGAAAGTGACCCGCACGCTAACCTGGACGTTCGGTCTGCGCGACACCTTCAACTCCAATCCGTTGAATCCGCATGAGCAAGTCGCCCGCCTGCGCGGCTCCTTCAGTTCCATCAAGCATGATAATCAACCGCTGGACGCCGTTATTCAAACTCATCTCGGCAATCTGTTCTCGTCCACACCGCTGGCCATTCTGCAACCGAGAACAGCGATTGCCTGGCAATTCGAGCCGAAATCCGTGCTCCGCAGCGGCTTCGGGATTTTCAGCGATATCTTGCCGGGCACGGTGGCCGACCTGATCGGCGCCAATCCTCCATACGATAAGACGTTCCAGGGAGGACTGCTTGGCACCGTGGGCACACCCGGATCCACGGGCTGCGACCCGGTAGTGGGCTGCGCAGGCATCGCGCCCGGAGTGACGAACAGCGCAGTGGACGCAATCGTTGCCGCGAATCGGACTTTTACTTCGGGATTTCCCCAGAGCAAGTCTTCTCTTCCGCCGCCTGCGATCACAGCCATCCCAGATGGAAAACTCCGCGCGCCGTACTTCATGGAGTGGAGTCTGGGAATGGAACATCAATTCGGAACGACGGCCAGCTTTCAAGCGCAATACGTGGGCACGCGGGCCGTGAACCAGCCGTACTCAACCCAAGTCAACGGCTTCCAGACCGTATGCCAGGGGTGTTTTGCACCATTTCCCTACCAGCCACCGACTAATCCGCGATTGAGCCCAACCGATCCGCGGTTTGCCGCGGTGACGCAGTTCTCCACCGGCGCGAACAGTCACTACAACGGGCTTCAACTGACCGCCTCGAAGCGGCTCGCCCATGGCTTGCAAGGACAGGTCAACTACACCTGGAGCCGTTGCATGGATACGGTCTCGAACGGAGGATTCCTTCAGTTCTCTGCCGGAGGAATTCTTTCGCCTCTGCCGGGAGAACTGGCCCGCAATTATGGTCCTTGCGACTATGACATCCGGCACAATCTCAATGCGCAGTATGTGTACCAGTTGCCGGTTCGAGTGCGCAGTCATTCTCTGGGCTACGCGCTCAACGGCTGGCAGATTTCTGGAACCATGTTTTGGCATAGCGGAGTTCCGTTCTCGGTGCTGAGCACGCCTTATTCAGCAAACGGAAATGGCATAGTGCAGGGCAGTGGGCCGCAGTTCGCCAGCGTTGTTGCCGACGTTCCGCTGTATGAGCGTCATCCGATTCCGGGCGTCACACAGCCGGGAACACTTCAGTGGCTCAATCCGGACGCTTTCGTCTCGGCCGTTGACCCGAGTACAGGGCAGTGCAATGGCGGCGACAGCCCGCAGAATTGCCAGTTCGGAAATCTCGGACGTAATGCTCTGCGCGGTCCCGATTTTGTCTGGAGTGACCTCTATCTGACAAAATGGTTTGCCTTGACCGAGCATGTGAAGCTGCGGTTTGAGGGGCAGTTCTTTAATGTCTTCAACCATCCTAATTTCGGCCTCCCCAGCGTGGTGCAGGCCGGCATTCCAGGAAATCCTTCCACGCAGGCTGGCTTTGGAGCGCTCACGTATGCCACTTCTCCGCCAACCGGCTTGCTGGGCGTCGGTTTGGGCGGCGATAGCAGTCCACGCATGATCGCCTTTCAGGCGCGGTTGGAGTTCTGAGCGTGCCCCGGCGATTCTGGGCGGATGGGCGGCTTAAGCTATCCGGGTTCCAGGGCGGGATTAGTCCTGAGAAGTTGGCTTGTGGGTAGTCAGCCGCGGTCGGTCGACGGATTATGGGCAATTCGGAATTAATTCCAGGAGACCCTATCACGGCATTACTTCCGGCCGGCCGACAAACCGGGAATTATCCAGTCGCCGCCTAATGTCCGGCATCGGATTGCTTTAGCTTGAAGCAAGGAAACGGAGTATGACAACCCTCAATTCTCAGCCCCAACATTCTAGGCAGCATCGCCCTCGTTCTTCCATCTCCTTGATCTCCCCGAATGCTGATTGACAGCATAAGCCTTCGAAATCATTCCGTGCTCCTTTGCAATGCGATTCGACGCGGATCTTCTAACAGACGCGCCGTGACAGCCCCGAAGATGAAGCCGCCGATGTGCGCCAAGTACGCCACTCCTCCGGTCTGCACCTGCGCTACCGCCCCGGCATTGAAGAGCTGAGTGAGGAACCAAAAGCCGATGATGAGGATCGTGACGATGGGCCGCGCGTAGGACGTCGAGATACATCCCCTAACGGGATCATGCCTCCCATTCGGTCTTCCTCTATTCGTCGGGACAACTGCTCTGGCTTCAGTGGGCGCTTTCTGGAGTGTCGAACACTGGAGGGCCGAACAATGGAAACTATGCCACCGCAGTCGTCACCTTGCGCACCGTCAACGACAGCATCACGCGCGTAGCACCGCTGCTGATCATGCTCACGCCAACCAGAATGCCTATCGCCCAGGCGGAACTGGACGGCCATTGGACGTAGATCATCAGCCCCAACAACAGGGTAACGATCCCGTCTACCAACACCCAGCTTGATCCTCCCACCGCGCGCATCTTGAAAAACAGAATGATGTCCAGGATGCCCTCAATCAGGAAAAGCGATGCAAGTACTAACGTAAGCGATGCCACTCCCAGCACTGGATGCATGATCAGGTATGCACCGAAGAAGAGATATGCTAGCCCGAGCAGAAGCTTCCAAATCATGCTGCTAGCTCCATGAGCGCGCAAGGCCAGCATCAGGTGGACTACGCCTGCCAGGACGATGAGCCAGGCAATGGCCACGTTGACCGCCACGGCGGCGAGAAGTGGCGAACCGATCGCGACCATGCCGAAGACGATCAGCAAAACGCCCCACACAATTGACAACGTCGAAGCTTGACGTACGATGTCGACCGGTGTGTTCTGTGCCCTGGAGACCTCCATGAGAAGGCGGACCAATCCTATCTCAAAAAGCCAATTGGTTGAAGGCTACGAAGCAAATTTCCTCCTTCTCGAAAGGCGAGTGATAGGATTGTTCATGCCAAAAACACTGATGCAGTCTGTAGTCAGCCAACTCCAGAAGGAACGCACGCGACTTGAGGATGAACTGCACCGCGTTACAACCGCCCTGGTCGCCTTCGGGAACGTCTACATGCATGGGAGCCAACCGAAAGCTGCTGCTGCAACTCGCAAAAGGCGAAACATTTCGGCTGCGGGACGCAAGAGAATTGCGGCCGCTCAACGGGCGCGGTGGGCAAAGATCAAGGGGCAAAAGGTTGTTTCAATCAGTGCCCGCAAAGGGCGCAAGATGTCCCCGGCCGCCCGTAAGAGGATTGTCGCTGCTCAGAAAGCGCGCTGGGCAAAGTGGCGGAAGGCCCAAGCGAAGGCCTAGATTCCCGATCAGTCTCGCATGCCCTGTAAGCACAGCGACTAAGCAAATATCTCGTTCACCTTGTCGCGCACATGCTGGCTGCGAGACGGCTTCAGGTAGCGCATCGTGCTCTCCATGTCGCTGTGACCGAGCCATTGCTGAACTGTACGCAGATCGACACCAGCCCATAGCGACCACGTCGCAAATGTCGCTCTGAACTTGTGGAGCCAAAAGTTCTCAGGATCGAGCTTCGCGCGCTCAGCTACTGCTTTCAGGCCGTCGAGAAAATCGAGCTTTGGTTTACATCCTGCGGTCGGGAAGACCAGGCTACAGCTCTTGTCTGCCTTCGCCTTCCACGCCTTCAGACTCTTCACAAGCTTCGCAGGAATGGGAATCTCACGTTCCTTGTAGGCCTTCGGTGTCCAGCCTCTGTCCGGCTTGTGGCTGACGCGAACGGTGGACGCAGCGAAGTTAACGTCCGACCAGTACGTGTACATGACTTCCTGTTCACGCTCGCCCGTCATCAGGAAAAATTCATACCAGAGCCGTTCCTCTGCGTCACACTTTGCGAACAGCTTGTCGAGTTCTTCGTGCTCGTAGATCTCCGGTTCTTCTTCCGTGTACCGCGGCCAGTCGTTCTTGCCCACTAGCCCACGAATACCGTGCGCCTTCAGGAACATCATCACGTTCTCGAACTTGTTGTACACGCTGCGCGGTGCCTGTTCCTTCTCATCGCGCAGGAATGCGGAGAACTTCAGCATGTCGCGTCGCTCGATGTCTTCGAGGTTAAGCTTGTGGCAGGATTCTACGAAGTACGAAAGGGCCGTCGAGTACGCTGCCAGCGTCTTCGGCTTCTTCGTGAGCTTGGTTTCGTCCAGGAACTCAGCGACGGCTGCCGCGACTGACCTGTGCCCGTTCTGGCCGTCAGGCACGACGGAGACCCCATTGTTCACCGCGTTCAGCTCGGCTTCCTTGCTCAGCCTTCGGGCACCCGCGTCGGCTGGGTCCTTGCCGACCGACAGCCGCACGCGCTTCGCACCTTCGCGCCACTCAAGGTAGTACGCGCCTTCCTTGTGGCACTCCTGCTTGCCCTTGACGACAACCAGGTCTGGCTTGATGCGGCCATTAGCGGAGAGCACAACGCGGCAATACCGCCATCCATGCGCTGTTTGGACTCTTTTGGTGAGATTGACTTCGCGATTCATCGGTGACCCCTTCACTGATTATGGGTATCAGTATAGGTATCACCAGCTTGCAAGTACAAGATAACTAAGGTAATGGCGGAGAGGGAGGGATTCGAACCCCCGGTACGATTTCCCGTACTCCAGTTTTCAAGACTGGCGCCTTCAACCACTCGGCCACCTCTCCAGCTACTACAGTTTTACTACAGTCCCCACTTCTTCTGCCGCGTCCTGTCAGGTATCCCCTTCGTCTTCAGCCGGTTACACCCCGCAAACCTTCCGGTACATAGGTTTTCAAGACCGGAGTCATCAACCACTCGGCCACCTCTCCCGATACTAAAGTTTTACTACAGTCCCCAATTTATGTGCCACGTGCTATTTCGTTCCGTTTGGATACACCAGTATCTTGCTGGCTTCGCCGGTTTTTAAGCAGGCCATGGCTTTGGAAAAATCTTTCATCGGGATGCGGTCGGTGATTACGGGGTGAAGATCGAGGCGTCCGCTTTTGAGCAGGGCGGTCATCTGGTACCAGGTCTGGTACATCCGGCGGCCATTGATGCCTTGAATGGTGAGGCCTTTGAAGATGATGTCTTCGGAGAAGTTGAGCGGGATGGGCTTCGAGGTGAGGCCGAGGAGCGAGATGCGTCCGCCGCGGCGCACGATGTCGAAGGCGGTGCGGATGGCGTCGGGATGGCCAGCCATTTCGAGGACCACGTCCACGCCCAGCCCTCCAGTTTTTTCGGCGACCACGGCACGGACGTCTTCTTTGGACGGATCGAGCGCGTAGTCGGCGTTCATCTTGGTCGCGAGCTTGCGCCGGTGTTCGTTGACTTCGATCGCGAAGATAGTGGTTGCGCCTACGGCTCGCGCCACTGCGATCGAGAATAAGCCGATGGGGCCGCAGCCGGTGATGGCTACAGTTCTTGCGGCGATTTCTCCGGCCAGCACACTGTGCACGGCGTTGCCCAGCGGATCGAGGATGGAAGCGTACTCCTGCGGGATAGACGGATCGAGTTTCCAGATATTCGACTCGGGGATGACGACGTACTCGGCGAATGCTCCGTCGCTGTCGACGCCGATAATTTTCACGTGTTGGCAGATGTGGGCTTCGCCGGTGCGGCACTGCAGGCACTTGCCGCAAGCCACGTGCATTTCGGCGGATACGAAATCGCCTTCCTTGACGCTGGTGACCTCATCGCCGAACACGACCACCTCGCCGCAAAATTCGTGTCCGGGGATCAGCGGCAGATGAATGCGTCCCTGGGCCCAGCGGTCCCATTCATAGATGTGGAGATCGGTGCCGCAGATGGAAGCGACTTTGACCTTGACGAGGACGTCGGTGCGTCCGTAGCCGGGAATTTTGACTTCGCGGATCTCCGCGCCCGGCGCGGCTTCCGGCTTGACCACTGCGAGCATGGTGCTGGCATGGAAGCCCCCTTATGAGTGCGGAATTAGAAGAGCAAACCAATCATTCTACAGAAACTGCATTTCCGATTCTCCGGATTCCGGATATGGATTGCTCACGATGATTGCTCCGGCAAGCCACGGATTCGAGATCACGTCTACGCTTTGTACGTTCCGCGAGAATGCGTTTTCGGGCTCGCGGTCTTGTAGTCTTCGGATTTGCCCCGAGGAATGCTAAGCGTCTGCCATTGTTCAGAGCGCAGGTGTTTGGCGAGGAAGACAATTTGTCCGATGTGTTGCGCGTAGTGGGCGAGCGCGCGGTTGAGCGCCTGCATGACCGTGTGCGGCTCCTGGCGGATGGTCACGGTGCGTTGCACATCTTCGGGCTGGAGCGCGTCGAGCGCGGAAAACACATGGGACCACGCCTGCTCCCACCAGCGCAGGACTTCTTCGCGCGTTGTTTTCGCCGAGACTTCAAATTCCTGGTCGCGAAAGCGGTCCGGCTTCTCGCCATCGCTGGTGAGAAAGTCGGTGAAGCGTGAGCGCGCGTTGCCGGCGATGTGCTTGACCAGGAGCGCGATGGAATTCGATTCCGGATCGAGCGTCGCGAAGAAATCCATGTCTTCAAGCTGAGCCATGGCAGCTTCGCCCATGCGCTTGTGGCCGCGGAGCTGGCGCTTGATTTCTTCGAGGTAGTGGGTAGCGAGGTCAGTCATCGGACGCTCACAATTTACACCAGTGCGGCGTCGCACGCGACTCGGAACCCATAGTCCGCGTACTTGAACTCCGGAGGGATGCTGGAGCGGGCCGCGCAGCGCGACATCTTGACGTGGTGACGCCAGGAGCCGCCGCGGGAAGCGCGCCGCTCGCCGATTTCGGGGCCGCGTGGATTGCGCTCGGGCGAAACCGCATAGTAGCCGGGCGCGTACCAGTCGCTGCACCACTCGTGCACGTTGTCGCACATGTTGTAGAGGCCGTATGCGTTCGGTTCGGCGCGGCCGGCGGGCTCGGGGCCCGTCTTCCAGCGACCGGCGCAGCGACTGGCGTAGCCGGGCAGCGACTGCGGAGGCGCATCGCCCCACGGGAATAGTGCGCCCTCGTGGCCTCCGCGAGCCGCGCGCTCCCACTCGGCCTCAGCAGGCAAGCGGAATCTTCTGCCGGTGCTTGCGCTGAGCCACTCGCAGTAGCAAACTGCCTCGTACCACGACACTCTGACAACAGGCTGCTCGGGATGGTTGAACGCGGGGTCGCTCCAAAACGGTGGCGGCAGAGATGCGATGTCGCGCCGGAAGCGCCCGTAGTCGGCATTGGTGACTTGGCGGGCAGCGAGCATAAATTCGTCAACCCAGACGCGATGCACCGGCTTTTCGTTGTCCTGTCCGGTGTCGCAGCCCATGAGGAACCATCCCGCGGGGATGCGGACGAGCGCGGGAACGTATTCTTCGGCTCGGGATCGGGAGAGCAGCAGCGTCGGTTCCGTCGGGTCCATGGTGTCAGAGCGCCCGCAGCGCGCGGACGACGTCTTCAATTTTATTCTCCTGGAACAAGCGGATGCCGGCGACGCCGGCCGCTCCAGTCTTGAGGCACGATGCGGCGTTCTCTATAGTGACGCCGCCGAGAGCCAGGACGGGGATCTTCGCCCGGCAGGCTTCCCGCAAGGCGGCGATGCCCGCGGGTTGTATTCCGGGAGCGTCTTTTTTTTCAAATACGGGAGCGAAGACGGCGAAGTCGGCCTTCTCAGATTCGGCGTGGAAGACATCGGCGGCAGTGTGACAGGAGGCGGCCACCATGAAGTGGTCAGTGGTCAGCGGCCGGTGGGCAGAGACTTCCAGCACATGGCGCACTTCATGAGGTGCGGCGTCCTCTGCGCGCAGATGAACACCGTCGGCTCCCGCGGCAAGCGCGATGTCCGTGCGGGAGTTAATGATAAGACGAGTGGTCAGTGGCCAGTAGCCAGTGGCCAATTGATTCTCACGTACAGCCACGACCACTTCCCGTGCCAAGGTTTCCAGTTCCCGCGTGCTCAGATCTTTTTCGCGGAGCTGGATGTAGTCGACGCGGGCCCGCGCGGCTTCGGCGACTTTGGCAAGCAGGGCGCGGCGGCGGGCGCGTTCGTCGCCGCGAAACTGGCTTCGGTCGGTGATGAAATAGAGCAGACAGCGGTCAGCCATCAGCTCTCAGCGTACTACGAGAGCTCGCTAGTTGTGTGGCGCGGACAGGAGTGTCCGCGCCACACAGGGCTACGGCCGCGTCTTGGCGATTTCGGGGACGGCCGCCTCGCCGGTCCGCTTGGGTTGCTGCGGGCCGAGATGGTACTTGGTCAAGCCTTCTTTCAGAAACTCGAAACTTTCTTCTGGCGAATCGGCGATCTTGAACAGTTCGAGGTCCGGTGCTGAGATCACGCCGGCTTCGACCATGGCTTCGAAATTGACGATCTTCTTCCAGTAAGCGCTGCCATAGATGACGACGACAATTTTCTTGGCCAGCTTTTCCGTCTGGGCGAGGGTGAGGATTTCAAAAAGTTCGTCGAGCGTGCCGAAGCCCCCGGGAAAGATCACCAGCGCTTTGGCCAGATACGCGAACCAGAACTTTCGCATGAAAAAGTAATGGAACTCGAAGTTGAGCGAAGGCGTGATGTAGGAATTCGGATTCTGCTCGAGGGGCAAGTTGATGTTGAGGCCGATGGTTTTTCCTCCAGCTTCGTGGGCGCCGAGATTTGCCGCTTCCATGATGCCTGGGCCGCCGCCGGTGGTAACGACGAAGCGGTGGCGCTTGGCAGGGATCTGGGTGGACCATTCGGTCAGTAGGTAGGCAAGCCGGCGCGCGTCCTCGTAGTAGCGAGCCATGTCAACCGCGGCCTCGGCGCGCTTCATATCCTTGGCTTGCTGCGCGTCGGAGAGCTGAGCGCCGTTGCCGCGGACTTCGGTCAGACGGCTGTTGGCGCTGTCGTGGCTGTGAACGCGGGCGGAGCCGAAGAAAACCACCGTGTCCTGAATCTGCTCGCGGCGGAAGCGCGACAGCGGCTCGCTGTACTCGGACAGCAGGCGCAGAATTCTGCCGTCAGGACTGTTGAGAAATGGTTCGTTCCGATACGCGAGGAGAGCGGGCTTGAGTTTTTGATCAGTCATAATCATTGAGACATTGAATCATTGAGACATTGAATCATTGGGGCGTTGGGTTTTAATGATTCAATGACTCAATGATTGAATGATTCAATTCATTCCTCTTCCCGATATTGAATGGCCTCCCAAAATCCGATCCACACATTGAGTACGCCCAAGCCGGTTGAGACGCCGCGCGCGAAGCCGCTGGCTACCACGGCGCGAAGCGTGGGATACGGGAGAAGCAGAGGGTTGTCGGACCACTCGGGACGCCAAGGCAAGATCATGAGCATCACCCCAAGCGTCGCGCACAAAAACACGAACAGAAGCACTCCGATGCGGCGGAGCCACACACGCGCGATCGAAGGCGAGGGCCTGGAAACGGAAACTGGCACTGGAACGACCGGGACCGATGTTTCCGTCGGGGATTTGAGTTCTCCGACACTGGTAGAGTCGCTGGCAAAGGGTAGCTTGGGATCGGAAATCATTGCACGCGTCGTTGATAGTAAGGCCGTGGGGTGGGCGCGGAATCGGGTCGCATCCCAGCGCAAATTCCGACCCCACCTGGTGCATTCTACGACTTCAGAGCCTGAATGCGCTCGGCCACGTCGCGATAATCGATATTCGAACCGTACACGTCGGTGAAGTGACGCAGCGCCGCGGGCTTGTCCATGACAGTTTCGCACGCCGACCCCAGTTCATAGTTGATGGCAACGCGCGCTTCGTTATCGAGCCCGGGGATGTTAAGCGCCTTTTCATACCAGCGGATGGCGGCCTCAGGAACTCCTTTATCGAGGAAGCACTGGGCCAGCCATGTGTAGGTCTGGACGGGCTGCGAAAATGCCTTGCCGCGATCGATCGAGGTGCAGACTTTCTGCAATTCGGCGATGGCTTCGTCGAGCAGGCCCATTTCGCGGAAAGCAACGCCCAGGTTGTAATGCGTTTCCGGATCGTCATCGCCGGCAATGACCTCTTCTTCGAGTTCCTGTTTCAACTCCCCGAACATCTCCGAAAGATCGACGCTGTCGGAGGGATGCATGGCCTGGGCTCCGGCTCCCAAGGGGCGAACGGGAGTGGGGCTGTAGCTCATGGCAGGAGCGGCGGCGGTTGCGGCGCCTCCCGCCGATGCTGCCATCGCGGGCATGGCCGTTGGGGCAACCGGAATTTCAATTTCAATGTGTGCCACAGTCTCGTGTGCCACGGGCTCCGTTTCCGGCTCGGGCGTTCTGGCTGCGGCCGGCGCTGGCGCCACCGGCCAGCCCGGCAACGGCTGGGTGTCGTGTGGCTGAGTTGCCGGCGGCTGGGCAGCGGGCGGCTGCGCTTGCGGAAAAGAATCGCCGAGCGAAGCTTCCAGATCTGCGACAAACGAGGTCAGCTCGCTTGCCTCCCCATGCACGGCTTCTGCGTGAGCGGGTTCGGAGTACGTCGGTTCCGGTTCAGGCGCGAGTTCCGCCGGATTCTCGCCGTGGATCTCGTGGTCGTACCCGGCCATCAGATCGAGCGAGGCGCCGATCTCGGACCCGTGCTGGGCCTCTAGTTCTGATTCCGCGGGCTCCTCGGCGTTGATCTCGGTGATTTCCGGTTCCGGCTCGGCCGGCGGCTGGCTGGCGGATTCGATGGCGGCGCGCAACGGATCGAGAATGCGGGCATCGCTGGTCAAGGATTCGAGCTTCTCGATCCCGGCGCGGGCCTGGTCCGTCATGAAGTGCTCGAGATAGAAACGGATTTCTTCGACCGTCTCGGCGATCTCGGGATTGCTGGTAGCATCGGCATCGGCCTCGACGGTGGACGACGGTTCTGCGGCCGGAGCGTGCTCGTCGACGGAAAGGGAATGCTCCCACTCTGAGGAAAGATCGTGCGTGTCGGAGGGCGCGTGCACCGCCAATTCCTGGATGGCGAATTCCGGATGAGCGGCAGCCGCAATTTCGTGATCAGAAGCCGCAGGCGCGGCCATCGGCCAGGGCTCAGGCGGAACCTCAGCAGCGGAGCGGGCCGCAGGCGGAGCGGCCACCGATGAAGCAGCAGTCGCCGGGGCAGCAGCCGATGGAGCGGCTTCTGCGCTCTGCTCATAGCGCGCGGCCAATTCTCCGTAGCGCACGGCTTCATCGGGATAACCCGCATCGTGGTACACGCTTTCCAGTGTCCGGCAGCATACGGCGGCTTCGGTAAAACGCTGGAAGCGGGTATGAAGCGCCGCCAGTCGCTGGTTCAGGCGCGCGTCGCGCGGTGCCAGAGGCAGAGCCCCCAGCAGAGGCACGACAGCCTTGTCTGGCAGATTGTAAGAAAGGAACAGGTCCGCATCGGTGACTGCGGAGCGCACTGCGATCGCGACGTGGTCGGGATAAGACTGCTCGATGACCGGTGCGGTCGCTTCCAACTCCTCCACGATGACCGCCCCTTCTTCGGCGGTGATCCCGATGGCGGGCGATGCTCCCTCCATGCGCCCCACCACCTGCTGATAGTTCTGCATGTGCACCTGGTTCTGGGGCTCGGTGGTGGCCAGCATCTGGTACAGGTCGCGAGCCCTGGCCAGGTTTCCGTCCTTGACGGAGGAGTGCGCCAGAAGCTCGGTGACTTCGTTGACGTGCGTGCTCTCGCCGGCTTTGTTCAGCAGCAATAATAGCGTGTCCAGTGCGCCCGAATCGTCGCGCACATGGGTGATCATGGCATGCAGGCTGCCCAGCAGTTTGGTCGAGTCGGTCGCCAGCAGGCGATCGGCATGCCGCGTATAAACGTCGAGCGCCTCGTGATACTGACCGAGGCGGGCGCAACCCTCCGCCAGCAGAAACAGCCCCTCGGGATCGTTGTGCACCGTGAGCAACTTCTCGGCGATCGGGGCAGCCTTGGGCAAGGTCCCGATTTGCAGGTACGCCTTCAGCAGGTCACGCAAACCTTCGGGATGAGAATCGATGTCGGGGGCCTTCTCCAGGTACTCGATGGCGTTCTTGGGATCGTCGCTCTCGAGGGCGGCCTTCCCGCGCAGCAGCAGAACGTAACTATTGCCCGGATCGAGCACCAGCATGCGCTTCAGAATGTCTTCGGCGGCGGCGAGTAAACCACGCGAGCGCAACGATTCAGCCGCCGCGCTGAAAATCTCCCACGCTTCTTTCTTCTTTCCGAGCCGGACATAGACCTCGGCGAGCTTGACCCGCATGGGCACATTTTCCGGGTCCATTTCGAGGACCTTCTGGAAAAGGCGCACCGCTTGTCCGAGGTCGCCATTCTTCATGAAGTCTTCGGCGACTTGCAGGTACTGGGCGCGGGCGTCGTTGAACAGCCCCTGCTGGGTGTAGAGTTCCGCCAGTTTCAGAGATCCATCCACGCTCGGCTGGAACTTGGTGATCTTCTTGTACATGGCGATGCCCTTGACGGTGAAGCCCTGGGCGGCATAGGCATCGCCAACCGTCTTGAAGCACTCGATGGCTTTGGCGCTGTCGCCGAGACGCGCGTAAAGATCGCCGATGGTGTTGTTGACGGTTAGATCGTTGGCATCGTGCTTCAGGACCTTGTCGTACTCAGCAATGGCGTTCTGCAGCTTGCCCTGCTGGACAAACTTTTCCGCGGCGCTGAGAATCTTCTGTTTATTAAAGCCAAAACCAAACGCCATAGGGGTGCGGACTCCAGCCTTTTTCCCGCCGAACGCCCGCGATTTCCGCCAGCGTTGCCGAACGGGTCCGAACCTCGCCGGGAGATTCCCAGACGAAACCCCGCAAACCGCGCAAACCGGGATCGCGGAGTAAGGTAATTGTAAGGCCGGGTACCCGCAGTCCGATGGTTACCGACGATTACCGGGGGTTACCGAAAGGGAGTGTACGTCCGGTTCCGGAAAAACCCGCTCCCCGCTTCCAGAATGGGAGTAAGGAAACGGCGGGCGAATACCGCTCTTGAATCTCTTATCTTCTGCAATCAAACTTACGACTTCACCGCTTCTCGATCGGCACAAACTCCCGCGTGTCGTGCCCGATCCAGACCTGGCGCGGGCGCGCGATCTTCTGTTCGGGGTCGGTCAGCATTTCCTGCCATTGCGTCAGCCAGCCGATCGTGCGCGGAATCGCGAACAGTACGGTAAACATCTCCGGCTTGAAGCCCATCGCCTGGTACATGATGCCGGAGTAGAAGTCCACGTTCGGATAGAGCTTGCGCTGCACGAAATAATCGTCTTCGAGCGCGATGCGCTCCAGTTCCAGAGCAATCTCAAGTTTGGCATTCGGTCCGGTAACTTCGAACACGCCGTCGGCGGCCCACTTGATGATCTTGGCGCGCGGATCGTAGTTCTTGTAAACCCGGTGCCCGAAGCCCATCAGCTTGCCTTTGCCTTCCTTGATCTTCTTGATGTAGGCGGGGACGTTGTCCTTGGAACCGATCTCGTCCAGCATGTGCAGCACTTCTTCGTTCGCCCCGCCGTGCAGGGGGCCGGAAAGAGCGGCGGCGGCCGCAGCCGTGGCCAGGTAAGGGTCGCTGTGGGAGCTGCCCACGGCGCGCATGGCGTTTGTGCTGCAGTTCTGCTCGTGGTCGGCGTGCAGAATAAACAGGACGTCGAGCGCCCGCGCGATCACCGGATTGGCGACATACTTGGGCTCAACCATCCTCCACAGCATGTTCATGAAGTTTTCGGTGTAGGTCAGGTCGTTGTCGGGATACACGTACGGGAATCCCACCATGTGGCGATACGACATCGCCGCAATCGACGGCATCTTGCCGATCAGGCGCTTGATCTGCAGCAGCCGGGTCGCGGGATCGTGAATGTTCTTCGATTCCGGATACACCGTCGACAGCGCCGCCACCGTGCTCATCAGCATCGCCATGGGGTGCGCGTTATCGCGGAAGCCTTCCATGAACTTCTTCGTGGTTTCATGGAGCATGGTGTGGTGCGTAATGTCATGCACCCAATTCTTCAACTCACTCGCGGTGGGCAGTTCGCCGAACAGAAGCAGGTAGGCAACTTCGAGATACGTACAGTGTTCGGCGAGAACGTCGATGGGATAACCGCGGTAGCGCAGGATTCCCCGATCGCCGTCGATGTAGGTGATCGCGCTCCGGCACGAAGCGGTATTCATGAAGGCGGGGTCATAGGTCATCAAGCCGAAATCCTCGGGGCCGGTCTTGATCTTGCGCAGATCCATCGCGCGGATGGTTCCGTTTTCGACGGGAAGGGTGTAGCTCTGCCCGGTACGGTTGTCGGTGATCGTCAAGGTATCTTGCGGCATTCGAACTCTCCTGAGAACAACTGGAAGCGAAAGAATATAACGCGGGACGAAGCTCGCCCGCACCAATACTATCGACCGCCGGCACTGGGACGCAGTAGCCTGCGTCACAAAGGAATGTTTACTTGCGCATTCCCTAGCGACTCTAGTCATGCTACCAGCACCGGGCCCTGATTGCGTATTCGCCAGCGCTTTCCAACTACTGGCAACTGCCGGGCCAGCGTGTAGGGTGCGGAAACCTAAAGATGCGACCAATATGTATGCCCCGGGGCGCCTACTCGGCCACCCGGCGGTGCGATTTCACTGCCAGGCAACGGGCGAAGATCGCCGCCACCTGCGGAATCTCCTCTTCATTCAACTGAATAGCGCTACCCAGTTTCTTCAATGCCGCATTCAGAGCGGCAGGTTGCGCGTGTGTCAGTTCCGAAACCTGCTGCCACTCCCGGGCAACTGGAATGCGTTCGTCGGTTTCGGCGTCTTCGCAAAACTGATCGGCCGCTTCCGGAGGAGTTCCGTACTCGTCGGCGACATCCTCATGGAAGTAGCCCCGCAGGAACAAATGCAGCGCGGGAAAGTTGGCGGCGGTGATTTCGGGTTTCGGGTTGGGCTTCATCAGCGGCACTCCGGATAAGAAGTCAAAACGTAGTAATCGTTGGGCCCGGTGTATTTCAGTACGACCAGCGCGTGCGAGCACGGACGCGACTGGTTCTCGCCACGATTGCGAGAGATAGTGCGGCCGATCGGAGCCGGGCTGTCATAGTCCAGCACCAGGTTGGGATGTCCACCCGAGCGGTTGAGCCAGCGCTGGATTCGGTCCTGCGATTCTGCGATCGCTGCGCCCACGGCATGCTCAGCGGCCGGGCGGTCGGTGTAGGTCGATGCGCCGGTAATGCCGCGTTCCCGCTCCAGGCGCTCGCGCAGTTGATCGTCGGTCTGTCCCACATGCTTGCGCAGAATGTGTCCGCCGGCGGCCTCGTCCTGGCTAAGGTCGCGCACCGGACCACTCGTCGGGTGGATCTCAGCTCGTGCGGCGATAGCAGAAGATGGGGCAGAGCTGGCGCCATTCGTGGCCGCGGGCGGCTGGCACGAGATCAGGCCGCACATCCCCAGTGCGATAACGGTGCGAACTAGAACGGCACGAAATGTAAGAAATCTCGTCATCCAGCCCCGGACTACGCCATAGAGCGCAATCGTCCCTGTAAAGTTCTCGGAATTGTGCTACTAAACAGGGTGTGCGGGCAAGTGTGCTGGATTCGCTGGACGATTTCGAGCGCTGGCGTGGCGACTGCGCCTACGTGTTTCCGCGAGGATACCGGCGCGAGCGTTGGAGCTACCAGCGCGTCGCTGGAGTGGCGTATCAGTTTGCCCGCGAGCTTGAGGCGCGCAACATCGGCAAGGGCGATGCGGTGCTGTTGTGGAGTCCGAACTGTGCCGAATGGGTAGCGGCGTTCCTGGGATGCGCGCTTTGCGGGGTCGTTGCGGTTCCCGTCGATGATGCCGCCAGCCCCGATTTTGCGCGCCGAATCAGCACGCAGGTGCGAACCAAGCTGGTGTTGTGTCCGCGCGAGCGCGCCCCGATCTTCGAAAAGACACCGTTCGAAAAGGCGCCGTTCGACGGGCTCGTGGCGGAGAAGATTGTCGCAATCGATCCCGCCGATCTGGCAGCCGCAGTCGCGGAACGTCGGGCCGAACGCTTCCGTCCAGCTCAGATTCAGCCTTCCGACCCGCTCGAAATCGTTTTCACCTCCGGCACCACGGCCGAGCCCAAGGGAGTCGTGCTCACCCACGCCAACGTGGTCGGCAACCTTGCCCCCATCGAAACCGAGATCGGAAAATACCTGAAGTACGAGCGGCTGGTACATCCGATTCGCTTCCTGAACCTGTTGCCGCTGAGCCACGTCTTCGGCCAATTCCTGGGAATTTTTCTTCCCCCGTTGCTGGGCGCGACCGTCGTGTTCGAAAACACATTCAACCCAACCGAAATCATGGCGACGATCCGCCGGGAACGCGTCTCGGTGCTGGTGGCCGTTCCGCGCATGATCGAGTCGCTCAAGCAGAAGATCGAACGCGATCGCGATGACAGTGAGGACGACGCTGGCGGCCGCGAGAATTTTGCCGCGCGCTACGCCGCAGCCAAAAGCCAGCACTTTCTGCGGCGCTGGTGGACCTTCCGCGACCTGCGCCGCCAGTTCGGATGGAAGTTCTGGGCCATGATCAGCGGCGGCGCCGCTCTCGATCGCGAGACCGAAGAATTCTGGCATCGCTTGGGATACGCCGTGGTCCAGGGATACGGATTGACGGAAACGACCTCGCTGATCAGCTTGAACCATCCCTTCCACCCCAGTCGCGGCTCCATCGGAAAAGTGCTGCCGGGGCGCGAAATCAGGCTGGGCGACGACGGCGAAATTCTGGTTCGCGGCAGCGGCGTGGCCAGCAGTTATTGGAACGGCCGCGAACTGCAACCGGTCGCAGGGGATGAAGGCTGGTACCGCACCGGCGACCTGGGCGCGCTCGATGAGCAAGGCAATCTTTTCTTCAAGGGACGCAAAAAAGAAGTGATCGTCACGCCCGCGGGCATGAACATTTATCCCGAGGACCTCGAAGCGGCGTTACGCGGTCAGAAAGAGGTTCGAGATTCCGTGGTCGTCGGTCTCGAGCGCGGCGGAAACGCCGAGCCCTGCGCGGTGCTGATTCTGCGCGACCGCACCCCGGATGCGTCGGCCGTCGTCGTGCAGGGAATCGTGCAGCGCGCCAACGAGCAACTGGCCGAATATCAGCGCATGCGCACCTGGTTCGTCTGGCCCGACGAAGATTTCCCGCGCAGTGCCACGCAGAAACCGCGCCGCAACTTGATTCGCGAAGCGGTCGAGGCGGGCCTCCGCGGACAATCGCTTGCGAACGCAGCTAGCCCGCTCTCCGAACTGCTGACGCGAATCACCGGCCGCGCAACGCAGAACCTGATGCCTGACGCAAACTTGGAGAGCGGCCTAGGGCTGAGCTCTCTCGAACGCGTCGAACTGCTCAGCGCCCTCGAAGACCGCTACCAGGTCGACCTGAGCGAAACGAAGTTCGCGAATGCAGCCACCGTCGGCGATCTGGAAAAACTGCTGCAGGATGAACGAGGCATTCGCCGCCAGCTTCACTATCCACTTCTTCATTATCCACTATGGGCTCTTCGCTGGCCGACTACATGGCTGCGCCTGGCGTCGCATTATCTGCTGGCCCGCCCCGCCGTGTTTCTTCTGGCATGGCCCCGCGTGATCGGGCGCGAGAACTTACGCGGCGTTCGCGGGCCGCTGCTGGTCATCTCCAACCATGTTGCCGATGTCGATGTCGGCTTCATCCAGACTGCGCTTCCCGCGCGCATCCGCCACAAACTGGCGACCGCAACCCGCGGCGAAGCGCTCGAAATATTGCGCTCGCCCGGCCCGGATCGCGCCTGGCTCGGCCGCATCTACGACCGCCTGCAATGGACGCTCGGCGTCGCCCTGCTGAACCTGTTCCCGCTGCCGCGCCAGTCCGGCTTCCGCAAGAGCTTTGCCTACGCCGGAGAGGCCGTGGATCGCGGCTACAGCGTGCTGGTGTTTCCCGAGGGAAAGCACACCGAAGACGGCAAGCTCTGCCCGTTCCGCACGGGAGTCGGCCTGCTCGCCAACAATCTACGCATCCCCATCCTTCCGGTGCGGATTGATGGTTTGTTTGAAATCAAGAACGCCGGCAAGAAGTTTGCGGCGCCCGGACAGATTCAGGTGCGCATCGGCAAGCCCGTGCAGTTTGCGCCGGAAAGCGACCCGGAGGAAATCGCGCGGACACTGCAAAAAGCGGTTGAGAACCTCTAGCTCAGCTAGCGGGCTCTGCGGCTCGGCATGACCAGCCATTGCAATACCGAACTCACTACGCTCAGCAGGACGGCGCCGATCAGAGCCGCCACGAAGCCTCGCACCTGGAATCCCGGCACCAGCGCCGCCGCCAGCTCCAGCATGAGCGCGTTGATCACGAACCAGAACAGGCCGAGCGTCAGCAGCGTCAGCGGGAAGGTGAGGATCTTGAGCAGCAATCCGAGTGTTGCGTTGATAAGGCCGATGACTAGGGCCGCGATCAAAGCCGCCACCGGGCCGCTCACGCTAATGCCCGGCACTACGTGGGCAACGATCCACACCGCTACAGCGCTTAGAATCCAATGGAGCAGAAGACGCAAGATAAGCCTCCTCAACGAATCATTGGACACTATACAACGTGAAACCGACTCAGAAAACTAACGCCGCGCGGCTGCTCGATCGGATGGGAATCCACTACCAGCTGCGGGAGTACGAGGTGGATCCCGACGACCTCGCCGCGGAAACGGTTGCGGTCAAGATCGGTTTGCCGCTAGAGCAGGTTTTCAAGACGCTGGTCGCGCGCGGCGACCGCAACGGAACTTCCATGGCGGTGATCCCCGGCGATCGGGAACTAACCCTGAAGGCGCTGGCGGCCGCGGCGGGAGAACGAAAAATTCAGCTCGTCCCGGTGAAAGAACTGCAATCGCTCACCGGCTACATTCGCGGCGGAGTGACCGCGCTCGCGGCCAAGCGCGACTTTCCCGTGTACGTGGACGAAACCATCGAACTGTTCGAGGTCGTTTCCATCTCGGCAGGGGTTCGTGGCCTGCAGATTCTGATCGCGCCTGCCGACTATCTGCGCGCGACCAACGGAACCATTGCGGCGCTGGCAGAACCAAAAAAGAACATCCAGTAAGAGAAGTTATCGATATTCCGATTCCCCCTGTGATCCCCTGTGTCCCTATGGTTAAAAGGAAGTCTAGGCGAATCACACACGAACGCAAAGTTCCCATCCCATCGGCACCGGTATTAGACTGATTAAGCTTCAACACCGCCTCGAGGTAAGCCATGCTCACTGCCACGCGCACCAATCCGCTTTCGTTCCTGACCGATCAACTCGACGAACTCAAGGCCAAGGGCACGCACTTCAAGCTGCGCGTCCTTGAAGACGAGCAGGCGGCGGTCTGCACCTTCGACGGCAAGCGGGTCATCAACCTCGCCTCGAACAACTACCTCGGATTCACGACGCATCCCAAACTGCGCGAAGCGGCGCTTGAAGCCACGCGTAAGTATGGCGTCGGATCGGGCGCCGTGCGCACCATCGCGGGCACCATGAAAATCCACATGGAGCTGGAAAAGAAGATCGCGCGCTTCAAGAACGTCGAGGCCTGCGTGGTTTTCCAGTCGGGATTCACGGCGAACGCGGGAACGGTTTCCTCCTTTCTAAGTAACGCCGACTTCATCATCTCCGACGAGCTGAATCACGCCTCGATCATCGATGGCTGCCGTCTTTCACGGGCAAAGATTCTCGTCTTCCGTCACAAGGACGTCGCCCACGCCGAAGAGCAACTCGCCAGCGTGAAGAACCAGCCTGGAAAGAAGCTGCTGATCACCGACGGCGTGTTCTCGATGGACGGCGACATCGGCCCGCTGCCCGGTCTGTGCGAGGCAGCCGAGAAATACGGCGCGATCATGATGGTGGACGATGCGCACGCTTCCGGTGTGCTCGGCCGCAACGGACGAGGCACGATCGATCATTTCGGAATGCACGGGCGCGTCGACATTCAGGTTGGAACCTTGTCGAAAGCAATCGGCGCTCTCGGTGGATACGTATGCGGCACGCGCGATTTGATTGATTATCTTTATCACCGCGCGCGGCCCTTCCTGTTTTCGACGTCGCATCCGCCGTCGGTCGCGGCGACCTGCATTGCAGCTTTCGATGTTCTGGAAAACGAGCCGCAGTGGATGGAGCAGCTCTGGGCGAACACGCGCTTCTGGAAAAAAGAACTCGGCCTGCTCGGCTTCAACATCGGCGGCCAGACAACTCCCGCGAGCGAAACGCCGATCACGCCGATCATCATTGGCGACGGACGCCCGACCATGGATTTTTCCCGCGAACTATTTAAAGAAGGCGTGCTCGGAACCGGCATCGCATTTCCCACCGTCCCCGAAGGCAAAGCGCGCGTGCGGACGATCATGACCGCCACGCACACGAAAGAAGAACTGCAGCAGGCACTCGAAGTGCTGCAGCGAGTGGGGAAGCGGATGGGGATTCTCGGATGAATCCGAGAGCTGTCATCGGGCAAGTTGGTGCCGCAACCTATCTAGTGTCCCGCCGGCGCATCATCAACGATAGCCTGGACTAACTGATCGATCGCGTCGGTAACCCGCTTGGCGGGGAGATTGAGGTTATTGGAGAGGATGGAGAAGACGACCACTTGTCCAGCATCGGTGGTCGCGTATCCAGAGAGCGTTTTCACGCCGCCCAGCGAGCCGGTTTTGGCCATAATGCGGCTTTGCAGGCGGGGAGAGTTGAAGCGGTCGGAGAGCGAGCCGTCCACGCCGGAGACCGGGAAGGTCGACTTATAGGCGGCGCCCCAGGGCTGCGTCGAGCAATAGCGCAGTAACTGGACAATGGCGTGAGGAGTTACTAAGTTCTGGCGCGAGAGTCCGGAGCCGTCGTAGAACACATACTGGTCGTTGGGGATTCCGGCCTGAGTCAGAAATCCGCGGAGAACCTCGAGGCCGCCTTCAATCGTGCCGGCGTTGCCGCGCTCGCGTCCCAAGAGGCGCAGCAGGATTTCGGCATGCAAGTTCTGGCTGACTTTGTTGGTTACGCGGACATCTTGCAGCAGCGGCTTGGATTCGTAACTCGCGAGCGTGATCGGCTGATCGGTTTTCAGCGGACGTGGCTGGCCATCGCTGCCTCCGCGCGACGGCGCGACGGCGGTCACGCTGAAAGTGGAAAGGGTGGCGAGTTCGGTGTGGCGGGTGCGCTGGTGTCCATAGATCACGATGCCGCGTTTCTCGAGTAACTGACGGAAGAGCCCGGCGGCGAACTCGGCGGGATCTTCGATGGCGAGGGCCTCGTTGGCGCCGGCGTCATCGAGCGGCATGTTGCCCCAGAGCGTGAGAACAGTGGAGCCGGGCTCGCGGTTGACGAAGAACTTGCGTCCGGTGCCGGCGGGGGTGGTGATGATGCGATTGTCGAGGTGGTAGTAATCGGCGAAGGGCTTGACGCTGACGAAAGCTTTTTCGCCAGCGCGGTCGGCGGGCAGGATGTTGACGAAGACTACGTTGTCGTTGATGCTGAGGGCGGAGACGGGAGCGCCGTCGGCCCAGACCAGATCGTCCTGGCTCCAACCTTCACCGTAACGCTCAAAGGCAAAGTAGGAGTCGTCCGCCACGATGTCGCCGTCGATGAATTTCACGCCTTTTTGCACGAGTGCGTCGGCGAGGGATTCGAGGGCTTGAATGGGATCGTCGTTGCGCTGGGTGCGGAGATCGTAGGGGAGTTCGCGTCCGGAGAGATTGGGATCGCCGTGGCCGACAAGCACGAGATCTCCGTTAAGGCGGCCGTGGCGGTCGAGAGTGCCGGTGGTTTCGACGGTGGTGCGGAACTTGTAGTCGGGACCGATCAGGGCCAGCGCGGCGGCAGTTGTGAAGAGCTTGGTGTTCGAAGCGGGCGTGAAGAGCTTGTCGGCGTTTTGCGAGTACAACGTTTCGCCCGTCGAGAGAGAAACTACTTCGATTCCCCAGAAGCCGCGGGCGAGATCGGGGGCGCTCAGCACACCGGCAACGCGATCCGGTAACGGCCGATCCTGTAACGGTCTGACGGGTGCGGCCAGCAGTGGCGCGACCAGCAGAAAGACGATGAGGAGCAGACGCGTGACTGATCGCCGGCGAGGCATTAACTGGATTGTAACACCCAGAAAAAATGGGTTCGTTCTAGAATAGCGGCAACATGCGGGCGGTTTTTCAGTGGAACGTGGGCGATCGAGTCCTGGAGTTGGGACGGCGCACTCTGATCATGGGCGTGGTGAATGTAACTCCCGATTCGTTCTCCGACGGGGGACTCTACATCGATGCCGAGAAGGCCGTGGTCCGCGCCGAGCAGTTACTGGACGAAGGCGCGACCATCATAGATGTGGGTGGGGAGTCGACGCGGCCAGGAGCGCCGGTGGCCGGCGGTGTCAAGGACGGTATCAAGGAAGATCCGGCGCGGGAGGACGCGGCGGCGAGGACGGGACCGCCGGTAGCCGAACCGCTCTCGGCAGAAGAGGAACGGAGGCGGGTGCTGCCGGTGATCCGGGATTTGAAGCGGCGACGGCCGAACGCGGTGGTAAGCGTCGATACCTACAAGGCGAGCGTGGCGCGGGCGGCGGTGGAGCTCGGGGCAGAGGTTGTGAACGATGTGAGTGGGTTCCGATGGGATCCGAAGATGGCGAAAACGCTGGCTGAACTCAAGGTGGGAGCGGTGCTGATGCACACCCGCGGGCGGCCGGAGGAGTGGCGGTCGCTGCCCCCGATAGGCGATCCGGTGCTGATGGTGAAGCGGGAGTTGCTACAGTGGGCCGAGGCGGCGACCCTGGCGGGGATCAAGCGCGATCACCTGGTGCTGGACCCGGGGTTTGGGTTCGGGAAGCGTTTCGAGGAGAATTATCCGCTGTTGGCGCACTTCGCCGAGCTGCAGAAGATGGGATTTCCGCTGCTGGCAGGAGTGTCGCGCAAGTCATTTATTGGGCGAATGCTGGCGCGCGATGGCAAGGATGCGGGCGTTGCCGAGAGGCTTTACGGGACGCTGGCTGCAGAAACAGCTTTGATCCTGAAAGGGGCGCACATCATTCGGACGCACGATGTGCGCTTTGCGGTGGAGGCGGCACGAGTGGCGGATGCGATCATCGCGAGTGGAGGATAGAGGATAAAAACGCAATGCTTTTCCGGGCTCAGGCCCTGGCGGCTTCGGCAAGAGGGACGGTGACTTTGAGCACTGGCAGCCGGATTTCAAATGCGGCTCCGCCTTCGGGGCGGTTGTAGCAGGTGATTTGTCCCTTGTGGTCCTGGATGACGCCGTAGGTGGCGCTGAGTCCGAGACCGGTGCCTTTACCGACCGGCTTGGTGGTGTAGAAAGGATCGAAGACGCGCTCGGGATCGCGCAGGCCGGGGCCGGAGTCGGCGAACTGGACGATCACTTCGTTGGCCTCGCGCCAGAGGGAGACCTGGAGACGCCCGCCGCCGATTTCCTGCAATGCGTCCACGGCGTTCTCGATGATTTGAAGAAAGGCCTGCAGGAGCTGGTTGGGGTTGCCGAGGACGCGAGGCAAGGGATCGTTGCTTTCCACGGTCAGGCTGATCCTCTTGTTTTCGAGCTTGATTCCTTCCATTTGAACTGCGCGCTGCAAGAGAGGCTTCAGTTCGAGAGGACTTTTTTCTCCCGGAGTCTGCTGGGCGAAGCTGAGCAGATCGCTGACGAGTTCGCGAGTGCGCCGCGCCTGCTGGCCGATTTTCTGCGCGTTGGAGAGTTGCTCGCGGCTGAGGTTGCTGCTGGCGGCCATGCGTTCGGAGCTGCTCAGAATGGCCGAGAGCGGGTACTCCAGTTCGCCGGCGGCGAGCGCGACCAGTTCTCCGAGCGAAGCCAGCTTGGCTTGTTGGATCACTCTTCCGTGCAGCCGCTGGAGATTGTCGAAACTCCTGCGCGAATGATTGAGCAGCTGCAGCAGCCTCTGGTCCAGCAGGTGTTGTTTGAGGAAAACGACAAAGGCCAGGAGGGCGACGCCGCCCATGGCCACCGCAAAACGGACCTGGCGTAGATAAGGCTGCTCGTGGCTCAGGAACAGTGCCCAATATCCCATGACGGGGAGAGAGAGCAGGGCGAGTTTCGTAAGTTGAGGAGCGACCGGGCGACTGGCACGACTGATCGAAGGCGTCATCTGGATATCGCAAAGGCTGCGCCGCCCGGCGACGGCGACCCAGAGGAACCCCAGCAGAGCGGCGAGGAATGGGAGGTCGTAGATTCCGCCAGTCTTGTAGGAGCCGCGCGCGATGGCGCCATTCATGGTTTCCGAAGAGAATGTGTAGAGAACACTGGCAAGACAAATGTTGCGATAGAGTTCGCGCCACGATCCGAAACTGGTGAAGAATGCCGATGCGGACACGGCAATCAGCATCACTCCTTCGACAAGATATAGGAGATCCCAGCGCAGGTTGTACACCGGGATATCGCTGACGATGTATTCCTCGGGGAAAACGAAGAAGGCGTAGACCACCACCCACCACACCAGCAGGATGAGAACATTCAGCGCGCTGGGTAACATCCCCTCGCGCTCATCGGCCTGATGGGGACGGATGGCTACGGCCGCCATGATGGGGACAACGTGCAGAAACAACACGACATCCCCGTAAAAGGGGTCGGGCAGCGGCTTGCAAACCACCACTTCAAACCACGCCCAGCATGCCTGGTTGAAACACCACATGGCCATGCCCGCCGTCATAAGACTCCAAAACAGGCGTGTATGCCCACGGCTGTCGAAGACGTTTCGGGCGGATACGATGAAGGCTGCCGTGATCACCAGAAGTGGGACCAGGTTCCCCATGGCCACGCGAAAGAAGGGGCTGGGGAACACTACCGGAGCCAGAGCAAAGGCCAGCAGTAGACCAACTCCGCAGAGGAGCGACGAGATGTGGCTCCGAGACACTGTTTTTCATCATATGACGTTCGCCACGAGATGTTTAGATCACGTGCTGGGTACCGGAGGTTACTGCGGTAACAGGTTTCGTATCAGGGCAAGCTCTTCCGCCTGCAGAGACGCGGCAAGCCGCGTCTCGACGGGGAAATGCTAGAATTGCCTGTCATGGCTTTCCCCGCTAACCGCCTGCGCCGTTTGCGGCGCACTGAAACGCTGCGTGCCCTGGTCCGCGAGACCCGGCTTACGCCCGAATCTCTGGTGTATCCGCTATTCATCTGCCCCGGAACGGGGCTCCGGAAAGAAGTGCGCTCGATGCCCGGCGTCTTCAACCTTTCGGTAGACGAGGCAGTGAAGGAAGTGCGTGAGACACGCGCGCTGGGAGTGTTGTCGATCATTTTGTTCGGGCTGCCGGAGAGAAAGGACGAAGTGGCCACGGGCGCCTGGGCGGAAGATGGCATCGTGCAGAGGGCGGCGCGCGCCATCAAGAGTGAGGTGCGAGACGTGCTGGTGATGGGCGATGTTTGCTTGTGCGAGTACATGTCGCATGGGCATTGCGGCATCGTGAAAGCGGGACCGCAATCGCTGGGCGCGGCCGCGGCGGCGCCACCGGCTACCGCGGAGTACGAGATCGTGAATGACGCGAGCCTGGTGTTGTTGGCGCGCACGTCGGTTTCGCTGGCGCGATCGGGCGTGGACATCATCGCGCCCTCGGACATGATGGACGGACGGGTCGGGGCGATTCGCGCTGCGCTCGACGAGGCTGGCTTCGAAAATACGCCGATTCTTTCCTATGCGGCGAAGTTCTCTTCCGGTTTCTATGGGCCGTTCCGCGAGGCGGCGGATTCAGCGCCCCAGTTCGGTGATCGCCGTTCCTACCAGATGGACCCGGCGAACGTTCGCGAGGCGATGCGGGAAATCGAGTTGGACATTGAAGAGGGCGCGGACATGATCATGGTGAAGCCGGCGATGCCGTACCTGGATGTGATTGCCGCGGCCCGGGACCGTTTCGACCTGCCGCTGGCGGCCTATCAGGTATCGGGTGAGTACGCGATGATCGAGGCCGCGGCCCGGAACCGGTGGATCGACCGGGAGCGGGTGATGATGGAATCGCTACTCTGCATCCGGCGCGCGGGGGCGAGCATCATTCTGACTTACTACGCCAAGGAAGCGGCGAAACTGCTGGCCTAGTCCGTCCAGGCAAGTCGTTCTGCGGTTCACCGCCTCAAGGCGAACCGGCAAGCCCACCGATCTTTCATGACATCGATATTTCACGACACTTAGTAGCAAGACTGTTGTAAAATCCGCCCAACCTGGAGTGGATCCGTGGCGCGCTACCTGGCTTTCTCGTCGACAGAATTGGTAAGAGCCTGCGCTGGCTCGAAAGACGAGAGGGCGTGGGCGGAGTTCATCCGGCGATTTCAGATGGTGATCGCCGCTGCGGTGCTGAGGACCGCCCGCCACTGGGGCGAACCGTCATGCTCGCAACTGGACGACCTGATCCAGGATACCTACCTGAAGCTCTGTGAGAACGATAGCCGTTTACTGCGGTCGTTCCAGCCACGGCACGAAGATTCCATTTATGGATTTTTGAAGGTGGTTGCGGCCAATGTCGTCCACGATCATTTCAAGTCTGCGCTGGCCGCAAAGCGGGGCGCAGGCCAAACGGAAGCGATCATGGAACCAGTCCAAATGGACCCGAAAACGTCCGGCACCGACGGCTTTGATGCTGTGAGCCAGCGTCTTCAGCTCGAGCAGGTCGAAAAGATCCTGAGACAGGTTACGGCCGGGAAGGATCAGGAAAAAAAGCGCACGATTTTTTGGCTTCGCCACCGGCAAGGACTTACCGCCAGCGAGATCGCAGCCATCCCATCGATCGGATTGACCACAGAGGGGGTGGAAAGCGTGCTCATGCGCCTGGCGGCTATGATTCGCGGTCACGTCATAAGTTCGAGCCCTCACCGCGAAGTGAAGGTTTTGAATCGGCAAAATCGTTCTAAGAGATTAGGGAGTTAGTTTTGGAAGAGAATCCCAACGGGCATATCGGAACGGCGGAACTGGCGAAACTACTTGAGGAGTCTCGTCGGCATTCGGATTCCGTGCTGGACGCGCTCTATGCGCACCCCCATCTTGCTGCCTGTCCGACTTGTCGGGAGCAATTTGAGGAACTGGCGTTGCTGGATCGCCAACTGAAGAGCATGAGACCGGCTAAGTCTGCGCTGCGCCAGGGCGGTTGTCCGGGCCCGGCGGTGTGGCGTGCGATTGCCGGCGGGATGACAGCAGCCGACCAGACGCTTGCCTACATCGAACATGCTAGCCGCTGTGATCATTGTGGTCCGTTGCTGCGCGGAGCGGTAGCCGAATTGAGCGATCTGAACGGGGAGTTGACCGAATCGGAGCGGAAGCAGATCGCGACCCTCGAGAGCGCGAGCGCGGAGTGGCAGCGGAAACTGGCCCAGCGCATCACCGGGACACCGCATTCGGAGCCGGATCGGGCATCTGCACCGCGGTGGCAGCGGTGGCTGGCCGTGCCACGTCTGGCATTGGCGGGAGCATCTCTTCTAGCCGTGGTTGGCGTGGGATCGTGGGTTGTAGTCCATCGGAACCAGCCAGCCGCCGCCGAACGGCTCCTCGCCCGCGCTTACACCGAGAAGCGCACTCTGGAACTCAGGATCGCAGGCGCCGACTTTGCGCCTCTGCGCGTGTCGCGCGGACCGGCAGCCTCCTTTACCAGCCGTCCGGCGGCGCTGTTAAGAGCCGAAGCCCTAATTGCCAGCCAACTGGAGCTCCATCACTCCGATCCCTCCTGGCTTCAGGCCAAAGCACAGGCGGACGTCCTCGAAGGCAAGTACGACGCGGCCGTGGAAGCTTTGCGCCGCGCCTTGGAGCTAGAGCCGCATTCGCCAGAGCTCCTGACCGATCTCGCCACCGCTTACTTCCAGCGCGCCCAGCAGGAAGACCGCAAGGAAGATTTCGGCGCTGCTTTCGAGTACCTATGCCAGGCCTTGAAGCTGCAGCCCGACGATCCGGTTGCGCTCTTTAATCGCGCCATTGTCGCGGAACATCAGTTCCTTTATCGACAGGCGCTCGATGACTGGGAGCACTACCTTCGAGTTGATCCGGGCTCGCAGTGGAGTGAAGAAGCCCGCAACCGGGCCGACGCCGTGCGCGAAAAGTTGAAAGAGCATGGCAGCAACGCGACGCCCCTGCTGTCTCCTGCCCAGGTGGCTGCCATGGCCAGCAGCGCCAGCCTCGGTTCCGAAGTCGACCAGCGTATCGAGGAATATCTGCACGAAGCAGTGCGCTCCTGGTTGCCCCAGGCTTTTCCCGAAACGATGGCCAACGCCGATCCGAACGCCTCGCAGGCGCTTTTTTTTTTAGCGGACCTGACGAGCCAGCAACACGGCGACCGGTGGCTGGCTGATCTTCTGCGCGGTTCGTCGGCGCCACATTTTCCGCAAGCGGCAACCGCGCTCGCCCGCGCCGTCAAAGCCAATGACGCCGGCGAGTATGGCGTCTCCCGCGAACAGGCTGATCTTGCCGAACAATTATTTCGTGCTTCGGGCAACATGGCGGGCATGCTGCGCGCGCAGTTCGAGCAGACTTTCGCGGCGCAGATCGAGCGGCACAGCGAACAGTGTCGGCGAAAAGCGACGGCCGCGCTGACGGAATCGGAGAGATACCCTTACCCTTGGTTGCAGATTCAGCTTGGCCTGGAGAAGGGCGTCTGTTCGCTCCTGATGGGCGATCTCGGCACGAACGAAAGGGCGGCGCAGGGTGCGATGAACCAGGCACAGAGGAGCGGGTACGGAGCCCTCTATCTGCGGGCTCTGGGATTTGTTGCTGGGTACAAGTTCGACACCGGCGATTCGTCCGGTGGCTGGAAACTCGCCAACACAGGATTGGAACGCTGCTGGTCGGGGCGGTTTCCCGCCATGCGGGGCTACAACCTGTACTACGAAGTGGCTTACGCCGCCGAGGCTGCAGGTCAGTCAAATCTGCAGTTGGCAATGTGGCGTGAAGCCGTGGCCATGATCGATGCCAACGAAGAGCTGCTGTTACGCGCCGAAGCCCATAGCATCATGGCCAAAGCGGCCATCGCGGCCCGTCAACCCGAGGTGGCCGAACACCAGTACGGGGAAGCCGCCCGGCTCTATGCTCTTGCCCCGCAGACCGAGGCCATTCGGTCCGACCGCATCGAGACCGAGATCAGGACCGCTCAGTTGGAGGCGCGTCAAAGTGCGTTCGATGCGGCGTTGGCCCGTTTGACCCGCGTCCAGGGTGAAGTCCAGCAACTTTCCAATAATTTTCTCGCGCAGATTTTTTATTCCACATTGGGCGAAGTGCAGCTCCGCAGTCATCATGAAGCGGAGGCCGAGCAGGCTTTCCGACCGGCGCTGGCCCTGGCGGAGCAGAACCTGGTATCAATCCGCTCCGAAGCGGAACGGATCGGCTGGAGCAAGAATACGGCCGCCGTGTACCTCGGTCTCGCCGAAGCCGAACTGGCGCAGGGCCGTTCGCAGGAAGCGCTCGAGATGTATGAGTGGTACCTGGGTGCGCCCCAACGGGTGGCTACGGATTCCCGCCCGCACCGATCTCTGACCAACCCGCCGATGCCGGATCCGTCGCGGCTGGCGTCCCGCCTTCCGCTCCTGGCAAAAGAGACGGTGCTCGCCTATGCCGCACTCCCCGACGGCCTGGCGATCTGGGTCTATGACGACCGCGGTATGAACGCGCGCTGGATCCCGAAACCGACCGAGGGCCCGCAAGAGTTAGCGGAAAGGTTTCACGACTTGTCTTCCGATCCGAAGTCAGCGCTGAGCGCCTTGCGCCGCGACGCTCGCGGCCTGTATGGGGTGCTCATCGCTCCGGTGGAACAACACCTCGCGCCGGGACGCACGCTGGTGATAGAGGCGGAGGGGTGGCTGGCCAGCGTGCCCTTCGAAGCGCTGCTTGATTCGCGCGATTCCTATCTAATCGAACGTGCATCCATTGTTCATTCGCTGGGTCAGGATTCGCAGGCGCGGCTGCGCAGCGACACCGGCATTTCGGCAGACTTGCCGGCCGTGGCGGTGGGCAGCACCGCTTCATCGCCGGCGGATGGACTCATTCCTCTGCCCGATGTGGCCGCGGAAGCGGACACCGTCGCCCGCGGCTTTCATTCCGCGCGTGTGCTCAAAGGCGGAGAAGCCACCCTTAGCGCGGTCCGGAGTGAACTGCCCGGGGCCGCAGTTTTCCACTTTGCCGGACATTCGCTCGCCGCTCCCGAAGGGACGGGATTGATGCTGGAAGGCAAAAGCGAAGAAGGGCAAGCCAGCACCCCCCACCTGTTGGACGCAGCCGTTGTGCGGCAGCTTCACCTGCAAGGCTTGCAGTTGGCGGTGCTTTCGGCCTGCAGCACTGCATCCGGCAGTGGCGGCTCAGGCGGATTCAACAGCGTTACGGATGCCCTTCTGCGTGCGGGTGTGCCCCACGTGGTCGCGAGCCGGTGGGCAGTGGACTCCGCCGAAACCCGGGGATTCGTAGAGGACTTTTATCACAATGCCCTGTCTGGCCAGACCGTATCCGATGCCATCCGCCTGACCTCGCAGAAAATGTTGTTGAACCCGAGCACGGCTCATCCGTACTACTGGGCGGCGTTTGCAGCGTACGGACGGCCCTAATCCCCAAAACAGGAGGCCCTGATGCGAACCCAACTCTACTCGACCAGCAAACTGGCTGCGCTGGCCAGTGCTGTCCTGGCTACGTTCTTCCTTATCGCGTGTCAACAATCCCAACAACAACCAGCTCCAGCCGCGGTTGAGTCCAAGGCTGCCAGCACCGAGAAAGTTTTCGTAGTCTTTGAAGGTCCGTGGGCCATCGTTGCTGACCCGAAGGACGCCAACAGTGTCTTGGCCATCGCGCCGAAGACGAAACTCCACCGCGATCTTTACGTGGCCGCCTCCAATTACTCGACGCTGGCGGCGGGAACTTACGATGTTTCCGTCCCGACCCATGGTCCGGCTACTTCGGGGGCGCTCGATCCGAGCTTTGCTCAAGCGAAGATCGACGCCAAGAGCTTGCAACGCGCGCTCGATGACAAGTCGGGGCGCTACGTCATTCGCCTGCCCAAGCCCGAAGCGTACGTGGCCGCGACCCGGTACCGCAGCCGCGTCGGCCCCAAGTATCCGCCGGATGCGTCGACAGAACAAGACTATGCGACGGCTGTCTCTATGCGCTATAGCGTCTCAAGCCTGACCGGATTTTCTTTGGCGGGCACTCCGGATACCGGCGCTTTCAACCCGCTGCTTCTCCAGGTCGACACCCCAACCATTCGCTTTGCGATTGAGCCAGCTCAACTCGACGATCCGAAGGACATGTGCAACACACACTCCCGGGAGGCTTTGCGCGATACGGTGAAGTTCCTGGGTTTGACTTTGTATGTGGATTTCCCGAACGACTCGGCAGACTGCCACAAGACCGATCCGCAGATTCCCCGCTCGACCAAAGCGGAGGCAGGTCCGAGCTTTCCGTTGGATCGGCTGGCTGCACTCTTGTTTGAGGGGCTGGCGGACTCGCAGACCGCGAGGGTAGCTAACAGAAAGATCACGCCGAGCCGCCCGGAAATCCTCGCAACTATTGTTGGGGCGGAACCAGTCGCGCACTACCTCACCGCTGCCATGTATTTCTTTCGTGCAGCGATGGGCGACTGCAGGGCGCCGGTTTTGTTCCTTACGACCACTCCCTGAGGCCTTTCGCTTTTCGGCCTGCAGCCGGCGATGCGCTGATTCGAGGCGGAAATGGAACCACCTATTTTCCGCCTCGTCCGCTTTGTAATAAGTTCCCCGCACACCTCGCGGAAAGTAAGTCGACCCCGCACGCGGAGAACTTTTTACTCCTGGCTGGCGCTCGCCGCCTGGATCTATCCAATCCCTGTTCAGCCGCTTCAGACAATCCCTAGTTGACATCAATGGCTATAATGAGAACAAGGCTATATAGCCCAACATGGATGTAGCCGCATTTGGCCCTAAGTTATTTGAAATCTAGGTTTTGCACGACCTAGTAGGTCGTAACTCTTTGATTCCAAAGACCCGGCTTCTGCGTCCCCTCAAAAATAGCCCGTAACTCCAATGTTGTCTAGATCTTGCGGATAAACCACCTGGAATCTATATTTTCCGATAGGGTCCCGAGCTGCCAGACTCTCCACCGACGAAAAGGCTACAATAGCCGCGTGAACGCCCCCGTTCCGACGAAGCCGGTAGCTGACAACGAGCATCATGACAACAAGCATCAGCACCGCCATTCCATCTACGCCGCCGAAGCCACCGGATTGCTTCTCATGGCGGTTCTGCTGCTCGTTCTGACCATCATCCGCTATTGGCGGTACATCCCTTGGAGCGCGCGCTGAAGTTGACGAAGTTGACGGATCGCGAGCCGCTGGTCGTAGTCGTGCTTGGTCCCACGGCGAGCGGGAAGACAGCTCTGGCGCTGGCGATCGCCCGTCGCTTCCGCGGTGAAATCGTCAACTGCGACTCGGTTGCGATGTACCGCGAATTTGAAGTCGGCACAGCGAAGCCCAGTGCGGCGGAGCGCGCGGAAGTTCCGCATCACCTGCTGGATTGCGTGGATCCGCTCGCCGACGTTAGCGCGGGAGAATATGCGCGCCAGGCGCGGCAGATTCTACGCGAGATAGTTTCGCGCGAGACAGCTCCAAGCGAAAGCGAGCAGCGCAGACGCTTGCCCATCGTCAGCGGAGGAACCGGACTCTATCTTCGCGCTCTCGTCGAAGGACTTTTTCCTGGCCCGCAGCGGTCCGAAGAGCTACGCAACAAACTGCGCGATCGCGCGGAGAAGCATGGGACCGAGCACTTGCATCGTATTCTGCGGCGGCTCGACTCCTCGGCAGCGAACCGCATTCACGCCAATGACCTTCCCAAGGTGATCCGGGCAATCGAGGTGTGCATGGCCTCGCGCCGGCCCATGACCGAACTTTGGCGGCAGGGACGCGAACCGCTGCACGGCTTTCGCATTCTGCGTCTCGGACTCAATCCCGAGCGCGAAGCTCTTTATGCGCGCATCAACCAGCGGGCCGTGAAGATGTTTGCCGAAGGACTAATCGCCGAGACGGAACGGCTTCTCGAAAAATATGGCGGACAAGCGCGCCCGCTCACGTCGCTGGGATACAAACAGGCGGTGCAGTTTTTGCGCGGCGAAGTAGATCGGGAATCGGCGCTCGCTGCGGCGCAGCAAGCGCATCGCAACTATGCCAAGCGCCAGATCACCTGGTTCCGGCGAGAACCGGATGTGCATTGGCTGGCCGGGTTTGGCGATGACCCCGCCATCCAGGCGGAAGGCATTGCCACCATCGAACAGCAAGTTTGAGAGAGTTCGTGGGCGATTACTCAACTGCGAAGTGGCCATTACTCGTTCCTGCGATGGCTGGAGGACGTCCCCGTCCGTTTTTGCTATTGTCAATTGCATGCTCCGACATCTGCTGCCGATCACGCTCGTGCTAGCTGCGGCGCTTTGCTTTGCTAAAGACAAGAGCAAAGACCGCTTTCTGCAGCCCGGTCCCATCCATGTCGACAAAGCCGGACAGAAGTGGATCGAAAAGACCTTGCGCAAGATGTCGCCCGAAGAAAAAGTCGGCCAACTCTTCGCGATTTCCGTGAAGGTGCAATTCCTGAATGACACCGACCCCATCTATATTCAGCTGCGCGACAACGTCCGCAACTATCACATCGGATCGTTGGTCATGACCGTTCCGGTGGATGGCCCCTTCCTGCTCAAGAACCAGCCCTATGTTGCCGCCGAGCTGCTCAACCGGCTGCAAAGGTCATCGAAGCTGCCCCTGATTGTCGCGGCAGACTTCGAGCGCGGCGTGTCCATGCGACTGAATGGCACCACCGTCTTTCCCCATGCGATGGCTTTTGGAGCCACCGGCAAAACGGAAAATGCCGAAGCCTTTGGACGCATCACCGCGCTGGAGGCGCGGGCCATCGGAGTGCACTGGAATTTCTTCCCCGATGCTGACGTAAATTCCAATCCCGCGAATCCCATCATCAACACGCGCTCTTTCGGAGGAGACCCGAAGCAGGTGGGCGATTTCGTGGCGGCGTACATAAACGGCGCTCACGAAGGCGGCATGTTGACCACAGCTAAACACTTTCCCGGACACGGCGACACCGCTACCGATTCTCATCTTGGCCTCGCTCAAGTCACTGGCGACCGGGCGCGGCTCGAGGCGGTTGAGCTGCCGCCGTTCCGGCGCGCCATCGAGGCGGGCGTGGATGCCGTGATGGTGGCGCACGTAACCGTTCCCGCTCTTGATCCCGAGCCCAACCGGGTGGCCACAACTTCAAAGGCGATTGTGACTGGACTCCTCAAAGAAGACATGGGATTCAAAGGAATCGTCGTGACCGACGCGCTCGACATGGCGGGGTTGACGCGCCAGTACGCGAAGGATATCGGGCGCGCAGCGGTCGAATCGTTCAAAGCCGGCAATGACATGCTGGTCATTCCAGCCGATCTCGATGCCAGCTACCGCTCGATGCTGCAAGCGGTGCAGAGCAGCGAAATCAGCCGTCCGCGGCTCGATCAATCGGTACGTAAGATCCTGGAATTAAAGGCATCTCTCGGTTTGAACAAGGCGCGGCTGGTGGACCCCGGTCAACTCTCCAGCCAGATTGCAAAACCGGAGAATCTGGCCGTTGGCCAGCGCATAGCCGACGAAGCCATTACACTCGTCCGCGACAACGGCAAGGTGATCCCGCTGCAGGCTTTTGGAACTCCGCGGGCCGGGCTTCCGTATCAATCAGTAGCAGAGGCGAGCAACCGCCTGGTCGCGGTGATTTTTTCCGACGACCTGCGCACCGACTCCGGACGTATGTTCGAACGCCAAATTCTAGCCCGTGTGCCTGACGCCCGCGTGATCTACGTCGATGCTCGCTCGGCCGCCGGCATGAAGCCACCCGTTGTCGAAGCGGTGGAAGCGGCGGAGCGCGTGATCGCTGCGGTGTATGTGATTCCGACCGCGGGCAAGGCCATGCGTGCTGCCGGAGGAGGTCTGACGAATACGGTTGCCATGGACGACGCCACGGGTTCCTTACTCACCGCGATCCTCGATCGCGCCGCCAGTCGCACCATCGTACTCGCCATGGGCAATCCCTATGTGGTGCAGGATTTCCCCGCTATCCAAAATTATGTGTGCGCGTTTTCCAATGCAACCGTTTCGGAAGCCGCTGCCGTAAAGGCGATCTTCGGCGAGATCCCGATCGGCGGTCATCTGCCCGTTACGATTCCGGGCGTCGCGTCCCGAGGCGAAGGTCTCGAACGCCCCGCCCAACCCAGCTCAGGAGGTTCCTCCCATGTTCAACCGAAAAATGTTCAGCCGTAGCGTGATCGCAAGACTTTCCCTCGGTGCGTTGTTTGCCGCCCTCTGTGTGCTTCCCGCTTGCAGCATCAATGCGAACGACAAGCACAGTAGCAAGGATGGCGAGACGCACGTTGACATCAAGTCTCCCGTGGGTGATTTGCACGTCAGCGAGCAAGCCGATATCCGCGACGCTGGCCTGACGCTCTATCCTGGCTCCAAGCCCGCTCCGAAAGACAACAGCGACGACAAGAAGAGCGCCAATGTAAACCTTTCGCTACCGGGATTCTCGTTGAAAGTGGTGGCTGCGGAGTTCACCTCCGACGATGCTCCCGACAAGGTCATCGCCTACTACGACAAAGAGCTTCAGAAATATGGCAAGACGATCCAGTGCCACGGCGGCTGGAGCGGCGGCGTAAATACCTCACCCGGCAAGAATGAAGTCTCCAAGCCCGTCTCATGTAAGGACAGCGGCACCGGAGACTCGGTGGAGTTGAAGGTTGGAACCGAGGGGAACCAGCATGTCGTCGCCGTTGAACCCAACAGCCACGGAACCCGCTTTGCCCTGGTTTATGTGCGCATGCACACTGGTTCGGACGACACCATCTGATCGGGGCATTGAGTCATTGGGTCATTGAGTCATCGGATCATTGGGTGATCGGGTAGGGAAAGACGATCCAATGACTCAATGATCCGATGGCCCGATGATCCGATCCCTCGATACCTTGCTCTCCGCTTCGTTCTGCGCTAGCTTCAAAGACGTGGAGCACCCTTGCCAACAGTGTGGAACCACGGTCGAGGACGGTCGGCCGTTTTGTCCGCAATGCCGCGCTCCTCAAATCCACGTGCAGGTTGCGGTGCCGGATGATGGAGTTGCCGCTGGCCTGAATCCCGCGCCGGACGAGCTTTCTCCGGAGATCCTTCAAGCCGGGCATTCCGATCGCCCAAGCATGATGGCCGGAAGCACGATGGACAGGGGCACCGCCGTTCGTGCCGCGCTCAAGGCCGGCGTGCTCGGCGTGTTCATCGGAATGATCCCCTTTCTCGGCATCGTGCTGACCGGGGCACTGGCTGTCTATTTCTACCGCCGCGAAAACGGAGCAACACTTCTTGCCGCTCTCGGGTCGCGTCTTGGAGGAGCAGCGGGAGTCGTCGCCTTCGCCATCAACGCTCTGTTGATTACCATCCGGATTTTCGTTTTCCACGCCCAGCAGGAATACACCGATGAAATCCTGAAATTCGCTCAAAAGTTCGGGGCAAACGTGGCGGACCCCGACATTCAAGCCAGCATCCACAACCTGTTCACTCCGTCGGGGCTGGCGATCACCTTCTTTTTTGGAATGATTTTTACCGTGGTGCTCGCCTCCGTTGGCGGCGCGCTGGCCTCGCTGTTTCTGCGGCCCCGCAACACCCGCGTGTAATTTCAATCACAAGCGACGGGGGGGTTCAGGGGTGGTGGTGCAAAATTCATCAACCACTAAGGACACGAAGGTAAGGGTGAATCCCGTTAGGGTTTCCTTCGTGCTCCTTTGTGTCCTTGGTGGTTATTGGTTCTGCCCTTGCTCTCATCTTTCCGCACGCGTATGATGCAGCGTTTATGAATTCACGCGTGCCAGGTCGTCCCGTCGGGATCCCTCAGAAAGCGCAACTCATGTCGGCGTCGGAGGTGGAGCGCACCTTGATCCGGCTGGCGCACGAGATTCTAGAGAAGAATAATGGTGTCGAAGATCTGGCGCTGGTCGGCATCCGGCGCCGTGGCGTTCCGCTGGCGGAGCGGCTGGCGAAAATTATTCAGCGCATCGAAAAGAAACCGGTGCTGCTCGGCACGCTCGACATTACCCTCTATCGCGACGATCTTTCCACCCTCGACTCCAAGCCCGTGGTGCAGAAAACCGAGATGGAAATTCCCATCACGGGTAAGTCGGTGGTGCTGGTTGACGACGTGCTCTACACCGGCCGCACCACTCGCGCCGCCATGGACGCGCTGTTTCGCTCGGGCCGTCCCAGACGCTTGCAGTTGTGCGTATTGATTGATCGCGGGCATCGCGAACTGCCGATTGAGGCCGCTTTTATTGGACGAACGGTGCAGACAACGGAAAATCAGATTGTTGAGGTCAAGCTCCGCGAGGTCGATGACGCGGAGAAAGTCCTGCTGATGGAAAAGCAGTAGACAACTATAGTCAGTAGACAACTATGAATCCAGCGCGCGGTTCCCTGCTCGGCATCGAGCACCTGGAAGCAGCCGAGATCCTGAGACTCTTGAAGTTTGCCCGGCGCATGAATCCGGACAAGCCGCGGCCCCTGCTCAAGGGCAAGCGGGTGCTCCTTCTTTTCTACGAGGCTTCCACTCGCACTCGGAGCTCGTTTGAAATCGCGGCCAAATCAATGGGCGCTTACACCGTCCTCATCCAGTCCGTCGGTTCGAGTATTGAGAAAGGCGAATCGCTGCTCGACACGGGATACACGGTGCGCGCTGTCGGCGCCGACATCATCGTCATCCGCCACCCCAAGGCCGGCGCGCCCTACGTGATGGCGCAGCACATCGACGTGCCCGTCATCAACGCCGGAGATGGACTGCACGAGCATCCCTCGCAGGCGCTGCTCGATGCTTACACGATTCTGCGCAACAAGAAAACCTTCAAAGGTCTGCAGATCGCGATTGTCGGCGACATTTTTCACAGTCGTGTGGCGCGGTCGGCGTGTCACCTGTTAAGCAAATTCGGGGTGAAGATCATTCTTTGCGGTCCGCCGGAACTGGCGCCCGACATCGCGACGACCCTCGCGCCCGGCGTGCGCGTGACCCGCCACATTGAAGACGCCTTGCGCGGCACCGATGTCGTCATGCTGCTGCGCGTACAGACAGAGCGCCTTTCCGGGTTGAAAATCGACCTCCCGGAATACATCGCGCGCTACCAGATGAACCCGGCGCGGTTGAAGATGGCGAGGAAGGATGCCATCGTGATGCATCCCGGCCCGATTATTCGTGGTCTGGAACTGACCAGCGAAGTCGCCGACGGCGCCCAGGCGCGCATCCTGGAGGAAGTGCGTAACGGCGTGCCCACGCGCATGGCGATTCTGGCGCGGGCGATGGGAAAGATGCGATGAAAAACGATTCACCACAGAGTCACAGAGACACGGAGAAAATCAAGAAAACGTGACTTGGTTCTCTCTGTGTCTCTGTGACTCTGTGGTGAAAAATATGGTGAAGAACTAAGGAGAGACGTGACTTCACGCTCCACAAGCAGTTTGCTGATCAAGGGCGGCCACCTCTTCGACCCGGCGGCTCGTATCGACGCGCCCATGGACGTGCTGTTGAAAGATGGCCGCGTTGCCGAAGTGGCTCCTCCCCACAAGATCAAGGGGGCGGACGAAAAATTCGATGCCCGCGGACTCATCGTCGCGCCGGGCTTCATCGATCTGCACGCGCACTTGCGCGAGCCCGGACAGGCGTACAAAGAGACCATTGCGACGGGCACGGCCGCCGCGGCGGCGGGCGGCTTTACTTCTGTCTGCACCATGCCCAACACGGTTCCAGTGGTCGATTCGGTCGAGTGGATCGAGTGGCTTCGTCAGCCCGAACGCGGCGCGGTCGTCAATGTGTTTGCCATCGCTGCCGCGACCCGATCAAGCAAGGGCGCCACGCTCACCGACTTCCGCGCGCTGCACTCCGCCGGAGCCATCGCGGTTACCGACGATGGCAAGCCCATCCTCGAAGACGGCATTATGCGCGAGGCCCTGCTTCTGGGCGGAGAGCTGAACTTCCCCGTCGTGCAACATGCCGAAGACACTCGCATGACCGGGAATTGCTCGATGCATGCGGGCGCGCGTTCGTTCCGTCTCGGGTTGCGCGGCATGACCGCGGCTGCCGAAGCCTCGATTGTCGAGCGCGACGTGCAGCTCGCGATGCACATTCCCAATGCCCGCCTGCACGTCGCACATCTTTCCACGGCTGACGCGCTGAAGAGTGTGCGCCGTGGCAAGCGTGCTAAAGCGCGCGTCACCTTTGAAGTTACGCCGCACCATTTCACACTGACGGACGAGGACATGCGTGACTACGACAGCAATTACAAGATGAATCCCCCGCTGCGTTCGGCCTCCGATCTCGAAGCCATCCTGGTCGCGCTCGCCGATGGTACGGTGGACGCCATCGCCACCGATCACGCTCCCCACGCCGCCCACGAAAAGGAGATGGAATTCGAGGGCGCGGCGTTCGGCATCACCGGACTTGAAACTGCGCTGGCGCTCGCGATCACCAGGCTGCATCGCGAGAAGCGAATCCCTCTTTCCCGCATCGTGGAACTTTTCACCGCCGGTCCGGCTCGCTGCTTCGATCTTCGCGGCCGCGGTTCCCTTGTCCGCGGATCGGTCGCCGACGTGACGGTTTTCGATCCGAAAAAGAAGTGGACCTTCGACGCCGCCAAGTCGCGCTCGAAATCGAAGAACACGCCCTTCGACGGATGGCAGCTGACGGGAAAAGTGGTCGCGACCATTGTCGGAGGGAAGATCGCGTATTCAGGGTGAACGCCCCGCGGTGTCAGACAAATGTGTTAAGATGTCTGACACCATGTCCTCGCAGCGCATCACGATCCGCATTTCTGAGTCTTTGGTTAAGCGCCTGAAGAAACATGCCGGGATGAAGCGCCGCTCCGAGTCTGCCTTGGTGCGCGAAGCCCTGGAGAATTATCTCGGAGAGGCCCCGACCTCCAGTTCAGCTTACGATCTGGCGAGAGGAGCAGGCTTGATCGGCTGTGTGCGCGGGGGGCCATTCGACCTGAGCGCCAATCGCAAGCACTTCGAAGGCTTTGGCGAAAGCCGATGAGGCGAGTGCTGGTGGACACGGGGCCGTTGGTGGCGATCATGTCGCGCGCCGATCAGCACCACAAGATCTGCGTTGAGACGTTGTACGATCTGCCCGGCCCCCTGTTTTCTTGTTGGCCAGTCATCACCGAGGCGGCTTGGTTGTTGCGCAACCACGCAGGAGCCGTCCAGCATTTGCTGGGCAGCATTTCAGAAGGCTTCCTCGAACTTCTTCCCATCCAAAGCGCCGAAGCGGCGGAAATTGGGAAACTGATGGAAAAATACAGAAATATTCGCCCCCAACTCGCGGATGCCGCGTTGATTTATTTGGCCGAGCGCGATGGTTTTGACGTGATCTTTACGCTTGATCGGCGGGACTTCTCGGTGTACCACGCAGGGCGCAAGAGTGCTTTCCGCATCATTCCGTAATTGCTCTGGATCACCTGAAGCAGCAGAGCGGCGGCGATAGTGCTCGCAGCTAAATGCCAATCCCCAAGTGGATGAGCCGAGACCGGACTGAACCGATCAACTCGCCCCTCGCCAGTGCGAGATTCGTGACGGTGGAATTTTAAATCGAGTCGCGGGCAATTCGTCGCGAGCGAGGCTGCTCGCGCCATACCAATTCGTTTCTTCTCCAGCTACGCGCTCTTGACCAACGGGTTACCCGGAGAAACCAAACCGACACGATGCAGTTTAGCGTTGAGGCGGTCCTTGTCATTGGAAGCAGAAGCAGCGGCGAGGCGCTTGCGCAGCCTGGCGATTTTTTCGGCGCGGGTGCGGCGCCGGCGAATTTCCGGACGACGGCTGGGTGCGGACATAAAGTTCTCCTTGGTGTTCAGTGACCTAGTGTTCAGTGAAATGACCGGTGAAATCACGAGTCAGACATACGGTCGGCGCCGTGGACTCGTGCCGAACTTTAATTATAGGGTTGATCGGCACTGCTGGCAAAGAGGAGGGCGATTGCGAATGGGACTTTCCGAGAAGATCGCTCGGACCTATCAGAGATTGGTCGCGCGGGGCATCCCTGCTTTCGCCGGTGACGGCAAGCACTACTGTGGTTTCGGTGTTGCGGTCGCCGAAGCCTGAGCCGGTTGGTCTGAGGTTGTTTTGGATGAGACACCCGCCTGCGTTTGCTTGTTAGGCGGAATTTCGGTTCCGGCTGGATAGATGAAAATCTGCACCGTACCCCAGCCGGCATCCGGATTCGCGTCCGTCTGCTTGCCCATTCCCAGAGTCTTGAGCTGACTATCGTCAAATCCGAAGTTCTCGACCAGATACTCGCGCACAACCATAGCCCGGGCTTCCGTTAGCACCAACTCCTTCTGGGTATCGCCTTCCATGCCAGCGGATGCCACGACCACCGCAAACCCGAACTGGTTAGTAGCCAGGAACTCGCCGCCAGCGTTTAGAGATTTCTGGTTCTTCAGCTTGGCCGAATCTTGCTTATCGAAAAGCTGCTTCGCCGAGTACGTAAACTCCTTGATCGGTGTGCCTTGCGGCAGCCGTTCGATCTCATTTTGTGCCAGCTCGGCGGAATCTTCGTAGCCGCGGTTCTTGAAATACCCGCGCAAGAAGAAGTTGTGCTTCAGGGCTTCCATATTCTCCTGGAAGTCGGTAGCCCCTGTTTGCGCCTGGAGCATCGTGTCATGCATGGCGCTCGTCGTCTGTGCGAGGTTGCTATAGAGTTGTTTGTCGTTAACCAGCGCTCCTACGGTTCCCTGTCCCCCATTTATCTTGGCGCTGATCGAGTCTAGATTCGCCGTCGCCCGAGTGGCGTTCTGGATGGCTTGCTGGCTGCTATCCAGAATGTCGCTCGTCTTTTTGAACAGCTCTGACATTTCGAGCGGCGGCTGGCTGGCGATCATATCGCCATCCCGCACGTCGGCTGTCCCAGCGGATCCAAACGAGATCGCCAGATACTGGTTGCCCAACAACCCCTCGGTTTCGATCGTGGCTACGGAGTCTTGCTTGATGATCTCGTGCGTCGATTTGCCGAGATCCATGATTACCGTGACCTTTTCGCCCGGCTTGTGGGGCAACACGATGTTGCGCACAGTTCCACTGTGAACGCCGCCCACCCGCACATCGCCTCCTGCATCCAAGCCCGCGACATTGTCGAATTGCGCCTTCAATTGGTACGTGGAGCTGAAAAGATACTGCTTGCTCCCGATGATGAAGACACCGACCACCAGAATTGCCAGTGTCGCAACGATGAAAGCTCCTAAACGCGCCGCTCTCGACATATGTCCTCCTACGAATGCTTTAGAAATTCCCTGACAAACTCGACGTCACTTTTCTGAAGTTCTTCAAAGCTGCCTTCGATCACCACGTTTCCCTCATTGAGTAGGGCCAGACGGTCCGCAATTGTCTTCGCGCTGTACAGATCGTGAGTCACTACGATGGATGCCATGTGATGTTCCGCCTGGAGCTTGAGAACCAAATCATCGATCTCCGCGGCGCTGATGGGGTCGAGACCAGCCGTGGGCTCGTCGAGCAGCAGAATATCCGGCTCCAAAGCCAGCGCACGCGCCAGCCCTACTCGTTTCTGCATTCCACCCGAGATATCCGAGGGCATCTTCTCAAGATCGCCTTCCATGCCCACTTCCGCCAGTAACTTCTTGACCCGGTCGGCCCGCTCAGACTCCAACATCTCCTTCTTATGGTGCTGCAGGGGAAAAGCCACGTTCTGCTCGACGGTCAGCGAATCGTAAAGCGCGGCATGCTGAAACAGAAAACCAATTTTCTTCCTGATTTCGCCGATCTGGTCGAGAGCCAGGCCGGCGATGTCTTGACCGTGGATGCGAACCGATCCCGAGTCAGGCTTCTCCAGGCCGATCATGAGCCTCAGCAATACGCTCTTACCGGAACCACTGCGCCCCAGCACCGCCAGGGTCTCGCTGCGCCTCACGGTCAGGCTAATCCCATTCAAAACCCTTTGACTTCCGAAGGACTTATGCAAGTCCTCGACGGCGACAACTGGCGCGCTGCCGTCTTCCTCGGCTTCTCCTCGCTTCACAGCAATTTGATCGGTTGTATCCATACTTGTTTCGCGAGCTGTTTAATCAATGGTCACGGGAAAAATATGAGAATGAATTTCACCAGCACGACATCGGCCAGGATCACGAACAGCGAGGACAAGACGACCGAGCTCGTGGCCGCGCGGCCCACGCCCGCGGCGCCTCCCCGTGTCCGCATTCCCTGAAAACACGCGATCAGCCCAATGATCAGGCCAAACACCATGGTCTTAAACGTGGGTGGCAGGAAATCGTTGAAATCGGCGCCCTTGAAACCGCTACTGATGAACTGGTGTAACGAGAGCGGCTCAACCAGGGCCTGCGTAACCCAGCCCATAAACAAGCCGCATGCGTCGCCAGCGAGGGTCAGCAAAGGCAGCATTAGGATGCAAGCCAGGATGCGGGTCACCGCCAGTAGCCTATAAGGGTTTACCGCGGATGCCTCGATGGCATCGATCTGCTCGGTCACCTTCATCGACGCCAACTCCGCGCCAATGCCAGCGCCCACTCGGCCACTCACTACCAGGCCGGTGATGATCGGACCGGTCTCGTGAAGAACGGAGAACACGATAGCGGCGGGAAGCAGCGATTTGGCCCCAAATCGAGTCAGGCTGTAACGGGCTTCCAAGGAGAGTACAACCCCGGTGGCGGCACCGGCCAAAGCGACCAGCGGCAGAGACATTGAGCCGATCTCGTCGAGTTGCCGAAACAATTCGCGGAATTCAAACGGCGGCGTCACTGCAGCCCGCACAACTCGCCAGAAAAATATGCCCAGATCCCCGAACCACTCGAGAAACTCGTTGATCAGACCCAAGGAGGAGCTCACCATGGGGGACATAAGTGAGGTCCGCAGCCCCGGAAGTGGCGGGTCCATGCCCGCGACCGCCCTGGATTTCCGGTCGATCACGGATTTGAACCCGGAACCGGCGCTCCGCGCCGATTGTTCATATGCATGCGAGAAAGCCATGAGTGTGGCCCACTATAGAGGAATTCAAGGGCGATGTTTCCACCTACATACCCCAGTAAGCTGTAGTTGCCTATTCGGAAACCATCCTTGGCGTCGTAGCGACCGGGATACCATGCATAGACGGCAGTCATGGTGCCGGCATACGGAGCGACCAGCGCCGGGAAAGAGAAGACGCGGTGCCCATCTTCGCCGCGGCGTGCTGTAAGAGTCGAAATCACGGCATGTCTCAGCCGCGGAAACAACCCTTTGCACTCACAGCGGTAATACAACGTGTCTTCCTTGAAGGCTTCCGAGAGCGCATAGCGCGTCGTCGTAGTTACCGCTGCGATGCCGAAGTCGGACCCGAATCGCTTGCCGTAACCCTCCGCGCCTTGCTTCCAATCCGGCGGAGTATTCTCCGCCTGGTTAATGCCAGCAGCGATTGCGGCGCCGACGATGGGATACGGGCCGAAAGCGTCGAAGGCGTAGTTGCGGAGCTTCGTTGTCTGCGGCGGACGCACGTACGTCAGATCCGGTTGCGCCGGGGTTGTACTTGCAACAGCGCTGGAGGAGTTTCCCGAATCGGCCGGTGATTGCGCCTTTGCCAACGGTGGTAGGACGGTCAGGCCCGCGATTGCTAGCAACAAAAGCATAAGTCCGCGTATTTTCATGTCGAGATTCTCCTTGGTCAATCTAAGATCCAACCTGCATACCAAAAGGTTACTGTTCCTTCATGCGGTAAGCGGGCAAGTTCCATGGTCGCACTGGCACGCAATCTCGACCTCCTCGGATCCCGCTTCCTTACGGGCTTAACGGCAGTATTGGTCGCCAGCTTTAGCCACGCCCCGGCGTAACAGCTGCGTCCGCCCCCTCGGGAAGATTGTTTGCTTCGTGGGAAGGGCCACGACTTTCCTATCGTCGCCGATAATGGCCAGGAATTTCCTTGGGTCGAATTCGCACTTTTTCGTCGCCGGCACGCTCGGTGCCATCCATGGCTTCTCCTGGCGTGGAACTACAACCTTACAAATTCTGGCAGAATGGTGATCACCAAAGATGTTCACTCTTGCTCAGTCTAAGCGGGCTTGACCGCCGGATGGGCTAAAGAAAGCGAACTAGAAATGACAGGTCGGCACCGAGGTAGTTGCTATGGTCAGGGGTTGGGTTCGCCAACGTCTGCGTGCGTACACAGTTGAAGTGCGTCACACCGGCGTCACAATCGGGGAGGCCCCACTTTTATAAGTACTTGAAAATAAATAAGTTTGTGGCAGCCGGACCTGTAAGCCGAATTCTGTCTGCCGTTTCCGGCAGGACGGTCATTCCTCTGGGCCACGCATTACTGCGGGGCTCAAGCGACCTACCCGGAGGTTGTGGCGCACCGAGCCAGCACGCGCCCAGCCGAAGCCGGACTTCCTCCCTATTTGGTCTTGCTCCGTGTGGGGTTTGCCCTGCCCGCCGCATTACTGCGTCGGCGGTGCGCTCTTACCGCACCTTTTCACCCTTACCTGAGCCTTGCGGCCCGGGCGGTATGTTTTCTGTGGCACTTTCCGTCCAACCGGCTTGAACCGGCCGTCCCGGACGTTATCCGGCACACTGCTCTGCGGAGTTCGGACTTTCCTCTGTTTTGCAACAGCGACCGTCCGGTCCGGCTGCCAACGACTTCATTATAGTGCAGGCAGATAAGTGCACGTCGCACCGCCCTGTTCTTTCACTCCTTGGGCGCGAGGAAGAACGCATACACCAGCAGGGCCACGCCGATCAACAATGGAATCAGTCCGGCGAGATACACCGGCTCGTCGTGCAAAATCCCACGCAAAAGCACCATGACACCGATGCCAACGGCAGCCGTGATCAGGCCGCCCAGCTTCAGGCCTCCGAGGCGGCGTTTCCCAGCGTTTTTCTCCTGCTCGCGCATCAGTTCGATCGCGGCCTTGGCTCCCTCCCCGGAGCTCTCCGCGATTTTTTTCAGCGTTTCACTTCTGTAGTACGCTTCGCGTTCCTTGCGGCGAGCGTCTACCCATATCGCCACCGCCAGGAACGAAAATAGTGCGATGCTGCCGACGATCGGGATCAGCATGGCCGCGATCCCGACAATCCCGACCATATTCTCATGTGCTGTGCTTCCCACTTGAACCTCCACCCTTGCGAGCTTTTGTGCTTACGTCGGGTAGGACCGGCCTTCCGCAGTTCCGGTTGCACTTTCTTTGTCCGGGTGGCATTTTTGAAATAATGCAACCGTCCGCAGCGGTGTCGTGTCCTACCCTTGAGGCAGAGTCCAGGGTGAGCGCCAGCGACGATCAGGTCGATGTAGAAAGAGTTCTGGCTGGCGACATTTCTGCCTTTGAAGGGATTGTCCGGCGCTGGCAGGAGCCACTGATCAACCTGGCCTACCGCTTTTGCCGCGATCGTGGCCGCGCCGAGGAGATGGCCCAGGAGGCCTTTCTGCGTGCTTACCGCGGGCTCGGCCAGTGGCGCAAGGATGCGGTCTTTTCCACGTGGCTCTTCGCGCTGGCGACGAACCTCTATCGTTCGGAACTGCGTCGCATCCCGGCGCGGACGGTGTCACTCGAAGATATTGCCGAGCCGTCGAACGCGCGCGCTTCTGACGGAGGTCTCGAAGATCACGATCGGGATTTGGCGGTGCGGCGCGCGGTCTGCGCTCTGCCGGCGAAGTATCGCGAGGCCTTGATTCTTTTTTACTTTCACGACATGGACGTCACCACCGCGGCGCGGAGCCTCGGCCTGCCCGAGGGCACGGTCAAGGCGAGATTGTTTCGCGGGCGAGAAATCTTGCGCAGCAAACTTCCGCAGCTAGTGGCTGTGCCGCGCCTGAAGGAGGCTTAATGAGACGCTTAATTGGACACGAGGAGATTGATCGTATTCTTTGCCGCGAAGAGGAAATCCTCCCGTCGTCGGGCTTCGCCGTCTCCGTCATGGATGCGGTTTGGCGCGAGGCTGCAGCACCGCCGCCGATTCCGTTCCCCTGGAAGCGCGCTCTGCCCGGCCTGGTTGTTGGGGGCCTTGTACTGGCACTGGTTCTGGTTGTGGGAATTATGGCCATTGCGCAGTTGGTGAGAGCATCAACCACCCCACAGTTTTCCATGTCCTTGCCGTCCGTGTTGCCGCCCATCTTCCGGCGGAACATGGAGTATGCGGCGAGCTGGACCGTGCTGGCTCTGCTGGTGACGTTTGTGTCGGTGAAACTCTCGATGCGCCTTGCTTCCGGCAGGGGATGAGGCTTCCTCTGCAGTCCATCTAATTCCCCACATAACCCGCTCGCCGTGTGAATGCTTCCAGCGCGAGTTCTCAGGGGCCAGGTCTCAGGCCGCAGGAGTCCAGGGCCAGGCTGTTAAACTGATAGCCAAGCAAAGAGCCCCGGGGCGAGACGTCTATAGCCTGAGACCTGAGACCAAACACCTGCGACCTAGCCCATGAACATTTCCGAGGCCATCAAGATCGCGTTCCTGTCGTTGTGGGCGAACAAACTGCGCTCCGCGCTCACCTTGCTCGGCGTGGTGATCGGAGTTGCCGCCGTGATTGCCGTGGTCACGTTCGTCAACGGCATCAATGGCTATGTGGCTACGAAGATTTTCAATCTCGGCGCCGACGTTTTCATCGTCTTCAAAGTTTCACCCGCCATCACCAACATCGATAAATTCCTCGAGGGCGAAAAGCGCAAGGACCTCACCATGGAGGACTATGAAGCCGTCCTCGAAGCCTGCAAGCATTGCGAATGGGTGGGAGCCTCGCTGCGCAACGATAGCGGACACGTTAAATACGGCGAGCAGTCCATCAGCGATACCACCGTCCGCGGCATGACGCCCTCCATGGTGCCGATTCTCGACATCGACCTCACCGCCGGACGCATGATCAACGATGTCGATGTGAGGAACAATTCCGCCGTCGTCGTGGTCGGACCGGACATCGTGGATAACCTGATGCCCGGCATGGATCCCATTAACAAGGAGATCCGTATCGACGGCTGGGTCTATCGTGTGATCGGCGTCGGCAAACGCAAAGGCAAGACGCTCGGCCAGAGCATGGACAACTATGCGCTGATGCCGATCACATCGTTTCAGAAGCAAAACGGATCCCACGAAAGTGTCCGCATCTCGGGCAAGGCCGCTGCCAGCGGAGCCGGATTTGAAGAAGCGATGGACGAAACGCGCGCCATCCTGCGGGCCCGCCGCCACGTCCACCCCGGCGACGACGACAATTTCGACATCGAGACCAACGACAGCCTGTTGAGTATCTGGTCGAACTTCAGCGGCACGTTCTTTTACGCCATGATCGGAATCGCCGCCATCTCGTTGGTGGTAGGCGGCATCGTGATCATGAACATCATGCTGGTTTCGGTGACGGAACGGACTCGGGAGATCGGCATCCGCAAGGCCATGGGCGCGCGCCGCAATGACATCCTGATGCAGTTTCTGATCGAATCCGTCGCCTTGGCCCTGCTCGGCGGCGCGATCGGCGTGCTGTTCGGCATTTCCATCGCCAAGGGTGTCACGCTCGCAATCGGCATGCCCTCAACCATCAAACTCTGGGCAGTAGGAGCGGGACTGTCGGTGGCGGCGAGCGTTGGTATTTTTTTCGGCGTGTATCCTGCGCGCCGCGCGGCTGTACTGGACCCAATCGCGGCGCTGCGATTTGAAACGTAAGAAATGATTTTGCTCGGCGGTCTCTGCGTCTCGGCGGTGAAAAGGTTGTGAAGCGATGCTGGTCAAAGGCGAACTCGGCGAAGGCCTGAACATGGCGGTCGACACGATCCGCAGCAACAAAATGCGCTCGTCGCTGACCGTGCTTGGCATTGTGATTGGGGTTGCCGTCGTCATCGGGATTTCGTCGATTGTGCGCGGCCTGAACGACAACGTAAGTCAGGTCATCACGAGCCTGGGTTCAAATATCATTTTCGCGTTCCACATGGAGCCCTTCACCTTCGGACGTCCGACGGAAGAGATGCGCACCCGCAAAGAACTGACCTTCGACGACGCCCTAGCGATGCAGGATCTGCCTCATGTGAAAGCGGTCACTGTCGGCGTGCGCTTCTTCCGACCGGAACTGGGCACCGGCACTTACTCCGTCAAATACAAAGACCGCAAGGCCAAGCAGACCATTCTGGAGGGCGACACAAGCTCCTACAAAGATGTCATTGACGTCGCCCTGGACTCCGGCCGCTGGTTCAGCGATATCGATGAAGAGCGTCGCGCCTCGGTCATTATCATCGGCCACGATACCGCGGAAGAGCTTTTTCCGAGTGAACAGCCGCTGGGCAAAGAACTGGACATCGAGGGCCAGCTGTTCACCGTGATCGGTGTGGCGAAAGTCCGCAAGAGCGTGTTCGGGGGAGGAAAGAATCCCGACGACAACATCGTTTTCTTCCCGCTGAGCACGTTCCGCAAGTTGCACCCCGAACTGAAGCAGTACTGGATTAGCGTCAAGGCCACCTCGCACGCTGACATGCCAAAGGCAATAGATGAAATGCGCGAGTTGCTGCGCCGCCGCCGGAAGGTCCCGACCGAGAAGCCGGATAACTTCGCGGTCTTCACGCAAGACTCGATTTCCGACGTGTGGAATCAGATCACGGGTATGATCTTCATCTTCATGTTTGCGGTCTCGAGTGTCGGCTTGATCGTGGGCGGCGTGGGCGTGATGAACATCATGCTGGTTTCCGTAACCGAGCGCACGCGCGAAATCGGAGTGCGCAAAGCCATGGGAGCCCGCAAGCGCGACATTCTCGTGCAATTCACGCTTGAAGCCGTCATGCTCACGGCCGTGGGCGGAGTGATCGGACTCTTGCTGGGCGCCCTCATCACCGCCATCGTCCCGGTTGCCTTTCCATCGCTTCCGGCCACCATGTCGATGTACTGGTCGATGTTCGCCTTCGTCGCCTCGGCCGCTGTAGGACTGATCTTCGGCATCTATCCCGCGTGGAAAGCGGCCAACCTCGATCCCATAGAGTCGCTGCGCTACGAGTAACATGAGGCTGCCTCATAAATCGTTTTGGGTAGGGCACGGCTTCAGCCGTGCCGCCCGAGCCAACAAAGATGTGGGCTTTAGCCCCTGAGGGTCCCGGCAGTCTATTCTTTCGATTTACTATGAGACAGCCCATGCTGCTGACCCCGCCACTAACACCCAGATCAGTGCTCGAAGCCGTGGCCGCGACCGGGACCGTCTGCTGTCTGTTTTTCTACTTTCTCTCCGCGCTCTCGCTCGCAAGTTTCCTGAGCGACAGGCGTAAGAAACTCAAGCAGGCTCCGCTGCCAGAAAGCCAACTGCTCCCAGTTTCCATCCTCAAGCCCTTGAAAGGTGTCGATCCCGAGATCTGGGAGAGCTTTTGCAGTCACTGCGAACAGGAGTATCCCCAATTTCAATTGATCTTCGGTGTCAGCGATCCCAGCGATCCCGCCATCGAGGTGGTGCGCAAGCTCCAGGCGAAATATCCCAACCTTCCGATCGAGCTGGTCGTGTGCGATCGAGTTCTCGGAGCAAATATCAAAGTCAGCAATCTGGCGCAGATGTTGCCCGCGGCGCGCCACGAAATTCTCCTGGTGAACGACGGCGACATCCGTGTCCCTTCGGATTATTTGCGGAAGGTGATCACGCCGCTCGCAGACGCTTCCGTGGGACTGGTGACCTGCCTTTACCGCGGTGTCGCCAGCCCGACCCTCGGCTCGCGCCTCGAAGCATTGGGCATCGGCGCCGACTTTGTGCCTGGCATTCTGAGCGCAAGGTTTCTTGAGAAAGGATTGCGCTTCGGGTTGGGCTCAACGCTGGCGTTTCGCCGTCGTGACCTCGAAGCCATCAGCGGCTTCGAAGCGTTACTCGACTATCTCGCCGACGACTATGAACTCGGCCGTCGCATCGCCGCCACCGGAAAGCGAGTCGAACTCAGCGCCGTAACCGTCACCACATTTCTGCCCGCCTACACACTGCGGCAGTTTTTCCGCCATCAACTGCGTTGGTCACGTACCATTCGCGACGCCCGCCGCTGGGGATACGCCGGACTGCTTTTCACCTTCGGCCTGCCTTGGGCATTGGTGACGCTGCTAGCGGCCCACGGGGTTGCGTGGGCGTGGCTACTATTCGCGCTGACGTTCGCCGTGCGATTGGCCGTCGGGTTCGTCGCTGCCGAGGTCGTCCTCCACGACCGCCAGATTTTCCGCAACGAAGTGCTCCGCAATATTCTCTTGCTGCCCTTGCGAGACCTGATTGCGCCGCTCGTCTGGGCCGCAAGTTTTATGGGCAACCGCATCCACTGGCGGGGCGATGTCTTCGATCTGAAAGACGGCCGCCTGACTATCGCGAAACCGGCGCCACCGGCTGGTTGGCAAAAATAGTCTTGCCACCGCGGCGTGCGACTACATAGCTCGTTAATCCGCGCAACGCCGCCGGATCTTCCTGATCCGTCCAGAAGAAAACGCGCCCCGGACCATTCCACATCTCCAAGAACGATGCCTGCGTCTCGAAAACCCGCGGCGCTCCCGGAAACTGCGCACCGTACCACATGTTTCCGCCCGGCGGATGCAAACTGCGCAGCCGCAGCCCAGTGTAGAAATTCAGGGTAGAGGCGTTCTCATACAGCCCACTGACCACGATCTGATCGCCCGGCCGGTACTGCTCGCGAATCGCCATCGCCAGATCCTTCGACGAAATAATCGGAGAGAAGATGCCAAACGCAATCCGCACGCACGACAGCAGAACCACCATCATCGCCGCCAGCGCTGCATTCCCCGCCCCCGCCCGCCCGCGATGGCGCAGAATCCAGTTGGCGAGCGTTCCCAACAAAAATGCGAGTGAAAAGCCGAACAACGGCACGCGGAATGCCCCCATTGCCTGCCGAGTTAAATCCAGAAAGTGCCCGAATGAGAGCGCGTAGTCCTGAGGATTTTTCCGCAGCAGGTCCGACAGGTCCGTGCCCCGAGCCGGCGCCTTCGAGAAGAAGAGCAAGGCAAAGCCAGCCACCGCGATGATGACGCCGACCGCCAGCAACACCGCCGACGAAATCCGCCCATTGCGTCGTTCCCGGCTATCCGCAGCGGATGCTCTCTCCCGTTGCAGCCATCCGCCGACCAGCAATGCCATCCCCGGAATCGCCGGGATCGTGTAGTATTCCTGCCGCGTCGAGAGGCTGAAGAAGCCCACGATCACCAGGTTCCACAAGAAAAACAAAAGATACGCACGCTGGCGCCGCGACATCTGCGCGCGGAACTCACGCCACCGCCGCGGCACTTCCCGCAGCGACTGCGGAAGAAACGCGGTCCAGGGAAGCAGCCACAAAACCAGCAGCGCCCAGAACAGCACCAGCGGAACCGTGTCGTAGTCGCGCGGAACGCGCCTGTTCAGGAAACGCAAAATGTGCTCATTGACGAAGTAGAACCACAGAAATCCGCGCACCTGGCCTTGCGCCGGATTTCGCAGCGCCGCCAGAATGTGCCACGGCGCAGCGATCGCGAAAAAAACGAGCGCGCTCGAAACGAGACGCAGCTTGAGCAAGTGCCGCAAATTCCCCGTCAGCAGCAGATAAATCCCGATCGCTCCTATCGGAAACACCAGCCCGATCAGTCCCTTGGTAAGCACGTTGAGCGCGCACATTGCGGCGAGTCCCCAGCAAGTCCAGCGCGCAGGTTTCGTTTGCTCGAGCGATACCAGAAAAAGCCAGAACGTCAGGGTCAGCCAAAGACCCACGGGCACGTCCGGAATCAGAAAGCGCGTAAAAAGATACGGTCCGAGCGCGGTCCCGAGCACCAGCCCGGAATCGAATCCGCCTTCGCTGCCCAAAGCCCAGCGTCCCAAACCGTACGTGGCGAGAATCATCGCCAGCACGCCCAGCATCAGCGGAAAGCGGGTGCTCCACTCGCTGACGCCAAACAGCGTGTAGCTCGTAGCCACGCCCCAATACATCAGCGGAGCTTTTTCCAGATAGCGAACGCCGTTGGCGTACAGCGTAACCCAGTCGTGCCGAAGCAGCATTTCGCGCGCCGCCTGGGCATGCACCGTGTCCGCATCGTCGAGCAAGGCGGGCCGGGAGAGTCCGGCCATATAGATGACCGCCCACAGCCCAATCAACACCAGCACACAAATCCGCCACTCCGAAAGCAACCGGTTCGGACGGATCGTTGGCGGATGGATCATTGTCGGACGGGTCACGGTCCCAATTGTCGCCGATTCGAGATTGCGCGCAGCGCTCGAATTCATCGCGGAATTTTTCATTATACGAGAGTAAGAAGGCCCTTAGTCCGCAGCAACCCCGCGGGAAACACGGCCGCCCGCCACTTCGCGGTAAATCTCAAGGATTCTCGACACCGAATTCGTCCAGGAAAATCGCTGAGCTTGATCATAGCCGCGTTGTTTCATCCGCTCGCGGAGTGCCGGATCAAGCAGCGCTCGCTGCAATGCTCGCCGGATCTCAAACACGTTTTCCGGATTCACCAGCAACGCCGCGCTCCCCACAACTTCCGGCAGGCTCGAAGTGTTCGAAGTGACCACCGGAGTTCCGTGGGCCATCGCTTCCAGTGGTGGCAATCCAAATCCCTCGTAGAGCGATGGAAACACAAAAATCTTGGCTACATCATAAAAAATGCGCAGCACTTCGATGGGCACGAAACCCAGGAAACGCACGTCGTTCTGCACGCCGCTGCGCACCACGGTGCGTCGCAGCCGCGGGTGGCTCGAAAGATCGTCCCCGATGATGATGAGCTTCAGATCCGGGAACTGCTGCTCCTTCTGAAGTTCGCTCTTCAGCGCCGAAAACGCTTCAATGATGCGTACCACATTCTTGTGCGGCCGAATCGCACCCGCATAGAGAATGAACGGGTAGTTCACCAGATAGCGCTGGGCAATCAGCTCACGATCCGATTCGGTGGCATGGCCGTGCAGAAAACGTTCGTCAATCGCGTTGTACACTACCTCGATGCGCTCATCCGGAATGGCCAGGAGCTTTTCGATTTCGTTCTTGGTGAATTGCGACACCGCGATCACGCGCGCCGCCTTGCGCAACACGCGCCGCGTCAGATAAAAGTACAGGCTGCGCCGCAAACTGGAAAGGTCGCGCGATCCATACATGTGCTCCAACAGGTCGTGCACGGTCAGAACATAAGGACAACTCAGCCCGCGCGGAATCCAGAACAGGTTCGGAACGTGAACCAAGTCGCACTCCAGGCGCCGCACGATCGCCCGGAAATCGTGGGTCCCTTTCAGCGTGTCATCGCGTCCCTCGAGCGCCACCGCGTGGAAGTTCGGCGGCAGCGCCCCACATTCCGCCACCTTCTCCGGCGATCCGATGAGGAAGTACTTGCTCTCGCGGTCCAGGCGCGCCAGCGTGCGCACCACGTTCCGGATATAGGTGCCAATCCCGAATTCCGTCATGCGACGGATGTCGATGGCTACTTTCACGAATGGAATTTAACCATAGAGGGCACAGGGGAACACAGGGAATTCGCTAGACTCCATAATTGGGATGACAATTCATAAAATATTATGCCTTGACCTCCGCCTGCGCCCGCGCGCGCCGCTCGGCATACAGCGGAAACTGCTCCGCCATCCCCAGCACCTGCTTGCGGATTTTCGCCAGCACGGCGGCGTCCGTCCGGTGATCGAGCGCCTCCGCGATCCAGTGCGAAATCTGCCGCATCTCCGCTTCTTTCATGCCACGCGTCGTCACGGCCGGAGTGCCAATGCGAATGCCGCTCGGCTTCATCGGCGGATTCGTGTCAAACGGAATCGCGTTCTTGTTGACCGTAATGCCGGCCTCACCGAGAGCTTTCTCCGCCTCGCTTCCCAGCATTCCCTTCGCGAACACGTCCACCAGCATGAGGTGCGTGTCCGTTCCACCGGAGACGATGCGATAGCCATCGGCCGCCAGCGTCTCGGCCATCACCTTCGCATTGGCCACGATCTGCCGCGCGTAGCCGCGGAAGCTCGGTTGCGATGCCTCGAGGAAGCACACCGCCTTGGCGGCAATGATGTGCACCAGCGGTCCTCCCTGTATTCCGGGGAAGACCGTCTTATCAATCGGCGCCGCAAATTCCTGCTTGCTCAAGATCATGCCCGCGCGCGGCCCGCGCAGCGTCTTGTGCGTGGTCGAAGTCACAATTTGCGCGTGCGGCACCGGCGAAGGATGCACTCCACCCGCCACCAGTCCCGCGAAGTGCGCCATATCCACCAGATAGAGTGCGCCAACTTTGTCCGCAATCTGACGCATGCGGACGAAATCGATGATCCGCGGATAAGCGCTGCCGCCGCCAATAATCAGCTTCGGGCGCGCCTCGGTGGCGATCCTCTCCAGGTCGTCGTAATCGATCGTCTCGGTTTCCCTGGTCACGCCGTACGGAACGATCTTGTATGTCTTGCCCGAGAAATTCAGAGGATGTCCATGCGTGAGGTGCCCGCCATGAGCCAGATTTAAACCAAGAACCGTGTCGCCGGGCTGCAGCACAGCCGCGTAAGCGGCTTGATTGGCCTGCGATCCCGAGTGCGGCTGCACGTTCGCATGCTCCGCGCCAAAAAGTTTCTTGGCCCGCTCCCGCGCTAGACTCTCCACCACGTCGGTAAACTCGCATCCACCGTAATACCGCTTGCCGGGATAGCCTTCCGCATACTTGTTGGTGAACACGGACCCGGCGGCTTCAAGCACAGCCTCGCTGACAAAGTTTTCCGAAGCAATCAGTTCCAGCCCTTCGTGCTGGCGGCGAACTTCGTTGTCGATAGCGTTCGAAATTTCGGGATCAACTTCATAGAGCGGGCGCGACATGGCGGAATTTTTCATGGTTGTGTACCGAATCCTATTTTACCCGGATGCCGCGCCAAGTGTAGCGCGGACACTCCTGTCCGCGAAGGCCTGCGAGCATTTTGGGAAAGTACACGGGTGGCCCACTCAAGCCTGCTTTTGGCTTGAGTGGGGCAGTTCGACGGCTGGACAAAGTCTTCCCGCCTCGCGTTCGCGTTTTCGTGCCGTCCATTCCGACTCGATCTCGACCCGTCCCTCACACCCAGTTGCGTAGTGGCGAAAACTGCTCCACTCCCAGTCCTCCGGACGTTCGCACAACCCAGCCTTCACCGGATTGCGATGAAGATAGCGCAGCTTTTCCACAAATTGCGGGTAATTTCGAATGTTGAAATCGTAGTACCTCTTTTGCCAGAAATGCTCGGGTGCCCCACTCAAGCCTGGTTTTGGCTTGAGTGGGAGTTTCCCAATCAAACGCCGAGATACTCCTTGCTTCAACGACTTCAGCGCATCGGCCAGCGTATCCTGTCGCGGTTCGCTGAGCAGGACGGGTGGCCCACTCAAGCCCGGTTTTGGCACGGGTGGCCCATTCAAGCCGTCTTTTGGCTTGAGTGGGGCAGTTCGATCGCTGGACGTATCCCGCTGTGGTTCGCTAAGCAGCAGATGAACATGCTCCGGCATGACCACATACCCGTAAACCTGAAGCCTGAAACTGCGCCGCACCCGCTCCAAAGCTGACTCGAAGATTCGTCGGCTTGCATCCGTGGTAAACAACCGACGGCGATGGTAACAGCAGAATGTGACGAAATGACTCTGCCCGCTGTGGTGAAAGCGCGTCAGTCCCCAAGGCATGAGGACAATCTAGTTTGTTCGCCGGACTAGGTCTGTGACATGTGAACATCCCCACTCAAGCCAAAACCGGGCTTGAGTGGGCTACCCGTCTGGGGACAGACGGGACGTTCACCGGTTTTTGCGGATTAGAACTTGGGGTACGTCCCGTCTGTCCCCGGTTTTTCCTCGTTTTTCCCGGGTTTTTCCCTAGATATTTCTGACAGCAAAAGCGAGAAGTAGGGCCAATCCACCCAAGAAGCTGCCTTGTGCAATCCACCCAAGCACGCGCCAGAATCGCATGTAAAACTTCTCGCGGTCTTTGGCACCCGCTGCCTTTTTACCTAATATCGAGGCTGCTTCCTTCCGGTTGGATATGAAGTCCGCGATTTCCTTCTGGGACATCGGCGCCTTAGTTTGAACGCTTATTGCGTTGCGCGCCAGCGTCGGGTATTCCTTGGCTTCGGTTTCGTATTGTTCCTTGAGCGCGTTCGCAGTTTGCCATTCGTGAAAGTAATGGCTGTAGTGGCCATAAACGAATAACCAGAACAACGAACAAGCGGCGCACGTCAGCAGGCAAATCCAACACGCCATAAGCCTGTGTGGATGCTGAATCGGCTTTGATAGGTTTTTCAGGTATCCCAAGAAGGTAACGCTCAGGGCGATAGTGCCACTGGAAAATAGTGCGAGGCTGCCGTAGAAGCGTTCATTCGCACTTCTGCTTTCTTCGTTTCCCTTCTGCTGGGCCTCAAAAACAGCCTTTACGATTTCCGCAGCTCTGGTTGTACGCTGCAGCGCGAAATGCTCCTCCGGGTTTTGCGGTTTGTATTCGGCCATCTGACTGGTGCGCGCTTTCATTCTACGCCGGGTGGTAGAATACCGGGTGCCCCATCCTTGCGCGTTCTGTGCGCAAGGGTGGGATTCCACTGCAGCCGATAGCTAGGCGTCCGATCCCCGCGATACTGTTCTCTTTTTCATCACAAACGGCCCCCGTAACTCTGGGATACGAACCCCATTCCCAAATTGGGAAGTCAGCCAGTCTTCGCAAGCCATTCTTCCACAATAATCGTTGACTTCCAGACCGCAACGCTGCAATAGTAGAAGTTGATTGGGGCAGTTTCGAAGAGTGTCCGTCGAAAGCCGACGCACCTCGAAACTGCCCCAAAGTATTTTCGGAGACCTTTGCCAATCTAAGTCCTTATTCCGGAATATTTTGCGAATTACCCCTTTAGACTCAAAGATTTGGAAGGAACTTCCTCCTAAACCAATGATTCTAAAGATCGCGTTAATAAATTTTTTTCGAGTGATCGGAGGGTAGACCGTTCGGGAAGCGAAAAAGTAGCCCTAAGTCCTTATCCTGGAATATTTTACAAGTAACTCCTTATTTTTTAATATTTTGCAGAAATATGGGGGGAGGGGGGTACTTAGTCAAGCGGAGCGCCAAAACCTAATCAAACGCCGTCCGCAGAAAACTAACCAGCTGCCATCCATCCATGTATTTATACGGAGTCTCTCCCATGGTGTAATGCCCGCAGGGCAGCACGACGACTTTATGATCCAGGTTGTGCTTCTCGAATTCCTCGACCACCTGCTCGGAAAATTCCGGCAGGAACGTCATGTCGTACTTCGCATAAATAATGAGCGAGCGGCGCGGCCAGCGCGAAAACTTATCGAAGTAGACGATTGGACTGACGGCGCGCCACACCTGCCGCAGATTCTCCAGATTGATTGCCGTTTCCAGCCCCTCGCGGATGTGGCGCGTGGACTGCCCGTGCCACACCACGTCGGCAAAGTAAGTCGAGGCGTGATTGAAGGCAGCCACCTGAATCCGCGGATCGTGCGCGGTGGCGATAAACGCATAGCACGATCCCAGGCTCGTCCCGACGATTCCCAGCCGGTTGTAACCCTGCGATTCCAGCCAGTCGAGACAGCAGCGCGCATCGATCACGCCCTGGCGCACCGAATCGAGCGTGCGTCCAATGTTGGCGGAAACGGCATAGTCGGCGCGGTCGATCTCCGCCGGCCGGCGAATGTCGTGATACGGCATGCTCAGCCGCAGCACCGCAATCCCCATCCAGTTCAGCACCCGGCAGAGGCCGTTGTAGGAAAGCGCATCGGAATTCCAGTGCGGCAGCAGAACCACGGCGCGGCGTCCGCGTGCCTGAAACCAGCGCGCGTTCACCAGATTGTTCTCGGGGAAAGGCGTCACGACCGGCGAGGTGAAACGCAAAAACTCCGCATGAGTGCCACGAACTTTTTCTTCCAGCCGCGGGTCGGGCACTTCGCGCGTGCTGAATACCTGAACCTCGCGGCGCTCCAACCGGAAATCCGCCGGCTTCTGGTAAGAGTAAAAGTCGTCGCTCGCCCGAATGATGCGGTCGTTGAACCGCGAGAAATATTCCAGCAGATCGCGTGAGCCCTGTCCCAAGTCCTGCCCAGAAGGACCGCCGTTGCGGCCGGGCCATCCCTCGGTCCAATCCAGTCCCCAGTCCAGCGGACGCACCACACGATTATTGTCCACCGACGTGAGCCGGGTCTCCCAGTCGTACATCCATTGAGCGTAGCGCGAGGGCATGTCTATTCTAGAAATACAACAGCGGGGCTCAGATTGGCGAATCCGGTCAGTTCAACGGCAGGATTCAGCACCCGACCGTCAGCAAGCAGCATTCAGCCGTTTTAGCTAAAAGCCAAGAGCTAAGCGCTGCTATAAACTCTCGGCACCCTCTGCGACAAGCCGCACAGAATTTCGTAGGGCACGCTTTCGCACCAACGCGCCAGCTCTACAGCGTCGACGCTCTTGCCGCTGCTTTCGCCGACGCCCCGTCCGATCAAGATGACTTCATCTCCCACCGCGATACCGCGAATGTGGCCGACGTCCACGATCGTCAGGTCCATCGAGACGCGTCCCACAACCGGCGCATATTCGCCGCGCACGATCACCCGCGCGCGATTCGAAAGCAGCCGCGGATACCCGTCCGCATAACCGACGGGCAGCACCGCGATGCGGCTCCGCGTTCTGGTCACAAAAGTGCCCATGTAGCCGACCGCTTGTCCCGCGGCGACTTCCTTCACCGTCAGCACTCGCGTCTTCCACGAAAGCACCGGACGCAACGGTAGCGGAGCCACGGCGGCGGGCTCGCCGGCACGCGTGAAGGCAAGTGAATATCCGTAGAGCGCGATGCCCGGACGCACCATGGTCTTCCACGTCTCGGGCCGCGCGCTCATGGCGGCGGAATTTCCCATGTGCACCAGCGAAGGTCGGAGCCCGTAATTGCGCAGGACCGCAAGTCCCTCTTCAAAGCACTTCATCTGGCGCACCGCGTCTTCGGCGTCCAGCACTTCCGCCGACGCGAAGTGCGTGCTCACTCCTTCCAGACTCAGGTGCTCGCACGCGGATAACATCTCGCACAGATGCGGCCACGCTTCCTTCGATGCGCCAAGACGGTTCATGCCCGAGTCGAGCTTCAGATGCACGGGCAAAACACTATGCCGTTTACGCGCAGCTCGTTCCAGCAACTCAATGTGCCATGGTTCCCAGATCGTGGGAGTGAGATTCTGGGCGACGATCCCATCTTCCTCGCCCTTCCAGATGCCTGTCATCAGCAGGATGCGGGCCTTGGTGCCGGCGCCGCGCAGCGCCAGGCCTTCCGCGGCATCGGTTACTCCCAGCCACTGCGCGCCTTCGGATTCGAGCGCGCGCGCGCACTCCACCGCACCGTGGCCGTAACCATCGGCTTTGACCACCGCACAAATGGTGACGCCGTCGCCAACATGCTTCTGTACCGCGTGAAAGTTTTCTCCCAGCGCTACCAGAGAAACTTCCGCCCAGGTCCGGCCGTCGAGAATCAGCGAGCGGCGGTCGGGCAGTTGCGGCAAATCGGGACGCGACACGTTCACGTAGCCGATTATAGCGAGCGCCGCGCGCTTCGCTGTTAACTGCTGATGTTAACTCTTGATGTTAACTGCCCGATAACACAAAGTTCACCGCGATTTCGGTCTCCACTTCGATGGGCTCGTTGTTCAGCAGGTAAGGGCGGTAGCGCCATTGCCGGACCGCTTCAATCGCGGCTGTGGCCAGCATCGGGTGTCCACGGACCACGACTGGATTCTCGATCGTCCCTGCCTTGCTGATGATCGCCCGCAACTCGACCGTGCCCTGAACGCGGGCCTGGCGCGCGATTGACGGATAGATCGGCTGCACATAGTGCTGAACATAGTGTGCCCTCCGGAACGGGCCCGTACTCCCTACCAAAAAGTGCGGTTTGCGATTTGATCCTGCGCGATGAGGGGAAGCGAAAACAAAAGTTAGTTACCGACGCGAAAAAGAAGCGAAAAAAAGACCGCGTCTGCACGCGGTCTTAAGAAGTAACGTCTTCCGAAATAAATAACTGGAACTGAAACGATCCGAGCGGTGTCGCTACTGTTTCGGCGGAGTGGTTGCCGGCGGCTTGGTCGCGGGCGCAGCGGGTTTGGTGGTTGCCGGCCTTACGGGCTTGGCAGGTGTGCTGCCCGCAACTGGCGCCGGCACACCCGACTGCACGTTGTAGGCTTCGACGATCGGTTGCGTGATGTCCACGGCCGGTCCGTACCAGATCACCGGGCCGCGCGGCCACTGTTGGGACGTATCCAGGATCATGCCATAGCCGTTTTCGCTCGAGTACTTCACGATGAGTGGAGCCATCTTGGTGAGGATTTTATTTCCGATCTCGCCCTGCTGGGCCTGGAAATCTTCCTGAGCGTCCTGCGTAGCGCGATCGAAACTCTTCTGTCTCGTCTCGATCTGCTTTAACAGCTTGTCGCGCGATTCGTCGTTCAACTTATCCTGCTGGGCATTGAGCTGTTTCTTGAGGCTGTCGATTTCGTCGGCCAGGCCCTTCAGTTCGTTCTGCTTGGGTTCAAACTTCTTGGCGAGCGCGTCGAAATCTTTCCGTCCTTCGTTGGAGGCGAAGATCGCCTGTTCGATGTTGATGGTGCCGACTTTGGTGCCAGTAGCCTTGGCCGCAGCAGCAGCAGCGGAGGGAGCGTTGGGCGTGGGGGTTGCCGCGGGAGTGCCGGCAGCCTGGTCGGCTTGGGCCAGAGCGAAGAGGGAGAGGCCGAACACTACGGCCACGGTGACGCGCGCAAACTTCTTAATCATTGGATCCTTTGAACTCCTTCGAATTTTTCGGAACTGCTGGAAGCTTCCAGCTCGCTGGGCTCAACGAGGCTGATCGCAACCCGAGCTTATCAGTCATATACCTGAAACATGACCTGAAACATGACCTGAAACATAGACCTGAAACCGGCGCAGCGAGCGCGCAAGGCGCGTACGACGCCCGGCTCTCTTCACGCCGAAACCGCCAGCGTGCTGATCAGGGTGTGGACGCTTTGCATTATACGGAGCGTACCGGAACAGCGTCAAACCGATCTCGCCGCCCTAGTTGGTTGGATGCAGACGAGCCGTCAGCTGTCAGCTCTCGGCCGCCCCACCCCTCAATAGTGGAACCTATAGCGCACTTGCACATAGATTTCGCGCGGTAGGTTCCAGTGATATCCGCCGAAGGTGAGGCTGTTGTCGTACTCGACGCGGCGGTTGGCGACGTTTAACGCGCTGAGGGACGCGGTGAAACGTTCCCCGAAGTCTTTGCCGAGCGACAGATCGAACGTGGTGTGCTGCGGGAGATAATTGCCCGGATATGGCGCGCCGGGGAAAGCGTTGCTGAAGCCGGAGCCGTAATAGACGTTGGTAGAGGCATAGGAGCGCCAAGGCAGGCTGACGTCGCCGCCTACGTTGAGCGTGTTGCGCTGGTCATGGTCGAGCGGACTGAGTCCGGGAGCGAGCGTGAAATCGGTGAGGCCGCCGGTGATGGTGCCGCTGCCCTCGGCGATCTGGTTGGAGTAGGCGAGGTGAATCTGGGCGCGATGGGCGAAGCGGGGAGAACGCAGGGTGAGTTCCCATCCACGAACTAAGGATTGGGAAACGGTGATGGGGAAAAAGATGTTGGAAGCTCCGATGTTGTTGTGATCGAGAAAATTGGCGACGTTGGTTTTGAAGTTATCGGCGTCCAGGGCCCATCCGCGGAAAGGGATGGTGACGCCGAACTGATGTTCTTCGTCGCGCTCACCGTAGAGCGGGATGATGCCCACGTTGTTTTGTTTGACATACTGCAGCAGCGGACCGGAAACGGTTTCGATCGGCGGCGCCTGGTAGTAGTGTCCGTAGAAGGCGCGGAATGTCCAACGCAGGCGCGGGATGGTGACGGTGGCGCCGAAACGCGGGCTGATGGCGGACTCGGAGACTGGCGGTGCGGTCGCAGTGGCCGCAAAGTTGCCTTCGGAGAATCGCGTGGGGCGCAAGCCGGCGGAGAGCGTCAGCCAGGAAAAGGGTTTGAATTTGTCGTCGATGTAGAAGGCTTCGAGATTGGCGGTGGGGCGCTCGGTATCGGTGAAGGGCAAGGGTACGGGCGGAGGATAACTGAGCGGACTGAAAACGGCTCCAAAGATCTGGTTATCGCGCTGGTAGAAGCTGAGGAATCCAACCTGCAGATCGTTCTTCTTGTAGTTGGCGGCGAAGCTGGTCTGACCTCCGGCGTAACTGGAGCTGCGGTCTTCAGTGGTGGCAATGGGAGTGTCGGTGGGCTTACTGGCGTAGTCTCCGCTGTTGTAGTGATAGAAGGGCGAAACCGTGGTCATGAGATGCGAGTTGAAAGTGTGGACCCAGGTGAACAGGACGCCGGCATCGGCCTCGTGTTGGCCATCGCGCAGGCCGATGCTGGGGGAGTACTGACCGCTCCCAGGGTTGTTCTCGATGTCGTTGGGGAAAGGATCGTAAGGGATCTGGAAATAGTCGCGGCGGAGCGAAGTCATCAGGCGAAGCTGGTTAGAGGGATCGACGTTGAAAATGAATGATCCGAAGCCGCCTACACCGTTGACAGCATCGTGCACAACCTGCGGAACGGGCGGCTGCAGACCGAGATTGCTTCGGTTGGCGTTGACGCTGGCGTAGTACGCAAAGCGTTCGGTGTGGCTGCCGAAGCTGAGCGCGTCATTGGTCTGGTAGAAATTGCCGGCGCTGAGGACGAGTTCGGCCTGGTTGTTGCGCTCGAAACCGGTGCGGGGCACGACGTTGAAGACGCCGTAGGTGCGGTCGCCGAACTCGGCGCCATAGCTGCCGCGATCGACCTCGACGTAATCCATGTCTTTGGGATCGAACTGGGCGCCGAGATTTTGCGCGATGGCGGTGTTGATGATGGGGATGCCGTCCAGGAGCCAGGTGGTCTGATGGCCGCCGCGCATGTGGAGCATGTCGTGGGTGACGTAGGCGCCGGGAACGTAGTCGGTGATCATGGACAGGCTGTTGGTGCGGTCGGCGCCGGGAGCGCGCTCGATGTCGAGGCGGCTGACGAGCGTGGTGGGAGTGGCGCTGTCGGTGGCAACGACTGCAAGCGAGCCAGAGACGGTGACTTTTTCATTTGCCGAGGCCACCTGCAACTGAAAGTGAACGACGGGCACAGATCCCGAGATGACGATGACATCCTGTGAAGTTTGCGCGAAGCCCTTACTGGCAACGCTGACGGAGTATTCGCCGAGCGGCACGGCGTTGAGTTGGAATTCACCGTTGGCGTCCGTGGTGACGCTCTTTGCCCACTCCGACGATTTGGCTTTGAGCATCACCATGGCGTCTTGAATCGGGCGATGTTGCGGGTCGTGCACAACGCCGCGAACGGCGCCGTAGACGTTGGCGAAGGCGGCGGGGGCTAACAACAGCAGAGCGGCGAGTGCCAGCAGCTTGAGGCGAGTCATGTCTTGTATGTCCTTGGTGTTTGCGGGCTGCGAGCTACGAGCCGCGAGCTTCGAGCAACCGATTTGTGTTCGGTGTTCGCTCGTAGCTCGTAGCAGAGTTGCTATTTCAGGGTTCGGTAAGAGGGCTTAGCTGCGAGGAGGGGCGCGGGCGGAATCGTGTCCGGAGATATCGCGTGACTGAATTACCGCGCTTTGTAATTGGCACGCTGGTTCGATCAGGAGACTTAAACAAGAGAGCAGACTGGAAGCGGGCTGCGCCCATTCGGAGGTGGTAGCGCCGCAGCAGCAATGGTTCGGACAGCAGCTATCGTTGTTGATGGCTTGAAACGAGGTTTCGGATGATTCGGGCTGGGGCGGCTTCGACTGTGCCATCGCATGATGGCATGGCATCGCGGGCTGCGTCGCATCCACGCGCACCGACTGGCGCATGCAGTGCATGGCTTCCGGCTGGGCAGCACAGGCCATCGCCAGCGGCTCGAAGGTCGGGGCGAGCATGACCATCAGCAGAAACCCAGCAGTCCAGCGAAAAACTTCCCACATTGCGGGACAGCATACCAGTACCCAGTACCCAGTTGCCAGTACCCAGTTCTCAGAGTCAGCGGTTTGCTGGGCACTGGCAACTGGGTACTGGGTACTGATTCCTGTACCATTTCTCCGTGCACGCGCTGGCCGAGCGGTTGTTGAAGACAATTCAGAAGCAGGAATCGATTCGCGCGGGGGACCGCTTGGCGGTAGCGGTTTCAGGTGGGGCGGATTCTGTGGCTTTGCTTTGCCTGCTGCTGGAGTTGCGGGCCGAGTTGGGGATCGTGCTGTCGGTTGCGCATGTAAATCACAAACTGCGCGGAGAAGAGGCGGACGAGGACGAGCGGTTTGTCGCGAAGTTGGCGCGGCAGCACGGGCTCGAACTGCATGTCTGCGAGGCGCCGGTTGACGGCAGACATAGTTCCGGCATCGGTTCCGGCATCGAGGCGGCCGCGCGTGAACTGCGCTACGGTTTTTTTCGCCAGCTGGCGCGGGAGGGTCGCGTTACCAAGATTGCGACGGCGCACACTCTCGACGATCAGGCGGAGACGGTGCTGCTGCGCATTTTTCGCGGTACCGCCATTCGGGGACTTTCGGGCATTCATCCGCGGATCGTGTTCGAGGAACTGGAGCAGGGGCACGCGTTTGGCGAGTTGGTACGGCCGCTGCTGGGCTTTCGGCGCGCTGCATTGCAGGAATTTCTGCGCGAGCGGGGCCAGAGCTGGCGTGAAGATTCGTCGAATCGGGATGTTGCCTTCCTGCGTAATCGCGTGCGGCACCGGTTGCTGCCGATCATCGGGGAAGAATTTGGCGAGGCCGCGATCGAACACATGGGTGAGCTGGCGGAAATCGCGCGGGCCGAGGAGGAGCATTGGGAACGCGTGCACCCCGAGGTTCGGGGAAAGAGCGGGGCCGCTGGCGATGGGACGCGGCAAGCCGCGTCTCTACCGGGGCTGGCGGTGGGGCCGCTGCTGGCGCTTCCGCTGGCGGCCCAGCGCCGGCTGGTGCGCGCATGGCTGGAAACGAATGTGCCAGATCTGAGTATCTCGTTCCGGCTGATCGAGGAGGCGCTGGAACTGGCGCGAGGATCGGCCGGCAAGAGACTGGAGCTGCCGGGCGGCCGGAATCTTCTCCGGCGGAATCTTCGACTTGGACGGGGACGTGGACGGCAGGAACTTTTGCTGGAATTGGGACCTCCCGGCGGCCGGAGCGAAGCGGCGGACTATCAGTACGCTCTAGCGGTGCCGGGCGCTGTGCAGGTTCCTGAACTGGGCGCTTGCATAGAAGCTCGGGTGGTGGATGCGGGTGGGGTTCAGGAGAATGAGCGCGGGCAGTTGCTGGATCTGGCGCGTATGCCGAAGGAAGTTCTGATCCGCAACTGGCGGGCCGGAGATCGTTTCTGGCCGGCGCATACGGCGGCGGCAAAGAAAGTGAAGGAGTTGCTGAGTGACCGGCATGCGACCGGAGCGGAGAAAAAGCTCTGGCCGGTTGCGGTCGCGGAAGGCTGCGGGCTCGTCTGGGTGCGGGGGTTTGCGGTTCCGGCGGCTTTTCGGGCGCCGGCAGGGGCTGCGAAAGCGATTTGGATTCGCGAGATCGCGGGCATGATGTAACATGCCATGGTTAGAGTTGCTGCTTCAGAGTTACAGCTTCACAATTACCACGCTGGAGGGCGCCACTTCCGCTATGAATGTTTCGACGAATGCCGGGTTGCGTCAGGTGATCTCGGCCGACCAGATCCAGAAGAGAGTCCGCGAACTGGGACGGCAGATTTCCGACGATTATCGCGGCCAGAAAGTGATCGCGCTGGGGATTCTGGAAAACAGCTTCCTGTTCATGGCCGATCTGGTGCGGGCAATCGATGTACCCATCATCTGCGCCTTTATCAAACCGAGCTACAAGCAGAGCAAGCGGGGTGAATCCGCTGTGTTGGAGATTCTCTTCAGCCACGAACTGGCGATTGCAGACAAGCACGTGTTGCTGGTCGAGGGGTTGGTGCACTCGGGGGTGACCAGTGAATTCCTGATGAACGACTTGCGCGGGCGGGGCGCGGCGTCGGTGAAGCTGGTTACGCTGCTGGATCGCCAGTCGGCGCGCCGGGTACCGCTGCAGCCGGACTATTTCGGATTTCTGGTGGATGACGCGTTTCTTTGCGGCTATGGATTGGGTAGTCCGGAGCAGACGGGACGAAACCTGCCGTATGTGGCGGCGACGACCTGAAGCTTCGAGCTGCGAGCTACGAGCCAAAGCGAGAGCGTGGGTTGCTCGAAGCTCGCGGCTCGAAGCTCGTAGCCGCAGCAAGGCCCAGCTTCCACGCGATAGTCGAAGGAGGGCGTCCGCCCCTACGTGGGATCTGGTATCCCATGACTTCTGTTACTTCCCCCTGGTTTCCCGTTTTCTTTGGAAAGGGTCTAGAATTGAGGGGCAGGCTTTTCCCAGTCCGAATTACTGCCTCCGGCATCTAATATGGGCTGAAGAGGCGGCGTCTTTCTTTGGTAGGGATGGGGCTGCACGTAGAGGAGTTTTTAGTGAATTCGACGATTAAGACGGTACTTTTCTGGGCGGTCATCGTGGTCTCGGCCTTCCTGCTCTGGCAGGTGGTGAAAACCGGCAGCAATACCCAGAAGGAAAAGGAAATTGGCTTTTCTGAATTTCTGTCGGACGTGGACCAGGGCAATGTCCACGACGTGATGTTTATCGGCCAGGAAGTGAAAGGGAAGTTTAAGAACGACTCGCCATTTCACACGATTGTGCCGGCGAACTATCCGGATATGTACAAGAAGTTGACGGAGAAGGGTGTTCCGTACGGCTTCAAGGACATCAGCAACGGCACCTGGCCAAGCTGGATTCTGAATCTGGCACCGCTGGTTCTGCTGGGAGCGCTTTGGTTCTTCATGATCCGGCAGATGCAGACGGGTGGAAACAAGGCGCTGTCGTTCGGCAAGAGCCGGGCGCGGCTGCTCTCCATGCAGCAGAAAAAGATCACGTTCAAAGACGTGGCTGGCGTGGATGAGGCCAAGGAAGAACTTCACGAAATTATCGAGTTTCTGCGCGAAGCGCAGAAGTTCCAGAAACTTGGCGGACGCATTCCCAAGGGCGTGCTGCTGGTTGGACCTCCGGGAACTGGCAAGACCTTGCTGGCGCGCGCGGTTGCGGGCGAAGCGAATGTTCCGTTCTTCTCCATCTCCGGCTCCGACTTTGTTGAAATGTTCGTGGGCGTGGGCGCGAGCCGCGTCCGCGATCTGTTCGAACAGGGTAAGAAAAACGCTCCCTGCATCATCTTCATCGACGAAATTGACGCCGTCGGACGTCACCGCGGCGCTGGGCTCGGCGGTGGACACGATGAGCGCGAGCAGACTTTGAATCAGTTGCTGGTGGAAATGGACGGCTTCGAATCGAACGACGGCGTGATCCTGATGGCGGCGACCAACCGTCCGGATGTACTCGATCCGGCGTTGCTGCGCCCGGGGCGTTTTGACCGGCGCGTGGTGGTGAATCGTCCAGATGTTCGCGGACGGGAAGAAATTCTGCGCGTGCACACCCGCAAAATTCCTCTGGCGGAAGATGTGGATTTGTCGGTACTCGCCCGCGGCACACCGGGCTTCTCTGGCGCGGATCTGGCCAACATGGTGAATGAAGCGGCATTGGCTGCGGCCCGGCAGAACCGCAAGGCCGTACTGATGTACGACTTCGAAGTGGCGAAAGACAAAGTGCTGATGGGCGTGGAACGCAAGTCGCTTCTGCTCTCCGATGAAGAGAAGAAGAACACGGCGTACCACGAGGCCGGACACGCGCTGGTGGCTGCCATGCTGCCGCACTCCGATCCGGTGCACAAGGTCACGATCATTCCGCGCGGCATGGCGCTCGGTTTGACCATGCAGTTGCCGACCGACGATCGCCACAACTACTACAAGAACTATCTCGACACGCAGATTGCCATTCTGATGGGTGGGCGCATTGCGGAAGAGCTTTTCCTGAACCAGATGTCGACGGGCGCGGGCAACGACATTGAGCGGGCCACGGAACTGGCGCGCAAGATGGTTTGCGAGTGGGGCATGAGCAACATGGGGCCGCTGACCTTCGGCAAGAAGGAAGAGCAGATTTTCCTGGGACGCGAGATCGCGCAACACCGCGACTACAGCGAAGCCACCGCCATCCAGATTGACGAAGAAGTCAAGAAGATGGTGAGCACGGGGTACGCGACGGCGAAGGGGATCCTCTCGGAGAATCGCGAAAGGCTGATCCGGATCGCGAAGGCGCTGATCGAACGCGAAGTGCTGGACGCCACGGAGATCAAGATGCTCGTCGAGGGGCAGGACCTGCCGCCGATCAAGCCGTTGCCAGCGAAGACCGACGACGGCGTGCAGCAGGTGATCAAGCCGGAACGGGCTCCAGCCAAAGGCGGCGAGCGGCCGGCTACAGCGTAAGGCCAGTGGATAGTGGTCAGTGAATAGTTTTCAAGTGGGCGGCCATCCGGCCGCCTTTCTTTTTTCCTGCGTTTGGCGTGCGATACTTGTATGCGCTAATGCATCTGACTCTCAATTCTAAAGTTGCTCTTATCACCGGCGGATCGCGCGGGATTGGCGCGGCGGCGGTGCGGATGTTTGTGGCTGCGGGCGCGAAAGTTGTCTTCAATTATCAGGCGGCGAAGGCGCAGGCCGAGGATCTGGTGCGTGAATGTGGCGCGGGAAACTGTCGCGCGGTGCAGAGTGATCTTTCGACCACGGAGGCGGCGCGGCAACTGGTATTGTCTGCGATTTCGGCCTTCGGACGTCTCGACATTCTGGTCGCGAATCACGGCATCTGGCCGCCGGAGGATGCGCCCATTGATCGCATGTCCGATGAACAATGGCATCGCACCATCGCGGTGAATCTGGACAGCGTGTTTGCACTGGTCAAGCATTCGGTGGGACAGATGAAGAAGCAGGGCGGCGGCCACATCGTGCTGGTCAGTTCGACCGCCGGCCAGCGCGGCGAAGCTTTCCACTGTGACTATGCGGCCAGCAAAGGCGCGCTGATCAGCATGGTGAAAGGACTCTCGACGGAACTGGCGCGCGACCACATCTACATTAACTCGGTGGCGCCGGGGTGGGTGGATACGGATATGGCGGCGTCGGCGCTGAATGATCCACCGACGCGCCAGAAGGTTTTTCGCGCCATCCCGCTGGGGCGCGTGGGAACGCCGGAAGAGATCGCTGGGCCGATTCTGTTCCTGTGCACGCCCTATGCCGGATTTATCACCGGCGAGGTTTTCAACGTGAACGGCGGGGCGGTGCTGGTGGGGTAAGGAGATGGTCGGCATTACTCCGCGCGACCGGACAGCCGAGAGCCCGCCCTGAGCTTGTCGAAGGGGCGGCTGTCCCTACGTGTTCTTTGGTGCAGCTAAAATCAGCATGACCGCTTCTAATCAGGTAGCCATGTATCGCTTTTTTGCCATTTTGCTGCTCTCCGCGCTCGGCGTTGCCCAAACCGCTCCAACGCCCGCTCCCTCGCAACCCGCCGTCAACATGAACGACTCCGACAATGCCCGCCAGGCGCGGGCCGTTCTCGATCGGACCATCCAGGCGCTGGGAGGACAACCATACCTCACGTACGAAAACCGGGTTGAGGAAGGCCGCTATTATCCGCTCTATCACGGGCGCACCGAGAGCACCGGGATTCCCTACAGATACTATGTCGAGTATCCGGACAGGGACCGTTTCGAAGTTCTCCGCTTGAAAGACATTCATGTCATCCCAGGGCAAATCGACATCGGCGGCGTCAAGTCCAATAAGACCGATATTGTCCTGATTCACAACGGCGACAAAGGATACGAGGTTACGTACAAGGGAACGGCGGCGCAGGATAAGCTGGATTTGGAGAACTATCTTCGCCGCCGGCAGCATTCGCTCGAATGGATCTTCCGCAAGTGGATACGCGATCCGAACGTGGCCCTGTTCTACGATGGTCCGGCGGTAGTGGACGGAAAGGTAACCGAAGGGGTCACGCTGCTCAACAGCCAGGACGATTCAGTGAGCGTTTTCCTGGACCAGAATACGCACTATCCGGTCAAGATCAGTTATTCGTGGCGCGATCCGAAGGACAAACAGAAAAATGTGGAAGATGAGGTTTACGACAGTTACAAACTGGTGCAGGGAATCTGGACCGCCCACTCCATTACCCGTTATTACAACGGAGAGACTTCGCAACAGCGCTTCATCAACGTTGCCAGCTACAACCTGAAGCTGCCGGATTCGATGTTCGAAGCGGCGGTGACGTACGACCCCGCAGTACCGCTGAAGAAACGGTAAGACTTAAGATTTCGCGAAGATCTGTTGCTTGTTCATCATGACCGCGCCATTTTATGCAGCGCTGCGCTTCATACCTGAGCATCGGCCAAGTGGGCAATGCGCCGAACATGGATTTTGTTCTCGCGCTTGCGGGTCCGGGCGATGTCGTAGGAGGCTTGCATACGCATGAGCGTGTCCATCTTCACCCCAAAGGCTTTCTCAACGCGGAGCGCCATGTCCCCGGAGAGGTCAGCCTTGCCGTTAAGGAGGCTGGATAGCGCGGGCCGGGAAACCTGAAGCGCGGCCGCCGCCGCCGTTACCGACAAGCCCGCAGGCTGGATGATTTCCGTCCGGATGAAATCTCCGGGATGGGGCGGGTTTTTCATAGGCATGGCATTTACTCCTTTTATCCTAGTGGTAGTCTTCCAAGTTTACGTCGTAGATTTCGTGCCTTGCGATGTCGATGCTGAACGTCAAACGGCGGTTGCGGGTAACGCTGAGGCTCCGTGTTCCCTTGCGGTCGCCGGTCAGCGTGTGCACCTTCCACGCCGGGAGCAAGCGTAATTCCTCGGGGTCCTGCATGTCATCGAGAAACGCCAGCATTTTGCGGAGCTTGTCCACCGTATCGGGCGGCACGCCTTTCGTGACGTCCTCCGCGTAGAGCCCCTTCAGGCCCTTATGGGTAAAGGTCCGTATTTCCACCTGATAGACTGTAGCCTGTCGCTTAACACTTGTCAATGCTTCGGGCAGTACCGGCGAGGGCAACCGGTTACGAACGGGTTACCAAGGTAACTCTTCGGGAGAAAATCCTTATAGCGGCATCGCATCCCATAAGAAGATACTCTTGGAAACGCCGTGCCCAGGGCGGAACCTGCCGGAAGACACCTGTTGTTTCGATCTGTCTGGTGTGACAGGATTAGGCCAACCAGAGTTCCATCCGGGCTACAATTACGAGTGATGAGGAAACGTTAATCCATGCATAGCGTTGCCACAGGTCTGGTGCTGATTCCTGGGGCCGTGGCCCTGCTGGTGCTTCTGGTCTTCAGCTACCTGTACGAGCAGGACCGTCACAACTATTTTCGCGCGTGGCAACTGGCCTGGGCGGCATACACGCTGCACTACGCGCTGAAGGCGGTGGAATATTTTCAGGGCCCTTCCGCTCTATGGTTTTTTCTGAGCTCGCTGCTGCTGGTGGCCATGGCGATTTGCATCTTCGTCTCGACCCGGCTGATGAAGGAACCGTTCCAGTTGAAGTGGTATGACGTGGCGCTGACGGTGACCGGGGTTCTGCTGGCGTACGTGAGCTTGCGGGCGCACATGGCGGGCGGAGTATTCAGCGAGAGAGCGACTCCGGTGCCGGTCTATTTGCGGCTGGAAGTGGGGCTGGCGGCGACGCTGCTCTATTGCTCGTTCCATTTTTACCGGTACGCTTTTCGCAGAAATTCCGTGGCCTTCCGGACACTCGCGTTTTCGCTGGCGCTGTGGGCGGCGCTGATGTACGCGGGCCAGCTCCATCAACCTTTCCTCGATATTGTTGGCCAGTTGGGAGGGTTCCTGGGGCCGATTCCGCAGATGCTGCTGGCCATCGCCATGGTGATGGTGCTGTTTGAAAACGAGCGCAATGCGGTGCAGGAAAACGCGTTGGCGTTCTCGACCCTGGGCGTCGATCCGCGCCGATTGTTCTCCGCATCGGACCTGGTACCCAGCTTGCAGACTTTTGTGGAGAGGTTAGTGGCGCCCCTGCCTTCGCGCCGCGCCGTCTTCTTTGTTTCCCAGCAGTGGCGTGGCGCCGTGCCCTCGGTACAAAAAGGCTTTTCCGCGGAGTTTCTGGAAAAACTGCACAAGACGCAGGCCGGGGATTACATCGCCGAGCTTGCCTACAGACGTGGTGGAGTGGTCACCTTCCGGAATCTCGCCGAACTGGAAGAGCCTTTGCCGGCGCTTTCGGAAGGAAAGTTCGAGGCCTGCAAGCAGACCCTGCTGGCGGAGGGAATCACCGACCTGATGGCGGTGAGCCTGCAGACGCGGGAGCACAACTTCGGGGTCCTTCTGTTTCCGCACGCGGAACGGCGCATGTTCGGCTCTTCCAATTTGCGGTTGCTCATCGGGCTGGCGCTGCAGATCGCGCTCACCCTGGAAAACTATGTCGTAATGCACGAAGCGCAGCGCCGAACCAAGGAATACGAGCTGCTCACCGAGATCGGGCAGGCCATCAGTTCTCATCTCAACCAGGACGAGGTCCTGCGCACGGTGCAGGTGGAGCTGGGCCAGATTTTCGACACCAGCAATTTCTACATCGCGTTTCAGGAAGAGGATGAGATCCTCTTCGAGCTGGAGATCGAAGGCGGCATCGTTCTTCCCAAGCGTTCGCACAAGGTCGGCAATGGATTTACCGAGTACATCATCAGGACGGGGGAGCCGCTGCTGATCGAGTCCGATCTTGAACAGGTGCGGTCAAAACTGGGAGTCGATTTCGTGCCTCCGCAGCCGGCCCGGTCGTTCTGCGCAGTGCCTATTTTTCTCGGCGGCAAACCGGCGGGAGTGATGGCGGCGCGGAGTACGGAGCGCGAAATGCAGTTCCTGGCCAGGGACCTCGAGGTCATGCAAACCGCCGCCGGTCAACTGGGGGTGGCGATCGAGAATGCGCGCCTGTTTACCCAGGAACAGCGCCGCGCCCGGCATCTCGCGTTTCTTAACAGCATTTCGAAAATGGCGATCTCCAGCGAAGACGCCGAACAGATGATGGCCGACATCGTGCGCGAGATCCAGAAAAACTTCCGCTACGATCACATCGGCATCGGCATCATGGACTATGCCACCAAGGATATCGAGATCAGAGCCGAGGCGGGAACGACATCGCAAACCCTGGGCCGCCGGATCGCCCTGGGCAGCGGAGTTCTGGGAAAGGTCGCGCGCACCGGCGCGAGCGCACTGGTGCAAAACGCCGGCCCGGGACAGCTCGCCGGGGTGCTGTCGGAATCGCGGGCGGTGCTCTGCCTGCCGATCAGTTACGGCGAGACGCTGCTGGGCGTGCTCAACGTGGAGAGCCGGGATGAGAATGCGTTCGCGCCCCAGGATGTTCTGATTCTGAATACCCTGGCCGATCTTCTAGCGACGGCGTTGCACAACTCCTTCGTCTTCCAGAGGCTGCAGCAGCAATCGATCACCGATGGCTTGACCGGCATCAAGACGAGACGCTTTTTCTGGGAGGCGCTGAGCTCGGAGTGGAAGCGCGCGTCCCGTTCGGGCCGGCCGTTCTCGGTGGTGCTGATCGATTTGGATAAATTCAAAGAGGTCAACGATTCGCTCGGCCATCTGGAAGGGGATCTGGTGCTGGCGCGCGTGGGCCGGTTGCTCGAACAGAAGTGCCGCCAGTCGAACGTGGTTGCCCGTTACGGCGGAGACGAATTCATCATCCTTATGCCCGAGACCGGCATCGAGCAGGCACAAGTGCTGGCGGAGAGATTGCGGCTGTGGCTGGCCACCGATCCGATGCTCGAAGAGCACCAAATCACCGGCAGTTTCGGCGTCGCCAGTTTCCCCGTTCATGGATTCTCCATGGAGGACCTGATTCGCGTGGCGGATGCGGGCATGTACGTGGCCAAGCACGCGGGCGGTAACCGGGTTTCCACCTCGGATGCGTTCGGCGAAGGTTCCGCAGTACCGCGACATCTTGTCTCCGGTTATATCGAAGGATTTCTGCAGCGCGAGCATAACGGGCCAGAGCACCTCGAAGAACTGGTCAGCACGCTCCGCAAGCTATGCGGACGCGAGGATGGTGCGGATCAGAGGACGATGAAGGAAGCCGTCGAAGCCTTGGCGCGCGCGGCCGAACTTAGGGACCACAACGCTGCCGGACATGGCGAGCAATGCGGGCATTATGTCGGGATGATCGCGCGCGGACTCAACCTCTCTGCCCAGGAAGCGGAAGACGCCAGCTTCGCGGGGCGGGTGCATGACCTGGGCAAGCTGTTCATCCCCGAGCGCATCCTGAACAAGCCGGGCGCACTTACGGAAGATGAACTCGCGGTGATCAATACCCACCCGCAAGTAGGGGCGGAGGTGTTACGGGCGATTCCTGAAATCGAGCGCGCGGCCCAGGCTATCGAATCCCATCACGAAGCCTTCGACGGCAGCGGCTATCCTTTCGGCCTGAAAGGCGAGAATATTCCGCTGTATGGCCGCATCGTCGCCGTCGCCGACGCCTACGTGAACATGACCAGCGATCGCTCTGTCGCTCCTCCCAAAACTGACGAGCAAGCCCTGGTGGAACTGGAAAAGCTGAGCGGCACCCGCTTCGATGGCATGATCGTCCGTTTACTTGCCCGCCTGCTCAAGATGCCAACGAAGATTTAATCAGACAATCCCTGGCTCAGGGTCAGCACCAGCGTCGCATCTTTCGGCAGATAGCTCTTGCGGCGAAACCATTCTTCCATCGCATCCCGGAGTTGATCGAGCGGGACATGCGTTCCAATTTCCAGGCACCCGTCAGCCACCGGCAGAGTGTCGTCAAAAACGGATGCGTTGGTGAAGTTGCGCATGCTGAAATTGTCGAGCCATTTCAACGGACAGGGTTGAAGCTGCCCTTCGTGCCGATATTCCACGCGGAGTTTCCGGGCGAACATGCCTTAGATTTAAGCACAAAGACCCGTTCACCGCCGAGACGCAGAGGCCACCGAGCGCTTAGCGGGTGGCAGCAACCGGAGGCTCGACCTCCGCCACGACGCCTTCCAAGTGCCTGAGAGTCTCATCGATGGTGAGCGAATACATTTCGCGACCTAAGCCTTCGCCCGATTCCAGCGCCGTTTTCAGAAAATGGCCGGCGATTTCCTTCGCCAGGGAATCGGTGATCAGCCTCCCGGTGCGTTTCTTGTACTCGACCCAGGCCGGGTGCGGCAGGGCGACCCAGACCGGGCGCCCGTCGACCAGGAACTTGATGTCCACGGCATCGGCATGGCGGGTGGCGATGGCCACTATCAGGGCCTGGTAGAGGCCATGTACTTGTTTCTTGGTCCAGCGGTCGGTGGCAGTGAAGTCGGTGAACATAAGAAACTCAAAACAGAAGGTATCCGGTAAATATATCGCCGGGCGGGGGTAGGGAGCAAACGGTTGAAAAACAACTTTACAAAGCTGTGAAATGCTCTGCTAGCCTATCTCTATGCCGGTGTCCGTCAAAGAGCGCGTTGGGAAGTTGCGAGAAGAGATCGCGGAAATCAGTGAAGCAAACCGCCAGTACCTGCAAGGTGGCAAGAAAATCATCGGGGCTTCCGACCAGCAACGCCGACTGCAAAGATTGCAGGAAATCATGGACGAACTAATGTCCTTGACTGACTGGAAAAAGCCATGACCCGCGCGCTTGCGAAGCTGCACTCTAGAAAAACTAGAACGCCGGCCCCCAAGCCGTGCCTTTCTCCGCGCCCTCGGCGTCTCGGCGGTGAAAAGCTCTACAGCGTCCGCTTGAACAACGGCACCGCCGCCGCCAGCGTCGCCACCGCAAATATCGACAGATAAATCATGTCCGGTACAATCGCCGCCAGCCCCGTTTCCTTCAGCAGCAGCGACTTGAATCCATGCACCGCATACGTAAACGGATCCACCTTCGCAATCGCCCGCAGCCACGCCGGAAACGCTTCTACCGGATAGATCGCGCCGCTGGGAAAAAACAGCAGCGTATTTAGAATCCCAAACATCGCCCGCGGCACCAGCGGATCCTCGACCCGCACCATCAACAAAAACATCATCGAATTGAACGCCACCGAGGTCAGCGCGATCATCGCCAACAGCCCCAGCATCGTCCCCGGATTGAATATCGTCCCCACTCCCGCCAGCAGCGACCCGATCACCGTAGTCACCACCCCGGTCATCACCGCCTTGATCGCTCCCGCCCCGTTCAGCCCCAACACCAGCTCCGTCTTCGTGATCGGAGTCACCAAATATCCCTCGTGCACCCCGCGCGCCTTGTCGTCGATATACAGCATCCCCCCGCCGATCATCACCGACACGTACATCGCCAGCGTGATCGATCCCGGCAGCAGGTACTTCATGTACTCGATATACGGATACAGCTCCACCACCTCCAGCGCCGTCTGCTGCAACAGCCGCGGCGACACGTCCGGCTGGTTCAATGCGTCCGTCACTGCGGTCATCTCGCCTTCGAGCGTCGAACTCATGAAGTTGTCGCTGTTGTCCACGATCAGCGCGATCCGCGGATGATTCTTCTCGTACACCATCTTCGAATACTGCGCCGGAATAATCACCGCTCCCTGAATTTTCCCGTTGCGCACGTCCTCCCGCGCCTGCACTTCGTTGTCATACGGGACCGCAATAAACGTCCGCATATTCGCCCGCACCGCGTCAAACGCTTCCTTGATCCGGATCGCCTGCGTCCCACGATCCTCATCCACGAGCCCCATCTTCGCGTCCCGGATCTTCCCGCCAAACGCATTCCCCAGCACGATCAGTTGCACCAGCGGAAAAATCATCGACACCATCATCAGCGCCGGCGACCGGAAAAACTTGCGCATCTCGCGCTCGATAATCGCCATCGTCCGGTTCATGGCCGCAACCCCGGGCTCTGCGGCATCGTGAAGGCAGGCGCTTTCACCAGTTCATCGCGCAACTGCCGCCCCGTGTAGTGGACAAACACATCGTCCAATGTCGTGTTCTGCACCGTAAGCGTCTTCACCGCCACCCCCGCGTTCACTGCCATCTCCACCAGATCCGTCGTCGTCCGCGACCCATTCGCCGTCAGCACCCGGAACATCCCCCCGCTCTCGTTCTGCACCGACGTCACCTCCGGCAATCCCTTCAGCCGCTCTTCCCAATCTTCCGGCGGCCGCTCGAAGTGCGCCTCAATCACATTCGTTCCCGGCACGCTCGCCTTCAACGCCTCCGGAGTATCCAGCGCCACCAGTTTTCCGTGATCCACAATCGCAATCCGGTTGCACAGCCGGTCCGCTTCGTCCATGTAGTGCGTAGTGATCAGGATCGTCAGCTTGCGCTTCGCCTTGATGTTCGTCAGCATCTCCCACACCGACACTCGCGATACCGGATCCAGCCCCGTCGTCGGCTCGTCCAGAAAAAAAATCTTCGGACTATGCACCAAACCCCGAGCAATCTCCAGACGCCGCCGCATCCCGCCCGATAGCGTCTTCGTCTGCGCTCCCCGCCACTTCGTCAAGTCTACCGTCTCCAGCAGTTCCGCAATCGCCTCCTTGCGCCGCTTCTTCGGAACGTCATACAGCTTCGCGTAAATACTTAGATTCTCTTCCACCGTCAAATCCAGATCGCTGGTCAGCGCCTGCGGAATCACTCCAATCGTCCGCCGCACCGCCTCCGGATCCCCCGCCACATCGTGCCCCGCCACCTGCGCCGACCCCGCCGTGATCGGAATCAGCGTCGTCATCATCCGGATTAACGTCGATTTCCCCGCCCCATTCGGTCCCAGCAGCCCAAAAATTTCCCCCTCCTTCACCGCAAACGAAACATCGTCCACTGCCAAGAAGTCGCCATACCGCTTCACGATATGTTCCACTTCAATAGCATTAGGAGCGTCCGCCGCAATCTCGCTCCGCCCGTTAAACTCCGAAGCCGAAATCGCCCCGCCATTAGCGTTGTTCACTTCCATCCCCAATCTCCTAAACTCACTTAGGGACGGGGAGGGCGCCCCGTTCTAGTCGCTCCGTTTTTTGGAGCGACTAGGGCGGGGTCTTTCGTGTGCACCATCACAGTCCCAATGTTTAATTTCCCTGTGCTCCTCTGTGCCCCCTGTGGTGAAAGCCTTCTCTACTTCTTTCCCGCCGCCTCCGCGCTCTTCGGTGCAATTCCCTTCACCTGCTCCGGAGACACCAGTACCTCTGCCGTCATCCCCGGCACATACGCCCCCTTCGGATTCTCCAGCCTCACCTTCAACGCAATCGTCCGTATATCCCTCTTCCGCCGCCCCACATCCCGCTGCGTCGCGAAATCCGCTTCCGCCGCCTTGTAGAAAACTTTTCCCGGCACCAGCGTCCCTCCCGGCAGCCGCACCCGCAGCGTGTCCCCAATTCCAATATGATCGGAATCCGTCTCCGGAATCGCCGCCAACACCCACGTGTCGCTGAAATCCACCACCGTCACGATCGCCTGCCCCGCGTTCACCACTTCGCCTTCGCGCGCCGCCCGCACCAGCACCGTCCCCGTCACCGGCGCATAAATCTTCGTATATCCCAGACGCACTTCCGCTTCCTTCAACAGCGCCACCGCGTTATCCACCTGCGCCCGCGTCGATTCCACCGTACTCTGCGCCGCCGTAGCTTGCTTCGTGCGCGCAATCGCCGAATCCAAATCCCCCTGCCCCGCCGTCACCTGATCCTTCAGCGCCTGCACGGTCGCCTCTTGCGCCTTCAAATTCATCTCCGCCTGCACCCGGTCCTGGTCTGATGCCACACCCGCCTGCGCGAGTCCAATCGTCCGCCGGCTGTCGCTCTCTACCCGCGTCAACGTCGCTTCCGCCTGCGCCAGTTGCGCCCGCGCCGCCGCCAGCCGCGCCTGCGAATTCGCTACATCTCCCGTCGTCGACCCTTTCGTCGATTGCCGCGTATATTCGCTCTCGCTAACCTTCGACCGCAAACTGCCAATCGTCGCCGCCGCCGCACGCTCCTCCGCCTCCAACTCCGACGCATCCAGCAGCGCAATCAGATCCCCCTGCTTGACCTGCGTTCCTTCCTCCACCAGCAGCTTCAGAATCCGCCCCTGAATCTGCGGACTCACCACGATCTGATTCGCGTCCACCGTCCCCACCAGAACCAGATCGTTCCCGCCAGGAGTGGAAAAGAAGTAGTACGCCGAAGCAATCGCCAGAATGACTCCCAGCACAATCAAAAACTTATTCCGCGCACTCATCGCAAATATCCTCGCATCCAGACTCCAGCCCTTGTTGAAAATCCAGGGGGTGCCCCGTTCTAGTCGCTCCGTTTTTTGGGAGCGACTAGGGCGGGGTTTTTCGCGTGCACCATCACGGTTCCTTTGTTTGATTCCCCTGTGTTCCCCTGTGCCCCCTGTGGTTAAGCCCTTAGCCTTTTCTCCTCGTCCTCGGCGTCTCGGCGGTGCTCACCGAAACAGCGCCGCCGAAATAAAATCCAGAACAAACGCCCGCCGCGCCCGTATCCGCTCCACCGACAATGGGTCCATCTTCATCAGCGTCCTCATCAACGGCGCCGAGCTGAAATAAAAAATAATTACCCCCACCACCGACGGGACAAAATCCATCGGGTTCACCGCCCGAAATTCCCCCGCCTCAATTCCCTCCCGCAACACCTCGACCAGCTTCTCGAAGATCGGACGGAAATATTCCTGCGCAACGCGCCGCATACGCGCGCTGCCTTTCGCGCCTGACTGCATCCACTCCCCCTGCACCACCCGCGGAAACCGCGGATTGGCCGCGATGTAATCGAAATACGTCCCCAGATATTCCAGCATCTTCTGCCGCGGAGGCAGTTTGCTTTCGAGCACCGGCACGACTCGCGCCCGCATCCCGCTGAACACATGGTCCAGCACCGCTTCGTACAATGCATCCTTATCCTTGAAGTAGTAATAAAGCAGCGCCTTGTTGACGTGCGCCGCCCGCGCGATCGCATCCGTCCGAGCCCCTGCAATCCCATGCTCGGCAAATTCCGCCACCGCCGCCTTCAGGATTGCCGCCCGACTCTCCTCCGGCCGCCCCCGAGTTCCCAAACGATGAGTCCCCTTCATATAATTAACCAGTTAGTTAGATAGTAGCCCATCTAGTCCCGCCCGTCAATCCACACAACCCACATGGGGACAGCCGCCCTCGGCACGAACCCACGGGGGCACGGAGAAAAAAACAAGTTCCTTTTCTCGGTAGTGGTGCAGTCCAAGACGAGGAAGACGACGAAGAAGAGAACGACGACGACAACGAAGCCGACAACGAAGCCGACAGAAAACAAGCAAAGACAAAGACAGCAAAAGACGGCGACTCCACACACTCCGTAAACCTCAAAGCCGCCGCCGAAACTTCTAGCTCAAGCCGCCCGCGATCGAAGGCACCAGCAGCACCTCATCGCCGTCCTGGAACGAACACGAAGCGCCCCCCAGGAAGCGAATATCTTCCTCGTTCACATAGATATTCAGGAACCGCCGCGTCTCCCCCGCTTCATCCCTCAAATGGGGCTTCAAGTCGGGGAACTGCTGGTCGAGCTCCGCGAACAGCTCACTGAGATTCGCAGCCGAGCAGACGACGCGCGGTGTCCCAGCCGTAAGCCGCCGCAAAGCCGTAGGAATTTGAACCGTGATGCTCATAAAAACCTCCCGGGCAAAAAGCCCGTTACAAAGATGATGTGGTCGACTAACGCCCAGCGACCACCGCCGAAACCGCCGTCTCCGCGAACGCCGCCGGCAAACTCGCCGCCTTCGTCGCGAGGTAAGCTTCAAACTCGGCAAGCTTCGGAGCGATCGGCGTTTCCGCTTGATACTTGTCCGCCAGCACGTCGGTGGTTTTAAGTCCGTTGCCCGTAATGCAGAGCACGGTCGTTTCATCGGGCAGAATGCGGTCCTGCTGGATCAGCTTGCGCGCTGTTCCCACCGTTACGCCGCCCGCGGTCTCGGTGAAGATGCCCTCGCTCTCCGCCAGAAGTTGAATGCCACTGACAACTTCGGGATCGGAAATGTCTTCCGCCCATCCGCCGCTTTTGGTGATGGCCTTCAGCGCGTAATGTCCGTCGGCCGGATTGCCGATCGCCAGCGACCGCGCAATCGTCTTCGGACGCTGCGGTTCGATCTCGCTGCTGTACTGCTTGATCGCCGTGGAAATTGGCGAGCACCCAGTCGCTTGCGCGCCAAAAAATTTCACCGGTTTGGGATCGACCAGTCCCAGGAGAATCAGTTCATCGAACGCTTTCTTGATTTTCGTGATCAGCGATCCGCCCGCCATCGGCACCACGATGTTATCGGGCAATCGCCAGCCCAGTTGCTCGGCGATTTCATAGCCCACCGTCTTCGAGCCTTCGGCGTAGTACGGACGAAGATTGACGTTCACGAATCCCCAGCCATGTTCATCGGAACGATGTTCGTCGGCGATCTGCGAGCACAGGCGATTGACATGGTCGTAGCTGCCATTGATGCGCACCAGCTCCGCGCCATACACTTGTGTGCCCAGAATCTTAGCGGGCTCAAGATCCGAAGGAATGAAAATCCACGCCTTCAAACCTTCGCGAGCCGCTTGCGCCGCCAACGAGTTCGCGAGGTTGCCAGTGGAAGAGCAAGCGACGGTATCGAACCCGAAGCTGCGAGCATTCGCCAGCGCGACCGCAACCACACGGTCCTTGAAGCTCAAGGTAGGCAGGCAAACCGCATCATTCTTAACGAAGAGCCGCCGCGATCCAATCTTGTCGCCGAGCCGCGGAGCGCTCACCAGCGGCGTGTATCCGACCGGCAGCGACGGCTGAAATCCCGCCGGCAGCGGCAGCAGTTCGCGATAGCGCCACATGTTCGGCGCGCGCGAGGCGAACACCGCATGCGAAATGCGAGAGCGAAGCGAATCGTAATCGTAGGTGATTTCGAGCGGCGAGAAACAGTCTTCGCAGATACTGCGCGGCTGGTTGCCCCAGGTCTTGCCGCATTCGCGGCAGCGGAGCTGGTAGGTGCTCGTCTCCATTTTGCAACTTCTTTCTGCGACTGCGGGACGAGCCGGGAAAAAATTACCCCAGTTAACACAAAACCCCTTTTCCGGATTGGAAAAGAGGCTCGGGATACGCGAACAAATCGCAATCACCCCGAATCTCATGGTCCCCGTTACCGGGCGAGAGTTGGCACCTGACGGTCGGGATATATGATCCCGATCCGGTTGCCGTGGCGTCCTAGGGCTCGTCCCTCAGCCACTCTGCATGAAATTCCCATTTGCTCAAAAAAGAGCAAACTTGGGATCAGATACTACAATCACCCAATCAGTCTGTCAAGCGGGATCTTAGGTAGTGGTGCAGTTTGGTTTTCCACAGGCTAGCATTCGGAACCGGGCTGTGGGAAACTGTGGGCATGGCAAAAAAAGAAAGGCTTTTGCGCGTTCCCCGTGATTCCAAAGAACCCGGCGAGTGCACTGCGTGCGGGCATAAATTTACAGAGCCGGACATGCTTAATAAATTCAGGGCGCACAAATGCCGCGAGGATGTCAGCCAAGCCGCTGCGCGGATCGTGAGAGAAGCTACGAAGGATTAGCTCCCGGCAAGAGATCGTCGTCCGGGAACGGCAATTCCAGCGTGCTTCCGCGTTTCGGTAAGACGCGATCCACCATCTTCACGTATCTGTTCCATCCAAACCCGCTGTTGATCGCTAGCCTTTGAAACATCATCAGTGAATACAAGTGTTGCGCGAGCATCGGATTACCCACATCTTCCGACAGCCATTGGTGCAGTTTATTTGATCTGTGTCCCTTTTCGTTGGGAGGACTTTTTTTCTCCAGTTCCTCCAAAAGTCCCGGAGCGATACGCTCGTAAACGAGATCACGGGTGTAATGAGCTACAACGCTATATCTATTTTTCTGCATCCCCGGCCATCGCCAACCCTTCAACTTGTAAATGTTTTCATAGAACTCATCGGGAAACCGTTTGACCCAAGCAGCCAATTCTTTGCGAATGAGCTTTTGAAGATAAACCTGTAGCGCGTCTTGGGGCCGTACCCCTTGGTATCCAGTAGCCTCATCAATGACCGCAATGATCCCGACCTTGGCGAAGGAACGGATTACCACCTCCGCTGCGGCTGCGTATCTGCCCTGACTCACCCGCAGCATGTCCTTATCATTGGCTTGCAGGATGAGCTGACATACGTCGATTAGGGTGGTGGCTTCGTAGCCGTAGGCACTTAGACCACCAGTCGGAGGCATGAAGATGATTGGCTCTTTCATGCGCAAGGATAAGTCCTTGGAAACAGGGAGATTATCCTCAATCTTTTCAATAATTCTGGCGGTTCTGTGCGCACCGCTAGAACCACCAGATGTGGACATGCCGATGGTCGTCTGCATCCCGCGCTGGCTAATTAGGCGAGTACCGTCCTCCAACACGAAAACTGGAATCTTTACTCCCCCAATGTGCAAGAATCCCGAATGAGTGGCTTTCGGCATCACCTTATCACTCCACCGCGCCAGCGCCGCTTTCTTAGCGATCTGTGCTCGCTTTTCGGGGCTTAGAACCTCAGCTCTTGCGTATCCGCCCTTGGCTTTGCTCGAAACTTCAGGTTCCATGCTTGCTCCTTAATTTTAAAATAATGCTTGCATTATATCATGCAAGCATGTATTGTCAAGATGCTTGCAAGGGGAGAGGCTAGATGAACCGACTAAACACTGAAAAACGCACCGCCGTGATCGCAGCCTTAGTCGAAGGCACATCCGTAAATGCCACCTGCCGCATGACAGGAATTGCCAAACACACCGTTCTGAAACTGCTCAAGGACATTGGCTGCGCTTGTGCTGCCTACCACGATGTCAACGTCCGCAACCTCAAGGTACGCCATCTCCAGTGCGATGAAATTTGGCAATTTGTCGGCGCGAAGATGAAGAATACCAGCGCTGAGAAAATCGCTCAGGGTTGGGGCGATGTGTGGACGTGGACGGCGATTGACGCTGCAACAAAGCTGATCGTGTCTTACACATTAGGGCAGCGGGGAGCAGAGACGGCGCACCAGTTCATGCAAGACGTTGCTTCGCGGATCAGCAACAGGATTCAGTTAACAACAGATGGTCACCGTGTCTATGCCGATGCGGTAGAGAACGCCTTCGGGTCTGAGATCGATTATGCGATGCTGGTCAAAATCTACGGTGCGTCGAATGACGGTGAATCACGCTACAGTCCCGCAACCTGCATCGGGTGCCGCACCGGAGTGCTCGCGGGCAATCCCGATCCGAAGCACATCAGCACTTCATTCGTGGAGCGGCAGAACCTTTCGATGCGGATGGGAATGCGCCGATTTACGCGGCTCACGAACGGATTCAGCAAGAAGCTAGAGAACCACGGGCACGCCGTGGCTCTGTATTTTATGCATTATAACTTTTGTCGGGTGCACAAGACGCTCAGGGTCACTCCCGCGATGGAGGCTGGTCTGACGGATCATGTTTGGGAAGTACAGGAATTACTTGCATTGCTGGAGGGAAAAACGACTACCTAAATATTATCCTGTTCCAGCTCAAGCGGCAGAGGAACAGCTTGCGGTTTATTCTTTTGAAATTCGTATGCGCTCGATATGGTCGGAGCAATCTCGCATTCGGGCTGCGAGCAAGCGCACCCGGAAGTCGTTTTGGTATTCGAGACCATGGTACCAAGTTCCGCGAAATTGATGGTGGTGGTCAGTTGATTCCTCCGTTGCTAAATTTAATAGTATAGCACTGTGAAGGTTTGGCGGAATAGGAGAATTTCCAATGTTTTCAAAAGCTTATGATATGGCTAACAAGTACACCCGCCCGGTAATGATCTTTAAGCGTCTCGAAAATCGCAGTATTGGGGCGGGCGTTGCAACCTACTTGCTCCTCAATAAGGACGGCTGGGCGTTGACTGCGGCGCACGTGATGATGGATACAATAGCTGCCCAACAGCACACAAAAGAGCGCGCAGAATACCAAGCCACAGTCCACCAAATAGAAAACAACCCTCTGTTTTCGACTGGGAAGAAAAAGCACGAGATCAACCAGTTGAAAAAGAATAGTGAATGGATAACAAATATTTCGTATTGGTGGGGAGTCGATGGGGTAAACGCTACGACTATACACTTCGATCAAGAGCGAGACTTGGCAGCAGTGAAGTTGTTTGGCTTCGAGAACCTCAAAATCAATGAATTTCCCACGTTCGCAGTACCCCCATTGCCCCCAATATCCGACCTGGAACCAGGGCCGGGGCCGGGCACTTCGCTATGTCGGCTAGGGTTTCCATTTCACATGGTTACCGCACGTTTCGATGATTCTACCCAGCAGTTCAGAGTAGACAACATGCCTCAACCCTCAGCGATCACGCAAAACCGGCCAATGAGTATCACCTGAAAACCGGCCAACGAGAGTAGCGTCCGGGACATTGATTCCCGCGGAGGCTTGTAGGCTCCGTGGGCATGGCCAATGTCTTGAACGAA
>Ga0208191_1000052_pt1 | contig 113093 bp, 116 predicted proteins | sample June2015DPH_13_5_FD_184709 | JGI IMG/M metagenome (GOLD analysis project Ga0208191, IMG submission 184709) | Peatland microbial communities from SPRUCE experiment site at the Marcell Experimental Forest, Minnesota, USA - June2015DPH_13_40... | ecosystem: Environmental > Terrestrial > Soil >... | reverse complement strand
ATTATGGGGTTGATAGGTGCGCTTCGGCATTTGCTCATCCTTATCACGGAACGTTTTCCAACCATTTTATAAACCATTTATAGGTCTTTTTGTCAAGGGACCGCCTAGATTTTCTCCGGTTCCCGGCCTCTTGACTTATCCAGATATCTGCGTCAACCAGGAGAGGCGGTGGCCACCTGTCCTGACCAGGCCATGGTCCCCAAGGCCTGGACATCCTGGAAAGTCAAGGGCCGTTCCTCCAACCGCCCATTTTTAAGTTGAATTTTATAAGCGAAATAACATAAAATTAAAAGGTTAGAGCTAGATTAGCCCTTTCTCGACTCTAGGGACCGGGTGCCATTGGGCCCTCTGGCCGGCTCATACCCCACTGGACCTCACGCAGTGTTTCCATGAAGATTAAGGAGTGTCTATGTTTCTCGATCCCATCCTGGGATGGTTCTCCAACGATTTGGCCATCGACTTAGGCACCGCCAATACCCTGGTTTACGTCAAGGGCAAAGGTATCGTCCTGAGCGAACCTTCGGTGGTGGCGGTGCGCAAAAACGACCGGGACCGCAGCCGGGTGCTGGCGGTGGGCCGGGAGGCCAAGATGATGTTGGGCCGCACCCCGGGCAACATCGTGGCCATCCGCCCCATGAAGGACGGGGTCATCGCCGACTTCGAAATCACCGAGGCCATGCTGCGCCACTTCATCCGCAAGGTACACAACCGGCGCTCCCTGATCCGGCCCCGCATCATCGTCTGCGTCCCCTCGGGTATCACCCCGGTGGAAAAGCGGGCGGTGCGGGAGTCGGCTGAATCGGCCGGGGCCCGGGAAGTCTATCTCATCGAGGAGCCCATGGCCGCAGCCATCGGCGCCGGGCTGCCCATCACCGAGCCCATCTGCAACATGGTGGTGGACATCGGCGGCGGTACCTCCGAAGTGGCGGTCATCTCCCTGGCGGGCATCGTCTATTCCAAATCGGTGCGGGTGGGTGGCGACAAGATGGACGAAGCCATTTTGCAATATATCAAGCGTACTTACAATCTCCTGATCGGCGAGCGCACTGCGGAAATCATCAAGACCACCATCGGCAACGCCTTCCCCGGCGAGGTCGAATCCATGGACGTCAAGGGCCGGGACCTGGTCAGCGGCATCCCCAAGATCATCAATATCAACTCCGATGAGGTCCGCCTGGCCATTCAGGAGCAGATCGACGTCATCGTCGCCGCGGTGAAAACCGCCCTGGAGCAGACCCCCCCGGAGCTGGCTGCGGACATCGTGGACCGGGGCATCTACCTGACCGGGGGCGTCGCCCTTTTGAAAGGCCTGGACGACCTGCTCAAACAGGAGACCGGGTTACCCATCAAGATCGCCGACGATCCCTTGACTACAGTGGTTCTGGGTTCCGGCCGGGCCCTGGACAACCTTAACATCCTGAAGGAAGTAATGATTGCTTGAGGCAGTTGGCTTTGCGCCATAACTTGCACTACCGCACTCCGTTGATCGTGGCCCTGGCTCTCTTGCTGTTTTTCTCCGTCCTTTCCCTCAGCCTGAAGCAATCACCGGTCATGAAGGAGGTGGAAGGGTTGGTGGTTTCCGCCACTGCCCCCGGATTGCAGGCCCTGGAATCTTTGGGCCGCCGCGGCAGGCGCCTCTGGCAGGGCTACATCTACCTGGTGGGGGCCCGACAGGAGAATGTCCAACTGCACCGGAGCCTGGAGGAATACCAGCAGAAGGAAATCCGTTTTCAGGAAGCCCAGCAGGCCCTGACCCGCCTGGAAGCGCTCTTGGACCTGAAGAGACAGGTGGCCCTGCCGGTGATCGGGGCCCGGGTCATCGCCTACGACTCGTCCATTTGGTCCCGCTGCGGCCTCATCGATCAGGGGAAGGCCCAGGGGGTGAAGACCGGGCTACCGGTGCTGGCGCCGGAGGGTATCGTCGGGCGAGTCGTGGAGACCTATCCCCAGTACGCCAAGGTGATGCTCATCGTGGACCGCAAGAGCGGCGCCGACGCCATGGTGCAGCGCACTCGGGTGCGGGGCATCCTCCAAGGCCAGGGAGGCAACCGCTGCTCCCTCGATTTCGTCCCCAAGAGCGCCGACGTCCAGGTGGGGGACCTGGTCCTGGCCGCCGGCCTGGCCGGCATTTATCCCAAGGGCTTGGTCTTCGGCAAGGTCACCGAGGCCAACAAAAAGAGCCCCGGAGTCTTCCAGGAAATCGAAGTGACCCCCGCAGTGGACCTGTCGACCCTGGAAGAAGTCCTGGTGATCAAAGTCGCCAACCTCAGCCTGTCGGAACCATGATCGCCGCCCTTCTCGGATACAGCTTCCTGGCCCTGGCCATTTTCTACCTGCAGAACCTGGCGTTCTTCCCGCAGGTGCACCTGCGGCTGCTGGCCCTGCTGCTGTTCTACCTGGGTTTGCGGCCCTCTCTGGCCCTGGCCCTGGCGCTGGCGGTGGCCGTGGGGGTCTTGCAGGACAGCTATGCTACCACCCCCTTCGGGCTTCACCTGGGCGCGGCCCTGTTGCTGGTGCCGGTGGCCCGCTTCTTTTGCCAGCGTCTGCCCCAGCAGCGATTCGGCCTCCAGGCGGTGGCCTGCCTGCTGGCCCTGGTCCTGCAAGAGGTCTTCCTGCAGGCGAGTCTCATCACCTTGGGCTACGAAGGAGGACTGGCCTGGGGGCAACTGTCTCATCACGCCGCGGAAATTCTGTTTACCGCGGCCCTGGGGCCTTTGATGTATTTACTGGTGCGTGGCCTGGAAAGATATCTGGGCCGCTACGGCTGGCGCCCCAGGAGCCAGCCCGGGTTTTACCGGCCTCTGGCGTAATGGTGGGGCGGCTGTCTCCCCGGCCGCCTCAAGGCGGACGGATTACTGCGGGCTGTCCCACCAAATACCAGGACAAGACCTTACCAAGACGAGACCACTGACTGAGAGCGCCATGGCCCACCCCAAGCTGAATCTGGAAGAAACCTATTTAGGGGACTTTAAGTTCCTGGGAACTTCCAGCGGCGGCGCCATGCCCCTGGATGAACAGGAGCGGGTGCGGCGCCATTTTTCCGCGGTGGTCTTCATTGTCCTTGGCCTCTTTGCCCTCCTGTTCCTGCGCCTCTGGTTTCTGCAATTGGTGCAGGGTGAACACCTGCACCAGCGCTCGGAACAAAACCGCATCCGCCTCATAGACCTGCCCCCCTGGCGGGGCAAGATTCTGGACCGCGACGGCCAGGTTCTGGTGGGCAACCGGCCCAGCTACGAACTGATGGCGGTCTTGGAAGACGCGGGAGACATTGCGCTCCTGAGCCGCCGGCTGGCGATTTTGCTTCATATGGATCAGAAGCAGATCGCCGCCCAGTTGGAAAACGCCCGGGCCAACGGCCTCTACCAGGTGCGCCTCCGGGGAGACCTGAGCTGGGAAGAACTGGCCCAAGTGGCCACTTATCAACCGGAGTTGCCCGGAGTCCTGGTGCAGCTCCAGCCCAAGCGGGAGTACCGCCAAAACGGGCAGGCGGCCCATGTCCTGGGTTATCTGGGGGAGATTAGCGAAGCCCAGCTCAAGAGCGGCAAGTTTCCCAATTACAAAGTGGCGGACTACGTGGGCCGTTTCGGCATCGAACTGGCCTGGGATAACTATCTCATGGGCGCCCGGGGCCACCGCCGCATCGAAGTGGACGCTTATGGCCGGGAATTCGGCCAAATGGAGTCGATTTCCCCCACCCCCGGGGCCAACGTCTACCTGACCTTGGATAGCCGCATGCAGCAGGAGGCCGAGGATTGCCTGGAAGGCAAGACGGGAGCCATCGTCGCCCTGGATCCCCGTTCCGGCAAGATTCTGGCCATGGCCTCTTCCCCAGCCTTTTCCCAGGAGGCCTTTGAGCGGGGGCTGCCGCCTCAGGAATGGCAACGGCTCAGCCAGGATAAGGGCCATCCCCTGGAAAACCGCGCTCTCCAGGGACAGTATCCCCCTGGTTCCACTTTCAAAATTATCATGGCGGTGGCCGGCCTGGAAGAGAAGGTCATCACCCCCGCAACCACCTTTAATTGCACCGGGTCCCTGGTCTGCGGCGACCATGAGTTCAAATGCTGGAAAAAGGGCGGCCACGGCCAGGTCAATCTCCATCGGGCCCTGGTGGAATCTTGCGACGTCTATTTTTATAACCTGGGGGAGAGGCTGGGGATTGACCGCATTGCCAAGTGGAGCCGCCGCTTCGGCCTGGGACAACCCAGCGGCCTGCATCTGGATAAAGAGATGCCCGGGCTGGTGGCCTCCAGCGAATGGAAAAAGGCCCGCTTCCACCAGGCCTGGCACGAAGGGGAGACCCTGTCGGTCGCCATTGGCCAGGGCTATAACCTGGTCACCCCGCTCCAGATGGCCCAGGTGGCCGCGGCCCTAGCCAACGGCGGCCTGATCTATGAGCCGCAGTTGGTGGAAAAAGCGGAGAGTCCAACCGGAGAGGTTATCTTTCAGTCCCAGCCGCAGGTCAAGTATCGCCTGGGGGCCAGTCCGGCCACCATCGCCGCGGTGCAGAAGGCCCTGGAGGGGGTGGTGGCGGAGGAGGCCGGGACCGGCAAGACGGCCCGCCTGGCCCAGATCCAGGTGGCCGGCAAGACCGGCACCGCCCAGGTGGTGGCCGCGGAGAGGCTGGCAGAGGAGAAAAAAGGCGGGACCACTGAGAAGATCAGCAAGTATGAAAACCATGCCTGGTTCGTGGGTTACGCCCCGGCGGCCAACCCCCGGGTGGCCGTGGCGGTGCTGTTGGAACACGGCGGCCACGGCGGCACTGATGCCGGGCCTCTGGCCCGGCGGGTCATCGCCGCGGCCCTCCGGGAGCACGAGCCCCGGGTGGCCCAATCGGAATAATACGGTTTTCAGTTTTCAGCTAAACGTTCATGAACAACTACTGCCTCACCCCCGGCGATGAAAAATCCCACCTGCCCCAGTAGTGTCCGGCAACAAAATTGCATGGAGAAGATTACACTATCTCGCAGTTAAATTCTAGACCATGGTAATTTCAGCGATATCAACATATTATATCGATGCAACTAAATCCCCTCTCCCCTGCGAGGGGACGACACCGGGTGAGGGGTGGCTTCATCTGCCGTTCCATACCCCCCCTCACCCTGCCCTCTCCCCCCAAGGGGAAGAGGGAAATAGCTTGTAAATTCCATGAATTGATTAAATAGTGGGCATGCCTGAGTTCAAAAAGATCTCTTGTTTTGGTGGGCAGTGCCCATCCTACATGCCTCATAGCAAAAACCTTGCCGGACACTACTGCCCCTGCCCCCCTTTGTCAAAGGGGGGTTCAAAGTCCCCCTTTGAAAAAGGGGGATTTAGGGGGATTTGAAGTTTTCCTGGAAAAAGAAAAAATAGAGCTACCAAGACCCCGCCAGTCAATCTGATCTGGCCTCCACCTCCCCGCCGTCCCAGCCATATTTGCCGATAAGGCGCACGAAGCGGCAGCCGCCGTAGTATTCGTACTTCAACCCCTCCCCGGTCTGGCGCACGCAGGTCAGGGTTTGGGTGAACCTGTCCCCCACCGGAATCACCAGCCGTCCCCCCGCGGCCAGTTGCTCCACCAGGGGCCTGGGGACCTGAGGGGCCCCGGCGGTGACTATGATGCCGTCGAAGGGGGCCTCCTCCGGCCAGCCCAGGGTGCCGTCCCCCACCCGGATGCGAATATTCCGGTAACCCAAGGAGTCCAAGATCGATCGGGCTTGATCCGCCAGGCCGCCCCTGCGGTCGATGCTGAAGACCGCGGCGGCCAACTCCGCCAGGACCGCCGCCTGGTAGCCGGAGCCGGTGCCCACCTCCAGGACCCGGTCCGTCTCCTTGAGCTCCAGGATCTCGGTCATGAGGCCCACGATGTACGGCTGGGAGATGGTCTGGTCTTCCCCGATGGGCAGGGGATAGTCACCGTAGGCCTGGCTCCAGAGGTGCTCAGGGACAAAACGGTGCCGGGGCACCTGGCGCAGCGCGGCCAGCACCCGGGGGGCGGCCACCCCCCGGGCCCGGATTTGCTGTTCCACCATGCGGTCCCGGGCCGCGGCAAATTGATCCTCGGGCATGAAATATTCCTCTCAGGAACAGCTTCCAGCAGCAATGCGTACCGGCCGCGGTCACCAGGCGCGACCCGCCGGGGCCCCTTATCCGGCCAGATCCCTAAAATAATAGGAGAAAGCCGGTTTTTGCAGGGAAAGCTCGAAAATTTTTTTCTCAGGCTAAAAAGTTTCCGCGGCGGGGCAGGCGCCGGTGAGTGCCAGGATGATGGATCAGAGGCTGATTCTTTGCTATCATTATCTTATGGAATCGATGGCCCACTGCCTTTTTCACCCGGACCGGGAGGCCTGGGTCCAGTGCCAGAAACATGAATTGGGATACTGCCGGGAATGCTTAGAAGCCTGCCGGGCCTGCACCGACCCCTGCCTCTACTGCAAGTTCCGCCCGGGCTGCGTCATCTGGGAGCTCTGCCGCAAGGAGGCCAAAAAACGCTGCCAGGAAGAGGGGTGATGCACCAGCCGGAGTGCGTCTCTTTCACAGCTTTTTCTCCCACCTGAGCAAATCGGTCACCTGGGCCAGGGTGCGGCCTTCCTTGATCTCCTCCCGGATGCGATTCTCCTTTTCCAGGACGTCCATGGCCCGGTTGGCGTATTCCACCGCCAGGATCCGGGGCAGGACCACCACCCCATCGTCATCCCCCAGGACCCAATCGCCGCTCTCCACCTTGACGCCCCCCACCCGGATGGGCACCCCGATCTCTCCGAAGCCCTTGGGTTCCCCGGCGTTGGGCATCACCAGGCGGGAGAAGGCCGGAAAACCCAGATTGGCGATGTCGCCTGAGTCTCTGATGGCGCCGTCGATCACCACCCCGTTTAGTCCTCGCTGCAGGGCCGAATTGGTGGCCAGTTCCCCCCAGATGGCAGGCCCCACCCCGCCGGCATCGATGACCACCACGTCCCCCGGCTGGGCCAGGTCGATGGCCTCCACCGGCTTGGCCCAATCCCCGGGGTAGGTCCGCACCGTCAGGGCCGGGCCCACCAGGCGGATCCCGGGAAACAGAGGCCGCAGCCCCTCCAGAACCCCGCTCCGGTGCAGGGCGTCGGAGAGATTGGCGCTGGAGACCAACTCCAGCACCCCCCGGATCTCCTCCTCCCCCACCCGTTTGAACAGGGTGGTGGGAATCACCGCGCCCTCATCCAGGGCCCGGCGGATCTCCCGGGTGGCCGCGGCCGGGTCCTTGGCCTTGGTGATGGCGCCCCCCACGATGACGTAGCCGGCCCCGTGGGCCACCGCCTGGGCGGCGGTCTCGGAGTTGATCCCTCCGGCCACTCCCACCGGCACCCGCACCGCCCCGCTGACCGCGGCCAATACCGCAAAGGGGTCTTGTCCCCCGCCCCGCATCTGTTCGTCAATGGCCGCGTGCACCGAGATGTAGTCCGCCCCCAGCTCCTCCACCTGGCGGGCCCGGGCCAGCGGGTCGGCCACCGCAATGAGGTCCACCGCAATCTTAGCCCCGTAATTCTTGCCAGCCTGGACACACTCGGCAATGGTGGCGTCGGTGGCGGCCCCCAGCACGTCGATGATCTGGGCCCCGGCCTTGGCCGCGGTCTCCACCTCCACACGCCCGGCATCCATGATCTTCATGTCCGCCACGATGACCTTGCCGGGGAAGAGGCGCCGCAACTCCCGCACCGCATCGAGGCCTTCGCTCTTGATCAAGGGGGTGCCGGCCTCCACCCAATCCACCCCGGCGGGCACCGCCAACTCCGCCACCTGCACCGCCCGGTGCAGGTCCACAAAATCCAGCGCCAGTTGCAATATGGGAGGCATAGGTAAGTTCCTTAGGGATTAGGGATTAGGGATTAGATAAGGTTTATTTTAATTTGGACGATCTTTTCAGGGAAGATATAAGTCCGTTCAATATGCGCCCTATTTCCCCAACCCGGTCAAGTACTTGATTTATCGCCATTTCGTTAATGTATGTCAGTTGATAGGCTATGGTGAGATGGGTTTCTAATTCCGCCAGAGAACCGCGGGCATTACTTAGAAAATATTGGAATTCCTTTTTTGAAGTCCGGGCATGACCTTCGGCAATATTGCTGGGGATGGATATCGCGGCACGTCGCGTCTGGCCTATCAGCCCGAAAACTTCTTCTTTGGGGAACTCTTGGCTTGCTCGGTAGACTTCGGTGACCAAGGCCATAGACTTCTGCCAGGCCACTAAATCTTTATAAGAGCGCACTTCGTCTGCCATCACCGCACCAAGTGCCTAATCCCTAATCCCTAACCCCTGTCCCTGTCCCTACTCCAAATCGGCGTGACGGTCCAGGATTTCTCCGTAGTCGTGGCCGGAGCGCCTTCGGTAAAGGAGGAGGACCACCGCCTCCAGGAACAGAAAGGCGGCCTGTTCGAAGAGGCTGCCGGGGCATTGGACCGAGGCGGTCTCCTGGGTCCGGGTCAGCTTGGTGGTGCCGGGGATGGTGATGACCACCTGGGCTTCCCGCCCGATGGTGGAGTCGATATGGGCGGTGAGACCCAGGGTGCGGGCCCCCACGGTGTTGGCCCGGCGCTGCATCTCCCGGGGCTGGGCCGTCTCCCCCGAGCCGGACATCACCACCAGCAAGTCACCCGGGCGGATGCGGGGGGTGGTGGTCTCTCCCACGAAATAGACGGCATACCCCAGGTGCATCAGCCGCATCAAGAAGCCCCGGAGAATAAAGCCGGAGCGGCCGCTGGCGCACCCGAAGATGCGGGGCGCGGCTTTAATCTCCCTGATCAGGGTCTCGGCCATCTCCGGAGTAATTTGGGCCAGCGCGCCGCCCAGCTCCTGGTGCATATGGTCCAAGGCCACGGAAAATTTCATGGTCTCCGGGGATGGAGACAAAAAAGCCCCCCGCGGCTGTCCCGGAAGGCAATCCCTCTTGTCCATCATTCCCTCCTTGCAGTCCCAGTCCACCGCTTGGCCGGATCCAGGCTTCCAATTTTATGGAGGAATTTTGTCTAAAACTATCACAAGCTAGGAAAAATTACCAGGAATCTTCTCAGGTTCCTCAGATTTGCCCAATTTTTTCTAAGATACGGGCGGCGAACCTGGGCAGGCGGGGTGTTCAGGGCTCAACAGGCTCCTTCAGCCTTCAAACTTCTCGTCGAAGACCTTCATGGCGCAGAAGCGGCCGCACATGGTGCACTGGTCTTCCCGGGCCTGGCTCAGGTCCCGGTAGCGCCTGGCCTTGGGGGGATTGACCGAGAGCTGGATTTGCGTGTCCCAGTCCAGGGCCCGCCGGGCCTTGGACATGGCCAGGTCCCAATCGGCGGCGCCGGGCCGGCCCAGGGCGATATCCGCGGCGTGGGCCGCGATGCGGGAGGCCACCACCCCGTCGATGACGTCCTCCACCTCCGGCAGTTTCAAGTGTTCCGCCGGGGTGACGTAGCACAGAAAGGACGCCCCCAGGACGGCGGCCAGGGCCCCGCCGATGGCCCCGGAGATGTGGTCGTAGCCCGAGGCCACGTCGGTGACCAGGGGCCCCAGGACGTAAAAGGGGGCGTTGCTGCAATATTTCTGCTGCAGGCGGACGTTTTTGCGAATGGCGTTCAGGGGTAGATGACCCGGGCCTTCCACCATCACCTGGACCCCCTTGGCCCAGGCTCGTTGGGTGAGCTCACCCAGAACCTTCAGTTCGTGGAGTTGGGCCCGATCGGTGGCGTCGGCCAGGCATCCGGGCCGCAGCCCATCCCCCAGGGAGAGCGTGAGATCGTGGCTCTGGGCAATCTCCAGCAGTTCGTCATATCTCTCATAAAAAGGATTTTCCCGGCCGGAACGCCGCATCCAGGCGGCGAGGAAGGCCCCGCCCCGGGAAACCACCCCGGTGACCCGCCTGGCAAGCAGCGGCAGGGCGGCCCGGGTGACGCCGCAGTGCACCGTGACGAAGTCCACCCCCTGGCGGCCGTGGTGGCGCACCATCTCCAGGAGATCGTCGCCCCGGACCTCTTCCAGGCTGCTAACCTGGCTCATGATCTGATAGATGGGCACGGTGCCGAAGGGCGCCGGGCATTGGGCCAGCAGGGCGGTGCGGATATCGTCCAGGGCGCCGCCGGTGGACAGGTCCATGACCGCGTCCGCCCCGAACTCCAGGGCCGCGGCCAGCTTGGCCTGCTCCTTTTCCAGGTCGCAGTCGTGGGGGGAAGTGCCGATATTGGCGTTGATCTTGACCCGCACCCCCTGGCCGATGGCCAGCGGCCTAAGCCCTAAATGCCCGGGATTGGCCGGCACCACCAGGGTGCCCCGGGCCAGACCCTGGCGAATCACCTCCGGGGCCAACCCTTCCCGCCCGGCCGCCTGCTCCATGGCCGGAGTGATCTTCCCTGCTAATGCCGCCTCCCGCTGAGTCATGAGGATATTTTATCTTAATGAGGGGGAAAAAGGAAGGGTTGGAGGGAAAGGCATGAGAGCGAGGACATATGCCATCTCCTCCAAGCCCCTCACCCAAACCCGCATAATGGTTAAGGTGACTCCATGATGGGCCTCTGACCTTAATCAGGACATTCTCGCAAAAAAATTAGGGGCGACCCAGCGGGCCGCCCCTACTCCCTAAATTATGGGGATTGGGGGAGGGGGCGTGGGGGAGTTTTTTGTAAGAGTAAGGGCCGTCGGCCCTTAGCCCTCTCCCCCACTCATCTATTCCCCCCCGTCCTCCTCGAAGAGAAGGCTGCCCAGGGCCGGCCAATCCGCCACTTCCAAAAATGGGTGGGGCCGGCGGTTCCAGGGTTGGGCGAAGAGAATGGGAGTGATCCCGTGGTCGGACAAAAGCAGGCAGGTTTCCAGGCGATCCTCCACGAAGAACCGGATCTTTTGGTCCCGGAGGTAATGGAGTTTGCTGTCGGGATCACCGGTGGCCACCACCCGGATATCCTGGGGCGGCACCTGGGCCAGGGTACGCTGCAGCCAGGTCCGGATGGGCCCGGCCTGGTCCCGAGCGGTAACGAACAACAGGGGCTTCTCCCGGGCCAGGCGGGTGAGGACCGCGACTGCCTGGGGGAAGGGCTCCACTGCCAGTTGGTGGGGGCGGTCAATAAGTTCCCGGATCAGTTCGGCAATGATCCGGGGCTCCAGATCCAGACAGTCCTCCAGGGAAAACGTGGTGATGTGCTCGTAGCGCAGATGGTGGCCGCAGTCGTAGCGCTCCCGGGCCAGGGTGAGGAAGGTGGTCATGATGTCGGCCACCACCCCGTCGATGTCGAAGGCCAGGGAGTCCAGGGGGATGCGGCGGCATCTTGGATTAGCAGGCAGAGTCGCGATGACATCCATTAATCTTGCGGTTCCAGGGAGGCCATAATCTCCAGCACTTCCTCGTCATCCAGATCATACCAGTTTACATAGGCGTCGGCCACCGCGAAAGACCAGCCGCTCCGGACGTTGAGGCAGAGGAGTTCGTCCACCTCGGGCAGGAGGTCTGGCACGGTGCGCTCCGAGGCGGTGGGCACCGCCACCAGGATCTTACCGGCGCCCCGGCGCTTCAGGAATTGCACCGCGGCCCGCATAGTAAAGCCGGAGGCCAGGCCGTCGTCGACGATGATGGCCGGCTATCCCGCCAGCTCGGGGTAGGGCCGGCCGCCCCGCAGCCTCTGTTCCCGCCGGCGGCTGACCGCGGCGGCCTTGGCCATCTGGGCGGCGATCTCCTCCTGGGTCAGGGACAGCCGCCGGAGCAGCTCCTCATTGAAGATGGCTTCCCCCTCGGGGTCCAGGGCCCCGAAACCGGCCTCGGTGGTCCAGGGGAGCTGGATCTTGCGAACGATGAGCAGGTCCAGGGGGAAGGCCAGACCCCGGGCGATCTCCGCGGCCACCGGCACGCCGCCGGCGGGAATGGCAAACAGGTGAAGCTTCCGGCCGCGCCGGGCCAGGAGGCGCTCCGCCAGCAGCCGGCCGGCGTCGGCCCGGTCCTCAAAGACCCGGAGACGATTTCTTAAACGGGGCTCTTCACTGAGTCTGCCCATGGTCGGCAAAATTCCTCGGCCAGGGCGGCCACCCGCCGGAGAAACTCCGCCTGGCTGAGGCGGGCGCCGGTGAGGCCTCCCCTGAGGTTGATTTCCGAAAGATAAGTTTCACCGTCCGGGCCGACAAGGAGGTCCAGGATGGCGTAGGGAAATTTTCCCCGGGCCATGACCTGGCGGCAGAAAAGCAGATGGGCCGGAACCAGCGCCGCCGGCCGTGAGGCGCCGCCTTGATAGAGATTCTTGCGGAAGCTGTGGGGGTTGACCCGCTCATAGGCTTCGGCATAGTCAGCCACCACCACCACCCGCAAATCCCTGGCCCCTTCCAGGAGGGGCTGCACCACCAGGGGATAGGGCAGCGGCTGGAGCCCCGCCAGGCTATAGAGGGACTCCAGGGAAGGCCAGCAGCCCACCCCCAGCCCGAGGTGGCCCCGGTCCCGCTTACTGACCACCGCGCCTCCGTGCCGGCTGGCAAACCGGGAGAGATTGGCGGCCAGATCGCCGAGCCCGTAAGCCACGAAGGTGCCGGGCCCCATGAACTCCCCCAGCGCCTCTGCCTGGGCGGCCTTGGAGCGGGCCAGGAGTTGGGCCAGGGCCGGGGGGAACAGGGCCACCCCCCGCTCCGCCAGGTCCAGCAGTTTGAACTCCTCGCCGGGCCGCAGGGCCAGGGGGCCGAGCACCGCGTCCCCAGCGCCAAGGTCATGGTAATTTTCGCGAAATTCGACAATGCTCCGGATCAGATGCGATTCCCGGTCCATTTTTCTTTAAGGGTGCTCAGGAGGCATTCGGGGCGAGGCTACGAGCGGCCAGGTTAGCCCCGGTCAACCAGTCTGGCGGATCTGCCGCGGCAAAAGCCCGCGGTTGCCGGTACGACCCATAAAAGAAGCCTGCCCCATTATAGGGCAGGCTTCCCAACAAAATAAACTAAAATTTCCAGGTTGGTTAACCTGATTGGTTACAGGCCGACAATATTCTTGTGCAGTTCCCTGGTCTTTTCCAGGCGGGCCCGATCCCGCTTCGCCACCAGGGCCGCCAGGCGGTCCTGGATGCGCCGGTAAAAGGTGCCATTGATGTCTTCCCCACGGGCATGGGCGTTGATGATTTGGCGGTAGCAGCAGATCATCTTGGAGATCATGGAGACCGCATACTCCCGCCCCTGGACCTTGACGGTGGCCAGCCCCAGGTCGAGATAAGCCTTCAATTCTTCGCCCAGGATGGCAAAGGCCACGTTGGGCTGCAGCCGGACGCGGTCGTTGATGGCTTCGATCTTCTCCGGGGGCTGCCCCCGCCGGGAAAGGACCCGGCGCCGCTGCTCTTCGCTGAGGAGGCAGAGCCGGAAACAACTGCCGCTGTGGTCCGGCCAGCCTTCGTATTCCACGATCTCGTTGCCGTCTTCGTCGCGGTAGACCTTGCGGACATAGGAATCCGCAATGAGTTCGTGGAACATGCAATTGCCCACCCCGCCGATGCAGCGGTTACCGTGGACCAGCACCTCGGTCTTTAATCCCTGTTCGTCCGCCTCCTGCTTGAACCGGGTCAGCTTCTCCACCGTATTGATCTCGGTGGAGGCCACCAATTGGCTGGCCCCGTAAGATTTAAAGCGGGCCATCTCCTCCTGGGTCTGGATATTGCAGCCGACGCTGGCGTGGATGACCAGTTGCGGGAACTGCCGGTGTACCGCCTGCATCACCGCCGGGGTCTTGACGATCACCCCTTCGATACCGAAGTGGGCATACTTTTCCACCTTTTGCACCACCAGGGGAATTTTTTCCGGCGGGATTTCGGCGTTTAAAGCCACCCGCACCTTTCCCTGGTAGTTGGCGGCAATGCGCACCGCCTCAGCGATGCCGCTGTCTTCCAACTCCCATTGGCACTTGCGACGGCTGAAGCCCTTGGCCCCCACGTACACGGCGTCGGCGCCGTTCTTAAAGACTCCCTCTACCATTTCCAGGCTGCCGCCTGGAGCCAACAGTTCGTTAATCATTACTCTCCCACACCTCCCTGAGCCTCTGCCAAAAGGTTCCTAGGCTCTGCGACACCCTCAACAAGCCAGTGCCTCTGGTAACCCCCAGGAAATGGTGGGTTCCTGCTCCGCGCCTGCTCCCGCCGGCCACTCGAACTTGCCGCATGGTGGCGAGAATTCTCCTGAATTTATTATAAGTCTGTCAAAGATTAATTTCAATTATTATTGTTAGAAATCTATGACATTTGACAGATGCCGATTTTGCGGTTCAGCCCCGCAGATAGGCAATGGCCAAGGCGAAGCAGAGCCCGATCTCCACCGCCCAGCTAAGCAGATAAATTAACAGCTCCATGCCGGAACCATAATCTTTCTCCTGCAGGATGCGATTCGGTTCCCGGAGGATGTCCCAGGAGCTGATCTCTTTGGCAGCCACCATGATAAGCTATCTCCTTTCAGAAAAATTCGGCTAAAAGCTCCTTTACAGGACGCTGCGGTTGTTGTCGCACCAGGGGACCGGCCCCGAGGACCGGATGGGTTTCCTCCAGCAAGGGGCGAGGCCGTTTGAAGATCACCCCGATGGGAATTCTCTCCCCCCACTCCCTGCCTTTCTGGAAGGCCCAAATTTCGTTCTCCGGGTCGTAACCCGCCTCCTCTTCCACCTGGTAAACCCGAGCCTGGAACCATTGATAGGTGTTGATCCGGTTAAAGCTGACGCATGGCTGCAGCACCTCCAACAGGGCGAAACCCCGGTGGCTGAGGGCCTCTTTGTAGAGGCCGGTCAGATGCTCCTCCATGCCGGCGAAGCCCCGGCCCACCCAGGAGCAGTCCTGGCTCACCGCCAGGGCCAGGGCGTGCAGGGGCGGGTAGGCCACCCCATCCGGCTGCAGCAGGGTCTTGAAGCCCTGGTCGGTGGTGGGGGAAGCCTGGCCCTTGGTCAGGGCGTAAACCTGGTTGTTGTGCACCACCAGGGTGAGATTGGGGTTGCGCCGCAGGGTGGCCAGCAGGTGGTTGCCCCCCTCGCCGTAGCAGTCACCGTCGCCGGCTTCAGCCACCACCGCCATCTCGTGGTTGGCCAGCCGCACCCCGGTGGCCAGGGGCAGGGTGCGGCCGTGGATGCCGTTGAAGGTGTTGCACCTGAGGTAATGGGGAAATTTTCCCGACTGACCGATCCCCGAGACCATGAGAAGGCCTTCCGGCTTGATCTCCAAATCCGCCAGGGCCTGCTTGAAGGCCTTGAGTATGCCGAAGTTGCCGCAACCCGGACACCAGGCCGCAGGGAGGCCTTGATAAAGTTCCAGGGGCAGCATCAGGCGTGGCCCTCCAGACTCCGCAGGATATATTCCGGGGTAAAGGGAGCGCCGTCGTACCTGAGGACCAGATGATCGGCGGCGATCCCGGTCTCCTGACGCAGCAGGCGGTCAGCCTGGCCGGTGGCGTTCATCTCCACCATCACCAGCTTGTTGGCGCCTTTTAAGGCCGTGGCCACCGCCATCGCCGGGAAGGGCCACAGTTCGCTGAGGTGCACCATGCGGGCCGGGGTGCCGGCCCCATTCAGCCGGGCCACCGCTTCCGTCACCGGCCCCAGGCTGGAGCCCCAGCAGACCAGGGCCAGGGGGGCCGCCGCCGGGCCAGAGGTGGAAATGCCGTTGAGCTCGCGCCCCAGTTTTTTCAATTTGCGCAGGCGCTTGTCGTGCATCTGCACCCGTACCAGCAGGTCTTCGGTGAGGTGGCCGTCCGGGGTGTGCTCGTCGGAGTCGGCCACCACCAGTTCCGAACCGAAACCCGGCAGGCGCCGGGGCGAAACGCCGTCGGCGGTGATGGCATAGCGCTCATAGACCGCCGCCGCCGGCCCCAGCTTAAGGGCCCGCTGGATCTCCACCTTCTCGGGAAAATCGCCGGCCTCATGGGTAAAGTTGACGTCGGCAAGGTATTGATCGGTGAGGAGAAATACCGGCAACTGATAGCGCTCCGCCAGATTGAAGGCCCGGGCCGCCAGGGCGAAGCCCTGGGCCGGAGTGCCCGGGGCCAGCACCGCCCGGGGAAAATCCCCCTGCCCGGCATAAAGGACGAAGCTCAGGTCACCCTGCTCGGTGCGGGTGGGCAGCCCGGTGCTGGGGCCGGGGCGCTGGGCCTCCACGATGACCAGAGGCGTCTCGCTACACCCCGCCAGTCCCAGGGTTTCCACCATCAGGGAAAAACCGCCCCCGGAGGAGCCGGTCATGGCCCGGACCCCGGCGAATGAGGCCCCCAGGGCCAGGTTAATGGCGGCGATTTCGTCTTCCGCCTGCTCCACCACCACCCCCCAGCGGGCGGCCCGTTGCCCCACGGCGTTGAGGACGCTGCTCCACGGGGTCATGGGGTAGCCGCTGATAAATTGCAGGCCCGCGGCCAGGGCTCCCAGGGCCAGGGCCTCATGGCCGCTGATCAGGAGACGGGGCGCCGGCGCCGGGGTGATCCCCGCCAGGGAATGGCCGTTGCCCAAGGCCGCCCCCAGCTTATAACCGGCGGCGGCGGCCCGGTGGTTCCAACCCACCACCTCGGTGCCCTTGTCGGCAAACGCCTCCAGGAGCAGGCCCATCATGGGCACCAGGGAGACCTGGAGCAGCCCCAGGATGGCGCCGCTGGCTCCGGCGTTGACGGCGATCTCCGCGGCCTGTTTCTCCGGCAGCAGGGTGGCCGGCTCCAGGGGAAGCTTCAGCCCCCGGGCGGGCAAGTCCCGGACCTGGGAGGCATCATAGATGATGACCCCATCCGGGGCCAGTTCCCCCTGGTGCAGGTGGACGGTCTCCTGGTTCAGGGCCACCAGCAGGTCCACTCCTTCCCGGGAGGAGATCAGGGGCGCATCCGCCACCCGGATGCGGTTGAAGAGATGGCCGCCGCGGATGCGGGACTCATAGGACTGCACAAACAGCACCTGGCAGCCCTGGCGCACCAGGGTCTTGGCCAGGGGAGTTGTGATGGCGTGCACCCCCTGCCCTGCCGCCCCACCGATTAAGATATTGAAATCAATGGCCATTCTCCCGCCTGGTCCGCACCGAGCCATCTGATTGTGAATAATTACTCAAATAGGGGCGCTTGTCAATATAAATAGCCTGCTTTGGTGAGAGGTATCTTAAAAATAAGCATGGGCGGGAAAGTCGGCAAGGTTGCCCAGGCTCAGTTTTAATTTATGTTTTTGATGAGCGGATTTTTGGATAAACCTCTTGACTCCGTACTATGGTACGGGACTTACATTAAAGCTGAGGAAAATAATGCAAGGAATTAACTAGCGGCGTATTAGCAAAGGCTGCGGGAGTCAACGTCGAGACCATCCGTTTTTATGAACGCAGAGGGCTGCTTCGCAGACTGTCCTATAAAACGTGCCGTCAAAATGTTCCTGGGGGAATCACTTCGGCTTGTGTTCGGTAAAGGAGTGCCACAATTTATGGAGAAGCCCGTCCTCGTGGTCCTGGCCCGAGTTTCCCTGGGCCGCCTGGGCCTGGGCCTCCGCCACTTCTTCCCCGGCCAGCTCTTCCAGCAGGTGCCGCTGCCGCGTCGTCAGGGTGTGGGGGACCAGCACCCGCACCTCCACCAGCAAATCGCCCCTGCGGGAGCCTTTGGGATAGGGCACCCCCTCCCCCTTGAGACGGATGGTTTCACCGGGTTGGGTCCCCGGAGGGACCACCAGCTCCCGGCGGTCTTTGAGGGTGGGGATGGTGAGGCGGGTCCCCAGGGCTGCCTGGACAAAGGAGATGGGCGCTTCCAGATACAAGTCATAGCCCTCCCGGCGGAAAAGCTCGTGGGGCCGGACCGACAGGACGATATAGAGGTCACCCGGCGGCCCGCCGTAGGCGCCGTCGTTGCCCTCCCCGGGCATCACCAGGTGGGTGCCGCGGTCCATGCCCGGCGGGACCTTCACCTTGATCTTCTTCTTTTCCCGCAGCCGCCCTTCCCCGTTGCAGGCGGGACAGGCTTCCGCGAAAAATTCCTTCATCCCCTGACAGCGGGGACAGGTGGTGGTGATCTGAAAGATACCGTGGCTGCGGGAAACCACCCCCCGGCCGGCGCACTGGGGACAAGGGACGCGCCTGGTCCCTGGTTTGGCCCCGGAACCACCGCAGGTGCGGCAGTTCACTACCCGGGGGACCTCCACCGTCACTTCGCTGCCCAGGGTGGCGTCGAGAAAATCAAGGGTCAAATCGTAGCGCAGGTCGGTGCCGGGCTGGGGACGGGGGCCGCCGCCCATGCCGCCCATACGGCCCATGCCGCCGAAGCCCCCCATGCCCAGCATGTCTTCGAAGATGTCGCCGAAGGACCGGAAGATGTCGCCGAAATCCCGGAAGCCGGTGAAGCCGCTGGACGAGACCCCTTCATGGCCATAGAGATCATAGAGACGGCGCTTTTCCGGGTCGTGCAAGACCTCGTAGGCCTCAGCCGCCTCTTTGAACCGCTCTTCGGCGTGGTGGTTACCGGGATTGCGATCCGGGTGGTTCTTAAGGGCTATCTGCCGGTATGACTTCTTGATATCGTCGATGGAGGCGTTGCGCGCCACTCCCAAAATGGTGTAGTAATCTTGTTTGTTCGCCATATTCCTTATTTCAGTCGCGCTCGAACGGATTTTTTCTTGTCGCCCAGGAAGACTTCTTTATCGCGGCGGTCGTCGATGGAGATGTGGGTCATAACCCGCTTGACTCCCTGTTTGAAGGGAAGTTCGTGCAGGGCCTGGGCCACTCGCAGCAGCGTGTCCGGCTGCCCGTGCATCACGGTGCCCATATCCGTGAGTTCGTGGGGAATGTTTTCATTTTCCAGGTATTTCACCACTGCGGCGATGTGGTCGCCCACACTGGGTTGCCCCAGGCCCAAAGGGACCACGCTGATCTCCATGATAGCCATGTCCAACCTCCCACAAGCGCTGCCGTCCTTCAGGAAGGCAGCAAGCGCCGCACCACATCCTTGAGAGGATCCAGATCAGGTGATTTTACCACAAAATCATCGACGCCCCAAGTGGAAAGATCATGGGGAGGAAGGGCGTGGGAGTAGAGGATCACCCTGGTCTCCTTACGGCTGCCCTTGATGATCCGTCCGGTTTCCAATCCGGACATATCCGGTAGCAGAACTTCCAGGATAACCACGTCAGGCTTGAAGGATTCTACCAGGCACACCACCTCCCGGCCCTTGCCGGCCACCAGAACCTCATAGCCCTCATCCTCCAATTCCTCCAGGCAGAGCTGGCGGATGTGGGGTTCGCTGTCAGCAAATAAGACCCTTCCCATGGTAGCACCTCCTTTGGGCAAGAGTGTGCTTCCCCCCTTTTCAAGTTGATTAAAAGATAGTTATGGTAAGCTCGTTTGTCCAGTTGGCTGCCGCGGTGGCCCCGTTTTTTCCTCCTGAAAATCGGGGGTCTTATCAGCAGTGTCCGGCAAGGTTTGCTATGAGGCAGGCAGTAGGGATTTGTTTGAACTTAGCTATGCCCCCTAGCCAATCAATCCCTGGAATTTACAAGCTATTTCCCTCTCCCCCTTGGGGGGAGAGGGCAGGGTGAGGGGGGTAGGCAACCGCCAATGAAGCCACCCCTCACCCGCTGTCGTCCCCTCGCAGGGGAGAGGGGATTTAGTTGCATCGAGATAATATGTTGATATCGTTAAAAGTTACAATGGTCTAGAGATTAACTGCGAGATAGTGTAATCTTCCCCTTGCAATTTTGTGAGCCGGACACTACTGGGGTCTTATTCCTTTCGGGGTTCGTGGCTGCCCGGCGGTTCTTCCCCCCGTTTGCGGAAGGCCTGCCAGCGGGCCACCAGGTCCGGCTCCACCCCCTCCTGGCCAGCCTCATAGAACCGCGCCCCGGCCAGTTCTTCCGGCAAGTATTCCTGGGGCACGAAATGGCCGGGGAAATCGTGGGGATAGAGATAGCCCTGGCCGTGGCCCAGAGACTTGCGGTCCCGGTGGCTGTCTTGCAAGGGAGCGGGCACCCGGGTGGCGCCCTTGTCCTCCAGGGCCGCCCGGGCCCGGAAATAGGCCTGGGTGGAGTTGCTCTTCGGGGCCAGGGCCAGATAGATGGTGGCCTGGGCCAGGTGGTACTGCGCTTCCGGCAGTCCCACCCAGGTGAGGGCCTGGGAGGCCGCAGCCACCTGCACCAGGGCGTTGGGATCGGCCAGGCCGATGTCCTCCGAGGCCAGGATCAGCAGCCGCCGCATAATGAAGCGCTCATCTTCACCCGCCTCCAACATTCGGGCCAGCCAATAGAGGGCCGCGTCCACCTCGGAGCCCCGGACGCTCTTGATGAAGGCCGACACCGTGTCGTAGTGGGCCTCTCCCTGCCGGTCATAGACCAGGTCCCGCCGGGGCAGACATTCCCGGGCCGCCTCCAGGTCCACCCGGATGACTCCGTGCTCATCCACTTCACTGCTCAGGACCGCCAGTTCCAGGGCGTTCAGGGCCCGCCGGGCGTCGCCCCCGGCCAGGCGGGCGAAATGGAGCAGGGCCTCTTCGGTCACCGTCAACGCCATGGCCCCTAATCCCTGTTCCCGGTCCGTCAGGGCCCGGCGCAGGAGGGCGAGAATCTCAACCTCCTGAAGGGGCTCAAAGATGAAGACCCGGGCCCGGGATAGCAGCGGCCCGATGATCTCGAAATAAGGATTCTCCGTAGTGGCGCCGATGAGGGTGAGAAGTCCCTCCTCCACGTGGGGGAGCAGGCCGTCCTGCTGGGCCTTGTTGAAGCGGTGAATTTCGTCGATGAGGAGGATGGTGCGGCGCCCCTGCTCCTGCCAGCCGCGGGCCTCTTCCACTACCCGGCGCAGGTCCGCCACCCCGGCCATCACCGCGCTGAGGCTGGCGAACTGGGCGTCCAGGCTGCGGGCCATAACCTTCGCCAGGGTGGTCTTGCCACTTCCCGGCGGGCCCCAGAAAATCATGGAGGAGAAGAGGCGGCCGGCCTTCAGAGCCCGCCACAAAAGGCGCCCGGGTCCCACCAGATGCTTCTGGCCCACAAATTCCTCCAGGCTCCGGGGACGCAGGCGCATCGCCAGGGGCTGCGGCGGCGTGAATAAGGTAGCGGTCATAGCAGGATCCGTTGGTTAGGGGTTAGTGTCATGTCTCAGATTTTTCCTTTAATAAAAAATGTCCTTCATCTTTAGGCCGTTAAAATGCAGCCGCAAGCTAAAGCTTGCGAAAATCCTTAATAAAATGAGCGCAGGTTTTTTGCTAGGGCCTGCGGCTACCAGAACCTGTCGATATTTTAAAAGGTATTTCTGAAACATGACCTTTGGTTATGAAACTCCTTGAGTAGATGGCCTTCCGGGTGCATCTATCTGGTGACCACCACGTTCCCTTTTTTCCTGGGGTTTCTCCGGCCCTTGCCATTTAGCTTAATTTTTGCTTATAATTAAATTAACTTCACTAAATTTTTGGCTCTAGAGAGGCCGCCCCATGTTCGGCTATAATTTTTCCACCCTGCTCATCGTCCTGGTCATCGCCCTCCTGCTTTTCGGCCCCCGGCGTTTACCGGAGCTGGGAGAAAGTATCGGCAAGGCCATCCGGAGTTTTAAGATGGCCCACGATGACCCCAATGCGGTGCCTCCCAGGAACGAGATTCCCGGCGGGACCACGGCGCCCGGCGCCACCTGTCCCCAATGCCACAAGGATCTCCCGGGGGAGTTCGCCTTCTGTCCCCATTGCGGCAACCGCATAACCAAGGCTTAATTTTCCGGTAGCGAGATGGGAATAGATTTTGAAACGCTGATCATCCTTTTGGTGTTGGCCTTCATCCTCTTCGGACCCCAAAAACTACCGGAATATGCCGCCAAACTGGGGTGCCTGATCGCCAAGTTGCGTGAGGCCAGTTCGGAGCTAAGCCGGCAGTGCCAGACCTCCTTTCCCGATCTCATACCACCGCCGCCCCAGCCGGGCGTCAACCAGCCCGCTCCCTGGCAGCCGCCGCCGATCCCGCCAACCTTCCCCTGCCCCAAGTGCTCCCGGGAACTGGAGCCGGATTTCGCCTATTGTCCCCATTGCGGCCACCACCTGAAGGAAGGAGGGGAGGCGCCGCCGTCCCCGCCCCAGACCCCGGCCTCCTGAAAAGGCTCCGTGCCCGGAAGCAGGGCCTCGCCGGTCATCTCGAAGGGATGGTCCCAGAAATACGCCATCTGACGGTCTCCCCCGGCTTGCCTGAGAGCCCTCCACCTGGGGCCGGTAGGCATGAAAACGGGCCGCGGCCTTGCCGGGGAAGATTCCCGCCCGGATAACGGCCAAAAACCACCGTTGCACCCGTCGGCAGCGGCTTGCCTTCATCCGCTCCTCCTCCAGGCCAACAAAAAAAGCCACAACTCCCGCGGGCCTTCTGGCCCCTGGCCTTCGTGGCTTCTATTGGAGTGTTCCGCCCGGATATCTTGCCGCGGCAGATTTGACCTGGAATCCCTTTATGCTAAGTGGTATTCCCGGCGGCGCCAATCCTTCAGGGCCGTAAGCAGCCGATAGCTGAGCCGCTCTTGGCCGGGCATGCTCCCCAGGACGATCTCCGGCTTGTTGTCTCCGTGGAAGTCGGAGCCCCCGCTGACCAGCAGCCCCAGCTCCCGGGCCAGCCGCAGGTAAAGGGCTTCCTGCTCCGGGGTGTGCTCCGCATAGATGGCCTCGATGCCGGCCAGGCCCAGGGCCATTAATTTCTCCAGGGTATTTTTCAGCGCCCGGGCGGAGCCCAACCCGAGGGTAAAGGGGTGGGCCAGGACCGGGACTCCCTGGACCTCCCGAATCATGGCGATGGCCTGCTCCGGGGGGAAGCGGAACTTGGGGACGTAGGCCTTGCCCTGGTAGCGCAGGTAGAGGTCGAAGGCCTCCTGGATGGACCTGACATAGCCGGCCTCCATCAGAGCCCGGGCGATGTGGGGCCGGCCCATCTGGCCCTGGCCGGAAATCTTCGCCACCTGCTCCAGGGTAATGGGGATCCCCAGGGCGTTCAACTTGGCGATGATCTGGGGATTGCGTTCGACCCGGGCTTTTTGTAAGACCGCCAAACGTTCACCCAGATGCCCGTTGCCATATTCGATGTCCAGACCCAGGATGTGCATGGTGCCGCCGGGATAGCGGCCGCTCACCTCGACCCCGGGGATGACCTCCACCCCGTAGGCGGCGCCCGCGGCCACCGCCTCGGCCAGGCCGTCAATCGTGTCGTGGTCGGTGAGGGCCAGGGCCTTGAGGCCCCCTTCCCTGGCCAGGCGCACCACCTCCGCCGGCGCAAAGGTGCCGTCGGAGGCGTTGGAGTGGACGTGCAGGTCGATTAATTCCATTTCCATGGCTTTCTAGCCAGAGCCGGAGCTTTGGGCAAATTCCCGTTCGCAGGCAGTAATTTATGAGCCTTTAGCTCCCCCGAAACGATAAAAAATTTGCAACTTTTCGGAACAGGAGCTTGGGAACGAGGATCATTCTTATTTGAGGGCTAGCTTTTTGATGAACGAGCTTCTTTTTGTTTTGAAATCCTTAATTTTTTCGCTTTGGGTCTTTTGCTTTAGCTGCTAGCTGATAGCTTCTAGCTGATAGCTTCTTTATCACCCTCCAATCAGAGCGATCATTTCCCGGACCGCCCGCTCGATCCCCACCAGCAGGGCCCGGGCGATGATGGCGTGGCCGATGGAGTATTCGGCGAATTCCTCCCGGCCCCGGAAGGGTTTAATGTTCCGGTAGTTGAGGCCGTGGCCGCACTTCACCTTCAGGCCGAGGCTGCGGGCGTGACGGGCGGCGTTCACCAATTCCTGGAAGAGCCGGGTAGCCTCGGCCCGGGTGGGCGCCTCGGCGTAAGTGCCGGTGTGCAACTCCACCCATTCGGCCCCCACTTCCTTGGCGGCCTGGATCTGCGGGTCAACCGGGTCCACGAACAGACTGACCCGCAAGCCTGCCGCCTTTAAAGCCAGCAGATACTCCGCCAATGCCGCCCGGTTGCCCGCCACTTCCAGACCCCCTTCGGTGGTGAGCTCCTGGCGCTTTTCCGGCACCAGGGTCACCAAGTCCGGCTGCACCTCCCGGGCGACCTCCAGCATCTCTGGCGTGGCGGCCATCTCCAGGTTGAGACGGGTTTTAAGCGTCTTTCTAAGCAGCCTCAAGTCACGGTCCTGGATATGGCGGCGGTCCTCCCGGAGGTGGACGATGATGCCGTCGGCCCCGGCCAGCTCCGCCAGGGCGGCGGCGGTCACCGGGTCGGGCTCATCGATGAGGCGGGCCTGCCGCAGGGTCGCCACATGATCCACGTTCACTTCCAATCGAGGCACGCCGTTCCTCCTTGAGGTTCAATTTTCGTGTAGGCAGGATTTTATAACACTGGGAACTGTCAACTATTTCAGTCTCCGCTGGAGCAACCCCATCAGCTCCCAGGTCTTGTGGGTCATGGCCGCCTCCTCCGGAGGGGTCCCATGATCATAGCCCAGCAGGTGTAATATACCGTGAATCATGAAAAAGTCGAAGAGTTCCTGCCAGGGCCAGCCAAGTTGCCTGGCCTGGTTAATGGTGGTCTCCAGGGAGATGACCACCTCTCCCAGGGCCGTCGGCGGGCTTGACCTGGAGGCGGAGCGAGACCCAGGGCCCGGAGCGCTCCGACTTTCCCGGGCCAGCCCATCTCCGGCTAAGGCGAGGTGTGGGGCGTCCAGGGGGAAGGAAATAACGTTGGTGGGACCCCGGCGCCCGAAGGTCTCACGGTTGAGGCGGGCCATGGCCCGGTCCCCCAGGATGGTGAGGCTCAGCTCCGCCTCAGACCAGCCCAAGGCGTTTAAGATCTTCCCGGCTCTTTTCTTGATTCTCTCCGGATTTAGCGCCATTTTTCTTTGGCGGTTGCTTATCCAAATCCTCATGGATTCTCTTCTTTTCGACGGTCTGGGGATAATGGATGCGATGGTGGAAGATGCCACCCAGGATTTTGTGAAAGCTCTTGGCGATGTGGTGCAAGTCCCTCAGGGTCAGCTCGCATTCGTCCAGCTGGCCGTCAGCGAAGACATTGTTGACGATCTTCTGCACCATTCCCTGGATACGGGCCGGGGTGGGATCGCTGAGGGTCCGGGAGGCGGCCTCCGCCTGGTCCGCCAGGAGGACCAACCCGGCTTCCTTGGTTTGGGGCCGGGGGCCGGGATAGCGATAGTCCTCGGTTTTTACCGTCTGGGGGTTGGCCGCCTGGGCCTTGGCCTTATGGTAAAAATAGGTGATAAAGCTGGTGCCGTGATGCTGCTGGATGATGTCGATAATGGCCTCTCCCAGTTGTTGTTTCCGGGCCAGGTCCACCCCGTCCTTGACGTGGGAGATGAGAATCAGGCCACTCAAGGAGGGGGCCAACTTTTCGTGCTTGTTTTCCCCGTCCCTCTGGTTTTCCACAAAATAGACGGGCTTTTTGATTTTACCGATGTCGTGGTAATAGGCCGCAGCCTTGGCCAGCATGGGACTGGCGCCGATGGCTTCGGCCGCCGCCTCCACCATCTGGCCCACCACCAGGGAATGGTGATAGGTGCCCGGGGCCATCAGCATCAAATCCCGGAGCACCGGCTGATCCAGGTTCAAAAGTTCCAGCAGGCGGATGTTGGAGGAGAAGCGAAAGCCCGCCTCCATAATCGGGGTGAGACCCAGGGCCAGGATGCCGGTAAGCAAGCCCCCGGAAAAGGCAAAGATCTCTCCGTTGAACAGGTCCTTGAAGCCGAAGGGGTATTCCAGCAGTTTGAAAGCGGCCAGGAGGGCCATATTGGCCAGGCTGATGGCCAGCCCCGCCTGGATCAGGGAGCTGCGGCGGCGGCAGTTCTTCACCCCCCAAACCGCCACCAGGCCGGCAATGACGAAGTAGAGAAACAGGGGAAAGGGCCGCTCCACCATCAGGGCGGTAAAGGTGGCGTTCAAAATGGCCACTCCCACCCCGGTTTCCAGGCCCAGGAACATGGCGGCAAAGATGGCCGGCAGCCCCAGGGGCAGGATAAATACCAGGTTTTGGCCCACCAGCGGCAGCTTCCAGGATAGATTCTCACCCAGGACCAGAAGAGATTTATTCAGCAGGACGCTGGCCAGCAGCAAGGCCGCCAGGAAGCCCAGGTCCCGGAGGCGCTGGGAAAAGTTCCGCAGGGAGAGACTGGCCAACTGGTAAAAGACACCCAGCAGCAGGATCAGGGTGAGGAAAATGCCCATAAACACCACCACTGCCCGACTGCGGGGATAGAGGTTGCTCTGGGCCCCCAATTGCGCCAGGTGCAGGGTGGTGATGGGCTCCCCTTCCCGCACCAGCATCTCACCCCGTTTGACCTTGAAATAGACCGGCTGCAAGGACCTTAGTTTGGCTTTTTGGCGCTCGCTGGTTTCGGCCAGGTTGGGGGAGACGTTGGGCACCAGCAAATGCTGGGCCAGATCGCAAACCAGCAAGCGTTCCGCCGGCGAGAGCTCTGCTGCCACCTGCCCGCAATAGCCGGCGACGGATTTTCGGCCCTCATCCATTTCCACAAAGGAAAAGGGGGGCTGCTCCAACTGTTCTTTTTGGGAAGGCAGACGCCGCACCAGGATCTCCTTGGGGGGCGGTTGCAGGATGGTGCGGCTGCTGATCACTCCCTGATTGAAAAACTGGCCCAGAACCTGGCTGGTCATGGCCTCCAGGTAGGGGGAGAAATCCGTCTTGACCAGCAGTGAGAAGGTGGAATTGGGGATGGATACCCCCAGGAACCGGTCGAACTCCGGCTTATGCTCCAGCAGCATTTTATAGGAGACGTCCTCTCTGGGCCGGGCCCGACTGCCTGACGCCGGCCGCCCTCCGTTGGCAGCCGGCGGGTTTTCTTGGGAAAGGCGGCGCAAATAATCCATGGCCTTCTGGAGGCGCTGCTGCACCTTATCGGCCATTTGCTCCTCCAGGTCGAAGACCGGCGGGATCTGGGCCAGCAGTTCCTGCTGCCGTTTGGTGGTGGTCTCCACGTCCTCCACCAGAAACCCCCTGATGGCCTTGACGTTCTCCCGGGCGATGTCCCCCACCCGATATTGCCTGGCGGTGGCGGGAGTCCGGGGCGACAGGATAAAGGCCAACCCCAGGCTCAAAAACAGGAGCAGCGCCAGTTTGAAGGCCCACTCCTCCCGGGGCGTCGCCGGCAACTTGCGGGACAGGGAGCGGGGCAGGCGGGAGCGCAGGCGCTCCAGCCCGAAGAGGCGCCGGATTTTGCCGGGCGGTTCTTTGTCAGGCATGATGGCGGTCCGTTGGCGCCGGCGTCTCGCTGGCGCTTAATCTCTGGTCATGGTTAGGCATGGGGGAGTTCTCCCGGGGCAGAACCCCGCCGCGGCCGGCGGCTGTCATAGGCCCGGATAATATCCTGCACCAAGGGATGGCGCACCACGTCCCGCTCGCTGAAGTGCACCAGGGCGATGCCCTCCACCCCCTGCAGCAAGTCCCGAGCTTCCACCAGCCCGGAGGTCACCCCGGGAGGCAGGTCGATCTGGGTCACATCCCCGGTGATCACCGCCTTGGACCCGAACCCCAGGCGGGTAAGAAACATCATCATCTGCTCGGAGGTAGTGTTTTGAGCCTCATCCAGGATGACAAAGGAGTCGTTCAGGGTCCGGCCCCGCATGAAGGCCAGGGGGGCCACCTCGATGATGCCCCGCTGCACCAAACGGCTGGCCTTCTCGAAATCCATCATATCGTGCATGGCGTCGTATAGGGGCCGGAGATAGGGGTTGACCTTTTCCGCCAGGTCCCCGGGCAGGAAACCCAGCTTTTCTCCGGCCTCCACTGCGGGCCGGGTGAGGACGATGCGGATGAACTCCTGGTTCATTAAGGCCGCCACCGCCATGGCCATGGCCAGGTAAGTCTTGCCGGTGCCCGCCGGCCCCACCCCGAAGACAATGTCGTGGGTGCGCATAGCCTCGATGTAGCGTTTCTGATTGAGGCTCTTAGGCGAGATGCGCCTCTTCATGGCAGAGATATACACCGTATCCAGGAAGATCTCCTTGACCGAAGCGGTCTCCCTGTCCTGGAGAATCCTGATACTATACTGCACATCCTGGGGCAGAACCGGGTACCCATGGCGAAGCAACTCGTAGAGTTCCAGGAGGACCCGCTGGGCCAGACGAACCTCGGCCTCCGAACCTTCAAGGGTCACCTGGTTGCCCCGCACCGGCAGTTTGACCCCCAAGGTGCGGCTGATGATGCGCAAATGCTTGCCCTGTTCCCCGAACAGGGCCTGAGCCAAAGCATTATCTTCAAAAGTGAGTTGGGCGGTGGTCATGGTGTAGGTTTTGGGCGCGGCAGTCTTCACCCGGTGGCTGGCTTTAACCCCAGCACCTGGCCCCGAATCCGGCGCTGCCGGGGCCGGTTGTCAAAATCGAGTAAGACGATCTGCTGCCAGGTGCCCAACTGGAGCCGCCCCTGGTCGATGGGGATGCTCAGCGAGGGTTTGAGGAAGGCCGCCCGGACATGTGCATAGCCGTTGCCGTCACCCCAGCGGCGGTCATGCCCATAGTCCAGGTCTTGGGGGAAAAGCCGCTCGATGGCGGCCTTCAAATCCCGCACCGCACCGCTCTCATATTCGATGGTGGTCAAAGCCGCGGTGGAACCGGAAATGAATAGGGTTAGCAAGCCCGCGCTCACCCCGGCGTCTCGAACCTTTGCAGCCACCTGCGGGGTCAGGTCCAGAACGTCGGTGCCGGCCGTGGTTTCCGCCTCTATACTGAACGACTGCAAGGAGAACATCGGATAGGTCAAATTCTCACCAGAATCCGCAGCCAGTTGCCATTACTGCGGTGGCCTCAACGCCGATTTTAATAATCTCACAATCTGACCCTAATTAGCAATCCACATCTTCGGGATATTTTTGGTTATCGGTGAAAATTTTGAGCAAGGAAGGAATTCCGGTTCTTTTCTTTCGGTTTTCCTGGCTTTACCGTGAAGCTCCCAATACCTGGTGATGGCCGCCTGACGGCGGCATCCAGGACAGCCGTCCCGGCTGGCCCTGGACCGTATAGGGGGTCCGTCCACCATTTCCTTCGCCATCTTTGCCTAAATGGTGAAATAACCGCGAAGACCTGAGCAGAGCCTTCATCTTCGGGGGTGAAGCCGATTCATGGACCTTTAATTTGGATGGCTTTCCGCTTCTCGGGTCCTCAGCCGGCCGGGTCCATTAAGGCTTGACTACGGCCTCTGAATAATCTAAAAATTTGGAGTTTGAGAAAATTGGCGTATTGATATCTCGCCCGGGGAACAGGCTGAAGCTTGGCGCTATCCGACCAGATCAGAAGTCAACGTCTGCAAAAGCTAAAGGAGCTGCGGGACCAGGGAGTCGACCCTTTTCCCAACCGCTTTGCTCCCAGCCATTGCATCGCCCAGGTAATCGAGGAATACGGCTCCTTCAGCGGGGAGCAATTGGCAGGGCTGGACTTGGACTTTCACCTGGCCGGACGCCTGATGCTCCTCCGGGAGTTCGGCAAGGCCAGCTTCGGCCACCTCCAGGATGGCAGCAGCCGGCTGCAGATCTACCTCCAACGCCAGGTAGTGGGCGAAGAGCACTACGCCCGCTTCAAGCGCCTCGTTGATCTGGGAGACATTATCGGGGTGGTTGGCACCCTGTTCCGCACCAGGACCGCTGAGCTCACCCTGGCGGTTAAGAGTTTCATACTCCTGACCAAATCCCTGCGACCTTTGCCGGAGAAATACCACGGCCTCACCGACATCGAGATCCGCTATCGCCAGCGTTACCTGGACCTGATGGTCAACCCCGAGGTGCGCCGGGTCTTCGAGACCCGGGCCAAGATCATTCGCCTGCTGCGGCAGTTCTTCGATACCCGGGGTTTCCTGGAGGTGGAGACTCCCATGATGCAGCCTATCCCCGGTGGGGCCACCGCCAGACCCTTCGTCACCCACCACCAGGCCCTGGACCTGAGGCTTTATCTGCGCATCGCCCCGGAGCTCTATTTGAAGCGCCTGGTGGTGGGAGGGCTCGATCGGGTTTATGAGATTAACCGCAACTTTCGCAATGAAGGCTTATCGATCCTGCATAATCCGGAATTCACCATGCTGGAGTTTTACCGGGCCTACGCCACGTATGAGGACCTGATGAACCTGACGGAGGAGCTCCTCTGCTCGGTGGCCGGGGAAATCCTGGGCAGCCTGCGATTCAGGTACCAGGGGGTGGAGATCGACCTCACCCCGCCTTGGCGCCGCCTGGACCTGCGGGAGTCGCTGACCGCCATCGGCGGCATTCCCGCGTCGGTGGTCCGGGATCACCTGGCCCTGGTGCAACTGGCCCTGCACGAGGGGGTGGTCCTGCGTCCCGGGGAGGGGTATGGCCGGGCCCTCACCAGGCTCTTCGATCTGCGGGTGGAGGCGCACCTATCGCAGCCCACCTTCATCGTGGGCTACCCCCTGGAGACTTCACCCCTGTCCCGGAAAAGTGAGGCGGACCCGGAAGTAGTGGACCGCTTCGAGCTCTTCATCGCTGGCCGGGAGCTGGCCAACGCCTTCTCCGAGCTCAACGACCCGGTGGACCAGGGAGAACGCTTTGCCAGACAATTGCAGGCCCACCAGGCCGGGGACGAGGAGGAGCCCCACGCGGTGGACGAAGACTTTGTCCAGGCCCTGGAGCACGGCCTGCCGCCTACCGCCGGGGAGGGCCTCGGCATCGACCGCCTGGTGATGCTCCTCACCGATTCACCCTCCATCCGGGATGTCATTCTCTTCCCGCTGCTCAGGCCGGAAAGGTAAATCCCTTGGCGTTTTTTGAAACCTTCGTAGCCTTGCGCCTCCTCCGCGGAGTTAAACGCCAGAGAGGCTTCCTGTCGCTCAGCAGCTTCATCTCCATGGCTGGGGTGGCAGTGGGGGTGATGGCCCTCATCGTGGTCATCGGGGTGATGACCGGCTTCACCCAGGAGCTGAAGCAGAAGATTCTCAGCGTCAACGCCCACATCCTGGTACTGAAGCAGGGAGGCCCCTTCACCTCTTACCAGAAGGAGGTGACCGAAATCCAGGCGGTCCCCGGGGTGCTGTCCGCCACTCCCTTTATCTACACCCAGGTAATGTTTTCGGCCCCAGGCAACATCTCCGTCGGGGTGATCCGGGGTCTCGACCTGAAGACCATCCAGCGCGGCGGATCCCAGGCCCTGAAGGTGATCCAGGGGCATTTTGCCGATCTGGCCGAGGCCGCGCCGGAGGAGCCCCCCCGCATCGCCATCGGCACCGAGATGGCCCGCAATCTCAATCTCCAACTGGGTGACTACCTGAACATCATCTCCCCTTTGGGGACCCTGACTCCCATGGGGCGCCTGCCTCGAATGAAGGCCTTCCGGGTGAGCGTCGTATTCTACTCCGGCATGTACGAATTCGATAATAGCCTGGTCTTCACCAGCATTCCGGCCATTCAGGAATTTCTAGGCCTGGGCCAGCGCATCACCGGCCTGGAAGTGGAAATCCGGGATATCTATGCCGCGGATCGGCTGCAGGAGGAAATCTTGGACCGGATAGGCCCCGGTTATTACAGCAAAAACTGGATGCAGATGAACGCCAGCCTGTTCGCTGCCCTGAAGTTGGAAAAGATCACCATGTTTATCATCCTTACCCTCATCATTCTGGTGGCGGCCTTCGGCATCGCCAGCACCCTGTTCATGATGGTTATGAAAAAGACTCGGGAGATCGCCATCCTCAAGTCCATGGGGGCCACCCGGCAGTCCATCATGCGAATCTTCATCCTGAACGGCCTGGCCATCGGCGGCCTGGGGACCCTGGTGGGCCTGGGCCTGGGGCTGGGGGTCTGCGGGTTGCTGAAAAAATTTGAGTTCATCAAGCTGCCCGCCGGGATTTATGGTCTCTCCACCCTGCCGGTGCGGATCCAGAGCCAGGACGTGCTGGCCATTGTGCTGGCCGCCATGGCTATCAGTTTCCTGGCGACCTTGTACCCCTCCTGGCAGGCGGCCCGTTTGGACCCGGTGGAGGCCATCAGGTATGAGTGAGCGGTGAGCACTCAGTGGTTTGCGGCGACAGGATCCATTCTTGATACTCGTAGCAGATTGGCTGCAAGGGCGGCGGAATACTAACTAACATCTCACCACTCAGACACTCGAACCTATCAAGATTGACGCCCTCTCGGGAAAGTGTTAAGGTGCTTAACGCGGTAGAAGAGAATATGGCAGAGCACAGCAGGTCTGAGACTCCGCCAAAGATCCAGGTCCGGGGTCTGGTCAAGACCTTCAAGAATAATGGCATCCAGGTGCCCGTGCTCACCGGGGTGGATCTCGACATCCCCCAGGGGGAAACCCTGGCGGTGGTGGGGGCCTCGGGGGTGGGCAAATCCACCCTCCTCCATATCCTGGGAACCCTGGAGCGCCCTAGCAGCGGAGAGATTCTCTGGGAAGGCGCGAACGTCTTCGCCATGGATGACAAACCCCTGGCGGCCTTTCGGAATCGCAAGCTGGGGTTTGTCTTCCAATTTCATCACCTGCTATCCGAGTTCAATGCTCTGGAGAACGTCATGATGCCGGCCCTCATCGCCCGGGAGCTCAAGGGGCTGGCCCACGACAAGGCCGAGGCCATCCTGGTGCGGGTCGGCCTGAAGGATCGCCTGAGCCACCGGATCAGCAGCCTGTCCGGCGGCGAACAGCAGCGGGTGGCGGTGGCCCGGGCCCTGGTGCTGGAGCCGGAAGTTCTCCTGGCGGACGAACCCACCGGCAACCTGGATCCCAAGAGCGGCGCCAGGGTGCAGGAACTCATCCTGGAACTCAATCACGAACGGGGCCTCACCTCCGTAATTGTCACTCATAACCAGGAGTTGGCTCGATCCCTGGACCGGCGCATAACCCTGGTGGATGGCAAGGCCATGATTTTACAGGGAGAATAAGGTGTTGCACAGGATCATAATTTCAGTCCTGCTGGCGGCTTTGGCCCTGACCCCGCCGGCCCTGGCGCAGGAACAAGAGGTGGTCCTGAAGAAGGTGGCGGTCTTCCCCTTTGCCGTGGCCAGCCGGGAACCTTTGGAAGTCCTGGGTGACAAGGTGCAACAGGAGATCCTGGAGCGTCTTAAGACCGATGGCTTTTCCACGGTCCCCCAGGAGGACTTGAAGCGGGAACTGGCCACCCTGAAAGAGCCCCTGAATGATGCCCGGGTCCAGGAGATCGGCCGCAAGCTGGGGGCCGACATGGTCATTTACGGCACCCTGGTGAAGGTAGGCGAGGCCCTCTCCCTGGAAGGCCAGCTCCTGGATCTGAGCGGCCGGGCGACCCCGGCCACTCTGAAGCTCCAGGCTACCGGACTCAAGGCCCTCCCCGGCCTCAGCCGTCAGATGGCTCAAGAATTGAGCCTCAAAATCCTTGGCAAGGTGCGGGTCTCCCACATCGATGTCAAGGGCAACCGCCGCATCGAAAAAGACGCCATCATGGGAGTGATGCAGACCCGGGAGGGGGAGACAGCCAATCCCGCCCGCCTCCGGGAGGATTTGAAGGCCATCTATAAGATGGGCTACTTCACCGACGTGAAGTTGGATATCAGCGATACCCCGGAGGGCAAGGTCCTCACGGTCCTGGTGAAGGAGAAACCAGCCATTAAAGAGATCGTCACGAAAGGCAACCACCAGGTGAAACGGGACAAGATCACGGAGGTCATGGACCTCAAACCTTTCTCGGTGGCCTCGGAATTTGCCATTAAGGAGAGTATCAACAAAATCCAGAACCTTTACCGGGATAAGGGTTTCTATGAAGCCCGGGTCGACTACGAATTGGTACCCGTTACCCCGACCGAAGTCAATCTGGTGCTGCACATCGACGAAGGCGGCAAGAAGAGCATTAAAGAGATCAACTTTGAGGGTAGCAAATCCTTCAAGCCCAAGGAACTCCGGGATGTGATGGAGATCAAAGAAAAATCTTTTCTCTTTGCAGTCAACTGGATCACCGGGGCGGGGAAATTGGACAAGGACAAGCTGGAGCGGGACGTGGAAAAGCTGGCGTCGTTTTATTACAACCACGGTTACATCAAGGCCAAGGTGGGCGATCCCAAGATCGACGTCAGGGGTCAATATATCTACATCACCTTCCCCATCCAGGAAGGGCCGCAATACCATGTGGGGACGGTGAACTTCCAGGGGGACCTTCTGGAAGATAAAAAAAAGCTCCTGCAGAAGATCGGGACCTCCAGGGCAAAGGTTTACAGCCGGGAGATGCTGCAAACGGATCTCACCACCCTGTCCGACTTATATGCGGACAAGGGCTATGCCAACGCCGATATCAACCCCCTGATCAAGGAAGATGACCAGGCCCTCAAGGTGGATGTGACCTTCGATATTCATCAAGGCAACAAAGTCTATTTAGAACGCATCGAGATCGCCGGCAACGTCAGGACCCGGGACAAGGTAATCCGGCGGGAACTGCGGATTTATGAGGGAGACCTCTTTTCCGCCACCAATCTCAAAGAGAGCATCAAGAACCTGCGGCGCCTGGAGTATTTTGAAGACGTGAACTTCAGCACCTCCCCGGGCTCCAGCCCTGACCACATGAATCTGAAGGTCACCGTGAAGGAGCGGCCTACCGGCACCTTTGGGGTGGGGGCCGGATATAGCACCCAGGACCGGATAGTGGGTATGGTGCAGATCAGCCAGAACAACCTGTTCGGCCGGGGAGAGCAGGTCAAGGTCGAGGGAATGCTCGGGTCAATTTCCCACCGCTTCCGGGCCAATTTCACCGAGCCCTATCTCTTCGACCGGCCCCTGAGTTTAGGCATCGACGCCTTTAACTGGGAGCGCCTCTACACAGAATATACTCGCAAATCCACCGGCGGGGATCTGCGCCTGAGCCATCCCCTGATGTGGCAGTACACCCGCCTCTTTTGGATGTACCGTTATGAATACGTGTCACTCTCGGACCTGGGCCCCAATCCCGACCCCCTCATCTCGGCGGCGGCCAAGATTCACAGTACCAGCGCCACCTCCCTGACCTTCCGCCGGGACTCCCGGGACTCCCTGTTCTCCCCCACCAAGGGATCGGATAACAGCATCTCCGTGGAAATGGCCGGCCTCGGCGGCGCCACCGCCTTTCTGCGCTACGTGGCGGAATCCGGCTGGTATTTCCCTCTTAGGTGGGGCTGCGTGGGCCTCCTGCACGCCCGGGTGGGCTACATGGGTGCCCTGCCCTGGGGGGACCTGCCGATTTATGAAAAGTTCTATCTCGGGGGGATTGACAGCATTCGCGGCTTTAAATATGCTGATATTAGTCCCCGGGATCCGGCCTTTGCAAATGAGCGTGTTGGCGGCGATAGGTTCATCCAGTTGAATTCGGAATATCGCTTCCCCCTACTCACGAAGCTGGGCGTCATGGGCACTATCTTTTTTGATGCCGGCAACGTTTACGGCCCCGGCGAGGTGCAGCCGTTCCTGCGGCCGACCACGGGCTTTGGCTTACGATGGTTCTCGCCCATGGGGCCGCTCCGGGTCGAATGGGGCTACAACCTGACCAGGAAGTCCTTTGAGAGGTCGAACGTTTGGGAATTCACCATGGGCTCCTCATTCTAATTTAGGATCAAGTCCCAGGCGTATCTTGAAGAAGTTTGCCATGGGCGCCCCCTAAATAAAGGGGAGCTGGTCCGCCCCTTAAGCAGCACCGTTCCCGGCCGCGAGGGCTCTGCCCTCCCCCGGGAGTTAAACATTAATCGAACTCAACGGGAGGTTTTCATGTCCAAATTGGTAATCAGCGCCTTAATTGCCTTGACCATGATCTGCGGGCCGCTGACAGCCCTGGCCGCTGAATTGAAAATCGGTATCGCGGACACTAATTCCATATTGATGAACTCTGCCCAAGGTAAACGGTTCCAGGAATCCGTCAAAGAGAAAGCTGATGAGTTGAGCCGCCCCCTGGGGGCCAAGCGCCAGGACCTGACCCGCCAGGTGGAGGAATTCCAGAAACAGTCTTCTCTGATGAAGGAAGATGCCAGAAGGGCGAAAAGCCAGGAACTGGAAAAGAAGATGGCGGACTTCGATAAGCAGGCGTCCGATGCCGACAAACAATTGGCCCAATTTAAGCAAAGCCAGTTCGCCCCCTTGGGACAGAAGATGAACCAGGCGCTGGAAAAGGTTTCCCGGGACGAGAAGCTGGATCTGATCCTGGATACGTCGGCGGTAGCCTTCTTCAACAAGGGCCTGGATGTCACGGACAAGTTGCGCAGCGCCTTCGGCCAGTAAATTACTGCATGAAACTAACCCTGGGAGAATTGGCGGCCCGGCTGCAGGGGGAACTGCACGGTCCCCCGGACCTGGTGCTGGAGGGCATCGCCGCCGTTGACCGCGCCACTCCCCGGGAGATCACCTTCATCGCCCAGAGGCGCTTTGCCCGCCAGGCCGGCGCCAGCAGGGCCGGGGCCTTCATCGTGGGCCCGGACCTGAAGGACCTGGACCGGCCGCTAATCATCGTGGCCAACCCCTATCTGGCCTACTCCCGGGTGGCGGCCTTATTTGCCCCACCCCGGCGGCGCTGGCCCGGCGCTAGTGACCAGGCCTGCCTGGGGCGGGACCTGGAGCTGGGCCGGGAAGTCTCCATCGCCCCCCTGGTATTTATCGGCGACCGGGTGCACCTGGAAGACGGGGTAACCATCATGCCCGGCTGCTTCCTGGGGGATGAGGTGCACCTCGGGGCCGGCACCCTCATCTACCCCAACGTCACCATCCTGGAACGTTGCCGGGTAGGGCGGCGCTGCATCATTCACAGCGGCACGGTGATCGGCGCCGACGGCTTTGGCTTTGTCCCCACCGCGGCCGGCAATGAGAAGATCCCCCAATTGGGTACCGTGGTCATCGAAGACGAGGTGGAAATCGGCGCCAACTGCGCCATTGACCGGGGCGCCTTGGGGGAGACCCGCATCGGCCGAGGCACCAAGATGGACAACCTGGTGCACCTGGCCCACAACGTTGAGGTGGGAGAGCATTCCCTGCTGGTGGCCCAGGTTGGGGTATCCGGATCCACCAAGATCGGCCGCCGGGTGGTGCTGGCGGGCCAGGTGGGTCTGGCGGGCCATATCGAACTGGGCGACGAGGTCCGGGTAGGGGCCCATTCCGGGGTTCACCGCTCCGTGCCCGCCGGGCAGACGGTGTCCGGTTACCCGGCCCGGCCCCAAAAAGAGTGGCTTCAGATCATGGGCCATCTGCCCAAACTCCCGGACCTCCATCAGAAGCTGAAACAGCTGGAAAAAGAGTTGCGCCAACTCTCCGCCAGGCTGGATAAGGAGCCGGAAACATGACCCTGCCGCCCCTTCCCTGGAATTATGAAAAAATTCATACCATCCTGCCGCACCGCTACCCTTTTCTCCTGGTGGACCGCATCATCGCCCTGGAGCCGGGGAAACGCATCGTCGGCTTGAAAAACGTCAGTATCAATGAGCCCTTCTTCCAGGGCCATTTTCCGGAGCGGCCCATCATGCCCGGGGTGCTCATCGTGGAATCCCTGGCCCAGGTGGGCGGCATCCTGGCCCTGTTGGCCACCCCGGAGAACCAGGGGAATTTCCCGCTCTTCCTCATGGGGCTGGATAAGGTGCGCTTCCGGCAGCCGGTCTTCCCAGGCGACCAATTGCGGCTGGAAGTGGAATCCCTGCGCAGCGGCCAAAAGTTCTGGAAGATGCAAGGCAAGGCCTTCGTCAACAATACCCTGGTGATGGAAGGTGAGCTGATGGCCGCGTTGGGCCGGGAAGAAGAATGAGTCAGGTAGAGATCCATCCCACCGCCATCGTGGATCCCGCGGCCCAACTGGACCCGGGGGTGACCGTAGGCCCTTACAGCATCATCGAGGGCCGGGTCGCCATCGGGCCCCACACCCAGATCGGCCCCCATGTGGTTATCCGGGATTTTACCAGCATCGGCAGCCGCTGCCGCATCTTCCAGTTCGCGGTCCTGGGGGAGATCCCCCAAGACTTGAAGTTCAAAGGGGAAGAGACCCGGCTCATCATCGGGGATGACAACACCATCCGGGAATTCGCCACCATGCACCGGGGCACGGCCGCGGGCGGCGGCGTCACCCGCATCGGTGGCGGCAACCTCTTCATGGCCTACAGCCATGTGGCCCATGACTGCCAGGTGGGCGACCGGGTCATCATGTCCAACGCCGCCACCCTGGGGGGCCACATCACCGTGGAGGACCACGCCATCCTGGGAGGCCTCTCGGCGGTGCACCAGTTTTCCCGCATCGGCGCCTACGCCTTCATCGGCGGCTGCTCCGCGGTGAACCGCGACGTGCCACCCTATGCCATGGCGCTAGGCAACCGGGCCAAGCTGGCGGGTCTCAATCTGGTGGGCCTCAAACGGGCCGGCTTCTCCGACTCCGCCCTGCACGACCTGAAGCGGGCCTATGAAATCCTGTTTCTCTCCGACCTCAACCTGAAGGAGGCCATGGCCAAAATCCGCCGGGAACTTCCCCCGGGCCCGGAGATCCAACGCCTGCTCCACTTCCTGGAGACCTCGGAACGGGGTCTGGTGCCGGCAGATGTCCGAGAAAATCGGCTTAATCGCGGGTAAAGGCCAGTTCCCGCTCCTCTTCGCACAGGCCGCCAGTGACCGCGGGGCCCGGATCATCGCCGCGGCTCACCGTGGCGAAACCGACCCCGCCCTGGCGGAGCTGGTCCAGGAACTCCACTGGGTTTACGTGGGGCAGTTGGGCAAGATCATCCGCATCTTCAAGGACGCCGGGGTGCAGCGGGCGGTGATGGCCGGAGGTATCACCCGGGGCCGCCTGTTCCGGGATTTTCGCCCGGATCTCCGGGCCCTGGGCGTGGTGCGACGGGCCGGGGCCGGCAACGACGATCGCCTCCTCCAGGCGGTGGCCGCCGAACTGGAGCAGGAAGGCATCACCATCGCCCCCTCCACCCTGTTCCTGGACCAACTCCTGGCGCCGCCCGGCAAACTGAGCAAACGGGGCCCCACCCGGGAGGAGTTTCTGGACATCGACTTGGGCCTCCGGCTGGCCAAAGAGATCGGCCGCCTGGACATCGGCCAGTGTGTGGTGGTGCGGCGCCAGGTGGTGGTGGCCCTGGAGGCCGTTGAAGGCACCGATGAGTGCATCCGCCGGGCCGGGGCCCTGGCCGGCCCCGGGGCGGTGGTGGTGAAGGTGAGCAAGCCGAATCAGGACCTGCGCTTTGACGTGCCCGCGGTGGGACCGGACACCATCCGCTCCATGGTGGCCGCCCGGGCCGCGGTCCTGGCCATCGAAGCGGGCAAGACCCTGACCTTTGACCGCCCCCTGATGCTGGCCGAAGCCCAACCGGCCAGAATTGCCATCTGGGGGGTTTGAAAGGCAGTTCGGCCAGCCGGGGTTCCTGGGGGACGGTAAAGAAGCTGGCAAATGAGGTCTTTATTTAAAGAGCATCCTGGCGATTTCATCCATCCGGGCGGGATTCACCTCATCCACTCCCTGCATGAGATAAACCGGGTTTCCTTTAAATTCCTTGATTCGCCCGTGTCTCCGCCTTCATGGTGATGAGCCGGCTTTCGGTTCGCCCAAAAAAAAACCAGCTTCCCCCTCCCCCGCCCCTGCCTGCCATCTCCCCAAGTTCCTGAAATTACGGTATCGTAGAACAGCAAGGATTCTCTTTCCATTAATGCCATGGTCTAGCGCATCTTCAATAGCCTTAACCTTTGTCTGGGTTTTAATCGAAAACTGAAAACCCTCTTTTAAGGAGGACTTTATGGCAAACAGCAGCGAGATTCTCTTCAGATTGGCTCTGGCCGCAGCCCTGGGAGCATTGGTGGGTCTGGAGCGGGAGGTGCACGGCCGGCCGGCGGGCATCCGTACCTATCTCCTCCTCAGCATGGGATCGGCCTTGATCATGGTGCTCTCCGAATTCCTCTTTCTCGAATTTGTCCCCCTGGGGGTGGGGGAGGCAATGCGGGCCGACCCGGGCCGCATCGCCGCCCAGGCCGTCACCGGCATCGGTTTCCTGGGGGGAGGGGTCATCCTGCGTTACCGGGACTCCATCCGGGGTCTGACCACCGCAGCCTGCGTCTGGGTGGCCTGCGCCATCGGCCTGACCATCGGCGCCGGCTTCTATCTCTTCGGCACCGCGGTGACCGCCTTAACCCTGGTCTCGCTGGTGGGCCTCAAGGCCGTTGAAAAAAGGCTGAAAAAGGACTGGTATAAAGAAATGATCGTCATTTCCCAGGACGAGGCCGGGCAAGTCAAGCGCATCCAGGAATTCATCACCCAAAACGCCTTCGAGATCGTCAACTTCAACTTGCGCAGGAACCATGAGCAAAAAGAATTCCGTGCCAAGTTTCTCCTGCGGATGCACGCCGTCCAGCCCAGCCGGGAGGTTCTACATGAGGTATTCGCCCTGGAGGGGGTAAAAAGCGTGGAGTTGAATTTTTAGGACATTAAGCAGTAAGAGTGAGAGGTTAAAATCTTGGGACGGTCCAGTGTGATGTCCCACAATTACCTTAACAAAAGATTTGAGATAACCCCCCCTCCCTTGAGGGGAGGGGGTTGGGGGGAGGGTGGCAACATGTGGTAAATGAAAGATAAATTACCACCCCCACCCGGTGTCGCCCCCTCAAGGGGGAGGGAAAAAGGCAAAGCATTTAGGCAACGTTTCCGTGGGACACAATACTAGTGTCATGTTTCAGAATGCCTTTAAAAAAATCTACATGTTCTGGTAGCCGCAGGCTTTAGCCTGCGCTCATTTTATTAAGGATTTTCGCAAGCTTAAGCTTGCGGCTACATTTTAAAGGCCTAAAGATGAAGGACATTTTTTATTAAAGGAAAATCTGAGACATGACACTAGGAGCGGTATTCTTCGAAGAGTCTGGCGGGGTATTCCTGGGCCAGGCGGGCGGCCAATTGGTGATGCAGGTCCCAGGCATCGTCTTTGGCACGGGTTTCCACCGCCAGGTCAGGGTTGGACCAGCGCCGGGGCAGATAAAAGAAATTGACTTCAAAAACCGCGGTCTCGAAGAGGTCCTCATCTTTCTTGATGGTGGAAACCACGAAACGCCGGCGGGTCGCCTGGTTCCTGACCTTGTTGAATAAACCTTTGGCAGTCCTGCCCGCGGTCCTCAAGATTGCTCTTCCTTATGCCTGGATCTTTTCCTGCTGATGGCCCTTTTCTTGACCGGCGCGCAAACGGTGGAGCCCATCACCACCCTGGCCTGGACGGTTTTGAGGCGTGAGGGGAAATAGAGTTTCTCCTCTGCCGGCGCCAGCTCGGCGATGGGGGCGCCTTCCAGTTCAAAGCCTTTTTCTATGAGGGGCCGCAAATCGGCCCAGTTCTTTTTGCTCCCCATCATGGCAACGATGATGGCCTGGTCGCCATTCTGAAACATCCCCACATAGGTATGCTTGGAGGCACGCGTAAAGCCGGTTTTGCCTGCCACCGCCAGGGGGGTGGTGAACAGGAAACGGTTGTGATTGCGCAATTCCCGGTCCCCCTGGATAGTGTAATACTTGGTGGCCATGATCCTGGCCAGTTCCGGATTTCCCATGGCCCGCCTAAACATCAGGGCCAGGTCCTGGGCCGTGGTGAACTGGTTGTCCGCGGGCAGGCCGTTGGCAGTGGCCAGGGTGGTGCGGTACGCCCCCCACTGGCGGACCTCCCGGGTCAATTGCCTGGCAAATTCCTCTTCACAGCCGCTCACTTTTTCGGCCAGGGCCCGGGCCGCGTCGTTGGCGGAGGAGAGCAGCAGGGCATAGAGCAGATCCCGCACCGTATAGGTCTCCCCCGCCTTGATCTTGATCTTGGAAGGGGGGGCGGAGGCGGCATAGGCGCTCACCGGAACCTTGTCGTCCAGCTTCAGGTGCTCCACCACCGACATGGCGGTCATGACCTTGAGGGTGCTGGCGGGGGGGCAAAAGAGCTGGGGATTGCAGGACAATAAAATCTGGCCGGTCTTGGCGTCCATGATGACGAAAGACTTGGCCGTCACCGGCAGGCCTGCTTCCTCGGCGGCCACCGGCCTCAGCGCCAGCCAGCAACCCGCCAGCACCCCGAAAAACACCATTGCCCATTTGACGCTGGATCTCACGAACCCTCCCGCTCACTTGCCCTTATGGCCCGACGGCTCGGGGCGGCATTCATTGCCCCCTATCATATGAAAATTTTCGTCGCTTGGCAATGAGGGAGCCATCGGATTGCAGAACAATTCGTCCTGAGGTAACCGAGGAGGGAGCCACCGCCCGGCAATTTCGATTACTTCGGGGAAAAAACCGGCCAGATAAGGGCCGGCGACCGCCAGGTCTCCGGCGCTCCGCTCTTAACCGTGTCTTTCCAGCTCCTTAAGGTAATCGGCAGGCGGGTAAAATCCGGGAAAGCGATGCAGTTCCCGGCCGTCGGGGGAGAAGACCAGGGTGGTGGGCGCCCCGATGAGCTTGAACTGGCGCACCACCTCCAGGTGGCTGCGCCATTCCAGGTGCACGGGAATGAAGCGGGTATTAAGCGCGGCGGCCACCGCCTGGTCGGTATGGGTCTCCTGGTGCAGCCGCTGGCAATGGGAACAGCCTTCCATATAGAGTTCCAGCACCAATGGGCGGTTCGCTTCCTTGGCCTCTTTCAGGGCCGCCTCCCAGTTGTCTCGCCAATTTACCACTGCCGTCATGAGTTCTTCTCCTTTAGGGTCTGGTGATCGCCACCCCGGCCGCTGCTCCGCAGCCGCCTGCACTGCCCCTGGCCCCACCGGCGTAGCGCACTCTTATTAACGGAAGCAAGAAAGGGGTTCCATCTTTATCCCCTCTCCCCCAATGGGGGACGGCACCGGGTGAGGGGGAATTTAATCTCTTTTCCGCTCCCATTAATAAGATAAGCCGCATCCCGCCCAAAGGCAAGGGATGCCCGCATAACCAGGGGATGAGCCGCTAATTTTCTGTCCTTTTTATGGGGAGATGATATTATCTTTCTGGGTAAAGCGCCCAGGCGGGCGGCCCCTGGAAAAGCCTGGAAGCCTGAGGGCGGCACGGCCCGCCGTGCCTTAGACACTATGGGAATATCGCCTTTCCTGTTTCTCCTGCTCCTGGTGGGGGCCTGGGGCTACCAACTCCTGGCCCTGGTCTCCCTGTGGCGCTTCTTCGCATCGGCCGCCGCCCCGTTGCCGCGGCCTCCAGAGGTCGGGATCACCGTGTTCAAGCCCTTGCAAGGGCTGGAGGCCACCACCCGGGAGTGTCTGGAGAGCTTCCTGGTCCAGGACTGGCGCCCCTGCCAGGTGCTTTTCGGGGTGCGGGATCAAGGCGACCCGGTGGTTTCCTTGCTCCGGGAACTCCAAAGGACCCATGCCGGACCGGAAATCGAGATCATCTTTTGCCCTCAGCTCCTGGGGCTGAACCCCAAGATCAGCAGCCTGCGCCAGATGGAGGAGCGGGCTCGTTACGATCTTATGGTCATTGCCGATGCCGATGTCAAGGTGGGCCCCGACTTCCTCTCCCGGGTGGCCGCGGCCTTGCAGGAGCCGGAGGTGGGCCTGGTGAGCTGCCCATACCGCTCCGGCCCGGCCCAAACCCTGGGGGCGCAACTGGAGGCCTTGACCATCGCCGCGGATTTCATCCCCGCGGTGGCCGCGGCCCACTATGTGGAGGGCATCCGCTTCGCCCTGGGAGCCGCCATGGCCCTGACCCGCCGGGCTTTGCTGGCCAGCGGCGGCTTTGCCCCCCTGGCCGACTACCTTGCCGATGACTTCCAATTGGGCCGGCGGATAGCGGCAGCCGGCCTCCAGGTGCGCCTCCTCCCCTATGTGGTGGAGAGTCAAACTCCGAAGATGAGCCTTAAGGATTACCTGGCCCACCAGCTTCGCTGGGCCCGCACCTACCGGGTCTGCCGCCCCAAAGGCTACCTGGCTTACGGCATTACCCACGCTTTGGTTTTCGCCCTGGCCCTTTGCTGGGTCACCGGGGCGGCCCCTTGGGTATTGGCTCTAACCCTGGCCACCCTGGCCCTCCGCTTAACCCTGGCCGTCGTCTCAGAGCGATTCTGCCTTCGGGGCCATCTTCCCGGGAACTCCTGCTGGCTGCTGCCCCTAAAGGACCTGCTGTCCTTCGTACTTTGGACCCTGAGCTTTCTGGGTAGCCGGGTCACCTGGGGCCACCTTCGCTACCTGGTCAGCCGTGAGGGAAAATTGGTGAAAATATAATAAGTTACCACAAATGACGGGATTACCTATGGATGTTAAGATCCTGGAACAATTATTGATCGAGGTGAAGGACGGGCGGCAGTCGGTGGAACAGGCGTTGCAACGCCTCCGAACCTTGCCCTTCGAGGACCTGGGTTTCGCCCGGGTGGACCATCACCGGCAGTTGCGCCAGGGGTTCCCGGAGGTGATTTTTGCCGAGGGGAAAAGTCTGGCGCAGATCCGCGCCATTTTGCAGGCCCTCAGTCCCCGGGCCGAGCGGATCCTGGTGACCCGCCTGGCCCCGGACCAGGCCGAGGCCCTGTTGCCGGAATTCCAGCACTCCCGCTACCACCCCGACTCCCGGGTGTTGACCATCATCCGCGGCGACATCCCCGATCGGGGCCGGGGGCTGATCCTGGTGCTCTCCGCCGGCACCTCCGATATCCCGGTGGCGGAAGAAGCGCTGCTCACCGCCAGGACCATGGGGCACCAGGCCGAACCCGTCTATGACGTGGGGGTGGCCGGGCTGCACCGGCTGCTGGCCCACCAGGAGTTGCTGGCCCAGGCCACCGTCTTTGTGGTGGTGGCGGGCATGGAGGGGGCGCTTCCCAGCGTGGTGGGCGGCCTGGTGGACCGCCCGGTGATCGCGGTGCCCACCTCCGTGGGCTACGGCGCCTCCTTTGGGGGACTGGCGGCCCTGCTGGCCATGCTCAATTCCTGCGCCACCGGCGTGGCGGTGGTGAACATCGACAACGGCTTCGGCGCCGGCTTCCTGGCGGCCCTGATCAACCGGAGGGATTAAACCAGAGAATATTCCTTGATACGCTTTATGGAAGTCATGGCATGGTTAACGTTGGCAAAGGGACAGGGTGGTTTAGCCGGTGGGGCGGGCGTCTCGCCCGCCACTCAATGGGCGGCAGACGATAATGTTCGAAGTCTAGAGATGGAATAATGCTAATGGCGGGATGCGCTTCGCTTTCCCGCCCTACGGGCTTTTTTCTGCGGCCCTTACCGTCGGCGGGCGGGACGCCCGCCCCACGCGGGAATGTGGTGCGTCAGACGCACCCTGGTATCTCCTGCTGGCCACTGGCCACTGGCCATTTCTTCAAATCTTTACCTCTTCCTTTTGGCCCTCCAGGAGGGCCCGGTAGTGCTCCACCGACTTCCTGGCCTGGAAGATTTCGGCCTCCAGGCGGTTGCGCTCCGCCAGGGGGGCCTCCGGCCCCAATCGCGCCCGGGCCTGCTCCAACTCTTCCAGCCGCTTTAGCCAGCGGTAGAGCTCCAGGGCCAGATGGCGGACGCTCATCCCTGTCCGGCCTCAGGAGCCGCCAACTGGTCCGTCAGGGGCACCTCCGGGGCGATCACCAGGGGCAGGACAAAGTAAAAATTATTGCCCCCGTGAGTGGCCTGGTAGCCTACTTCGCCCCCATGGGTCTCGATGACGCTGCGGATAAAGAAGAGACCCCGGCCCGTGCCCACCTCGCCTTCCACATTGGCCCCCCGATAACCTTCGTCGAAGATATGCGGCTGGTCTTCCGGCGGGATGTGTGGCCCGGTGGTGAAGACGCTGAACTTGACCCCGTCTTTTCCCGGTCCAAAATAGTCCGAGAGCAGGTCCCGGCCATAGGCCATGTACTTGAGGCCTTCCTGGTTGCGGCGGGTGTACTTCACCGCGTTGGAAAAGAGATTGGCGTAGACCTGGGCCATCAGGCCCTTATCCACCGACAGGGGCAGGTCCTCGTCGGGCATCACCCCAGCCCGGGTGTCGATGGCGATGCCGCGCTCCTGGAGCTTGGGGAGAAATAGCAGCAATTGCGGCTGAATGATTTCGCTGTGGACCCGGCAGGTGCGCCGCTGCAGGACGAAGTGCCCTTTCTGGAAATGGGACTGCCGGAACAGGGATTCAATGAACAGACTGACCCCGCGATAATGCTGCTCCAGGGTCTGGTAATCAGTCTCCATCTCCTGAACGAGGCCCCCAAAATACCCCTGGGTATCCTCATGGAAGACACATTCCGGTTCTCGCACCTGGCAGACGCACTCCAGATTCTTCAGAGTCTTGATTTTTTCCCGCAGATGCCTCAGGTAAAGGGCGAGGCTGATGTTGGGGATGATGACGTTGTGTTCGATATCCGCCACCAGGCTGTTGATGAAACGGATGTGCTGGATATTCTGCCAGGCGATGATCTTGACATGCAAATTGTAGCCCAGCCGATTGGCGTACTTCTCAAAGAAAAACTTGTCTTTCCGGGAGATCCGGTCCCCGGGGAAGAGCTCCAGCAAACCGATGATTCGATCCTTGGCGTAAAAGGGGAGCTGGCTCGCCAGGATCTGATTGCCCCGGATGGGGATGCTCCAGGAATCGGCGGCGTCGTAGGCCTCACTCTCCAGCCGGATATGGGGCGGCGGCTCGGGCTTTTCCGGGTAAACCCCCCGCAGGCTGTCGCACACCAGTTCCAGCCGGCCCTCGGCGGAGATCAAATAGAGGCGGCAGTTCAGGTCGAAAAATTCTTTGATGATCCATACCGAGACCCGGTAGAAGTTCTCCATGGTCTCATATTCCTGGGCCAGGTCGTAGAAGGTCATGAGGGCGTCGTCCTTCAGGGTGCCAAAGTTATACTCCCTGAATTTCCGCCACTTTTCCGTCACATGGGCGGCAACCTCTGCCAGGTCCATGGGGGCGTTCATATCGACCTCCTCTTTCAGACGGGAACCCTGCCCCACCTCAGCCGCGGGGCCGCAGTTATTCGGGGGCGGGGCTGCGCCGGTACCGGGCCACCCCGATTTCGAAGAGATCCCGGCCCTGGCAATCGTTGATGACGATGGCGGGCAGGTCTTGCACCTCCAGGCGGTGGATGGCCTCCGGCCCCAATTCGGGGAAGGCGATAACCCGGGCGTCTTTGATGCACCGGGAGATAAGGGCCCCGGCCCCACCGGTGGCCCCCAGGTAAACCGCCTGGTATTCCTTCATGGCGGCGATGACCTCCGGAGAGCGTTTGCCTTTGCCGATCATGGCCTTCAGGCCCAGGCGCAACAGGGTTGGCGTATAGGAGTCCATGCGGTAACTGGTGGTGGGTCCGGCGGCGCCGATGACCCTTCCCGGCCGGGCCGGCGAAGGGCCCACATAGTAGAGGATCTGCCCCTGAAGCTCCATGGGCAGCGGCTTGCCGGCCTCCAGAAGGTCGAGCAGACGCTTGTGGGCCGCGTCGCGGGCGGTGTAGATCACCCCGCTGACCAGTACCTTATCGCCGATCTCCAGGTTCCGGACGTCTCCATTGGTGAGGGGTGGCGTCAGCTTCACGGTTTTGGGCATATTCCACCTTTATAAAACCACTTCCAGGTGCCGGGAGGCGTGGCACTGGATATTGACGGCCACCGGCAGGGAAGCGATATGGCATGGCTGCATCAGGAGGTGTACCGCCAGGGCGGTGATCCGGCCACCCAGCCCCTGGGGGCCGATGCCCAGGTCATTTACGGCCAGGAGCAATTCCTCCTCCAGCCTGGCCAGTTCCGGATCCGCGTTAGGCAGGCCCAATTCCCGCAGCAAGGACTTTTTAGACAGATAGGCGGCCTGCTCGAAGGAGCCGCCGATGCCCACTCCCACGATAATGGGCGGGCAGGGGTTAGGACCGGCCTCCCGCACCGTGCCCACCACTTTCTCTTTGACGCCGGCCCAGCCCTCCGCCGGTTTCAGCATGTGCACCCGGCTCATGTTTTCGCTGCCGCCGCCCTTGGGGACCACGGTGAGCTTCAGGCGGTCCCCGGGGACGATCTCGGTGTGGATCACCGCCGGGGTGTTGTCCCCGGTATTGGCCCGGGTCAAGGGATGGCACAGGGACTTCCTCAGGTACCCCTCGCCATAGCCCTGGCGTATCCCTTCGTTAATGGCCGTCTCGAACGAGCCGCCCACCAGGTGGACGTCCTGGCCCAGCTCCACGAAGACCACGGCCAGACCGCAGTCCTGGCACATGGGAACGCGGTCCTCCCGGGCGATGCTGGCGTTTTCCAGCAACTGCCGAAAGATCTCCCGGCCGCTTTCCGATTCCTCTGCCGCTGCCCCCCGGGCCAGGGCCCGCAGCAGGTCTGCCGACGCCTCATAATTGGCGGCAATGGCCGCCTGCTTCACCCCCTGGGTGACTTTTTCCACCTCGATCTCCCGCATAATCGCTCCTGACGCCAGATAATGTCTTGAACGGCAGCGGCGTGATGAATCACGCCCCACCGCAGATTTTTATCAATCAGAGCATTAACTGGATCAGGAACTGGTTCTTGCTCTGATTAATAACTTAGCCTAAAAAAACTGACGGCAAACTGCTCCTATTCTTCCTCCAGGTCGTTCTTAAAGAACTGCTGGCTGGAGGCCCGGGGCTGGCTGGGGGCCTTCTCCTTGGTGACCTCCTCCTCGGGATAAAAAGTGTCATCGCCCTCGGTGGCTTCCTCATCCTTGCCGGTCCGCTCATCGCCCTTCTTGGCCAGGGTGGCGTGGATCTCTGGAAATTCCTCCACCTCCTGGCCACTCAAGGCCTCCTTCATGTAGTTGATAAAGACGGGCGCCGCAGCCTGAGACCCGGTCTCCTTAGGCCCCAGACTGTGATCATCGTCCATCCCCACCCAGGCGCCGGTGATCAGCGACGGGGTGAAGCCTATGAACCAGGCGTCCCTGAAATTGTTGGTGGTGCCGGTCTTACCGGCGATGGGCCGGCCCAGGACCTTCACCCGGGTGGCGGTGCCCCGCTCCACCACCCCCAACATCAACCGGATCATGGTTTGGGCCGTCTCGGTATCCAACACCCGCCGCTTTTGCAACTGATAATCCACCAACACCCGGCCATCCCGGTCTTCGATGCGGTTGATGAAGGCCGGCTCCACCAAGACCCCATCGTTGGGAAAGACCGAGTAGGCCCGGGTCAGCTCAAACAGGGTGACATCGGAGGCCCCCAGGGCCGAGGCATAGTTGGGAAAGATGGGGCTGGTGATCCCCAGGGTCTTGGCCATTCTCAGGGTGGCCGGCACCCCGATGGCCACCATCAGGCGCACCGCGGGCACGTTGCGGGAGTGGGCCAGGGCGGAGGCCAGGGAGATGGGGCCTTCGAAGCGATGGTCATAGTTCTGGGGAGACCAAACCTCGCCGCGGCGCCCTCCGGGCAGGGAGATGGGCTCATCCAGCAGGATCGAATCGGGCCGGTAGCCCTTCTCGACGGCGGCGGCGTAGATGATGGGCTTGAAGGCGCTCCCCGGCTGCCGTTGGGCCTGGGTGGCCCGGTCGAAGGTGCTATCGCCGAAGTCCTTGCCGCCGATGAGCACCGGGACCTTGCCGGTCTTCAACTCCATGGAGAACAGCGCACCCTGCACCATGGGGGCGGGAATGAGCTCCGCGGTCCAAATCTTGCTGTGGCGGTCCCGGCCCAGCAGGCGCACCTGCACCACGTCCCCGGGCCGCAGGCCGGCGGTGGAGGGACCCCCTCTACCTTTTTCCTTCTGCGGCAGGACGGCCCATTTATCCCCCAGGTGCAGGTTCAACGCCTGGCGTTTTTTGTCCGAGGAGGCCACCAGGGCCGCAACCGACAGTCCCTTGTGGGGCGGGTATTTGTTGTAATACTTGACCTCCCGGGACTGGTAGGCCGCCAGTTCCTTGCCGCCCAGGTGGCGGAGGGGGCCCCGGTAGCCGTTGCGCCGCACCAGACCGTCGATCCCTGCTTCAATGGCCTTCTGGGCCTCCTGGTGCAGATCCACGTCCGCGGTGGTATAGACCTTGAGGCCCATGTTGTAAACCGTGTCTTTGCCGAAGCGCTCTTCCAGCAAGGTCCGTACGTGCTCATTAAAATAGCCGCACTCTTTGATCCATTCCGGGCGGTAGGGCTTCAGCTTGATGGGCTGTTTCAGGGCCGCCTCTTCCTCAGACTTGCTGATGAAGCCCACTTCGGCCATGCGCCGCAGCACGTAGGCCTGGCGTTCCTTGGACTGCGTGGGGTTGAGATAGGGGTCGTAGCGGCTGGGGAACTTGGGGATGCCCGCCAGCACCGCGGCCTCGGCCAGGTTCAGATCCTCCACGTGCTTGGAGAAGTACTCCAGAGCCGCGGCCTCCACCCCATAGGACCCGTGACCCAGAAAGATGTGATTAAGATAGATGTTGAGGATCTCTTCCTTACTCAGGTAATTATCGATGCGATAGGCCAGGACCGCTTCCCGGATCTTCCGGGTAAAGCTCTTCTCCGAGGTGAGCAGGATGCGCTTCACCACCTGCTGGGTAATGGTGCTGCCCCCCTGGACCACCCGGCCGGCCTCCAGGTTGCGGGCAAAGGCGCGGCTGATGCCGATGATGTCCACTCCCGGATGCTCGAAGAAGCGGGCATCCTCTGCGGCCACAAAGGCCAGGACCAGATGCCGGGGCAGGCGGCTGTACGGCACTTCGATGCGCCGCTCGTTGTAAAACTCGCCGATGCGCTGGCCGTCCCGGGCGAAGATCTGGGTTACCACCGGGGGCCGGAAATCCTTAATTGAGGTGAAGTCCGGCAGATCCCTCAGGAAATGGTAATAGATGTACCCCCCGGCCGCCGCGACTCCCAGCACCGCGGTGAGGGCCAGGCCCAACATGATCAGGTTCAGGCGTCTGGCCCAGCGGCGCCGCCGGTGGTAATGCTCCAGCCGGTCTGGGTTGGCTTTGAAGAATCTCATTTCCGGTTCCGCTGATTATCACTCAAGAATGTGGCCCAGCCGCCCTCGGCTGTTCTCCCTTTAATTAATTTTACTCCTCTTCCTGAAAATTATCCAGAAATTGCCGGATTTGTATGCCCAGGGCGATGCAAACGTGCCCGTCCATGCACCGGCTGGCGTCGGGCTTGTCAACATAGGTGGCCAGCTCGTGGCCTCCTTTCTTCAACTTCAGGACATAGGCCTTCTGGCCGCGTTCGTAGGAGAGGGTGGAGACCACCCCCCTCCTGGCGAGCTCCGGATACATCTCCAGGATTTTTTCCTTCAAACTTACAATAGTATAACCCATGGTCGTCCCTCCCGGTCCGCAAAATTGGCGACGGGACCTGAGCCGCGCCGCCGGGCCCGCCAGGGCCTTAATTAAAATAAGTCGCCCCCGGCCCCTGGGCAAGGAGAGAAGGGGGATCAGGCAATAAATTTCCGGTCCAGGGTGCGATATTGAATGGCCTCCGCCACGTGGCCCGGGGAGAGCCCGGCGGCCCCTTCCAGGTCGGCGATGGTCCGGGCGATCTTGAGGATGCGGTGGTAGGCCCGGGCGCTCAGGCCCAGGCGCTCCATGGCCACCTCCAGGAGGCGCTGGCACTCCGGCGAGAGGACGCAGTGCTGCTTCAAGAGGCGGGGGGGCATGTGGGCGTTGGCAAAGATGCGGCCCCTGGCAAAGCGCCGGGACTGGGCCTCCCGGGCCTTCAGCACCAGGGCCCGCATCTCCGCGGAGCCCTCCGCGGCATCGCTCGCGGCCAGTTCCCGGAAACCCAGCCCGGGCACCGCAATGTGCATGTCGATGCGGTCCAGCAGCGGCCCGGAGATGCGGCCCCGGTACTGCTGGATCTGTTTGGGGGTGCAAGCGCAGGCCCGCCGCGAGTCGCCGAAATAACCGCAAGGGCAGGGGTTCATGGCCGCCACCAGCATCACCCGGCCTGGGTAAGTAACCGAGCTGGCCGCCCGGGAGATGGTGACCCGGCCCTCTTCCAGGGGCTGGCGCAGCACCTCCAGGGTGGAACGCTTGAACTCCGGCAGTTCGTCCAGGAAGAGGACCCCGTGGTGGGCCAGGCTTACCTCGCCGGGCCGGGGGTTGGTGCCGCCGCCGATGAGACCGGCGTCGGAGATGGTGTGGTGCGGGTTCCGGAAGGGCCGCACCGTGATCAGGGGCTGGCCGGGCCTGAGGCGCCCCATGATGCTGTAAATCTTGGAGGTCTCCAGGGCCTCCTCAAAACTGAGAGGCGGCAGGATCGAAGGGAGGCAGCGGGCCAGCATGGTCTTGCCGGCGCCCGGCGGCCCCATCATCAGGACATTGTGGCTGCCTGCCGCGGCAATGAGCAAGGCCCGTTTCGCCGGCTCCTGCCCCTTGACCTCCCGGAAGTCCACCTCCATACGGGGGGGCTCACCTTCCAGGTCCGGCAGTGCCGGCGCCACCGGGGCCAGGGCTTGCCGGCCGGTTAGATGCTCCACCACCTGGGCCAGGTTCTCCGCGGCATAGGCCTCGACCCCCTGGACCACCGCGGCCTCCGGCCCGTTGTCCCTGGAGATGATCAGGGCCAAACCCGCCTCCCGGGTGGCCTGGGCCATGGACAGCACCCCCCGGGTGGGTTTCAAACGGCCGTCCAGAGACAACTCCCCGAAGAGCAAATGCCTTTCCAGGGACTCCGGGGGCAGCAGGCCCTGAGCCGCCAGGATGCCCACTGCCGCCGGCAGGTCGAAGCCGGTGCCATCCTTGCGCACGTCCGCCGGCGCCAGATTGATGGTGATGCGATTGCCCGGGTATTTGTAGCCGGAGTTCTTGACCGCGGCCCGGACCCGGTCTTTGCTCTCTTTGACTGCGGCCTCGGGCAGGCCCACGGTGGTAAAGGCCGGCAGCCCCGGCGCCAGGTCGACTTCCACCTCCACCAGGTAGGCGTCCACTCCCTTGAGGGCGCCGCTCTTCACTCGCGCCAGCATGGCGGTTCCCCAGTAAATCTTCCAGCCAGGTTAAATGCCTCCATTGGGTAATTGGTCAAATTTTTTTCACCAAATATCTGAGGGTCTTGCAAAAGTCCGGTTAAACCGGTTAAGGCGTCTTTTCCCCCTCCCCACGGGGGGAGGGGTCCAGGCAGCCGGCCACGAAGACCACGTCCGTCTTTTCCCCCTCCCCACGGGGGGAGGGGGTTAGGGGGAGGGGGGCGTCCGTTGTTGGTAACTATTGGATAAAACATAACTATTTTGACCACCCCCACCCGGTGTCGCCCCCTCGAGGCGGAGGGAACAAGTCCATAACCTTGATTTCGCCAGTGATCTGACTTTTGCCAGAGGCTCATCTGTCAAAACATTTTTGTCGGGGCGGACCCAGGTGTCCGCCCCCGCCGGGCGCACCCAATCACAGGCTGGAAGCCTTTGCCACCGTGCGCCCCTACTGAGGATATTTCCAGTACTTTGACTGCAACTGGTGTAAAGAAGATTTTACCGGAAAAATTAGGAGAAAAGATAGCAATTTATCGTGGACCTGGCCCGGAACTCTTCTCCGGACAAACGATGGGAATCTTACCAAGAGATGATTATTTAACTTTCCAGAGGAAAATATGCAAGCAGGCGAGAGGATGTGGTGAAAGCAGTTCACTTGAGAGGTTTTTAGGCCCGGACCCTCCATACCTAAAACAGGCAAAGCAGCCTGGTTACCTGATGAAGATTAAGGCGGCCTTATTGCTCCCTTATTCAGCTTCCTCAATCAATTTTAAAAAGGCAGCCGGCGCCACAATTTTTATCCATTGATAGGATTCAAGACTGGTGAGGTCCTGGTCCCCAGAGATGATAAAGTCCACTTCTCCTTCCACGGCGCAAGAGACGACCATATCGTCAGCCGGGTCGCCGCAGATTCCCTCAAGGCTCAATTGGCCGGTGGTTAGAAAGGCAACCTTCAGGATTTTTAAAACGACATCCTCCAAATCAGGGGACGTGATCCTGCGTTTTTTGAGTAGTTTTTGTATCTTTGCGTATTGGAAAACCTGCCTTATTTCCCTTAGGATCGCCTGGGAAATAACCAATCTTATTCCTCCAGTGAGGGCTATCTCGAGGATCCTGGCGGGCGGCATTTCGGGCGCCAGAATAGCGCTTACGAAGACATTAGTATCCAGGACAACCCTAATCATGTTTAATTATCTCTGATTATGGCGTAATGAAGTGCGGCTGGTTCTATTGGAAAATTGGTTCTTCAGGGTGCGGTGGGATTACGATCATGCCATGGCGCTGGCCTTACCTTTTCTGGTGGCCCGGATTGCCTCCTCTATGGCCTCCTGGACCTCGTGGCTGTCCGCCCCCTTCATCTTCTCCCAGATGATTTTGAGGGATTGCAGGGCGGCGCTTTGGTCCTCCTGGAGTTGCTTGAATCTTTCCATGTCCACCAAGGCCGCCAGGGGTTTCCCGGCTCTTTCGATAACATAAGCATCCCCCCGAATGGAGACCTCGTTTAATAGCTGGCCTAGATTCTGACGGGCTTTCATGGCGGAAATTTTTTTAAGCATATTCACAGCCTTTTTTATCAATTGTTATGGTTTATATGACCATTATAGTTATTATGGATACTCTGTCAAGGGTGATGCAAGCGTCCCGGCATGCGGTTCAGTGGATTTCCTGACGGTCTCCTATTATCATTATAACCCTAACCTCGGTTACCTAATCCGTGAATTTTTGGAAGTGGATGGAAAATTTAGGCTCTATTTAAACAGTCTCCAAAGCAGCCGCCCGGCCATCTTGCCCACCAGCCGCCGTTCAACCCGCTTTTCCATGGCCCCAGGGCCTTTCTCCGCGGCCCTGACATCCCCGCATAGCCGGGCCGCCCAATAGAGCCAGCCCCGAGTTGATACGATCCCGCTTCGCCGCCTGGTCATGGTGGGCCTCCAATTGTCCGCTAGGCCGGTTTACTCTTTTACGGGGCCGCCAGGCAAGGTCGCCGGGCTTCCCATAACGCCCGGCCCAATTTCCTTGTCTTCCTGGTCAGCCAAATGGATAGAGGCCCCCACGCTAATCGGCCCCTGGGCCAGGGACTTGAGGAACTCTCCCAGGTCGCTTTCTTTCACCCGCCACAGGCGGCCCATCTTGACCCCTTTCAATTTCCCGTCCCGAAGCCAGCTCCTGACGGTTTCCGCTTCGACAACAAGGATTTTGGCTGCATCTTCCGGGGTAAGCAGTTTCTCGGTCATAATGCCTCCATATACTTGTTACTATGATTATATACCTGTTTTTACAAAAAGCAAAGGTTTTTTTTGGGGCCGGAAGGGGAAAAGTGCGATAACCTTCTAACAATCGGCGTCTCTTCATCATGGATAGGAGGTCTGGGCGGAGAAACTGATATCCTTGTAAACAGATCGGAAAGACTACTATAATTCAATCAATTAGCTGAAAGGTAAAACCATGAGCACTCTTTTTAGCTCGTTTCGTAATAGACATCTGTTGATCGCCATCTATTTCCTCTGTGCTCTGGTCGCCATGCTATTCCTGTCGATAACTGCCTCAGCGGGAGACCAGGAGAATTCAACAGGCAAATCGGCGGATAGTGAAGATTCGCCCCCGTCGTTTTCCCAGACGCCGGTTGACCAGTCGCAGGTTGCCCCTCCGCGATGGACTGTCTCAGCCGACGCCATCATCCTGGACCGAATCGGCAGCGCAAATCGAACCCTCGTTGAACGAGTGCCGGGCACCGTGCCGCTCCACAACCTGTCCACCACCCCCGGCACGGAAGCTCTCAACAGCAACAATTTTCGACAAGGCTTTTCCCCTGGACCGAGAATAGACGTGATTCGCCACGGTGATTCCGGCTACGCTTTGGAAGTGTTGTATTTTCAGACCGCCGGCTGGAGCAGCGCCAGAAGCGTTGGGCCCGACAATCCGCCGGACTGGCTGGTGATGAGGGCTCCTGGCGGCTTTCTCCAAACTCAAGATCATTCATACCAGGCAATGGCATGGGAATACGATACAAAACTTTATAATGCAGAGCTCAACGTGCGATGGAATCCTTATAGCCGCCTGGCCTTGCTGGCCGGATTCCGTTGGGTCAACCTGTCTGAAAATCTTCAGGGTTCATTAGTACCCTCAGAATGGTTTCCGCCTTTCTGGAATACAAGTACGACTAACAATCTTTATGGTCTCCAGATCGGCGCCGATGGAAAAATATGGGAGCGTGGTCGCTTTTCGCTTAACGGACTGATAAAGGCCGGGGCTTACGTCAACCACGCGCAAGAGTCAACCGGAGTCAGCATCTTTAAGATCGTGAGACCGTCGTACACCGCCACTAACGACGCGGCCTTCGTTGGCGAAATCGGCTTGCAGTGCAAATATCAGGTTAGCAAGAGGCTTGGGCTGAAGGCCGGTTACGAAGCTCTCTGGCTCGAAGGCGTTGCTTTGGCGCCTGGACAGATCCAGGAAACTTATTTGACTCCGCCGGCTGCCGTGAACGCACTTGGCGTTAAAACCTCCGGCGTGTTTTTTCACGGAGCCACTGCCGGCTTGGAATATTCGTTTTAGAAATTGCTAGATGTAGCGGCGCACAATCATAATCGTCAGCCCGTAGGGCGGGAAAGCGAAGCGCATCCCGCCTTGAGCATTATTCCATCTCTAGAATTCGAACGCTTCGCGCCGAATGACCTTTTTGGGCAGACTGGGGTTTTGCAATAGCTTCCAGGCAACGCCCAGGGAAGGATTATTTCCGAATAGCCGCCGCGACCGCCGGCCACGACAATTTCCACGTCCCTGGAGGAGCGGGTCGCGGATGGGGTGCCGGAGGTTATCCCCCCAGTCCTTCCAGCAAGATCTCTTCCAGAAATTTATTGGAATAGCCGTAACACATGGTGGGTTTGGCAAGGCCGCCTTGCCGGGGCTTTCGGATGCTCCGGGCTTTTTTGCCGGGTTTTACCGGTTCGATATCCGTGGGGATGGGGGACCTGCTTTTGATGAAACCGGCCCTGAGGCCATACATGTCGAAAAAGGTGCCGTTGTCGAACCAACCCAGTTGCCTGCCGTTTAGGCCATAGACCCGGGGTTCCATCAGATAAGCCGCGGCCCGGCCGTCCCACAGGTAGATGGTTTCGCCGTCCGCGGCAAGATAGGCCACGGCCTTGCCGTTCTGGTTAAACAGGCTGGTTTCCATGGTGATACACCCCTCCTCTTCGCGAAAATCTCATGGTTGCGCCTGGAATTTTTGTCAAGCGCGGCCGAGGGCGGCATGCTCCATCTTCATACAGCGGTTCATAACCACCTTAAGCCCGGCTTTTCTGGCTTTGCGGGCCGAGCCGGGCTCCTCCAGGCCGAGCTGCATCCACACCGCCTTGGCCCCCGCCGCAATGGCTTCGTCCACGATGGCGGGAATGGCCTCCACGTTCCGGAAGATATCCACCACCTCCACCGGAAAGGGAATGTCTTTGAGACTGGGGTAGCAGGGCTCTCCCAGGACCTGGCGGCAGCCGGGGTTCACCGGGATGATGCGGTAGCCGTGATTTTGCAGGTACTGGGCCACCTGGTAGCTGGAGCGCTCGGGGTTCCCGGAAAGCCCCACCACGGCCACCACCCGGTAGTCATTCAGGACCGCGGCGACTTCCCGGGGGTCGGCCGGGGCTTCCGGTTCCGGTTTCTCCGTCATCTTTCCGGCTCCTGGTTGCGGCCCGCCCTATCCTTCTTTTCGGGTTCTCGGGCGAGCCCTGGGTTCATGAGCGACTGAGAATTTTTTTGGCGTGACTCTCATCACAGGCTGGCAGCCTGCGCCACTATCGCCCCTACCACTAAAAAGTGAGGGTGGTCCCTTCGGGGACCGGGGCCTCCTGAAGTTTCAAGGCCTCCTCAATCTTCAGGACCGTCTTGATATATTGATAAGCGAACTTAAGCAGTTCCTCATCGTCATCCCAGATCTTCTCCAGGGTATCCGGATCCACCTGAAAGAGCTGGCGGAAGCGGCTCTTGAAGACAAAGCGGCGGAACTGGTCCAGATCGTACATCACCATGTGGAACAGCCGATTGCCCCGCTCATCGGCGACCGGCCCGCCGTCCGCCCCGCGGCGCAGCATCATGGTCTTCCACGGCAGGTTCATGGTGTCGTAATGGTCCACCCCCTGGTCTTCGCGCCAGGAGGCCACGGTCCACTCCGCGTCCTCTTCATAGCCGCGGCAATGTTCCTCCCGCACGTAGAAGTGAAACTCCTCCACCCCCTCCTCGGTGATCAGGGTTCCCTGGCCGATGGGGTAATAACGGCAGGCGGCCGGGCGGTCGCCATAGACCTCACAGCCGGTTACCGGCCGGACAAAGGGGCATTTGCCCTCAAACCGGGGCATGTCCATGATGACCAGGGGCAGGCCCGACTTGTCGTGGGGCTCGGTGCGGGTATACTTCCGGAGAAACTCGCCGGAGGGGATCTGCAAGCGGGTTTTCAGGCGCAGGATATCATAAGGGGTGAGGATAATGGTGGTGGCGCCGCAACACTCGGTGAAGCAGGACACCCCCGGGTGGCAGCGGAATCTGAAGCGGCTCTCCGGGGTGAGCTTGCGGGGCTCCACCACCTTCAGGTTCAGGTCGACCATGCGATTACTCCTTTTGGGTTTCCATATTCGTCATTTATTTTACCAAAAATTCTTTCCTAATAAACCCTCCTCGGCTTCCCCGCGGCTTTAATCCTCCAGCATCAGCTCCAGGCTGCGGGAGACCTCGGCGCTCACCGAAAATGGGTCCGCGGGATCGGCTTCATAGCGGTTCTGCAACTCGTAGGCGTCCATTTCCAGCGGGATGGCGGCGTAATTGAAACCTTGATTGACCCAGCCCAAAATATACAGCTCTACGAATTTATCCGGCCCCAGGAGATCATATTGCACTGCGTGCACCAGTTCATGGAAAATGAGGCCGCCGGCGGGCTCGCTGAGAAAAGAATCGACCACCAGAATGGTATCCACAAAGGTGATGGCGGCCATGCCGGAAAAATCCAACAAGGGGATGCCCTTTTCCGAGAAATTCTGCCGGTAGGCCTCCAGAAACCCCGGATTCTCCAGGGCCGGCACCGCTGCCAGCCGAACCTCCTGCAGCAGCGACTCCTCGAAAAATGGCAGAAATTGGGCCCGGGCGGTGGGCGGCAAGGCCCGCCCCCGGCTCCGGAAGGCCTGTCGCTGCTCTTTAACCCAACTTTGTCCCTGGCCGATGAGCAGGGCTATTAGTTGGCTCATATCCATGAGGTGCTCCTCCGGCAATGCTAAGGTTGCATCTGTTCAGGATGGGTTAAGATGGTCGAGAAATCAACGCGGCAATCGGCAATATATTCCGGCAGGCTCTGGGCTGAGGCATAAATCCTTTTTCGCCAAGGCTTCGACATATTTTGCATTATGCGATGTATCTCATCGATCAGATTCCTGTCCATAATAATTTTTTTGGCCACTGCGCAGACCTGTCTAAGGTCTTTTTCCCTTTTTACCTTTCTGCTGGGCAGAAAAGCAATCAAGAGCTTATGCAACATAAAAGCAGGCATAGACGGCAAGGCGATGCGTCCGATGTCACGCAATTTAACTTCGACTTTATTATCGAGGAGTAAATCAAGATAAGGAAGCGGTATTGGGACGGTAGATAGTTTAACTTCACGCAATGGTTCTTTAGTGCCCCTGCCTCTTCTCGGTTGTAAAAACTCTATTTTTAGACCATTGCCTTCATAAAAAATTGTTCCATCGTTGCGAAATGCCTGTCTGAAACCAAGTTCCTTGAGTACGGCTTCCAAATCTGCAAGTGGTCCTTTATATGGTATTGGAATGGCGAAATCCACATCTACAGTTCTCAAAGGAAACCATTCGACCCCGAAATGACTTTGATAAACTTTAAAGCAATAGCTCCCTACGAGTTCTATGCCTGCTTCAAAAAAGCCCAGCCTCTGCATCTCATTCAAAAGCTTCCGCAACGGTTCCGTAAAATCCCTTAGTGCCTGTGCCATCTTTCCTGCCTTCAAAAGTTTTAGGGCTTTCTTGGTAGAGCGCAATTCGCCAATCAGTCTCTGTCGATTATTAATTCTCTCGACTATTCTTTTTACCGCCAGATCGTCTTCACCGCCCAGGTATATATCCTCTAATTTTTGTCTAGTTCTCTTATGCAAGTATAAAAAAAATCCTCCCCAGCCTTTTTTCCGCTTGATCGAGCCGACCGGGGAAATTAACAACTCCCCGATCAATCTCGTTTGATAATCGAGGTAATAATCCCGGCTTTCACCCCATATTTGCTCAATAACCACGGATAAACCCTTTCTAAATGACTGTACCCCACAAATTGCCAAAAATCAAGTTTGTGGGGTATATGTTTAATCTGCTATACCCCACAAATCGTAAAAAATAGCCTTTGTGGGGTATATGTTAGTGTTTCTCCCCACCAATTTTTCCCCTGCTGCTCCTGCCTTACTGGGGGTCGGTTTATTGATTAAAATTTAATCAATAGGAAACCGGCCCCTGCTCTTTCAAAAGGAGTGGTAAGAAGATGCCTAAAAATTATTCCTCTTTACTGCCTGCTCTCGGTATCCAGTATATGGCTGGGCAGGGCTTCCTGTCCCAGGGTAATGCCTGGTTTGTCAGGCCGAGTTCCGCCGATATTTGCTAGTTTAGGCAATCTGGTAAGTTAACCTGGCCGAAAAGTTGGGTTAAAAATTAAACGTAACTTTTTTTGCCAGTCATGCCGGACGAAAGATTGGCCCACGTCCGACAAGTTGGCTTAACGTCCTATCCCCGGCCCCAAAAAAGCCGGCCCTGCGTGGGGCCGGCTTCCGGTTAACGGCGCGGCTAACAAAAAACCCGCCGCCTAAAAGCCCCGGCCCGACATGCGGGCATAGAACATGGCCACGGTGCGGTACACCATATGGGCCATCTTGGTGTAAGGGGCGTAAAAGAACAGGAAGAACACCGAGACCAGGTGCAGAAAGTAGGTGGGATAGGCCAGGATGGGGATATGCATCAGCCGGAACAGCCAGGAGAGCAAGCCGCTGGCCCCCACGGCAAAGATCACATAGACCAACAGCCAGTCATAGTAGCCGCCATAGCCCGCCTTCTCGGCGTTGGCCTGGCGCTCCTGGATGATGTTATAGATTCCGTAGAGCAGGCTCGCGGTGCCCAAGATGGCCAGCAGCTTGATGGGCTCATAGATGGCGTAGGGGGATTCATGATGAAAGACCCATTCGTTCAGGAAGCCCCAACTGGTGACGATGGCCAGGAAGATGAAGCCAAAGAGCAGGAACAGATGATTGGTGGAGCGGGTATAGGTGGTTTCACACAGCCGGAAGCGGTTGTGCATCAAGATATCCTTGAGGGTTTCCACCAGGTTGCACACCGGCTTGCCTTCCACCCGGACCTTCCAGGGGTTGCTGCTATTCAGGTCCCCCCAGTAACGCAGGACACCCCGGCCCAATACCACCACCGCAAAGAAGAAAGCGGGGACAAAGATGAAGTCCACCAACAGGGTGGGGAACAGCTTGTGGTAGGCAATGGGGCCTGCGGGCAGGTGCAGATGGCCGATAGCTCCCAGGGCCGCCAGCAGTAGCGCCACCGGGAAGGCGAGGAGCATCGGGAGATAGCGGGGATCGCCCACCATCCTTGCCAACACTTGGGGGGCGGAGTATTCCTCGATGCACAGTTTCCGGAGGGCGTTCATCACTTCGCCGGGTTTGGCCCCCCGGGGACAGTAAACGGTGCAGTCGCTGCACTGATGGCACAGCCAGATATCCGGGTCTTGCACCACCTCTTTCAGGCCCCATTGGGCCTGGAGCATCTCTTTGCGGGGAAAGGGCTTGCTATCCGGAGTGGGATTACAGACCACCGAACAGGTGTCGCACTGATAGCATTTCTTTACCGTGTCCCCCCCGGCGGCGATGACCCGGTTGACGAATTGCAGGTCCGGCTTGATAACAGTTTCGCCTGCCATGTATCAGACCTCCTAAAGTTCCTTGAAGGGGTTGGGGCCGATCGCCAAAATCCGCTTGACGAAATTATTGATGATTTCCGGCAGCTTATCGAAATCGGAGTGGGCTATCTGGAATTGCTGCACCCGGTCGGATTCCAGTCCCAGCTTGTCCAGGGTTTCGGAAAGCTTGCCCATGCGGTATTCGCAGAGCTCGCTGCCCTTGGCGAAGTGGCACTGGTAGTCGTCCCCGTATTTGCAACCCAGGAGGATCATGCCGTCGACACCCCGGGACAGGGCATCCGAGATCCAGACCATATTAAAGGACCCCAGACAGCGCAGCGGGATGAAGCGGACCCGCGGGTCCAGCCTAAGCCTGTGCAAGCCGGCCGCATCCAGGGCCGGCATGGCATCGTTCTCGCAGATCAGGCCGATGATCCGGAAAGGCGCGTCTTCCGCGTCTTCATCCTCGAGTTCCGGCACGTCCAGGGACTTGAGCATGGAACCGATGATATCGACGCTAAAGTCCTTGAAGGAGACGATGCGTTCGGGGCAGGACCCCATGCAGGTGGCGCAGCGGCGGCAGCGGTTGATCTTAAAGAACGGGGTACCTTTTTCATCTTCTTCGATGGCGCCGAAGGGGCATTCCTCGGTGCAACGCTTGCACGAGGTGCAGCGCTGCATGAAGGGATCCGGGAAGGTTTCGTCCCAGGCCCGGGGATGCACCGCCATGCCCGCGGCCACGTGCTCCACTGCCTGGATGGCCTTGCAGGCCGCACCGACGCCGTCGTTCATGGCCATGGGAATGGTCATGGCCTGATGGACCGCGCCCGCGGCATAGACCGCGGTACGCCGGGTCTCATAGGGGAAGCAGATGAAGTTGGAGTCGGCAAACCCCTGGTAGGGCTCGATCTCCGGCAACCCCGGGCCCTGGCGGTAGCCGAGATTGAGCACCGGCTCATCATTGGTGACCGGCACCAGGCCGGTGGCCAGGACCACCAGGTCAGCCTCCAGGAGCACCTTCTCGCCCAGGAGGGTGTCCTTGGCGGTAATTTGCAGCCTGCCGTCGCCTCCCAAGGCGATGCCGTCGATCTCCGCCTTGGTAAGCATGACTCCTGGGTCGGACTGCGCTTCCTTATAGAACAGCTCCGTCTGCCCCGGGGTGCGGATGTCCTTGTAGAGGATATAGGCCAGGGCGTTGGGGTTCTGCTGGCGGACATAGAGGGCCTGCTTCAGGGAGGCCAGACAGCAGAAGTCGGAACAATAGGGCAGATGTTCCGGGTCCCGGGAACCGGCGCACTGGATGAAGGCCACGCTGTTGGCCGGCTTGCCGTCGGAGGGCCGCACGATCTTGCCCTGCCTGGCCAGTTCCTCCATCTCCAGGTTGGTGATCACGTCCTTGGAGAGGCCGTAACCCAGCTTGGTAAGCCTGGTGGCGTCGTAGGGCCGCCAGCCGGCCGCGAGCACCACCGAGCCCACGCGAATGGTTTCTTCGCTGCCGTTGACCGTGAGGGTGGTATCCAGTAGACCCGGCTGCCCTTCGATCTTCTCGATCTGGGCGTTGGTGAAGACCCGGATCTTGGGATGGCCCTGGACCTCTTTGATCTTCTTGAAGACCGTAGGCTCCTGCAGGGTGGTGAAGGGATAGCTGGAAGGAGTCTGGCGGTGCAGCTTGGCGCCATAGCCGCCCAACTCCGCCTGCTTTTCCACCAGCACCACGTCATAGCCGTTATTGGCGGCTTCCAGGGCAGCGCTCAGGCCGGCGGCGCCGCCGCCGATGACCAGGATGGTCTTGTCGCATTCGGTCTGGTAAGGCTCCGGCAATTCTGACTTTTTCACCCTGGCGCAGTACATCCGCAGGTAGTCCTCGGCCAGGGCCTGGGTATGTTCGTTATTGGGTTCCTGGGTCCAGGCCACCGTCTCCCGAATATTGCAACGCTCCACCAAAACGTTGGGGAAATCGAGTTCTTCGTATTTCACCCGGGGGGAGCAGGCGGCAATGACCAGGGCGTTAATGGCCTCGCCTTCCGGCTTGAGGTCCTCCAGGATCATCTCCCGGGCCGCGGGAGAGCACAGGATGTCGTGCTCCTTGATATGCTGGATCTTGCCCTCTTTCTTGATCACCTTGGCCAGGCTCTCGAAATCGATGGACTCACCGATACCGCAACCCTTACATAGATAGACACCGTATTTCTTTTCCATTATGACCTCCTGCCCAGGGCGATGAGACTCTTAAGCGCAGCCCCGGTGCCGTCCTGCACCGACTTGGTCACATCCAGGGGGCCCTTTAAAGTGCCCACGGCATAGACACCCGGCGGCAGGAGCTCCTCGATGATGAAGCCGTCGGGGGTGTAGGAGATTGGCAGGGGGCAGGGGGAGGACTTGGTGGAGGGCACCATGCCCGCCGCCAGCACCACCATATCGAAGGTCTGGGACTGTTTGTCGCCCGTCGCGGTGTTTTCCGCCACCACCACCACGTCGTCGGCCCCGGGGGCCTGGGTGATCTTGGCCACCTTGCCCCGGATGAGATGGACCTTCTCGTCGTCCCGCACCTTCCAAAAAAACTGCTCATAGCGGCCCGGCGTGCGAATATCGATATAAAAGATATGAGCTTCGGTCTCCGGGTCTTTCTCCCGGAGATAAGTGGCCTGCTTCAGGGAGGCCATGCAGCAGATGTAAGAACAATACGGCAGATGGTTCTCGTCCCGGGAACCGGCGCATTGGACAAAGGCCACCTTTTTGGGGGCCTTCTGGTCCGAAGGCCGGAGGATCAACCCGCCGGTGGGGCCGTTGGAGGCCGCCAGGCGCTCCATTTGCATGTTGGTGATGACGTTGGCCACCTGGCCGAACCCCAGGTTGTCCATCTTGGTGGCATCGTAAAGTTCCCAGCCGCTGGCCAGGATGATGGCCCCCACCTGGAACTTCAAGGTCTGGGGCAACATGTCCAGCTCGATGGCTTCGTATTTGCATGCCTCCAGGCACTTCCGGCCGCAGTCGCCGCTGCATACCGCGGCGTCGAGGACGTACTTCTGGGGAAAGGCGAAATCAAAGGGGATATAGGCTGCCTTGGTCTTGTCCAGACCATAGTTGAAATCGTTAACCCGCCAGGCGGTGCAGGCCTGGGCACAGGCATCGCACGCCACGCAGCGGTCATTGACATAGCGCGGCGCCACCTGGACGGTGACCTCGAAGTTGCCCGCCGTGCCGCTGATCTGGCTGACTTCCGCCATGGTGAAGAAACGGATGTTGGGATTTTCCCTGATCCGCCGGAAGTTGATCTCTAAACCGCAGGTGGGCGGGCAAAGCTTGGGAAAGTATCGGTGGAGTTGGGCTACCCGGCCGCCCAGGTAGGGGGCCTTCTCGGTGATGATCACCTCCGCCCCGGCTTCCGCCGCCTCCAGGGCCGCGGCGAGGCCGCTCATGCCTCCCCCGATGACCAGAATCTTGCGATTTTCGGCGTTCACACAAGTCCTCCTTCAGGACATTTCGCGAGCCGGAGCTTCGGCCTCATGGAAAATTCCGGCCCAGCCCCCTAAACGCGATGCCCCACTAATATAACATTGTGAATAGAGGTGCACGCGAATTTTCGCCGGGGCCGGGGCGGGAAGTTCGAACTTCCCCTTAAAAAAATGGCCGTGCCTGGGCTGAGGCCACGGCCGGAGACAACGCCGCCCGGGGCCCCGGCAGGACCGGGGCCCCGAGGACGCCTCAGAGGTTGCTTACTTCAACAGTTGCTTGTAAGGCTCGGTCTCGAACTTCCACTCGTTGGTGTTCTTGTCGTACTGGGAAATGGTGAACACCCTCCACTTGCTGTCGTCGATGGACAGGAAGTCGGAGCGGTAGTAGTAACCGGGGTAACGGCTCTCCTCCCGGAACAGGATGTGCCGCAGGTGGGCCTCACCGGAGAGAATCCGGTGATAATTTTCCCAGGCCCGCATCAGTTCGTGCAGGTCCCGAGCGGCCAACCGGGTGGCGTCTTCCTTCAGCAGGGTGAGGCGCTTCAGGCCTTCTTCCAGGCTGGGCTTGTTGGTCATGTACATGGTAGCGCAACCGGCCACGTACTCGTCCATCAGCTTCTGCAAGCGGGTCTGGACCTGCTTGGGCATCAGATAGTTGGGGTTGATCTCCGGGGCGGAGGTGTAGCCTTTGTACTTCTCGAAGATCTCGAAGGGCAGGTAGATCTCGGCGATCAGCTCGTCGATGTTCTGCGCCGTTTCCAGCTTGTCGTTCTTGTGGTCCAGGATGAAGGCGAGGGCGCCCTTGGCGGCCATGCGGCCCTCAGCGTGGGCCCCGGAGGAGAACTTGTGCCCGGAGGCGCCGACGCCGTCACCCGCGGTGAACAGGCCCTCGACGGTGGTCATGCGGTCATAGCCCCAGAACCAGCTGTCGGGAGCGCCCAGGTAGTTCTTGGCGGGACCGGAGACCCACAGACCGGCGCAGCCGGCGTGGGAACCGAGCAGATAGGGCTCGGAGGGGATGATTTCCGAAGGCATCTTGTCGGGCTCCATGTTGAAGGAGGCCCACAGGGAGGCGGCGGAGATGGACATATCCAGGAAGTCTTCCCAGGCCTCCGCCTCCAGATGCTTCAGCTCTTTCTTGCTCAGGGTTTCGGCCAGCTTGGCCATGGCCTCTTGGGTTTGCATCATGATGGGGCCGCGGCCTTCCCGCATCTCGATCATGGCCGCATGGTTCCGCAGACAGGTGCCCGGGTTATCGGCATAACCGGGGTACTCTTTCTTGACCCGGTCCCAGTTCTTGGCCATATAGTCTTCGCCGTAACAATTGGTGGCCTGGGCCTTGAAGAACAGGAACCAGGCGCCCACCGGGCCGTAACCGTCCTTAAAGCGGGCCGGGACGAAACGGTTTTCCATCAGCACCATCTTGGCGCCGATTTCCGCGGGCATGGCATAGGTGGAGCCGGCGTTCCATACGGGGTACCAGGCACGACCCTGGCCTTCACCCACCGACCGGGGCCGGAAGACGTTGACCACACCACCGCAGGCGATGATCATGGCCTTGCATTTGAAGACATAGGTCTTGTGCTCACGCACGCTGAAGCCTACCGCGCCGCAGACCCGGTTGGCGTTGTTCTTGTCAGTGAGCAGCTTCACGATAAAGACCCGCTCATAGATGTTGTCCATCCCAAGGGCGTTTTTGGCGGCTTCGGCCACGATCACCTTGTAGGATTCACCGTTGATCATGCACTGCCAGCGGCCGGAACGGACGCACTTACCGCCGTCTTTCAGCAGGGGCAGGCCTTCGTCTCTGGCGGTCTGGCCGTCCACGGTGTGGCCTTCGGTGTCTTTCTGCCAGATGGGCAGGCCCCATTCCTGGAAGTCATGCACGGTCTGGTCGACGTGGGCGCCCACGCTGTGGACCAAGTCTTCCCGGATGATGCCCATGAGGTCGGTGCGCACCATGCTCACATAGTCAGCTATTTTGTTTTCCGAACCGATGTAGGTGTTGATGGCGGATAGACCCATGGCCACGGCGCCGGAACGATCCAGGGCGGCTTTGTCAACCAGGGTTACTTTCAAGCCGGCGGCTTTCGCCCAGGCAGCAGCTTCAACGGCGGCGCCGGTGCAAGCCATACCGCCGCCTACCAGCAGCAGGTCGGTCTCGATGGTTTCTACCACGGGTTTCGCACAAAAAGACCATTTACAAAATTCTCTTTCTAGAGCCATATCTCTGTGTCCTCCTTGAATTTGCGCTGCTGGGTTGACTACTCGGTGCGGGCCTTGCCGGTGAAGAAACCGGGTTGCTTGAGGCCGGCCATGTCGCTGGGCAAGGTTTTGCCCTTGAAGCAATCGATGGAACCCTCAGCCGTGGTCCGGATGGGGAACTTGAACCGCTTGATGGTCGTCTGATTCCGGAACTTAATGGTCCACATGATGTTGTCGGTGCCGCGCAGCGGGAAGGTGCTGGAGCCCAAAGGCATGATGTCCGCATAGTGGCGGACTTCAACGGCCTGCTGGGGGCAGATCTTCACGCAGTTGAAGCATTCCCAACACTGTTCCGGCTCCTGGTTGAAGGCCTTCTTGCTTTCGGGGTCAAGAACCATCAGGTCATTGGGGCAGATGTACTGGCAAGCGGTCTTGTCCAGGGCCTTGCAGCCGTCACATTTTTCCACGATTACGTAACTCGGCATAACTTAAAACCTCCTCGTTAGGGTTAAAGCCTTGATCTTTACTATGCTTGCAGAGGGAGAAGGCGGAAACCGTTTCCGCCTTCTCCCAACTTTATGCCTTACTCCTTCCCCGACATCTCCCCGGCGGCGAAGCCGTGGACCTTGACCTCCACTTTCTCGGTGAGGCCCCGGTAGTACTTCCGCAACACGGTCAGGACTTCGGGGCGGCTGAAGTGATCCGGCACTTCCATGTCTTCGGACAGCATCTTGCGCAGCATGGTGCCGGAGAGCATCAGACGGTCTTCCTTGCCGTGGCAGCAGGTGCGCATGGAGGCCATGCCGTCGCACTTATGGCAGTAAAAGGTCCAGTCGATGTTCAGGGGTTTCAGCTCCAGGGCGTCCTTGGGGATCTTGGTGAAGATCTTCTGGGCGTCGAAGGGGCCGTAGTAATCGCCCACCCCGGCATGGTCGCGGCCGACGATCAGGTGGGAGCAGCCGAAGTTCTGGCGGAACACCGCATGGAACAGGGCCTCCCGGGGACCGGCGTAGCGCATATCCAGGGGATAGCCGGCCTGGATGGAGGTGTCCTTGACGAAATAGTATTGGGTCAAGACGTTGATGGCCTCGGTGCGCACTTCCGCCGGGATGTCTCCGGGTTTCAACTTGCCCAGGAGCTGGTGGATCAGAACGCCGTCGCAGACCTCGATGGCGATCTTGGCCAGGTACTCGTGGGAGCGGTGCATGGGGTTCCGCAGCTGCAGGGCGGCGATGGTTTCCCAACCCTTGTCCTCAAATAACTTCCGGGTTTCCCAGGGCCGCATGTAGAGCCCGGGATACTGTTTCGGGAAGGGGCCTTCACTCCAGACCTTGACGGTGCCCGCCAGGTTGACGTCTGCCTGGCCCATGACCATCTCCACGCCCGGGTGCTCCAGGTCATCGGTGGTGAAGACCTGTTTGCATTCCCACTTTTTATCAATTTTGTACTTTTCGGTGACCTTCATGGTCCCCATCATCTCTTCCGTCTCTTCGTCCACCAGCAGCACTTCCTGGCCGACCTTGATGGAGTCGGCCTTGCCCTGGTTGACGGACATGGTGACGGGGATGGGCCAGAAGGTGCCGTCTTTCAGCTTCATAGCTTCGCTGCAGGAGCCTTTCCAGTCATCGTGGCCCATGAAGCCGTCCAGGGGAGTGAAGCCGCCGATGCCCATCATGATGAGGTCGGCCGTTTCCCGGGAGGTCATGGTAACAACGGTCAGTTCCTTGGCGCGCTTTTTCTCTTCGGCCACCTGGGCCGGGGAGAGCAGCAAGGGTTTTAATTTTTTCTCTTTACCGTGGGGATTAACTAAGGCCATCTATCTTCCTCCTAGGGAATTAAGAGTTTTACCGGAAAAATGTGAAAAATTCACATTAAATATAAATTTTAAGGGTAACCATTACCTCGATGCTTGTCAATAATTTTTTTACAAACTGCTCATCTTCACGAGCGGGTTTGCGGCCTCCGGGAGCAGAGAAAATTGTTCCTTAAATGCATCTAGTTAATCAAACAGGGCCAGGCGCGCAAATGGGCAACCGCTAGATCGGGGTGGGTTCCTGGCGTCCCCTCAGCACCACCGGCTTAAGGGGGATGAACTGGAACTGCCCTGCCACCTGACGATAGGTGGCCTGGCTCACCAGGGTGTCAGCGCCCAAGTCCTTGGCCGCCTCCAGGAGCCGGGCCGCGACGTTCACCATGTCCCCGATGATGGTGAAGTCCATGCGCCTGGAGGAGCCGATGTTGCCGACGATGGCCTCCCCGGTATTGATGCCGATGCGCATCTCCTGGATAGGGCTGGGGAACGAAATGAGACGCTTAGGGTGCGCAATGCGCACCATTTTTCTTTTCTTCCTTTTCTTTTAACTTAATCAGCCACCGCGACAAAATCTACCTGGCGAATTGTTTTTCACAAAAAACTATCAATAAACCACTTTCACCAGAAACAGTCCCTGGGGCGGAGCGGTTGGTCCGGCCAGATGGCGCCCCTGGTTCCGCAGCAAATCGCCCAGCAGGTCTGGAGCAGCTTTCTCCTGGCCCACCGCCACCATGGTGCCCACCAGGCTGCGGACCATGCCCCTTAAGAAGCCGTTGCCGGTGATGGTGAAGATGAGCCAGCCCCCGGGGTGGGTCCGCCAGCGGGCCGCGGCAATCCGCCGCACCGGGTTCAGCGACCCGCTGCCGCTGGCCCTGAAGGCGGAAAAATCGTGCTCCCCGGGGAGCAGCGCCGCGGCCGCCGCCATGGCCTTCAGATCCAGCTTCCCTGAAATCCACCAGCTAAAATGGTGATGCAGGGGGGAACGGCGGGGCCGGTTGAGGATGCGGTATTCGTAAGTCTTGGAGAGGGCCGATTTCCGGGCGTGAAACTCCGGGGGGACCTCACGCGCCTCCAGAACCACGATATCCCAGGGCAGCATGGAGTTCACGCCGGCCTCAAAGGCCTTCAGGGGGAGGGCGCCGCCGCTGTGAAAATTGGCCACCTGCCCCAGGGCGTGCACCCCGGCATCGGTGCGCCCCGAGCCGATGAGCCTGACTCCCTCCCCGGTGAGACGCGTGAGGGCCTCTTCCAACACCTCTTGAATGGAGACCGCGTTCTTCTGGCGCTGCCAGCCGTGGTAGCGGGTGCCATCGTATTCCAGAAGCAGGCGGATATTGCGCTGCGGGGCCATTCAGGAGAAATTTTGCATTTTCCCTCCCCCTCGAGGGGGGATGGTTAGGGTGGGGGTGGAATAGGCTTGGATTATCATTAAGAAAAATGCCGGGGATATACTCCCCACCATGCTTTCACCTGGCATTTAGGGAATTAGGGGCACTAAATCCAACCCGGTGGTCTCGGGAAACCCGGCCATCAGGTTGAAGTTGTGCACCGCCTGGCCGGCGGCCCCCCGGTGCAGGTTGTCGATGACCGCCACCACAATGACCCGCCCCCGGGCGCCGTCCACTCGCACCCCGAGATCGCAATAGTTGCTGCCCCGGACGTTGATGGTATTGGGGAGGCTTCCCTTGGGCAGCAAGCGGATAAAGGGCTGATCCTCATAGAAATTCTGGTAGAAGTTGAGAATCTCCACATCGGTCTGGGGCCGCAGCAGCCGGGCGTACAGGGTCCCCAGGATGCCCCGGCTCATGGGCGCCAGATGAGGGCTGAAGGTCACCAGCACCGGTTCGCCGGCCAGCAGGCTCAATTCCTGCTCCATTTCCGGGTTGTGGCGGTGCTCCGCCACCTTGTAGGCCTGCAGCCCCTCGTTGACCTCGCAATACTGAGTGCTAAGGGACGCCTGCCGACCGGCGCCGCTGACCCCGGACTTGCAATCGGCGATCACTGAGTCCAGGTGAATCAGCTTATTCTGCACCAGGGGCGCCAGTCCCAAGATAACGCAGGTGGGGTAGCAGCCGGGGTTGCCCACCAGGCGGGCCCGGCTGACCGCGTAGCCGTGGATCTCCGGCAGGCCGTAGACCGCCTCGGCTAGCAATTCCTTGGCGAGATGAGGCTGATACCACTTTTCATAGACCGCGGCGTCCTTGAAGCGGAAATCGGCGCTCAGGTCCACCACCCGGCAGTCCCGGGCCAGCAGCCGGGGCACCACTTCCATGGCGGTCTGATGCGGCACGCTGGTGAAGACCACCTCCGCTAGGGCGGCGATAGCCTCGGGGTCCGGGACGATGAAATCCAGGTCGCAGATGCGGGTTAAGGCCGGGAACACCGAGGCCATGGGCCGCCCGGCCCATTCCCGGGAAGTGACCGCGGTAAGCCGGGCCCCTGGGTGACGGGCCAAAAGCCGCACCAATTCCAACCCGGCGTAGCCGGAGGCGCCCATGACCGCGACAGAGATCTGGTTCATGCCTGGGAAAGGCCCTTAAAGGGGTTGGGAGGGGCGTTTGCGGGAGGGCGGGCGCTTTTTTTTAAGGGTGCCCGGGGGCTCACCAGTGATTCCCCCGGCCCTCCCTCAAATAAATCCGACAAGTTACCGCTTCGAGTACTGGCAACCGCGGCGGGCGCCCCGGAGACCGTACTTCTTCCGCTCTTTGATGCGGGAGTCCCGGGTGAGAAAGCCCGCCTTTTTCAGGCTGGGGCGCAATTCCGGGTTGAGGGTCACCAGGGCCCGGCTCAAGGCGTGTTTCACCGCCCCGGCCTGCCCTTCCAGGCCGCCGCCCCGGACGTTCACCAATATGTCGAATTCGGGACCCACGTTGACCAGTTGCAAGGGTTGCCGCACCAGATTGCGGGTGGTCTCCCTGGGAAAGTATTCTTCAAAGTTCCGCTGATTCACCAGAATCCGGCCGCTGCCGGGCCGCAGATAGACCCGGGCTATGGCGGACTTGCGCTTGCCGCTGGCATGGATGTTTACTGGGGCCGCCATCAATCCTCCCAAGTTAGGGCGGTCGGTTGCTGGGCCTGGTGGGGATGCTCCCCCCCGGGATAAATCTTCAACTTCTTCAGCAACTGCCTTCCCAGGCTGTTTTTCGGCAACATTCCCCGGACTGCGTGGCGCAGCACCTCGGTGGGCTTCTTCTGCAGCAGGTGCCGGGCCGAAATCTCCTTCAGCCCCCCCACGTAGCCGGAATGCCGATAATAGATCTTGTTGTCCAGTTTCCTGCCGGTCAGTTGCACCTGCGCGGCATTGACTACTACTACGAAATCCCCGGTGTCGGCGTGGGGGGTGAAGACCGGCTTGGTCTTGCCCCGGAGCACCATGGCAATGCGGCTGGCCAGGCGGCCCAAGACCTTGTCCCGGGCATCCACCACGTACCATTGCCGGGGAACTTCCCCGCGACCGGCGGTATAGCTCTTCATGGAAACACTCCCAATCTCAATCTTGGGAATATATCCGGCCGCGCCTGCCCTTGTCAAGGGGGTGGCGCCCCATTTACCGGGGAATCTGGGGTTTTTCCTGATAAAATCGAAACCAGGCATCTCACCTGGGCCTCTCTTTGCGGTTTTCGGGTTTCCCTGAACAGCCCAGGATCGCCGGGAGGACCCCGCGAGGCCAACAAACCGGGCGAGCCGGCTGACCGGGCCGCACCTTGGCGAGCGCCTGGCTCTCCGGTATAATTGCTGTAAATTATAGCATAATTCACCAAGAGGACCGCGGCGGCCCGGCGTTGATTATGCTTTTCTTTGCCCGGAGAATGTGTTAGTAAAGCTGGAGAGATCAGCCAACGGAACTAGCATATGCCTTTTTGCGAGCAATGCCAAATAATTCATGGGGAAGAGCACCGCTTCTGCCAGCGCTGCGGCCAGTTGCTGAAGAGCTCCAGGAGCGTCGCCGGCCGCGGCTGCACCCGTTGCGGCACCCCCACCTTCCCGGGTCAAAAATTTTGCACCGAGTGCGGTCTGCCCCTAAGGGTGGCCCGGGTAACCCAGGAGGAAGAGCCTCAAACGGAGCGCCCGCCGCTCTTTTATCCCCGGAGGACCGAACCAATGCCCCACCGCCGGCCGCGGCGCTCCAGCCGCCTCATCTCCCTGCTCGGCGTTTTCCTGGTGGCGATGGGCGTCTGGTATGTCTGGCGCCAGCTGCCGGCCCGGACCCCCAGTGACCGGTCCCCGGCCACCGCCACCGCCCCCCAGGAGGATCTGAAACGGGAAGTGGAAAAGATCTCGGAAAAGATCCGGGCCGCCCACCTCAACAAGGACATCAACAAGTGGCTCAGTTGCTATTCCTCCGACTATCCCAATCTGGGACAGTTAGAGAATCAACAGTTGGAACTGTGGAAGAATTACGATATCAAGAGTGTTGATTATCGGATTTCCAATGTTCAGCGCCTAAGCGATACGCAGGCTACGGCAAATATTGTCTGGAACATTCAATTATATAACCAAAGCACCCATGACTTCGACCTCCGCCGGCTAAGTTATAAAATCACCTTGGAAAAAAGAGGCAATGACTGGAAGATCCGGGACAGCAAAGAAGACGCTGGAGGGTCTGGTTAAGTGAAGCCCGTTGCCGCCAGCAGATGGCTCCTGATCGCGATCCCGGCCCTGGTAGTGGCCTTCGGCCCGGCCGGCTGCGCTCCAACCAGGTATATCCCGCCGCCGCTGCCCGGGGCGCCGACCGCCCCGGCACTGCCGCCCCGGGTGAGCCGGCCGGTCTTCTATGTCAAGGTCAATCATCTCAATCTCCGGGCCTGTCCCGGCATGGACTGCCCCAAGATTTCCCTGCTGGAACGGGACGAAGAAGTGGAAAAAGTGGGGGCTGCCGAGGATTGGTTCCAGATCCGGGTCAAACGGGACGGGCGCCTGGGGTGGGTAGATTCCCGTTACCTCTCCCCCACCCCGGTGGCCGCTCCGGAAGCGGCTCCGCCTTCGCCGCCGGTGGAGGCGCCGCCGCTGCCGCCGCCGCCGCTGCCGGAAAGGATTCAGCCGCCGCCGCCGGAAAGGCCGGCCCCGCCCCCGGTGGAAAAGTTCAAACCCCTTAAACCGGAAGAAGAAGAAGAAGAAGAAGCGGTCCCGCCGGCCAAGCAGAAACCGGAGGAGGCCAAACCGGCGAAACCGGCCAAGGCGAAGCCCCAAGAAACCGGGGGCGGGGCTCCCAAAGAGGAAAAACCGGCGCCCAAGGAAGAAAAACCGGCCACACCTCCGGAGGAAACCCCAGAGCCCGGCCAGAAGATCAGGATTATGTGATAGCTGTCAGCTATCAGCTATCAGCTAAAAACTTAATACAAAAACTCGCGGGGTGGTTCTTTGAACCGCCCCGGTTAATTTTTTGAAACTTAGAAAGGGACTTTATCATCACTAAACGAATCTCCATGAGCTGAGATCAGGAATATCTGCCCAAAAAATAAGGGCGTAACCATTTACGCCCTGACTCGATTCTGAAGATGATTTAAGCTGACCGCTGAAAGCTGATAGCTATCAGCTACCTACTACTCCCCCCACTGCAGCAAGGCGCCACCCCAGGTGGTCCCGGCGCCGAAGCTGATGAGCATCACCTTGTCGCCGTCTTTGATCTTACCTGCCATCAGGGCCTCGTCCAAGGCAATGGGCACCGAGGCCGCCGAGGTATTGCCGTACTTGTGAATATTGACGAACACCTTGTCCATGGACACCCGGGCAAATTTGGCCCCGGCCTTCAGGATGCGGAAGTTGCCCTGGTGGATGATGAGATAGTCCAGCTCCTCCCGCTCCAGTCCGGCCATCTCCAGGATGCGCGAAATGGAAATCTTCACCGCGTTCACCGCGAACTTGAAAATCTCCGGGCCGTCCATGTACAGATAGTGTTTGCCGGTGTGGCTCGGCAGCGGCTGGAAGGGGCTCACCTCTTTGTTTAATTCGGTGTCGCAATACAGCTTCCGGTTGAGGCTGGAGGCTATGAAGGAGGTGATGATGTGGTTCCGCCGGCTGGGACCCAACACCACCGCCCCGGCCCCGTCCCCGAAGAGCAGGCAGGTGCCCCGGTCAGTCCAGTCGGTGAAACGGGAGCAGACATCCGAGCCGATGACCAGGGCGTATTTGTCCTCCGGAGCCACCAGCCGCTCCGCCACATAGACGGCATAATTAAAACCGCTGCAACCCGCCTGCAGGTCGAAGGCCGCGGCCCGGCCGCCCAGTCCCAATTCCTCCTGGATGCTGATGGCCCCGGCCGGAAAGAACTGGGCCGGGGTGTTGGTCCCTAAGACGATGTAGCTCAGCTGTTCCGGCTCGATCCCGGAATTTTCCAGAGCCCGGCGGGCGGCGATCACCCCCATGGTGACCGCATCTTCCTCCGGGGCCGCGATGCGGCGCTCACTCACCCCGGTACGTTCCACGATCCAGGCATCCGTGGTGTCCACCAGCTTCTCCAGGTCCTGGTTGGTGAGGACCGCTTCCGGTAGATAGCTGCCGGTGCCCAGGATGCCGATCATTTTTTTGCTCAAGGATTCTCCTGTCTTCCATAAGGTATTGACAGAATTTATACCGCTACCGGACCCAAAAGGCAAATGAATTGACCGGACGGGCCTGGGAAGGGAAGAAGCAAAGATTTTTTGACCAGGGGCGAACCCGGCCTGGATTGCCGGGGCGGCGGTTCCCTTGCTTCTGCGATTAATAAACCGCTCAGACCGGGTTAAGAGGCTGCCATCCTGCCGGCAAAGGGGCCTTTCGGCCGGATGCTCTTTCTGAGATAATTAATAAAGGAACTAGGCCTGCGGCTGAAAACCGACAAATGGAGAAAACCTTAGAAAAAGTGAGCTTTCATCAGTTATCATCGCCTACCCCCCCTTGGAACCCGGCTCTGACGCGATAAAACGAGTTCTGACTTTATTCTGAGACTGCCCCATTTGTTCTGATTTCCCTTGACGAAATCTCAATATCTAGTATCTTGTTGCCATAAAAATACAAGATATTGCTCATTAAGCCCCAAAAAGGGAACTCGTTAATTTCAGGAGGGAGTGATGCTGCAGGGTGAAGCCAGGGAAATCGCCGGGGAACTGCCTTTATCCGCCAACGCCGTCGTGGTCCTGAAGAAGCGCTACCTGAAAAAGGACGAAAAGGGCGAGCCCCTGGAGGGGGCCCAGGAGATGTTCCGCCGGGTGGCGGATACCATCGCCCAGATCGACCGCAACTACGATCCGGAAGCCGACGTGGAGGCCAGCGCCCGGAAGTTTTACCAGATGATGTCCTCCCTGGCCTTCATGCCCAACTCTCCCACCCTGATGAACGCCGGCCGGGAGTTGGGCCAGCTCTCCGCCTGCTTCGTCCTGCCGGTGGCTGACGACATCGACTCCATCTTCGACGCGGTGAAACAGACCGCCCTGATCCACAAGTCCGGGGGCGGCACCGGTTTCTCCTTCTCCCGCATCCGTCCGGCCAACGACCCGGTGATGTCCACCAAAGGGGTGGCTTCGGGACCCATTTCCTTCATGAACATCTTCGACGTGGCCACTGAAACCATCAAGCAGGGCGGCACCCGCCGGGGCGCCAACATGGGCATCCTGCGGGTGGACCACCCCGATATCGAAAAGTTCATCACCTGTAAGAACGACACCAGGCGCCTCACCAACTTCAACATCTCCGTGGGCCTCACCGACGCCTTCATGGAGGCGGTCAGCGAGGACCGGCTCTTTCCCCTCATCAACCCCCGCACCGGCCGGGAGGTGAGGCAGGTGAAGGCCGCGGCCCTCTTCGAGCTTATCGTCCAAAGCGCCTGGGCCACCGGCGAGCCCGGCATCATCTTCCTGGACGCGGTCAACCGGGATAACCCCGTCCCCCACCTGGGGGAGATGGAAGCCACCAACCCCTGCGGCGAGCAGCCCCTGCTGCCTTACGAGTCCTGCAACCTGGGATCCCTGAACCTGGCCGCGGTGGCCAGGGACGGCCAGATCGACTATCCCGCCCTGGCGGACCTGGTGCACGACGCGGTCCACTTCCTGGACAACGTCATCGACGCCAACCGCTTCCCGCTCCCGCTGATCAAAGAGCGCACCCTGCAAACCCGCAAGATCGGCCTGGGGGTCATGGGCTTTGCCGACCTCCTCCTGAAGATGGGCATCCGCTACAACTCCGAGGAGGCGGTGGCGGTGGCCGAACAGGTCATGGCCTTCATCCAGGAGGAGTCGCGGCTGGCCTCCGCCAGGTTAGCCGACCAGCGGGGCAACTTCGACGCCTACCCCGGCAGCCGCTTCGAGAGCAACGGCCTGGGCCGCATGCGCAACGCCACCACCACCACCATCGCCCCCACCGGCACCATCAGCATTATCTCCGGCTGCTCCAGCGGCATCGAGCCCCTGTTCGCGGTCTCCTTCGTCCGCCGGGTCCTGGAGGGCACCGAATTGGTGGAGGTCCACCCCCTTTTCGAAGCACTTGCCAAAGAACAGGGCTTCTACACCCCGGAGCTCATGAAGGTCATCGCCCAGACCGGCTCCATCCGGGATATTAAGGAGATCCCTCAAGACCTGCGGCGCCTCTTCGTCACCGCCCACGAGGTCTCCCCCCTCCGGCACATCAAGATTCAGGCGGCCTTCCAGAAGTTCACCGACAATGCGGTCTCCAAGACGGTTAACTTCCCCCAGCAGGCCACCCCCGACGACGTGCGCCAGGTCTATCTGTCGGCCTACGAGCTGGGCTTAAAGGGGGTCACCATCTACCGGGACGGCAGCCGGGATGATCAGGTCCTCAGCTTCGGCGGCAGCCCCCAGGCCGAGCTGGAATACATCACTCCCCGACCCCGGCCGGAACGGACCACCGGGGCGACCGAGCTGATCAACACCGGCTGCGGCAAACTCTACGTTACGGTGAACCGCGACCACCTGGGCTTCTGCGAGGTCTTCGCCCAGATGGGCAAGACCGGCGGCTGCGCCAGCTCCCAGATCGAATCCACCGGCCGCCTCATCTCCCTGGCCCTGCGCTCCGGGGTCAAGATCGACTCCATCATCAAACAGATCAGTGGCATCCGCTGCCCCAGCCCCAACTGGCAGAACGGCTGCCAGGTGCTCTCCTGCCCCGACGCCATCGCCAAGGTCCTGGCCAGCGTGGCCCAGGTGGACCCGCCGGAGTCGACCCTGGCCACCATGGGCTCCTGCCCCGACTGCGGCGGCGCCATCGAACCCGAAGGCGGCTGCCTGGTCTGCCGCAGTTGCGGATTTTCGAGGTGCAGTTAAAGGAGGAAAAAATGACAAGCAAGAAGAAAATCGAAGAAGTCTGGCAGAAAGGGGCTGAAATCAAAGATAAAAACCCCGATAATTGGCGGAAGGATTCGGAAGGCAAAATTATCCGAAAAGGTTCTTTTGGGACACATGGCGATTATGGCTGGGAGATTGACCACAAGAAGCCGATAGCCAAGGGTGGTACTGACGACCCACGTAATCTCCAGCCCCTTCACTGGGAACCCAATCGGGAGAAATCTGACAAGCATCCTAAAAAATAGCTTTTTCTCTCGTTCCCAAGCTCCAGCTTGAGAACGCACCTTGGCGCCATGCTCCGCCTAGCGAGAGCCAGCTTCCTTCTCGTTCCCAAGCTCCAGCTTGGGAACGCACCTTGGCGCCAGGCTCCGACTGGCGAGAGCCAGCTTCCTTCTCGTTCCCAAGCTCCAGCTTGGGAACGCCATTTTCCGGCGAAGCTCCGCTTCGCCTCCTTTATGCCTCCTTGACCAATGAGAACCCGCTATACCATTAGAGAGCCAGGAGGGACACACTTCATCACCTGCACGGTGGTTAAATGGCTCCCCATCTTCACCCGGAAGCCCTTTCTCGATATTCTCCTCGACTCCCTCCAGTTTTGCCGTCAGCATAAGGGCCTGAAGCTTTATGCCTATGTCATCCTGGACAATCATTTGCATCTGGTGGCCGCCGGTAAGCAATTGACGGATATCATCCGGGATTTCAAAAGTTACACCGCCAAGAGTCTTATCGCCCGGTTGGAGGAGGATCAAAAGACCTGGGTTCTGAACCAATTACAGTATTATAAGCAGCCCACCAAGACCAGGAGCGATTATCAGGTCTGGCAGGAAGGGTTTCATCCCCAGCAGATTGTCTCTCAGGAGATGCTGCATCAGAAGGTCGATTACCTGCATCACAATCCGGTGCGTATCGGGGTGGTGCAGCGGCCGGAAGATTGGGTTTATTCCAGCGCCAGGGATTATGCCGGGGGGAAGGGCCTGATTGAGTTGGACGTATTAGTCTAGCGGTGGCAAACCGGAGGTTTGCCGGATAATGGCGTTCCCAAGCTGGAGCTTGGGAACGAGGGAGACGAAAATCCCCACCGGCCCCCTATTTCAAAGAGGGGTTTTAAAGTCCCCTTTCGGAAAAGGGGAATTTAGGGGAATTCGCGTTTTCACGCTAAAGCCTACAGCCAACTAAAAGCAGCCGCCGGGGCGATGCGTTAAGCCTCCCAGAATTCTACCTTTCTCTCGTTCCCAAGTACAACTTGGGAACGAGTGGATACCTGGGCCATCCTTTTCATCTTTGCAAACCCCGCTTTTTGCCGTATATTAGCCTCCAACAACTGCCATGGAAGAAGAGGGAACCCCAAAGACGCCGGCTGCGCCACCCCCGTCCCAGGCCGCCGGGGCGCCGGAGCCGGCCGCCCCGGAGGAAAAAAGCGCCCTTCCCAGCCATTTCGCCCGGCTGTTTTTGGGGGCCATCACCCTCCTGGTCCTCTATTTTTCATATCTCATCATCAAACCCTATCTGATTGATATCTTCCTGGCCCTGGTGCTCTTTTTTACCGCCAGACCCCTTTACCTGGGCCTCTGCCGTCTGCTGTGGCAACGGAAGGCCCTGGCCTCCGCCCTCACCTGCCTCATCCTGTTGTTGCTCATCCTGATCCCCCTCTTCAGTCTGATGAGCATCATTGCCAGCCAGGCCCTGGAATTTTCCAGCCAGGTGACCAGGGGCATGGCAGGCGGCCAGCTCTGGGTCTGGATCGCCGCCAAAATCGATGCCTTGAAGGCTTATCTGGCCCATTTGAATTTGCCCCTGCCCCCGGGAGATATCCAACTGGAGCAGATCGTCCGGACGGTGGTGATCAGTTCCAGCTCCTTCATTTACAACAATGCCATCGGCCTGATCAAGGGCTTTACTTACTTCTTCCTGGACCTGCTGCTGGTGCTGTTCATTGCCTTCTTCATGTTCCTGCAGGGGGATGACTTTATCGCCGAAATCATGAAACTCTCCCCCCTGGAGGCCTCCTATAACCAACTGATCCTCCAAGAGACCGAGGCCACCATCAAGGCCACCCTCTGGGGCACGGTGATTGTCGCCCTTGTCCAGGGGATCCTGGGAGGATTGGGCTTCCTGGTTTTCCGGCTGCCCGAGCCGGCCTTCTGGGGCACGGTGATGATCCCGGCGGCGGTGATCCCCATCGTGGGCAGCGCCGTCATCTGGGGGCCCGCGGCCATCTATCTCCTGTTCACCGGCCATATCGCCGCGGGGGTGGGCCTGATCATCTGGGGCGGGGTGGTGGTGAGCATCATCGACAATGTTTTGAAGCCCATCCTGATGAAAGGAGGCGGTTCCACCCCCAGCATCTTCATCCTCTTCTCCATCCTGGGGGGCATCACCTACTTCGGGATGATCGGCTTCATCCTGGGACCCCTGATCCTCTCCTTCCTGCTATCGCTGCTGCGCATCTACCAGAAGACCATCCTGGCGCCGCCCGCCGCGGCCGTCCCAGCCCAGCCGCCAAAGCCAGAAGGACCCGGCGCCCCTTAAGGGCCCGAGTCCTGACAGTCCATGGCGCGATTTTGGGAGGGGCCAGGACCGGATACCGGGTCCACCCCGACCAGCGTTAAAAACTCGGGGCGGGTTGGCTCACCCGCCCCATGAAAAATTACCAGAAATTATGAGAAACCGAAAACTGCCTTACAGCGCCAACTCTCGCTTGATTTCGCTGAGGTCCTGCCCGCCGTGAAAAAAGACCGGGGCCCGGCTTTCCAATTGCTCGATTTCCTGCTGCACCAGTTCTTTTTCCAGGTGGCGGTCTTCGTGGATAAACTGGCAATATTCCTCGAATAATTCATTTTTCAGATTCGTCCCGAACAGGTCCGCCCGTTGAAATTTCTCCTCCAGGCTGAGGATGCTGTCCAGGAGATAGAAATAGACGGAACGGGCTTCCGCCAGGCGGCCGCTCTGGGCCAGCCGATCGGCCCGGGCCTGGGCCCGCCGCAGCTTGCCTTCGGCATCGGCCACGGACTGGGCTTCCGGCGAAGTCTCCTCCACCACCCGGTCGATAGATTCCAGGATATCATCGAGTCCCTGATCCTCCTCCTTCAGGACGCCTCGCACCTCCGGCACCCGGTCCGCCAGATCCAGGATGATTTCCAGCAACTCTTTCTTGGAATATTTTTTCAGGCGATCCTTGAGCTCCTGCTGGCTCAAAAACTTCCCTGGTTCCTCCACCCAGGCCCGCAGCAGGGCCAGGACATGGGAGCAGATCTCTTCCCCCTCCGCCTGGGGGCAGTCGCACTGGTAGGCAAGCTGGTCATCCTGAATCTTCACCTCCACCGTGTAGGGCTGTGGGTCAAGCACCACGCCCCGGAGGCGATCGGGCAATCGGTAACCATGCCGAACCTGATGATTTTGGACCATGATCCTGGCCTGGGCTTGACCTTCCGGGCTGCCGATCTGGTCCAGAGTCTGGGCCTCTAATTCTTCAAAACGCATACTTAGTCCGTCGTACCAAATCAGTTTATTTTCTTTAAATTTAACATTTTATCCAGGCTTGGCAATCAATTATTGCGCCTCCGGGGAGATTTTTCAGGAAAAATTTTAGGAAAGAAAGTAATGCGCAGCCTGGTGGAAAAGTCCATTCAGGCGGACTTCCAGTTCCTGCCGCAGGGGCTCCAGGGCGGCTCCCCTGGCCTCCGGGGGCACCGTCAGGGGCTCGCCCACCAATAGAGCCAGGCGGCTGAAAGGCAAGGGGAGGACGAAGCGGTCCCAGGTCTGGAAGGTTTTCTGGCGGCTGGCGGCCACCGCCAGGGGCACGATGGGGGCATTGGTGATCCGGGCCAAATAGAGAGGGCCGTTTTGGGCCACCCGGGCCGGGCCCCGGGAACCGTCGGCAATCAGGCCGCAGCTATAACCGCGGCGGTAATAGTCAGCCATTTGCTGCAGGGCCTGCACCCCGCCCTTGCGCCGGGACCCGGAGCAGATGGCGAATCCCAACCCCCGGGCCACCTCGGCGATGAATTCGCCGTCCCGGCTGGGGCTGGCCATCAACACCAGGGGCGACAGTTGCCCTTCGTGGTGGCGGACATAAAAGAGGGTAAATAGCAGGTGGCAGTGCCAGGTGGTGTAGAGCGCCTGCTGCCCTGAAAGTAACCGCGCCTTGAGCCCAGGCTCGATCACCAGCTCCACCGGACAGGTCCGCAGATAGGCCTGCACCAGGCTCCGGGCCAGGGCCGGGACCAGGCGCCGCGTTAGTGGGTGATCCAAACGGAGTTTCATAAGTTTCGAGTCTTCGGTCTTGAGTTTGGAGTTTCGAGTCTTCGGTTTGGTTATTTGCCCTCTTGCAGGAAGCTGACCGCTGACCGCTACCTATCCTTGGTCTGCAACCGCTCCAGGATTTTCGGGGTATAAAGCTCGTGCTCCATGATCTGGGCCGATACCGGACGCATCATGCCCAGTTTCATCATCAAAAAATTGAGGCGGCGCATCTGCTTCAGCTTCTCGGCTTCGTCCTCCAGGCCGGCCACCAGGTCCTGCAGGGTCAGGATTTCCTTGCGCACTTCCAGCTCCGGGGGCAGGCAGTCGGCGTTCTTCAAGATCTTGTAAGCCATCCTAAGCTCCGGCGGGATGTGGGATTCATCTTCCAGGTGCAAGGGTTGGCCCTTGCCTCTAAGGTCATCGAAGAGGCCGGCCTCGATGGCCTCCTGGATGCGGGTCTCGGCGATCCTCTCAAAAAAATCCATTCCTGGTTCCTGAGGTTTAATGCCAGTGAGCCAGCAACTGGGCAACCGCTGTCTGGGTGGGTGGGGCGGGCCGCAGTAATTCGCCCAACTCCGGGCGGCCCCGGACGGCCGACCTGCCTGTAGCCGCAGGCTGGAGGTCTTGGTCTTTTTTGTCAGGGTACGGGGCGTCGACCCTTAGCCCCCTCCCTCAACCAAAGCATCCTCCCCCCTCACCGCCGTCTCCGGGCCCGGTCCATTTCCCGCTGTTGCTCCCGGCGTTTGATGGTCTCCCGTTTATCGTACTTCTTCTTGCCCTTGGCCAGGGCCAGTTCCACCTTGGCGTGTTCGTCCCGAAAATAGAGACGCACCGGAATCAGGGTATAGCCCCGCTCCTGCAATTTGCCCAGCAGGCGCCGCATCTCCCAGCGATGCAGCAGGAGTTTCCGGGGCCGCTCCGGGTTGTGGCTCTCCGGCCCGGCGTGGAAATAGGGGCTGATGTGGGCGTTGTGGAGAAAGATCTCGCCGCCCCGGAAGTTGGCGAAGGCATCGTCGATATTGGCCTTGCCCTGGCGCAGGGATTTGACTTCCGTGCCCTTCAGCACCAGGCCGGCCTCATAAAGGGCGTCGATGGCGTATTCGAAATAGGCCTTGCGGTTGCGGCAGATGATCTTGATGGCGTCTTGGCTCATTTTGCCAGCTTAGTGGCCAGGGGGCGGCCAAACCTGAAGATGTCCGGGAAGAGACGGTCCATCTCCCGGGTGACGTAGGCGTTGACCTCTTCCACGGTGTGCAACCGCAAGGCCCGCCCGGTGGTTTCCCTGGCCTTTTCCTGGGAAGTCATGCGGATGACCCGCTTCACCACCGGGATGGCCATGGGGTTCATGGAGAATTCTTCCACCCCCAGGCCCAGGAGCATCGGGATGTAGAGGGGGTCGCCGGCCATCTCTCCGCACATGGCCACAGGAATGCCGGCCAGGTGGCCGATCCTCACCACGTCCCGCACCATGCGCAGCACCGCGGGGTGCAGGGGCTGGTACATGTCCGCCACCTGCTGGTTGACCCGGTCGATGGCCAGGGCATACTGGATCAGGTCGTTGGTGCCAATGCTGAAAAAATCGGCATAGTGGGTGAGCAGATCCGCCAGGGTCACCGCGGCGGGCACCTCGATCATAGCCCCCACCGGCATTGCCGCGTCGAAGGGAACCTTTTTCCTTTTCAGTTCCTTTTTTACCGACTCCAGGAGCTGCCTGGCCTCCTGCATCTCCCGGGGGCTGGAGATCAGGGGAAACATGACCCGCACCTGGCCGAAGGCGGAGGCCCTGAGGATGGCCTTGAGCTGGGTCCGGAAGATCTTGGGCTCCTTTAAACAGAAGCGGATGGCCCGGAGCCCCAAGGCCGGGTTCATCTCCGGGGCGTACTCCAGGGGCGACAGAAACTTGTCCCCGCCGATGTCCAGGGTGCGGATGGTTACTACCCGGGGGGCCATGGCCTCCACCACCTGCCGATAATCCTGAAAGAGTTCCTCTTCCGTGGGCAGGTGGCGCTGGCGCAGATAGAGAAACTCGGTGCGGTACAGTCCCACCCCGTCGGCCCCGTACTTGGTGGCCATGGCCACCTCTTCCGGCATCTCGATGTTGGCCAGCACCCGGGTGGGCAGCCCGTCGCTGGTAGTGGCGGGCAGGCCGCTGCCCAGGAACACCTCCGACTTGAAGACCTCGAAATCCGCCCGCCGGGTCTGGTAAGTCCGACGCGTTTCGTCATCCGGGTTCAGGATCACCAGACCGGTGATGCCGTCCAGGATCAGCAGGTCCCCGGAATCGATCTCCCGGGTGGCGTTATCCAGCCCCACCACCGCGGGGATATCCAGGGAATGGGCGATGATGGCGGTGTGGGAGGTCTTGCCGCCCCGCTCGGTGATGAACCCCAGTACCTGGGCCTTGGTCATCTGGGTGGTTTCCGCCGGGGATAGGTCCCGGGCCACCACGATGGCCGGCTCTTTGAAGGAGAAGGGTTTGCCGGAGTCTTTGCCGGTGAGCCGCCTCATGAGACGGTGGTAGACCATCTCCACGTCGGCGAGGCGCCCCCGGATGTGTTTGTCGCCGATGCGCTGGAATAGCTCATTGATCTTCAGGTAGGCCTGGTGCAAGGCCCGTTCGGCGTTGAGGTTCTCTTCCTGGATGAGCCTCATGGTTTCGGAGTTGAGCATCCGGTCCCGGAGAATCAACAGGTGCAGCTCCAGGATATGGGCGTGCTCCTTCAGGTCCCCGGAAATTTCCTTCTTGAGGAGGGTCAGCTCCGCTTCGATCTGGTCCACCGCCTGCCGGAAACGCTCCTGTTCCTCGGCCACATCCTGTGCGGTGTACAGGAGGCGGGAGCTGACCTGGGCGGCCTCCGTCAGGATCTGGACCCGCCCCATGGCGATGCCAGGGGAGGCGGGGATACCTTGGAGGTAACGGTTTTCCCGGCTCATGTCTCTCCAAACTTGCGGGCGAACAGCGAGGAAATCATCATGGCCGCCTCCCGGGCCTGGGGTCCGCTGGCCCGCAGCACTATGCGGCTTCCCTGGGGGCAGTCCAGGGAGAGGATGGCCAGCAGATCACGGGCGTCGGCCACCACCCCGTCTTTCTCCAGGGTGATGCTGGTGGCCTCGTAGCTCTGGGCCATGGAGGTAATCTTGGCCACCGGCCGGGCATGGAGGCCCAGGCGGTTTTCCACCCAGAGTTCTCGCTCCACCGCCGGGGCGGGCGCCGGCTGCTCCGGCCGCGGCGTCTTCTCAGGGAGATCCTGCTGCGGCTTGGAACTCATGGAATTTCTTGATGATCCCCGCGTAAATGTGGAGCCGGCACCCCGCCTGCTCACTTACCGGGCGGGCTCGAGCCCTCCCGGTAAGTGAGCGCACTGCCCACCCCAAAAAGGGAACAGCCGCCACTGTTTGTTTTTAGAGGCGCGGTTCGCGCCCTACACACGTCGCCTGGGGTTTGGCGACCAGGGGCCGCCCGATAATCCGCCGTAGGGGCGACTCGCTGAGTCGCCCTGGCGCAGTTCTCACGCACCCATAAGGCGCGTAAGACGCGCCCTACATTGTGAGGAGCCGCGCCCACCCAAGATTTTCTACGTTGGTCTGCCTTTGCCATGCCTGGCCTGGGCTGATAGCTGAAAGCCGGACCACTGCTATCTCTGTTCATTCACTTCAGCCGCCCCTGCTCCTTTAAAGCCAGGTAGGCCTGGTAGACCGGGCGACGAGGCAGGCCCCGGGCTGCCGCCACCGTCTCCGTCAGCCGCCGCCCGCTGAGGCCCTGTTCCCGGGCGGTCTTCAGAAGGCAGCCCTCCAGGTCCGGCGCCGCGGCCGCGAGCTCCCCGGGGCGGGACAGCACCAGGGCGCATTCACCTTTGATTGCCGCGTCCTTGAGCTGCGCCGCCACCTGGGGCACCGGCCCCCGCCAGCTCTGCTCAAATTTTTTGGTAAGTTCTCTAACCACCAGGACCCGGCGATCAGGCATCGCGGCGGCCAGTTCCTCCAGGGTGCGGCTTAGGCGCCGGGGGGACTCGTAAAGGATGAGGACCCGCGGCTCCCGGGCCAGCTCCGAAAAGAGCTTGAGACGCCGGCCTTCCCCCCGGGGCAGGAACCCCATAAAGAGTATATCCCCTTTGAAGCCGGAAAGCGAGAGGGCGGCCACTCCGGCGGCGGGGCCGGGCACGGCCTCCACCCTTACCCCCGCCTCCCAGGCCAGGGCCACCAGGTCGGCGCCGGGGTCCGAAAACCCGGGGGTGCCGGCGTCGCTCACCAGGGCGATCTGCTGACCGTCCTTAAGGCGGCTGATCAGCTCCGGCCCCCGGCTCTCCCGGTTATGGGCGTGGTAGCTGATCAGGGGGGTGGCGATGCCGTAGTGGCTCAGGAGCTTCCTGGTGCGCCGGGTGTCCTCGGCGGCGATCAGGTCCGCCTCCTTGAGGAGCCGCAGGGCCCGCAGGGTGATATCCTCCAGGTTGCCGATGGGCGTGGCGACGATGTAGAGGGTTCCGGAAATCATTGTTAATTAAAGGTGGGGCGGGCCTGGTGGGGCGGGCCTCCGTGCCCGCCTTGAAGGCGGCCAGGGACGGCCGCCTCACCGCAATATTCATCAAAAGGCATCCTGAATGACTTCCACCCGGGGACCCTCTGCGCTGATGGTGATCCCCACCACGTCGAAGCGCACCAGTACCTCCATTCCCAGACGTTTCTGTTTCAGATAATAATCAGCCAGGCGCCGCAATTTGTTCTGTTTGCCCAGGGAGACGGCCTCCTGGGGGGCGCCGAAGCGCTCTCCCCGGCGGGTCTTGACTTCGATGAACACCAACGCCTTCCCCTGCCGGGCGATGAGGTCGATCTCACCCAGCGGCGTGAGATAATTGCGCTCCAGGATCTTATAACCCTGCCTTTTCAAGGCGGAGGCGGCCAGGTCCTCCCCGGCGTCGCCCAGTTGGCGTCGGGTAGTTGGTGGCGGATACATAGGTCAGCCCCTAAGGTTGGTAAAGAAGGTCTGGTTTTAAAAGAAGCCAACCAGCAATCAAAATCGTCCTCCCCCTTGGACCGTAGGTTTTCCCGGTCCAATTCCCAGCGCCGCGGGGCGGACCCATGGGTCCACTCCTACTATATTTGGTTCTATTCAAGGGAGAAAGGAAAAAAAATGACTTCTCATTCCGCCACCCACTCCTTCACCCCCCGGAAGGTGCGGCGGTGCAGGTCGCAGGGGCCCCAGCAGCGCAGGGCCTCCAGGTGTTCGGGGGTGGCGTAGCCCTTGTGCCGGGCAAAATGGTATTGGGGATAGCGCCGGTGCAACTGCTCCATGAGCCGATCCCGGTACACCTTGGCCAGGATGGCGGCCGCGGAGATCGAAGGGCAAAGGGCATCCCCCTTGATCACCGGCTGCTGAGGAAAGGTCAGAGGCAAGGGCTGGTGGCCGTCCACCAGGACCATCTGCGGGATGGGGGTCAGGGCCTGCACCGCCAGGGCCATGACCTTGAGGGAGGCCTTCAGGATCCCCAGAATTTCGATCTGGCGGGGCCCCAATTCCCGAATGGCAAAGGCCAGGGCGGCGGCCCGAATCTCTTGATCCAGGGCGGCCCTGGCCTCGGGGGTGAGGCACTTGGAATCCCGGAGTCCGGGAATCCGGACCTCGGCAGGGGCAGGCAAGATCACCGCCGCGGCCACCACCGGTCCGGCCAGCGGGCCCCGGCCGACTTCGTCCACCCCGGCGATCAGGCTTAAACCCTGAAGGCGCCAAAAAGCTTCCGGGTCAGCAAACATCTCGACGCTGCCCGGGAGCCGGCTCATGCGATGGGGGTCCGTTTTTCTTTGATGCGGGCCGCCTTACCCACCCGCTGCCGCAGGTAGTAGAGGCGGCTGCGGTTGACGTCGCCCCGGGTAAGAACCACCACCTTGTCGATATTGGGGGAATGGGTGGGGAAGATGCGCTCCACCCCCACTCCGTAAGAGACCTTGCGCACCGTAAAGCTTGCCCCGGTGAGGCCGCCCCGTTTCCGGATGACCACCCCTTTGAAGATCTGAATCCGTTCCTTGTCACCTTCCACGATGCGCACGTGCACTTCCACGGTATCCCCGGGGCGAAAGGCGGGCAAATCCGCCCGCATCTGCTCCCGGGCCAATTGATTGACCCGCTCCATGATTATCACCTGTCTTCTTCCGGCGTCTCGGCCAGGGTTTCGATAAACTTTCGATCTTCCGGCGCCAATGGCGCCTTGGCCAGGAGGTCCGGCCGGCAGGCCCGGGTGCGGAGCAGGGCCTGCTGTCGCCGCCACTCCCGGATGCGCCGGTGGTCGCCCTCCAGCAACACCTGGGGCACCCGGTGGCCTTCGAAATCCCGGGGCCGGGTGTAATGGGGATACTCCAGCAACCCGGTTTGAAATGAGTCATCTGCGGCGGCCCCTTCGCCTCCCAACACCCCGGGAAGCAGCCGGGTCACCGCGTCCAGCACGGCCAGGGCCGGGATCTCTCCCCCCGTCAAGATATAATCGCCGATGGAGAGCATTCCGTCAATATAGTATTTGAGGCGCTCGTCCACCCCCTCATAATGACCGCAGATCAGCAGGAGATGGGGCAAGGCCGCCAGCTCCCGGGCCCTATCCTGGGTAAAGAGGGGGCCCTGGGGGCTCAGCAAGAGGATGCGCACTTGCGGGTCTTCCCCGCGGACCGCCCGGATGGCCGCCACCAGGGGCTCGATCTGCATCACCATGCCGGGGCCGCCGCCGTAGGGACGGTCGTCCGTCACCTGGTGACGGTCCGTGGTGTAATCCCGCAGGTTCAGGACCCTAAACTCCGCGGCTCCCCGGATCTGGGCCTGCTGCAGCATGCTCTGACCCAACGGTGACCTGAAAAATTCCGGGAACAGGGTCAGCAGGTCAATGCGCATAGCTTTCCAGCAATCCCGGGGTCGGCGCCACCTTCAGGAACCCTTCCTCCAGGTTGATTTCCACCACCACCTCCGCCACCGCGGGGAGAAGGAGCTCCCGCTGGCCCTGGACCACCACGTAGACGTCGTGGCCCGGGGTGGGCAGGATCTCCTGCAGCCGGCCCAGCAGGGCCCCGTCCCCGGCGTCGTAGACGGGCAGCCCCAGCAGTTGGAACCAATAGTATTCCCCCGGCGGCAAGGGAGGAAAACGCCGGCGGTCTCCCAGGACCTGCCTGCCGGTCAACTGCTCCGCCCGGATCCGGGTGTCGACGCCGGCCAGCCGGAGCAACACCTGGTTTTTGAGGCGGTCCGCCTGGAGGATGGCATAGGTTTGCCCGCCGATCACCACTTCCGCCAGGGCCGCAAAGACCTCCGGGTCGGTGGTGGCGGCAGCGGCATCGGGACGGACCTTGACGGCCCCGCGGATGCCATGGGCTCCGGAAATTCGTCCCAAGCCGATGAGATGAAGGGGAAAATCCTGCTCTTTATTCAAGGATTTCCAACACCGCCCGCTTACGAATTTTGGTGGAGGCGGCGCTGAGAATGGTGCGCATAGCCCGGGCGGTGCGCCCTTGTTTGCCTATCACCTTCCCCAGATCTTCCTTGGCCACCTTGAGTTCGATAACCGAGGTCTGCTCCCCTTCGATTTCCTTGACCTGCACCTCGTCAGGATTATCCACGAGGGCCTGAGCCATGAACTTGACCAGCTCTTTCATAGTAGCCACCTTTGTCAAGGGATGGGGCGATCAACCAACCTCCCTGGGTCCTGGGCGTGCGCTCAGGCCTCCGGCGCCGCCGCGGCTTGAGGCCGCTTCTTCAGAAGGCTGGCCACGGTGGAGGTTGGAGTAGCGCCCTTGCTAACCCATTGGGCCAGCAGGTCCTCCTTCACCGTGACCGCAACGGGGTCCTGGCGCGGATCATAAGTGCCAATGATTTCCAGGAAGCTACCATCCCGGGGAGACTCGCTATTAGCCACCACGATGCGGTAGCAGGGGCGCTTTTTCGCGCCGAAACGGGCCAAACGGATACGTAACGCCATTAGAGCTGCTCTCTCCTCCTTCGGATGTGATCGGGCTTGGATGGAACAGGCGCCCGCGCTAATGCTCTCATCGCCGGGGGGGCGGTTCCACCTATCTCCTTTAAAAAAACTTGGGCATCAGGCCTTTCATCTTCTTGCCGCCCTGGGCCACCTGCTTGATCATCTTTTGGGTCATGGCGAAATTCTTCAGCAGGCGGTTGACTTCCTGCACCGAAGTGCCACTGCCCAGGGCGATGCGCCGCCGCCGGCTGCCGTTGATGATCTGGTGGTCGGCCCGCTCGCCCGGGGTCATGGAGCCGATGATGGCCTCCACCCTTTTCAGGTCGCCATCGTCGGGCTTCAGGCCCTTCATGGCCTTAATCTTGCTGCCCAGGCCGGGAATCAGGCCCAGCAGCTGCTCCATGGAGCCCATCTTCTTGATCTGCCGCAACTGTTCCCGAAAATCGTCCAGGGTGAAGGCCTCCCGGCGCAGCTTCTGCTCCAGGGCCTTCACCTGCTCGGCGTCATAGGTCTCCTGGGCCTTCTCGATGAGCGTGAGGACGTCCCCCATCCCCAGGATGCGGGAGGCCAGCCGGTCCGGGTGGAAGACCTCCAGGGCGTCCAGCTTCTCCCCCACCCCCAGAAACTTGATGGGTTTGCCCACCACTTCCCGCATGGAGAGGGCGGCGCCGCCCCGGGCGTCCCCTTCCACCTTGGTGAGAATCACCCCGGTGAGCTTCAAGAGATCGTGGAAACGTTGGCCCACCTGCACCGCGTCCTGTCCGGTCATGGCGTCCGCCACCAGGAGAATCTCCCTGGGCGCCACTTTCTCCTTGATGGCCTTGAGCTCCTCCATCAAGGGGACGTCGATGTGCAACCGCCCGGCGGTGTCCAGGATCACCGTGTCGTAGCCCGCGGCGTAGGCCGCCTCCATGGCTGCCGCGGCGATGGCCACCGGGTTCTGGTCGGGCTCGGTGGGATGCGCCGCCACCCCGCAGTCCGCCGCCAAACGCTTAAGCTGCTCGATGGCCGCCGGGCGCTGCACGTCGGCGGGCACCAGATAGACCTGGCGGCCCTGGCTCTTGAGGCGCCGGGCCAGCTTGGCCGCGGTGGTGGTTTTGCCCGATCCTTGCAAACCCACCAGCATCAGGGCGATGGGAGGCCGGCCGCTCAGGTCCAGCCGCGGGGACTCCCCCCCCAGCAGGCCGGTGAGTTCCTCATGGACGATCTTCACCACCTGCTGGGCCGGGGTGAGGGAACGCATCACCTCTTCGCCCACGGCCCGCTCCCTGACCCGCTCGATGAAAGCCTTGGCGACCCTGTAGTTGACGTCGGCCTCCAACAGGGCCAGGCGCACCTCCCGCAGGGCCTCCTGCACCTGGACCTCGGTGAGCTTGCCGTGGCCCTTCAGTTTCTTGAAGACCTGGGCCAACTTGTCGGTTAGACGATCAAACATTTAAAAGACCGTTTTCGGTTTTCGGTTAAAAAAACTGTTATGGTGCGTCGCGATTCATATGAATAAACCTTGGTGGCACAGGCGTCCCGCCTGTGCTGTCATTCTGAGCCACCGCAGGCGGCAAAAAATCTGGTCTTTAATTTTGGTAGGTGCAGGCTTTAACCTGCGCTGCCTATCCTCTAATCTGCTGTTTTTTAACTCAAAACTCAAATCTACCCTTTAAGCACCCCTAAGGGTTTGAGCTTCGCCACCTTTTTGGCGATGCCGGCGCCCTGGCAGACATCCACTACCATGGCCACGTCCTTATAGGCCTCGGAAATCTCTTCGTCAATGGTGCCCCGGCCGGCGCCCCGGACCACGATGCCCCGGGCCGCCAGCTCCCGGACGATGTTGCGCCCCTTGGCCACCTTCAGGGCCTGGTGCCGGCTCATCTCCCGGCCGGCCCCGTGGCAGGTGCTGCCGAAGGTCTCGGTAAGGGCTTTTTCGGTCCCCACCAGTACGAAAGAGTAGCGCCCCATGTCGCCGGGAATCAACACCGGCTGCCCCGTCTCCTGATAGGCCGCCGGGGTCTCCGGGTGGTGCGGCGGAAAGGCCCGGGTCGCGCCTTTGCGGTGGATGCAGAGCTTCTTCCGGACACCCCCCACTTCATGGGTCTCGATCTTGGCGATGTTATGGGCCACGTCGTAAACCAGCTCCATCCCCAGGTCCCGGGGGCCGATCTTCAAGACCTGCTCGAAGGACTGCCGCACCCAGTGGGTGATCATCTGCCGGTTGGCAAAGGCAAAATTGGCGGCCGCCGCCATGGCCGCCAGATAGTTCCCGGCCTCCGCCGAGTTCAAGGGGGCGCAACATAGCTGCCGGTCCGGCAGCTCGATCCCGTATTTGGCTGCGGCCCTGAGCATCACCTTGATGTAGTCATCGCACACCTGATGGCCCAGCCCCCGGGAACCGGTGTGCACGATGGCGGTCACCTGATCCTTAAAGAGCCCCAGGGCCGCGGCCAGCTTCTCATCAAAGATCTCCAGGACGTAGCCCACTTCGATGAAGTGGTTGCCGGAACCCAGGGTACCCAACTGGTCCTTGCCGCGATCCATGGCAAACTGGGAGACGCGCTCGGGGTCGGCCCCCTCAATACAGCCCTGGGCCTCGATGTGGTCCAGGTCGGCTGCTGCGCCGTAGCCATTTTTCACGGCCCAGCCGGCCCCCTGGCGCATCACCTCTTTCAAGGCGGGCAGGGCCAGCTTCAGTTCTTTGCGCCGGGAGCCCACCCCCGAGGGGATATTGGCAAACAGGACGTTGACCAGCTCCTCGATGCAGCACTCCACCTGGGACCGCTGCAGGTTGGTGCGCAGCAGCCGCACTCCGCAGTTGATGTCGTAGCCCACTCCGCCGGGGGAAACCACCCCTTCCTCCAGCGAGAAGGCGGCCACCCCGCCGATGGGAAAACCATAGCCCCAATGGATGTCCGGCATGGCCAGGGAGGGGCCTTCGATTCCCGGCAGGGTGGCGACGTTGGCCACCTGTTGCAGGCTCTGGTCCTCCCTGATCTTGGAGATCATCGCCTCGGAGGCGAAGACCAGGCCCCGGGTGCGCATCTTGCCCTCCCGGGGAATCTCCCAGCGGTACTCGTCCACCTGCCGCAGCTTGACCTGGTTCATATCAGTTACCAGTTACCAGTTACCAGTTACCAGTTATCAGTTATCAGTTATCAGTTATCAGTTACCAGTTATCAGTTATCAGTTATCAGAGTTTTGATTTTACTGGCAACTGGGAACTGGCTACTGACTACTACAAATCCAAGATCACCGTGGCCTGCCAGCCATCCCCCCAGGGCCTGATCTCCAGATGATGATAGGTGGCGGCCTTGACCGCGGATTTCTCCGGATGCCGCTCGGGATCGAAGGCCTCTCCCCAGGCGGTGGCTTTAAGGCGCCGCTCGCTCAAGGAAGTGAGGTGGAATTCCCGTCCCAAAAACCCTTCCACGTCAAAAAGATAAAGCAGGTGGTTGAGCCAGTCAACCAGCAGGGCTTCCCGGTCCGGCGATTCCAGCTCAACTGTCCGTCTTTCCCGGCGCCTTAAGTAACGGCGGTCGGTCATGGTGGCCGTCAAGGCGCCGGCTGCATTTTCAAAGAGCTCCGCAAGGCTCTGCCCCCGGATGCGCCAGGCCAGGTCGGCGGTATGCGGCAGTTGCCGGTATTTGGCGGCCTGGCGTTGGGCAACTACCCCCGGTTTCATTCTTAAAAAGTAAGAATTTTACCAGGAAAATTCAATCCCGGCCGCAAACTTATCTCATTCCCGCGAGGGTCTGCAAAAGCTGTTTTTACGTTCCCCCTTTTCCAAGAAAGGATTTAGGGGGATTATCGAAAGATTATTCCTAATACCCTCCGTAGGAGCGTCTCACGCGCCGGTAAATATCTGCGGGATCATATTATATGGTGCGTAAGACGCACCCTACGGGTCTGCTTTTCGGGCCCCTTTAAGCAAGGGGGTAATATCGCTCACCGCCGCAGCCAATTCCTGTCATCCCGGGCCGCCGCCTGCCCCCAGGCAAAGGCCTGCAAATTGGCCTCCAGGAACTTGGGGTTGGTGCGGGTGCGGATCACCGCCAGGATCTGGGGAGGGGCGAACGGCAGGCGCCCCAACGCCGCCAGGGCCCCCAACAGGACCATGTTCACCGTCAGGGGGCTGCCCGCCTGCCGGGCGCCGGCCCCGGCGTCGAAGGCCAGCAGGCTCCCCACCTGCGCCGCCATGAGGTCCAGCATCCGAGATACCTGCGGATATGGCGCCTGGCCGATGGCCACCGGATAGGGGACAATGGCCGCGGTGTTGGCGATCACCAGGGTGCCGGGGTGGCAACGGTCCAGGGCCCGAAAGGTCTCCAGGGCCTCAAAACCCAAGATGATGTCGGCTTCCCCCGGGGAAATGAGGGGGCTCTGCAACTCCCCCAGGACCACGGTGGAGACCACGATGCCACCCCGCTGGGCCATGCCGTGGGTCTCGCTCACCAGGGGATCGAGCCCCGCGGCCAGAGCCGCTTCCCCCAGGATCCGGCTGGCCAGCAGGGTCCCCTGGCCGCCCACCCCGGTGAGGAAGATGCGCAGATTTTCGGTTTTCGGTTTTCGGTTTTCGGTTGTACTCATAACTTATTTAAACGACCACCGACAAAAATTTGAAATTTGCACCTTCCCAACAAAATCCGGCCGAAAAATACCTATCTCCTACTTGAGTGCTTTTGAAATTATGAATTTTCAATTCAATAACATCGAATTCTTCCATCAGCACTTCTATGGCTCTCTCTTCCTTGCACAGGCGGGACGCCTGTGCCACCCTTCTCTTTCTTACACGGGTTGGGAGGGGGTTTGGGGGAGGGCAGGGATTTTTTGTAAGTGTCCCCGGCCCTCCCCCCACATTGACCTCACCCCTTCTTCACCGGCCGGATGCACTCGCACCACTGGACGCAGAAGGCGCAGCCGCTGCAGAGGTCTTCGTCGATGAGCATCTGGTTGCCCTTACCTCCGGGTTTCAGGTACATGGCCGGACAGCCGAAGTAGTCCAGGCAATCCCGGCATTCGCCGCACTCGCCGGTCACCTGGAAGCGGGCCTTCCTTTTCTTCCCGGTAATCCGGGATTCGTAGAGATAACATGGGGCCTGGGAGATGAGCACCCGCACTCCCGTAGCGCCCAGGGCCTCCTTGGTGGCCGCCAGGGCCTCTTTATATTTAAAGGGGTTAACCACCCGGATGGCCTCCACCCCCAGACCCCGCACCACCCCGGCGATATCTATGGGCTTCCCCGGATAGCCGGGGGGAGTCAGGGTCACCCCGGGGTGGGGCTGGGAGCCGGTCATGGCGGTGGTGCCGTTGTCCAGGATGACCAGCAGGAAATCGTGCCCCTGGTGCACCGCGTTGGCCAGCCCTGGCAGCCCGGAATGGAAGAAAGTGGAATCCCCGATGAAGGCCACCACCTTCTGGCCGGTGGCCCGGGAGATGCCGGCGGCGGTGTTGATGCTGGAGCCCATGCAAATGAGAAAGTCGGCCATGGACAGGGGAGGCAAGAGCCCCAGGGTGTAACAGCCGATGTCCGTGGGAAAGACCCCTTCCATCCCCAGGTCCCGGAGGGCGATCTTCACCGCGTAGTACATGGCCCGGTGGGGACAGCCGGGGCAAAGGTTGGGGGGGCGGTCCGGCAAGGCCCGGCCCCATAACTGCTCCGGGACGGTGATGGCCGGGGGCCGATAATCGACCCCGAAGACGCGGGCGATCATCTCCCGCACCAGGCCGGGGTGGTATTCGTAGAGCCGGGAGAAGAGGCCCGGGGCCTTGCCGCGGATGGCCAGCGTCAGCCCCCGGCCCTGGGCCACGGCCTTGACCGCCTCTTCCAGGTACGGCTCCAGTTCCTCCACCACCAAAACCTTTTCCAGGCCCTGAAGGAAATCGCCGATAAGCTCCCCGGGCAGGGGGTGGGTGAATCCCAGTTCCAGGATTTTGATCTCCGCGGCCAGCCCCAGTTCCCGGACGGCATCGGCCACGTAGACCCGGCTCACCCCGCTGGTGATGATCCCCCAGCGGCCCTGGCCGCGGACCCGGTTAAAGGGGCTCTTCTCCGCCAGGGCCAGGGCCCGGGACAGGGCCTCCAGAAGCCGGGCGTGGGCCAGGCGGGCCACTGCCGGCACCATCACCAGGCGAAAAGGGTCCTTGAGAAAGCGGCCCGGCCCCGGCCGGGAGGCGAGTTCCCCCAGGGTCACCGGCCCCCGGGTGTGGTTCACCCGGGTGGTGGTGCGCAGCAGCAGCGGCAGGTTAAGTTCCTCCGAGAGGGAGAAGGCCGCCCTGGCCATCACCAACGCCTCCCGGGGACTGTCCGGCTCCAGCATGGGGAGCCCCGCCATTTTGGCGTAATAGCGGTTATCCTGCTCATTCTGGCTGGAAAACAGGGAGGGGTCGTCGGCGCTGACGATGACCATACCGCCCTTGACTCCCGTGTAGGCCAGGGTCATGAGGGTGTCGGCGGCCACGTTCAGGCCCACGTGCTTCATGGCGGTGAGCGCCCGCCAGCCCGAAGCCGCGGCCCCGGCGGCCACCTCCAGGGCCACCTTCTCGTTCACCGAGTATTCAAAGGCCAGGTCCGTCTGCCGGGAGATTTCATAGCTGCGGTCGCCGATTTCCGAGGCCGGGGTGCCGGGGTAGGTGGTGACCAGGGCTACCCCGGCCTCCAGGGCCCCCCGCAGGATGGCCTCATTCCCCAAAAACAGGCGCCGTTCTCCCGGATTTCCCCGCAATATCTCTGGCATGATGTCTTCTTAAGAGAAATTATTATCCAAACTTAATAAGTTAACACGCTTTGGGAGATTTTTGCCAATAAAAAACCTGGGGCTCCCCGGCTCCCGATGACCTATGCCTGAAATGCTGGAGGACCTGAGGTATTGACGCAGACCGACTCAGGGGCCAAGTTACCGGGATTCATTGGGAACGCTGGTCAGGGCGGCGGGCCTCGCCCGCCCTCGGCGCGGGTAGGGGAGGAGATTTTCTAGGGCGGCCTGTGGCCGCCCATTATCGGGGCTAATGCCTGCATACCCGGACCGAGGTCGAAAGATACCAGGCCGCGCCTCCGGAGTCTTCCTCACGAGGGGTGATGCTGGCCCGGCGGCTGACCGCGGTTTGCGCCGTCGGCTAACAAAACAAGCTCACATTGCCGCGCCCGGGGTTCCGGGCCGCGAAGGAAGGGGGGCTAGATTACCAGCAGGGGGGAAAAGAATTCTTTGCCGTTGCGGATCGCCTTGATGGCGGTATGGAGGGCCGTATCCGCGTCTTCCTTGAGGAGATAGCCGCTGACTCCGGCAGCCACGGCCTGGCGCAGATACTCCTTGCTGCGGTGCATGCTGAGAATCATGACCTTGACCCGAGGATAAAGATGCTTAATCCTTTTGGTCGCCTCCAGGCCCCGGAGCCGGGGCATGGTGATATCGACAATAACCAGGTCCGGGTGGATGGTTTCCAGAATCTCCAGGAGTTCCATGCCATCGCCGGCTTCCCCCACGACTTTCAGGTTGCCGTCTTCCTCGATGATCTTCCTGATACCCTGGCGCACCAGAGCATGGTCATCAGCCAGGATGATTTTATAAAAATGATATCCATTCATTGCCAGTATTCCCAGATATCTTCAAGGTCTTGCAGCCCCTTGCCATTGCTCACGGAGGTTGGGGCCTGGTAAAGGCAATGCGCGCGGCAGGGATAGTCACGAGCACGTCCGGTTAAGGGGCTCTTTGGAAATTGCATGACTGGCGGTTAGCTTTGAGAAGGCGTCACACAGGTGAGGTGGCCAGCACCAGGATTCCTCCCCACTCCCCTAAGGGGTCTTGCGGGCATCCTTGCCACCCGGAATAAGGCGCATTATCTATCTAATTTAATCTCCAACCTATTTCAACATATGTTAGGGTTTCGTTAACCATCTTTTTTGAAAAAGTCAATCCCGGATAAAAACATTTTTCCTTCCTGGACCCATCTTTATCCATTTAGTTTGTGGACCTGAGCTTTCGGTTAGCCGAACCAGGCGGCCATGGGCCTCCCTGTACATAAAGGGACCCGAGACGGCCGGCGGTTCCCAGAAGCGCAGCCCAACATCTTGGTGCGCCTCATTTCTTCCTGCCACCCATCCACCAGGGGAGGTCCGAAGGGGTCATCCTGGCCCGGAGCTGCGCCATTTCCGCCTTCAGTCCGGCCACTTCGGCCTTAAGCGGCGCCATCTCCGCCTGTAGGAGCGGCAAGGCAGCCTGAAGCCGCGCCACCTCTCCTTTGAGGCTGGCCATCTCGGTCTTCAGTTGAACCCCCTCCCTGCTAATTTCCGGCCCCAGCCTCTTGACCCTGGCCGCCTCCGCCTGCAATCCCGCCAGCGCGGCTTCCAGCAGCTCCAGGCGCTCTTCCACCCTGGCTGTCCGGTTGGCCGCCCCCGGTCCCGGCAACATGGTGTCCAGGGGATTCTCCGCCACCGGCGCATCCAGGGGATTTTCCCCGATGGTGCTGCGTTTGGCCATCACTTAACTCCCTTCCTGGCTGATGATCTCCCGGGCCAAGGCCCGATAATCGGCCGCCCCGGCGCTCTTGGGATCATATTGGGTTATGGGGCGGCCGAAGGAGGGACATTCGGCCAGGCGGATATTCTCCCGGATGACGGTATGGTAGACCAGGCGGCCGGACCGCTCCCGCAGTTGCTCCACCACCTCCCGGGCATGGCGGGTGCGGGCGTCCACCCGGCAGGCCAGGATACCGGAGATTTTGAGCTTGGGGTTGAGGCGCTCCCGGACCAGTTCCACCGTTTGCAGGAGCTGGGCCAGGCCGCTCAGGGCCATGACATGGGCCTCCACCGGCACCAGCAGCTCTTGCGCCGCAGTGAGGGCGCTGATGGTCAGGATCCCCAGGGTGGGGGGGCAGTCTATGAGAAGGTAGTCCCAGCGGTCCGGCGGCAGGCGCTGGAGGTTGCGCCGCAGAATGGTTTCCGCCCCCACTTCCCCGGCCAGAATCTTCTCCGCCCCCACCAGCCACGAAGACGACGGGATCAGGTCCACCCCCGGAGCCCCGGCCTCCCGGACGAAATCCGCGGGGTCGCCGTTATCGGTGAAGATGCCCAGCACCTCTTTGCCGGTGTTCTTGATGCCAAACCAGTCGGTGCTGGAGTGTTGCGGGTCCAGATCCATCACCAGGACGCGGCGTTGCTGTTCGCTCAGGGCCGCGGCCAGATTGACGCTGGTGGTGGTCTTGCCGCTGCCGCCCTTCTGGTTGGCGATGGCGAAAATCCTCATCGGCTCATTCCCCTCCCTTTAAAAACCCGATAAAACAACGCTCGCCCGGGACCCCGGCCAAAACCCAGGCCTCCGGCCCGGGCCGCTGGCGGAACCCGCGGGTGAGTCGAGCTGCTGGACCCGGCCTGCACCTGGGCCTGCCGGTATGGATTTTTCCCTATTTACCATGCCACAGGAGGAAGGCGATGTCAATCTCGGCCGGGGTGAGCATCCCCGGGCTGCGGCTGAACGGCATAAACCCGCAATTATCCGGCCTCCTCTCCTCGCAAAGGCGCCGCGAGGACTGAGCAAGATTTTAAACCTTTGGCCGGCAATTCCCCGTTCATTCCGGTCAACTGCCTTCGGTTCGCACCTGCCAGAGAAAAGACCGGCGCCGAGGCCCAACTGCAGCACCGGACCAGACCTGCTATTCTTCCGGGCAGGTTAATAAACAATAAGAAGCTTTTCAAAACCGGTTTTTCCGGTGACCCTGAGCGACGCGACCTGCAGGGGCCATTGTGACCCTGAGGTTATCTTGGTTTGCTCAAAATGACGTTTCTCAGAAAGAGAGGTTTGGAATAGCTGCCAGATTTTTCGCGGCGCGAAAATGATCTTTAATGAGGTCTCAGGTCACTAACTGTTTTGGGTTTCACCATGGGGCGGCATTTGGCAAATCCCTCCGCTAAGTGCCGCCTTGCTGCATGGGTTTGTTCCACCTCGCAGTCCTCATCGAGCCCTGGAAGTCGCTAACCACTCAAAGAATCTCATCTCTCAAAAAGTAAAAAATTAAATTAGAAGCGAATAAAATTCTTGACTATGATAAATAATAAATCTAATAATTAAATTCACCAATAGAGACGTCTGAAAAAAGAGCCCCAAGATGTCATGCTGTGGGAGCGAAGCGGCCGAAGGATCTTTGGAATACCAGATGCTTCGCTGAGCTCAGGATGACCGCCCGGCCTTTTGCAGAGGTCTTAACTAACTTGAGAAGAAAGAGAGGGTCCCATGGCCAGCGAAGTGTTAAGGTTAACGTCGCAGATTGTGATAGCCCACGCCTCCATGAGCGAACTGACTCCCCAAGAGTTGGTGGAGGAAATTAAAGAGGTCTACCAAGTCCTGGCTGCCGTGGAAGGCGGCGCCGTTATCCCGGAGGCCCCGGTGCCGGAAAAGGGCAAAGAGGCCGGCCTGGTGAAGAAGCCGCCGGTGCCCCTGAAGGAGATTGTCACGGAGAAACACGTAGTCTGCCTGGAGTGCGGGAAAAAGATGCGCACCCTGAAGGCCCACATCCGCAAGGCCCACAAGTTGCAGCCCAAAGAATATTTCCAGAAATACAGCTTGGATCCCAAGAAATATCCTCTGGTATGCAAGGAATATTCTAAGCAGCGCAGCCGGATGGCCAAACAACGGGGGTTTGGTGAGCGGGGCACCCATCATAAGGCGGCCAAGCCCAAATAATCGCGGAAACCGGCTAAGTTAGTTTCATTTCCCCGGTATCCTTCCATAAATCGTGGTATTTTCCTCAGGGGCGGACCTGCGTGTCCGCCCTCTTTATGGGGCTCCCATAAAACTTCTGCAAGATTCCTTTGGGAATTGGATTTAGCGGCCCGGCCAGGGGTAAGGCGCCGCTCGCCAGTGGCGGCCGGCGCCGGCTCTCAGCCGGGGGCGACATTTTTCATTTTAGAGGGCGGGAGAGGTTTTATCCACCCACACCCTCCCCCGGCGCCTGTTAGCCTAAATTACCTGTCCTTGATTGACCAGAAATGTGAGCCTAAACAAAAACCCCTTGAGATCTCAAGGGGTTTTTTAATTTCATGGCTCCCCGGGACCTGGGGGGTGTTCCCATAGGCATAGAATAAGAATTTTCCATCTGAAATTTTTGGTACGGGTCCCCTAAGCCAGGGAGTATTTCCATTTTTTCCGGGACTTAAATTTTGAAAAAATTTCCGTGGGGAGCCTGCAAGTTAGGGAAGGGCAGGAGTCCCACCGGGGGTTTGCTTTTTCCCGGGGCCGCGAATCCTACAGGCAGAGGCGGAGGCCGGGTTACACGGAAAAGGCCCTTATACACCTGACCTGCCCCCCATGGCTAATTTTTTGTTTGACATTAAAACAAATGATTGATACTAACATTTTAAACGTCTGTTTAATTTCTTGGAGGTTCCATTTACGGACATCCCCGCAGAAATCTCTACCAGCGCCGCAACCCGTCAACGTCTTTTTGAAGCCGCGGGTGAAGTCTTTGCTAAACGAGGGTTTCGCAACTCCACCATCCGCGAAATCTGCGGTCGGGCCAGGGCCAACCTCGCGGCCGTGAACTATCACTTCGGCGATAAAAAACGTCTTTATGTGGCGGTCATGGAATACGCGCATGCCCGCGCCAGAGAGAAATACCCCCTGGTCTCCGACGAGGGTGCGGATATCCCCCCGGCGCAACGTCTTCACGCCTTTATTCACCATCTTATGTTCAGCCTCCTCGCTAAGGGGGCGCCGTCCTGGCTCGGCCAGTTGATGGCCCAGGAAATGATCGAACCCACAGCCGCCCTGGATGCCCTGGTGGAAAAGACGATTCGCCCGATGTCAGAGAAGTTGGCGGCCATCGTGGGAGAACTGCTGGGAGCCGGGATGACCGCTGAGCAAATTCACCTCTGCCAGCTAAGCATCATCGGTCAATGCCTGCATCACCGTAACGCCCGCCCGGTAATCCAACGGCTTTTTCCCCAGCAGCAGTACCGACCGGAAGATATTGAAGCCCTGGCTGACCACATCACCCGGTTTTCCTTAGGCGCCCTGAGAGGACTGGCGAAGGGGGAGGATGATGGTATGGACCTGCCTCTGGGCGAGGAATGCCAACCATGACCGGAATCTTGCGAGTTGCCTTCAAATTGTTAGTCAATGACCGGGGCAAGTTTGCCGGACTGATCGTAGGAATCACCTTCGCAGTGTTTCTTATGGTCCAACTGACCTCCGTATTTTCCGGCATCTTGAATAAGGCCTCGGCTACCATCATCAACGTGGGCGCCAGCGTCTGGGTCATGGACCCGGCCGTCAATAATCCGCTCAACAGCATCCAGTTGCCTGATTACATCTTGGACACGGTGCGCAGTATCGACGGCGTCAAATACGCGGTGCCGTTATATTCCGGGGCAGCTCTCGTCAAGCTCCATGACGGCGTTTATCAGCCGGTGACCGTTATCGGACTGGACGACGCCAGCCTGGTGGGCCGCCCCGAACTGATCGCCGGGAAAATTGAAGACATCTTTGCCGATAATGGATTTATCGTGGTAAAAGACGAAGAATTTTCCAAATTAGAAAACCCTGAGCCCGGCACAACTTTTGAGATCAATGACCACCGGGGAGTCATCGTCGGGATCGCCAGAGTGACCAGCAGCACCCTGTACGGCATCCCGACCCTGTACACGACCTTCACCCGGGCTATTCAGTATATCCCTTCCACGCGTTTCACCATTGCTTATATCTTAATTGAACCGAAAAATAATAAAGACATCCCTTATATCAAGAATCAGGTGGCCAAGGCCGGCTATTTGGCGCTGACCAATACCGAATTCCAGCAACTGATCTCCAACTATTACAAATACCAAACCGGCATCGGCACCAACATCCTTATCATGACCCTGATCAGTTTCCTGGTAGGTCTATCCATTTGTGGCCAAACCTTCTATACCTTCGTTTTGGAAAATCTGGATAAATTTGGCGCCCTGAAAGCCATCGGCGCCAAGGGTTACGAACTCGTCTACATGATCCTCTTTCAAACCTTGTTCACCGGATTCACCGGGTACGGCCTGGGGGTTGGCCTCTGTTCCCTTCTGGTCGCAGTGGCCAAAAGTAAGGTGCCGAATTACGCCTCGGATATCACCTACTTCAATCTCGGCCTGGCCTTCATCATGGTGCTTGTCATCTCCGGGGTTTCAAGTTTCATCGCGGTGAGAAAAGTGATCAAAATAGAGCCGTTCGATATTTTCAGAGGTTAAGCATGGCCGAGGTAGCAGTGCAAGCCGTCGAACTGGTGAAATGGTTCGGAGCCGAGGAAATCAGGACCTACGCGGTGCGAGACGTCAGTTTTGAGGCTAATTTTGGCGAAATGCTCTATATCACCGGCCCCTCGGGCAGCGGCAAGACCACCCTGTTGAGCATGATCTCGGGGATTCTGAGACCTAATGCCGGCACGGTGGTGGTGGAGGGTAAAGAAATCTGGAAGCTCAGTCCCAACGAACTGGCCGATTTCAGATTGCATACCGTCGGTTTTGTATTCCAGGACTATCACCTGTTCCCGAGACTGACCACCGCGGAGAACGTCGCTCTCCCCCTGATTCTCAAGAAGCAAGACTGGGATGAATCTTTGCGCCTCGCCATGGAATTTCTGGATGTAGTGGGAATCAAGGACCGGGCGGAGCTGCCCCCCTCCAGGTTAAGCGGCGGTGAACAGCAGCGCGTGGCCTTGGCCAGAGCCATCGTCAGCCGTCCGGACATTTTAATTTTTGATGAACCCACCGCCTCCCTGGACGGCGCCACAGGCAGAAAGATTATCGGGTTTATTAAAGAAAACTTATTGAACGAACACCGATGCATCCTGATTGTCACCCACGACGCCAGGATCTTCGAATATGCCGACCGAAACCTCAAGATGGAAGATGGCCGGATTGTGGAGATTATCAGCGGAGACATGGGAGCCACGAGTGAGATCTAAAATATTATTCGCTCTGGTGATCCTGGGACTGGTGGGCGGGTTGGTCAGCGCCTACGTTTACGGCATCCGGGGAAAACCGCTGCCGCCGGCCTTTAATCCGGCCCAGAATCCTTATGCCAAAGGTATTTATGCCAACGGCATCATTGAAAGCTACCAGTCGAACGGGGCCAACATTAATATCTATCCCGAAGTCTCGGGAACGGTCACCCAGATCCTGGTAAAGGAAGGGGACAAAGTAAATGAGGCGACCCCGCTGCTGCTGCTAGACGATTCCGTGCAGAAGGCCACGGTGGAGCAGCAAAAGGCTCAAGCCGAAGCGGCCCTGGCCATGCTGCGCGAACTCAAGGCCCAGCCGAGATCGGAAGTCCTCAGGGTGTCCAAGGCCCAGGTAGATTATGCCGCCGCCCAACTTAGAACCTCCCTGGATACGATGATAAAACTGAGGAAATCCACAGCCATGGACCCCAAATCGGTGAGCAAGGATCAATTGGACACCGCGGAAAACACGGTCAAGGCGAATCAGGCCAATCTCGGGGTGATGCGGCGGCAGTACGAACTGACCAAGGCCGGGGCCTGGATCTATGACATCCAAAACCAGCAGCATCTGTATGAGGCATTGTCCAAGACTTATGCCAGCGGTGCCGCCCTCCTGGCTAAATACACCATTCGGGCGCCGGTGGACGGCGTGGTCCTGGCGATCAACGCCGCGGTGGGCAGTTTCGCGTCGCCCCAGGGAATTTATGACACTTACACCCAGGGTTCTGATCCCGTCATGGTCATGAGCCATTCCCAACAACCTTATCTTGAGGTCAGATGTTATATTGACGAAATTCTCATTCCCAGGATGCCGCCGCCGTCTAAGATGAACGCCCAAATGTTAATCAGAGGGACGACCGACCGCATCCCCCTGGAGTTCGAGCGCATCCAGCCCTATGCGAGCCCCAAGATCGAGCTGTCGGATCAAAGGACCGAAAGGGTGGACGTGAGAGTGCTGCCGGTCTTGTTCCGCTTCAAGCCGCCCCGAGACATGAATATCTATCCGGGGCAACTGGTGGACATCTATGTGGAAACACAATGAGCCGCCAGGAGACCGGAGCAGGTGGAGACCGCGGCTGAAACCGGCGTTGCCTGACGGCGATCAAGGGTACAGGCGGATCTTGACGTGGTTTTGCCTGGGCCTCCTGTCCGGCCTGCTGGTCCCGGGCTGTGCCGTGGGACCCGACTTTGTCCGTCCCCAGCCCCCGGCGGCGACCCAATACACCCAAGGGGAGGAACCGGCCAAGACGGTGACGGCAGAAGGCCGGGCGCAGCACTTTGAATACGGCGCCCAAATCGCCGAAGATTGGTGGCAATTGTTCAAATCACCCAAGATAGACCAGGTGATCAAGGAAGCAGTGGCCCAAAATCTTAACCTGCAATCGGCCCAGACCCGGCTGTGGCAAAGCCAGGACAACCTGCGGGCGGGCTATGGCGCCTTTTTTCCCCAGGTCGGCGGCAGCTTCTCTTATGGCCGGCAGAGATTTAACCCCTCCCAATTCGGCAGCACTGCCAAGGGTAGCATCTTCAACCTCTCCACCACCTCGGTCTCCGTTAGCTACCTCCTGGACGTATTCGGCGGCACGCGGCGAACCGTGGAGGCCCTGGCGGCTCAGGTGGATTATCAGAAATACACCGCCCAGGCCACTTATCTAACCCTGTTGGGAAACGTCGCCAACGCCGCGATCGCCCAGGCTGCCTACCGGGCCTCAATCGACGCCACGGAACAACTCATCGCCTTCCAAAAGGAGCAACTTCGCATCACCGAAACCCAGTTCAAGGCGGGAACGGCGCCGTATGCGAGCGTCGTCAGTCTTCAGGCGCAGCTCGCCGCCACCGAAGCGACCCTGCCACCCATCAGGCAGAACCTCAATAAGACTCAGCATCTGCTGGCCGGCTTGGTGGGACGCACCCCGGCGGAGTGGCAGCCGCCACAGGTCGAGCTGGCAGAAATCACCCTGCCCAGGGAACTGCCCGTGACCCTGCCTTCCGAACTGGTGCGCCAGCGCCCGGATATCCTGGCCGCCGAAGCCCAAATGCACACTGCCAGCGCCAATATCGGCGTGGCCACCGCGGCCATGTTCCCCAGCTTCACCCTGAGCGCCGGCTATGGCCAATCGAGTACGGATATCACCAAGCTCTTTGCCACCGGCGGAAATTATTGGAGTGCGGGTGCGGCCCTGGCCCAACCCCTCTTTCGCGGCGGGACCTTATGGTTTCAGCGGAAGGCCGCCATCGAAGCCTATCAGGCATCCCTAACCGATTATCGACAGGTGGTGGTCAGCGCCTTCCAGCAAGTAGCCGATACCCTGCGCGCGGTGGAACACGATGCCGAAACCTTGCAGGCCCAAGCAGCCGCTCTGGACGCCGCCGATCAGGCGTTGAAATTGATGCAGGCGAACTATCAGGCCGGGTTGGTCAACTATTTGCAGATTCTCACGGCCGACAACCAATACCAGCAGGCCAGGCTCGGCTATATCGCGGCCCAGGCGCTGCGTTTGCAGGATACCGCGGCGTTATTCGTCGCCCTGGGTGGTGGCTGGTGGAACGCCGACACCCAAATGGTGGGAAAGTAATGTGAACCAAACTCTGGAAACAGTTGCTCATGAGCCCTCGGCTCACCCGTAAATCATGAAAATATAGCGCCGCCCCCGGCGGCGCGGAAACGTCCATCAACAAGATGATGGGCCGGATCCAGGAGAAAACCTCGCGGAAGATGCTAAGCGAATACCGTCGCTTGGCGAAAGAGTTTCTGGGGTCGCCATCTGAGGGCACGCGGGTATTTTGCGGCATCTTCCGGAAACGTCACTGACGAGGTGATCATGCAATATCTAGCCAGGCAAGATCTTGAAGAGCGTGCCCGCGATGGCGACTTCACATTAGCCCCTTGAGCCGCCTTCAGGCTGCCATTGTTTCAAGCCACCGCCTTTAGGCGATTGTAATTGACTTCTGTTCTCCTTCGATTAATAATGACCATAACTGGCAAGGCACCTTACGTTGGTCGAATATAATGAAGCCCCAAAGGGGTAAACTATGTTGAAATTAACAAAGTTTGACAAAACCGACTTCAACCGCTACCCTAATGTCGAAGTTCTTGCTGGTGACATAGTCCCGATGCTTGGCCAGATGAAGATGCGAACGCCGGACTACGAGGGTTTGTCTGCAACGGTAGTTGTTGACGGCAACGGCATCCAAGTTATGATTGACAATGAGGACGGTGAACAGAAAATGGTCTTTTGCCGGGAACTTAACCCCTTCCCTTTGGCCGTTTTCGTTGCGGAGCATTTGGAAGAACCACTTGACCCGGAAGTCTTAATCAAGTTGGGTTTTGAAAGATTCGAGTGCATGCCGGATAAAGGCGGCCGGTGTTGGCTGCCATTTCCGTTTGGTTAGTATTTGAACTTGCTGACAAAATGAGGAGAAAACCCGTTCGCTAACCAAAACGGCCAGAGATCTACCATGAAGCCCTTCAATTCTTTTAACTGACTTCGATCTAGCTGCGCTCTAAAAAAAAATACCAGATCTCCGCCAAAATCGAGTTCTCAATCCAGGGGGAGAGGTCTATGACAACCTATATCATCATAGGTAATGGGGTGGCGGGCAATGCCGCGGCTGAAATCATCCGGAAGTACGATAACGCCGGAGAGATTCTGATTTTCGGCAAGGAGAAGTATCCCTTTTATTACATCCCGGGGCTCCCGGAATATCTCTCCGGAGAAAGCCCCCTGAACCGCCTGATAATTCACGATGAGAAGTGGTATCGGGACCATCGCCTGGCGCTCCATATGGAGACGGAAATCAGGCGCATTGACGCCGCCAACAAAATCGTCGCCACCCAGGAAGGTCAGACTTACGCTTACGACAAACTGCTCCTGGCCACCGGCGGCATCTCCTTCGTGCCGCCCATAAAGGGCGCCAACCAAGGGGGAATCTTCACCCTGAGGACTATTGCCGATGCCGACGTCATCCGGGAGAAGGCGGGCAAATCCAAGAAATTGGCTCTCATCGGCGGCGGGCTTTTAGGCCTGGAGGCCGGCAACGGCCTGCGGAAGTTGGGCCTGGAGGTGACGGTCATCGAATTTTTCCCGAGGCTGCTGCCGCGGCAAATGGATATTCCCGGCGCCGCCCTGCTCCAGAAGCTGATGGAGGACATGGGCTTCAGATTCTATTTGGGGGAGACCACGCGGGAGATCATCAGGCAAAATGGCTGCCTTGCAGCTCAGTTAGAGAGTGGCAAGACCATCAATGCGGATATGATCCTGATCTCCGCGGGGACCAGGCCCGATTTGACCCTGGCCAGGGCTTTGGGGTTGGACATCGATAAAGGGGTCAAAGTGGACGACACCATGAAAACTGGACTGGATGAGATTTATGCCGCCGGCGACCTCATCGAGCATCAGGGCCGCTACTATGGACTGTGGTCCGCGGCCATGGAACAGGGCAAGGTGGCCGGGGCGGCCATGGCCGGCCAACCCGCCAGGTATGAAGGGACAGTTATTTCCAATATTTTGAAGGTTGTAGGCCTAGACCTGCTCTCCGCCGGTGAAATTGACGTGGAGGGACGGTTGGAAGCCATCGTCAGCCAAGATGAGGCCAAGAAGACTTACCGGAAGCTGGTGGTAAAAGATAACGTCATTATCGGAGCCATACTTCTGGGCGATCTCAGAGGCAGCGCCGAAATCCTGAGCGCTATCAAAAAGAGAACCGAGATCACTCCCTTCAAAGCAGATCTGGCGGTGGAGGAATTCGATTTTGCCAGATTGAGGTGAGAGCGATTTATCTAATTGGAGGCGGAATGACGGCAACAGAGATCCTCAAAAACGAGCCTAAGATCATTCTCATGGTCCTGGAAACGGCGGAAAAAGAGATTCGCACCCTCATCCCGACTGGCAGAATAACTACGGATAACCTTGAGAAAATTATCGAATTCTGCAGGGTCTTTATCGAGTCGTGCCACAACGCCAAGGAAGAGGAATATCTTGTATTCACTGGGAAGAGTAGCACGTCTGATGATGGTCGGTTGGATCATTTTAATGTCCTTTAAATATTGAGGTATGGAAATGGGTCGGCGCCTACCCGTAATTATGACGGAAGAATGCATTGCCTGTGGTAATTGGGAGCAGGTCTGTCCGGAAGTATTCCGCCTCAATGAATCTCTGGGGCATTCTGAGGTGATTAACCCTTACGGGACCTCGGAGGACAAGATTCAAGAGGCTATAGACCAGTGCCCGGTCCAATGTATTCATTGGCAGGAGGAGGAATAGTAAGGCTAACCTCAAAAGGAAAGGAGACAACCAGAGAGTTTCCCTTGATATGCCCATAATTCAGTATTTGCCTGACGGCAAGGAGATCGAGATTGAGGAAGGTGAAACCATCCTTCAGGCCGCCGTCCGGACCGGCATTGCCCTGGCCCACATCTGTGGGGGAAATGGCCGGTGCTCCACTTGCCGGGTCATCATTCTCCAGGGCCTTGAGAATTGTGCGCCCCGGAATCCTAAAGAACAAGCCATCGCCGAGCAGTTGCATTTTGATTCCACGATTCGCCTTGCTTGCCAGGCGACTGTTACTGGCAGGGTAAAACTCCGAAGACTGGTCCTGGATGATGAAGATGTCGAATTAAGCAGCCTCTTTATCAGCGGCGTCTCGCCGGGCTTAACAGGAGTTGAGAAACATGTCCTGATTCTTTTTGCGGATATCGTCGGGTTCACCTCGTTCGCTGAGTCCCTGCTCCCTTATGATGTGATACATGTTTTAAACCGTTACTTCCGGCGGGTGGGTGAGGTGATCATCCGTCATGGTGGTCATATTGACACTTATATGGGTGATGGGTTCATGGCTCTCTTTGAGGCTGACGATCCAGTCGATGCCGCCTTACGGGCTATCCGGACAGGGCTTGAGATGATCGAGGCTGTCCGGAAACTTGGTCCGTATTTGAAGGAGCTATACCAAGAGAGCTTCGATATACGTATAGGCTTGCACTACGGACAAGTAGTAGCTGGGACCTTGGGCGCCCCAGGGAACAAGACGATGACAGTCATCGGCGATGCAGTAAACCTCGCCAGCCGTATCGAGGCAGCCAATAAGCGGGTAGGTACCCAATTTCTCATCTCGGCAGATGCCTATGCGCTGGTGAAAGAACACGTGCGGCTGGGTCAAAGGACTCGCCTTACTCTTCCTGGTAAAAGCGGGAAATACACCCTTTACGAAATAATCGGATTAAAAGAGAATGCAACTACAAAATAAAGCACGAAGAAGGCCGTGGTCATGAACGACCCGGAGGCGCAGCCTTACTGGAAATGCAGCAACTGCGGTTTTACCCTCCAGGCTCCCCTGCCGCCTGATATTTGCCCGATGTGCCGGGGACAATGCGAATTTAAGGATGTGAGTTGCTACCTGCCGGAATGTGGGGGGCCAAGCCAGAATGATCCACGCTTGCAATAGCCAGGCCGGCCTTCATTCCACCTGACTATTCAGAGAGGTCCCTATAAAAAGAACGGTGACCTTCGCATTTATTAATGGGAGCATGAAAGGCGTTCCAGCTTTATCCCCTCTCCCCCGATGGGGGACGACACCGGGTGAGGGGGAATTTAATCTCTTTTCCACTTCCATTAATAAGTAAACATAAGCCGAAATAAGATCACGATGATACCTGCTCCTAATGCGCTCATCAGGGGTCTGAAAGTTTCACTATCCAAATCATACCTGCAACTTGTCCGGGTCTGGGGATAATTGCCGGGTTTGGCAGTGACTGTCGAAAATCACTAAAAGCCTGGATTTTTCAGCTTATTACTACTTATAAGTAGTTGATTTTACTACATGTAGGGATAGACAAAACGTTGTCTCGGGACTTTTTCGACAGTCTCGCAAGTTACGCGTACATTCACTCTTGCTGACTGATCAATCGTCTGATTAAATTGCGGCCAGGGTTTCTTACCACACCCGGAGGTGGTATGTCCATGCGGCTTCGGCCTTTCCCCTGGTACACAACTACCGATCAGTGCTGGCCTGGGGTCCTTAGGCTTCTCAGCCGGATAGCATTTGGTCGCCGGGCGCTTCGTATGCCCGAACTCTGGGGAAAATTGGCTTTCCGCCCAAATTTGCGCTAACATGCCCTCGACGAGAAAATTTGGCTTCGAGCAGAGGACCGTTTGGGAGATTTTACTTAGGCAAAGAGGCTCCAAAACCTCTTTGGGACAGAAATAGCTATGGATGCGGCATAATCTCGGTTAAGAAAAGCATAAATTATGAGAATGAATTACAAGAGATTAGCGCTTATCTTTTTTATCTTTGCAATTTTCTTAAGAGTGTCGCTTTGTCTGCTAAATCCACCAGGTAATGCCTTTGACGATCATCTTGAGCCAATTTCCCTTATAATACAGCATGGCACTATTCCCGCTAAAGATGCCTGTTGGGAATGTTTTCAGCTCCCAGTATTTTATGTGGTATCTGCTATGATTGGGAAACTGGCGATACACATTGGTGCGAACAACGCACAAGTGATAAAGCTGTTACAATCCACATGTTGCGTCTATGGCATTCTCACGATATTTATGATTTATTTGATTCTTAATAGATTCAACTTATCTGATTTTTCTAAACTCTTTGCTTTTGGTCTAATATGTTTTTTACCAAGGCATATCTACATGTCAGCAATGCTTTCAAATGATACAATATCTTATTCATTTGTTGCAATTAGCATTTATATACTAATAATAGCAATTGAGCGCAAATTTTCTCCGATAAGTCTTATCATATTAAGTATAATTATAACTATAACAATATTTACAAAATATTCTTCTTTCGTAATTATACCAGTGATGCTAACTGTTTTCATATTAGGTTTTCGCAATTTGTCAGCCGTAGATAAAAAAAAGAAGGCAATTTATTTTAGTTTGGCAATTTTTATACCATTGTCGATTTTAGGTGCCGACATATTCAGTAATGTAAATAATTATGGGATGGCATTGCCTGAACCCAACGGGTTAATCGTCAACCGCATTGCCAGCCAGCCCCGGGATGAGGGCGGAGTAGGTTTTCTTAGTTTTAAGCCGTGGGAAAGCCTAAAAACACCAATATTAGCGGCAGGGAAGCTGAATTCTTTTTGGACAATCATTTATAGCGGGATGTGGTTTGACACAGAACCCAAATTTCTTGGCTTCATGGATTCAAATATTGCTTGGTGGCGTCAGTACTATAACTGGCAAAATAGAGGAGATAATAATTTCCCTGGAGACAACCCTTCTATGTCTAGGTTTACAATTTTAGAAGGATCTGGGCTTATAGCTTTGGGCCTTTTTCCTCTAATATTAGGGATTATTGGCGGCTGTCATATTATTGCAGATCTGCGAAACGTTTGTAATAAAAATAAATGGATTGAAGCAACTAAGATGAGCATATTTCCTGTGCTATTTATAAGTAATGCGGCAGGTTTTATCGCATTCACTTTAAAAATGCCACGATATTCAGTAATGAAAGCATCATATCTTCTATGTTCAATGCCTACATTTGCAATTTGCCTTAGTATTGGATTAATGTCAATTGAAAATCGAAATATTTTCAAGCGGGCCATCATAATAATCTTTACAGCTATATTTTTACTATCTTTTGAGGTGGATCCGGTTTTCTTGGACACGGGATTGGGGGATAATACGTGACCAAGGAGAACCGGGAGATGGCAAAAGAGCGGGATAATGACCAGGTGATGGGGAG